>Ga0082212_10002674_pt1 | contig 25755 bp, 23 predicted proteins | sample TergutNt197P3_FD_71548 | JGI IMG/M metagenome (GOLD analysis project Ga0082212, IMG submission 71548) | Neocapritermes taracua P3 segment gut microbial communities from Petit-Saut dam, French Guiana - Nt197 P3 | ecosystem: Host-associated > Arthropoda: Insects > Digestive system > Gut ...
TGCTCCCCGTCTTGCTCAAGCAGTATTGTCGCTGTTCCAAGCCATTTTAACCTCATTGAAAAATCACCGTCCGTGGTTTCCGCTCTAATAGAAATCTTCGCCTGACAACTTTTCGCGCCATATCTCTTTAAGCAGATCGCTGCTCCGGCCTCCCTGTGATGAAAATGCCTTAATTATCCGCATGTGCTTTTACGGTGTCTATTCAGAATTCGCAATGGTTTCAGTTTGCTTTTTCCAGGAGTCTTCGAGCATTTGCTCCATGCGTGCCAGGATTTCTTTTTTCTGCGGTTTGTTATGGCCGGATATACAGACATCAAAATCATATGTTTTGTAAGTTCCTATGAGTCGCCGGAAAGTCTCAATGTCCGTATCGATCCACGGAACGGGGGCGTCCTCAGTGTCGCCTATGTTGTCCCCGGCATACAGGACTTTTTCGGCCTCGTCATAGACGCTGATGCTGTCCGCCGAGTGACCCGGTGTGTGAAAAATAGTGATTTTATCGTCAGGAAAATACAGGGCGCCCTCAAAAACCATGTTTGGAAGGCTCTTGCGCACCTCTCCGTCTATGGCTTTTTTGTTTTCCAGAAGGGCTTCTTCCCAGTATTTGTCTTCCAACTCCCGGCATGTCGTGTGGGAGATTATCAAGCTTTTTTCAAAGACCCAATTGCCCCAGATGTGATCCCAATGACAGTGGGTGTTTATGACAATGACCGGCTTCACGTCGCCGCCGATATATTCAAGAACCGGGGCGACGCTGCCGCTGCCAAGGCCTGTGTCAATGACAAAGTTGTGTCTGGAGCCAAGAATAAGCCCGGTGTTCAAGTCATATTCCCTCCCCATAGGCTCGGTAAACATCACATTGCGACCGGTGATTTTAACGGGTTGCATAAGCAGTCACACCTTTCATCATTGCAGACGATAGCTATTTAGATTATATCATATATTTTAAGGTACCGTTTTAGTAAAAAGGCGCAGAAATATGGGAAAGTATAAATGCCGTCGCTATGCCCGACGTTACCCCCCGTAAGTTTTATACCGCTGGTAATATCCGGGTACCTGTCGCTGTCGAGCAGCGTTCTGAGCGATTTTGATCTCCCGCCTTTTGCTTTTACCTCAACAGGTATCAGTCGGGACGCGGTTCTGACAAAGAAGTCCTCCTCCAATGTGGAATCATCGCGCTTGTAATAATACAAGTCGTATCCGCTCTTCACAAAGGCTTCGCCAACGATATTCTCGTACAACGCTCCCTTGTAAACGCCCAGATTCCTGTTGATCCTCAAGTCATCCTGCACTTCATCATCGAGCATAGCCACAAGCAACCCATTGTCAGAAAAGTAAATTTTATACTTTGATTCATCATAATTACCTTTAAGCGGAAGTTCCGGAAAATTCAGACAATAGCAGATGTTCGTTATACCGGCTTCATTCAACCATTCTATGCAACCCCGATAATCCTTGAAACGAGCGCCGGAAGCGACTTTCGAAATCTGGAACTTTTTGTTATCCTTCGCAAGCTGCGGAGGGATTTGATTAAACACATTTAATATCCGCGCCTGGTCGAGTCCTTCCGCATATTTACGGATATCTTCTTTATAATCAAAAATAAGCTGTCGCTGAATATCCAGCGAGCCTTCAAATGTACCCTTTATTATGTACTCCCGTACCACTGCCGGCATACCGCCAAGTATGCAAAAGTCGAGGAACAGCGACCTGCATACTGACAGCATGGCGTCGTTAATCGGCGTCAGGTTTATCATGTGGTCCAGCATATCGGTGACGAAAACATCCTCGTAACCCTTTGCCCACAGAAATTCCTCAAAGTCAAGCGACTGCATTTTATAGTCGGTCTTATAGCCTACACTATTACTCTCGATTTTCCGGTACCCGATGCCAAGCATCGAGCCGCTGCATATTACATCAAAACGACCATCAATACTAAAGAACTTCAACGATGTCGAAATGTCCGGGAATTCCTGCAACTCATCAAAGAAGATGAGTGTTTTACCGGCAATAAGGTGCTTTGACGGGTCAATACGTGTGATATTTTTTATAATGTCATCAGTCTTATAGCCATCTGCCGTGATCATTTTGTATTTGGGTTCTTCGACAAAGTTGATATAGATGACATTGTCATAGCGCTGCGCGCCGAACCTGTTTATTGATTCTGTTTTACCGACCTGTCTGGGACCTCTGACAATGAGAGGCTTCCTTTCCGGATTACTTATCCATGCGGAAAGAAATGCATCTATTTTACGGCTTAAATAGAGCACGGCAATACCTCCAAACAGCAGTATCTCCCTGTATCTTCTATTTGGATTATATATTATTATCATGGAAAATGCAACTGCTGGACGAAAAAATGAGCGAATTTTTAGCGTATACGTGCAAAATCATAGCGAATAATCTGCGTATCAGCGCAAAAACATAGCGAATTGCCGCTTTTAAGCATCCCTTCGGCTTTTCCGTTCCTCTCATAAATGATTATGGGTCTGCAGCTCCGTCCCACGTATGGCTTTCTTGAAAAAACAACTCCACTTCGCGGCGTGAGGTAAGGATGCGAACTGCATTGCTATTATTGCCAAAGTATGATGAGATTTTTGACAGCGTAGCCTTGCGCGATCGCTTCGGATAATTCCAGATCCAGAGCAGAAACTCAAGGTCGATCTTCTCCGGGCAGCCTTCGCCTATATCATAGCGCACCTTGCCATGGTTTTTTATCCTTCTCTTGAATGCTCTATAGATGCAGATGTATCTGTTTAAGTCAATGTAGATGACGGCGTCAGCGCGCTCAAACCGGAAATCGATAGTCCTCGAGTAGTTGCCGTCGATGATCCACCGCTCACACGACGCCGCTTCCATGATGAGCTTATCCATCTCTGCGCCGGGGGTCTCCACCCACCCCGGTTTCCAGAAAATGCGATCCAGGTGGACTACGTCAATCCCGGTAAGCTTTCCGAGATGAGAAGCAAGTGTACTCTTGCCGCTGGCAGAAGAGCCCAACACCATTATCCGCTTACCTAGTTCCATGTTGCTTTTTCATTATCCGCCGCCGTGACGGTGTAATACCCGTCGGCGTTTTTCTCAGTAAACCTAATCACAAACACACCCCGCTGTACTCGTCGGCAAGGATAGCGTACTCGGCCTGGTCGATCCATTCCTTATCAACGCGCGCCCAAAAAGCTTTGATATGCAGGGCTTCGCGGCGCATGCCGTTGCGCTCCATCACGCGATACGAGCCATAATTGTCTGCTGCGCAGGGAGCGGTGATGCGCCGCAGTTTGAGTGTTTCAAATCCGTATCTTATAAGCTCGCCGCCGAGTTCTGTTCCATATCCATGTTTCCAGTAGTCCTTATGAAGAATCCAACCAATTACCCCGGTATCGTTTTCGCTGTCGGGGTATACGCCGCAGCTTCCGATAACACAATTGGTCTCTTTCAGCACAACCGCAAAATCATATCCCGGTTTCGTATTATTCAAGTATTCCCGCGTCTGTTCTTCGGTGTTCGGGCCCCACGCCATATACCTTGTGTTTTCAGGATTACTTGCCCAGGAGTCTACGGCCTGAAAATCATCGATAGTAAGCGGTCGCAGTATCAGTCGTTTTGTTTCAAGTATCATGTTTTCCCCCTGTCTGCGCGGCATTGTTGATTAACTCCGTCACCAATTCCTGTTATTTACCGGTCCTCCATGACCGAAGTATATTGTGACGTCTCCCAGCGAGCTTATCCTGGCCGCGCTTTGCTCCATAATTGCTCTATCCCCATACAACGGGGATTTTGTAGGGTAAACCATATTCATCAGGGCGTCACCGACGATAATATCTGTATCTCCAACGATTATGCCGATCGACCCCTTTGTGTGTCCGGGTAATCCGATAATGACCGCTGGTACTCCATATCGTTCCAGCGAATCGCCGTCTCCCAGATAAACTTCCGGCTCAAACGGCTCGATATTAGCTCGCTCAAAGCCCTTTTCGGACAGTTTTGCAATGATCTTACCCAAGAGAGTATGCGCCAGTATCGGCTCGGCCAGCTTGTCCTTGATGAGGGCGTAATCATCCTTGTGCATCGCGATTGGCGCGTTAAGCCTGCCTGAAAGGTATGCCGTATTTTGAACATGATCAAAATGCCCGTGCGTCAGTACGATCAGCTTTACATTTTTCGGCATGCATTTTTCAAGTATTATGTCTCTATACTCCTCATGGATGTGTTCCCTACCCGTGGAAAAGAGCAGGAAGAAGACGAGCGGCATATGGGTTTTCCGATCGGTTAATTTGTTATAAAATATCTTCATGCGTTTTGCGCGTGTGAAGGGAGGAAGGCGGAGTGAACAACGAAACGGACGGCACTAACAGAATCATCTGCCATGGCTGCCGCCACTACAAAATCACATGGGAACCGCGAAATCCATACGGTTGCCGCGCGCACGGATTCAAAACCAACCACAGTCCAGCAGTGGCCGTCTATCAGGCTTCCGGTATTCCATGTCAGCTTTTCAGCCCTAAAAAATGGAAATCCCAGGACGTTTAGGAACTGTCCATATATAACATCGACTATTTATGCCCGCGAACGAAATGATTTTCCATGCCTGCGCGGTCTTTTTGACACGATGCGGCGCCAGGTTTCGCTTACGTACTATTGAATACGCCGCGCTCCATAAATCATTCGAGGACAAGATCATCTTTCCTTTCACTGAAAAGCCATGGCGAATTATTTATCCTCATGAAATCTGCGGGCAAGGATTTTTTCAAGCCTTTCAGGTATGCGCTTCAGACGAATGCTTTTCCCGCCGCGCACGTAAACCAGCCCGGCTTTCGCGCCTTTCGGCTTTTTTACATCCTTGATCGGCGCGACATGCACATCGGCGCTGCCCGCGTTTTTCATTTTGGAGTAATGAACAGCCAATTCACAGGCGTCCAAAACGGATTTTGACGAAGGATCAGTCCGTCCGTTAGTACGCAATACAACGTGGCTGCCCGGATAGCCTTCCAGATGGAAAAACAGGTCGTTTCCGCGAGCGAGGCGCGTCGTCAGATAGTCGTTGCCTTCGTCGTTGCGTCCAACCCATATTTCCAGTCCTTCTTCCGTCAGATAGCGTTTGGGGCGCAGCCGCGAGGGGATTTCGTCTTTTTCAGCCTTACCCGCAGCGCGCGTCGTCGTCGTCTTTTTTTGTCCGACCGAAGGACGTTTCAGGTTCCGGCGAATCTGCGGCAGTTCAGAGATTTCCAAAAGCGTCGTAGTGTCCGGGATATCCGCAAGCAGTGCGGTTTTTACCCGTTTATCAATTTCGTCGAGTTCAAGGCGCGCGAAATCAAGCTCCGTCAGCAGTTCAGCAATTCGCTGTTCGCCTCGCAGCTCTTTATGGTAACGCGAGAAATATTTTTCAAGATTCGCCGCCGGCGACAGGCGCGTGTCAAGCGGAATATCAATCGTTTCTCCAGTTTCGTAATCCACGACCTCAACGCGATCATCTCCGCGCCTTATCGTATGCAGGACATTTTTCAGCATTTCTCCGCGATGAAGGTCGGCTTGCGACTGTCGGGCTTTACAGAGGTCTTTATTTAGTCCGGCGCTTTTTCTGCCGAGAAAAGAGAATTCTTTCTTAAGCGCCTGTCTTATACGGCGCGCAAGATCTTCGGCATCGCCGCGCCGTTCCAGTGCCTGGTATGTTTCGGCTATTTCATTGAGACAAGCGTAATCCGCAATCGACTCCCACCTGTCAATTCCTTCGGCAACAGCCGTGCCGCCGAAAAATGCGGGAGGTGTCCATGGTTCGCCGACGACCAGTTCATTCCGTGTTTCATCAAGCGGGCGCAGGGAGTGAACCAGCCTGCCTTCAGAATCGAGCAGATAAATGTTGCTCCGTACGCCCATTATGGAAAATACGATTTCACATTTATTTGTTCCGGATTGCAGTCGAAGGACGGCCTGCCGATCGTTTTCGGCGGCGTCAAATCCCGCCACACGGCATCCGATCCAGTGAGCGCGAATGTATTGATAAAATGAACCGTCCGAAGCATATGATTCGGCGGGCGGCGCAAGACATAAACGTGCGTAACCCGGCCGGCATGTAAAAAGCAGCGGGATTTTGCCGGCTTCCGTGTCGAAAGTGAAAATCAACCCGCAGGGTTCAGACTGGTCAATCCGTTTCAGGCGCGCGCCGGCTATCTGTGGCGCAACTATGCGCGCGGCGCGTTTTAATTCCTTAAGGCTAAGCATCAAGCAAATACTTTGGTCAGCATCATAGCGGCGGCATAATCGGTCTGTTCACGTTCAAGGGGCGTGATCGAAACATAACCGTCAAGAATCGCCTGTTTGTCGGAAATGAATTTATTCTTAAAAAAATCGGACGTGAAATAGTATTCGCCGTCGGGATTATTAAAATGCTTCAGATGCTCGGAATATCCCTGCCGTGTAATCTTCACGCCCTTGATTTTTCCAACCGGAATGTTGACGTTAAGTAAAAATTCTCCGTCGAGGCCGTTGTTGAGCATGTCGTTTACCATGTTTCGAATAAACTCGCCGCCGCCGTTGAAACGGATTTTCTTTTCGTCTTCATAGTACTGAGAAACCGCGATCGCCGGAATTCCATACCGTGCCGCTTCGCGCGCCGCGCCGACCGTTCCCGAATACATGATGTCGTCACCAAGGTTGGAACCGTGATTAATGCCTGAAATCACCATGTCGGGAGGGTTGAGAAACAGTTTATCCAAAGCGTATATCACACAATCCGCCGGAGTTCCACTAAGGGCAAAGCTGTCTGGTCCGGCGTCTTTTAATTCGAGGCGTGAACGTATCGTCAAACCGTGGCTTACGGCGCTGCGTTCACGGTCGGGCGCGACGACAAGAACATGTGCGATTTTGCAAAGTTCACCCCTGAGGATTTTTAAACCCTCGGCGTCAATTCCATCGTCGTTGGTCAGCAGTATGGATTTCACCCGGGAAACACCGATTAATTCGCTGTGCGGGCGAATCGCTACGTTGCGCGGTGCTCGCAACCTCGACATATTGAGTTGATACATGCCTCGGTTCCTGCGTTCCGTGCGCCTTGCGCTTCATCCCGCACAGCGAATAATCGGCATTTCCCAAAGGCTGATACTGTGAACTATACAAGGTTTTGGTCGGGACGAGTGGATTTGAACCACCGACCACACGCACCCCAAGCGTGTGCGCTACCAGGCTGCGCTACGTCCCGACATAAAAGATTAAATCTATCATCCACGATCCAGCAAAGTCAATATATTCTCAAGTTCCGTCCGTACTCTTTTCAGGCTTTCAGATTTCGGGTTCCTGTTTTCTGCGTCGGTTTTGAGTTCGTCTTCATCGGTTTTATCAATTTGATCAACGTCCGTCCGGCAGGTTGCTTCGTTGCCGTCGATAACATGATCAAATTGCGGTGAAGAATCAGGCATGGGTATTTCTGCCGGTTTTTGCGCGCCTGCGGAAATGTGCGGCTCATTTTTATCCGCCCGCTTTTTAAGCGCATGCGTCGGAGCGCGCATACCCATACGCTTGCGCGCTCCGGCGATGGTGTAGCCGTCTTCGTAAAGCAGTTTCCGAATCTCAAGAACCAGTTCGATATCTCCGGGGCGATATATGCGTTGACCGGTTCGGGTTTTCGGGGGCGTCAGCGCTGGAAACTCCGTTTCCCAGAAGCGCAGGACGTGCGCATCCACGCCCGCGATTTCGCAGACTTCTCCGATTTTGTAATACAGTTTTTTGGGAACGAACTCCATAATCCTCAAATCGTTTTAAGATATTTCGAAGGTTTGAATTTCACCGAATTACGTCCGGAAATAATCATAGGCGCGCCCGTCTGCGGATTCACGCCACGTTTGGTTTTCCTCGGCATTACACTGAAACAGCCGAAACCGCTGAGAAGAACTTTTTCTCCGCGCGTCAGCCGGCCTTTCATCGTTTCCAGAATGAAGTTGACGATCTTCTGGGCTTCAACGTAAGACAATCCTCCATGTGATTCATGGATTTTTTTGCTTATATCGTTCTTGTTCATTTTCCCGCTTCTCTGTTTTTCCTTGCTTTTGCGTGTCCGAAATTTTTGGCGTCGCCGATGGAAACGTTCGGCTTCTTCAATTTCTGGTGAATACGAACCGGCGCCGCAAAAAAACCGAACTGTTCCCGCAACTGGTTTATAAGATAACGTTCCATTGAAAAATGAAGCTTTTCCCGCCCTGACATGAAAACCACAAAAGTCGGAGGCGCGGAACTTACCTGCGTTATATAACTAATACCCAGCCTCTGATGTTGACTCTGCCGCGAAAACTGTTCCTCCAGATCGGGCGCGAAAACATTATTCAGCGTTCCAGTGGGAATCCTGAATTGACGCGCTTCGTACGCTTTCCGGATAAGTTCGAACACCTTGGATACCCGCTGCCCCGTCAGGGCTGAAACTGTTAGAATCGGCGCAAAGCCAAGATATTTCATCCGGCGCTGCACTGATTCATGATATTTCTTGAGCGTATGCTCATCCTTTTCGACAAGATCCCACTTGTTGAAAACTATGATGACCGAGCAGCCCAGCTCATACGCATACCCGCCGATCGCGGCGTCGAGCTTGGTTACTCCTTCCTCCGCGTCCAGCATAAGAAGCGCAACGTCCGCCCTTTTCATGCTCTTTTGCGCCATAATGACGCTGATTTTTTCGGCGATACCCTCGGTCTTTCCCTTGCGACGGATGCCCGCCGTATCGATGAGGCGGTAGCGCGTCCCTTCCCGCTCAAGCAGCGTATCAACCGCGTCGCGCGTAGTTCCCGGGATGTCTGTGACTATCGAGCGTTCAAAACCAAGCAGACGGTTTACCATGGAAGACTTGCCGACATTGGGACGGCCTACGACCGCAATTTTTATTTCACCGGCAACTTCCTGCAACTCCGGTTCATCGGGGAAATCCTTCGCCTTTTCAACGATCGCCTCGACAAGGTCACCGATGCCGCGGTTGTGCTCCGACGAAACGCCGAATACCTGTTCCGCGCCGAATTCATAAAAATACGCGGTGTGAGTTTCCTGGCCGGGCGCGTCGATTTTATTCACTACGGTGAAAATCGGCTTTCCTGTACGCCGCAGCATAGGCAGCAGTTGTTCATCAAGCGGCGTGATTCCGGTTCGCCCGTCGACAACCAGCAATAGCAGGTGTGATTCGCTTATGGCGGCTTCAACCTGGCTGAGAATGTTTTCCGGAATAATTTCGCGCGCTTCGGGAATCAGTCCGCCCGTGTCCAGAACGGAAATCGTTTTGCGGTCGTGGCGAATCTTTCCGTATATTCGATCACGGGTAATTCCCGGTTCGTCGCCCACAATGGATTTTCGCGTCCCGCAAAGCCGGTTGAATAAAGTGCTTTTTCCGACATTCGGACGCCCGACAATAGCTATTTGAAACATGGCCCTTTCCGCCTGATTCCGCGTTAAATACAAGTTATTACTATAACCGATATTTCAGATGGGAAGCCAAAAGAAAATGAACCCGGATATTACGGCTATTTTCCGGTTTTATTAGCTATACGCAGGCGAGGGCGCCAGCGTTCCCAGGTCCTGCACGGTTTTGCAATTATCTTATAATTATTGCGTTTTAAACCTGCCCGCCGCCCATTGCTCGTCAGCCCACGCCTTCAGTTCTTCCATCAGGCCGCCCTGTTCAAGTTTCTCAAGCAGAAACAGGGGGATTGGATATCCCTGATATTCCTCGCCCTTCGTCAGGTTTTTGATGTGCCCGGTTTCAAATTCGATTTCAAGACTGTCGTTTAAATCAACCTTTTCCGCAATCCCGCGGCATTCGATTAACGGGAGCCCGATATTGATGCAGTTTCTATAGAAAATGCGCGCATACTCCTCCGCGATGATCGCCTGCACATTGCAGGCTTTCAAAGCGACCGGCGCTGTTTCACGGGAAGATCCGCAGCCGAAATTTTTTCGCGCCACCACAAATCCGCCAGGCGCCATGCGCTTCGGAAAATCCGGATCGATATCATGCATGCAGATTTCAGCCAAAGCCTTTAGATCCGAAGCCCTGTCTAAAAACTTCCCGGAAGTCATGTCGTCAGTGCTGATATTGTCGCCATATAGGCTCAAAACCCTGCCATTAATGCTCTTCATGTTTGATTCCTTCCTATATCGCATTCTGCGGGTCTGTGATAACGCCTTTTAGCGCCGTCGCAGCCGCCACCGCCGGTGAAGCAAGATAGATATCGGCTTCCGGGCTTCCCATACGGCCGCGAAAATTTCGATTATGCGTTCCCAGACATGCTTCGCCTTTTCCAATAAAACCCATCTGGACGCCGCCGCAAGGCCCGCATTGAGAATTGCAGATGATACAGCCGCAGTCATTGAAGACCTCCAGCAAACCTTCCCGCAGCAACTGCATGTATATGGTCGTTGATGCCGGAATTACGAGACACCGCATTTCGCGGGGAATCTTTTTGCCTTTCATTATTGCGGCTTCGATGCGGTAGTCTTCCATCCTTCCGCCCGTGCAGGAACCGAGCAGCACCTGATCAATCTTTGTGCCCGCGACCTGGGAAACCGCTTTGACATTGCCTGGGTTGTGCGGACAGGCCACCTGCGGTTCAAGATCGGAAACATCGATTTTTATGGTTTCGGAGTACTCGCAGTCCTTATCGCTCTCAAGCCTTTTAATTTCGCCTTTAACCTTGCCGCTCAGATAGTCAACCGTTATATCATCCACTTCAACAATTCCACTTTTCGCTCCGGCTTCAACCGCCATATTGCACATGGTCAGCCTGCCGTCAACGCTCAATTCACGAATAGCCTCGCCTCCAAACTCCATCGCCCTGTAAGTCGCGCCGTCAGGCCCGATCATTGAAAGTATCTTTAATATTATGTCCTTTCCCATGACCCATTCGGGCAGTTTGCCGCTGATCTCAAAACGCATGGTTTCCGGCACTCTCAGCCAAAGTTCGCCGCGGGCAACCACCCAGGTCGCTTCAGATGCGCCAATCCCCGTGGAGAAAGCGCCCAGCGCTCCGTATGTGACGGTATGTGAATCCGACCCGACGATCAGGTCGCCGGGCCTGACAAACCCGTCCTCATGCATTATCTGGTGTGAAACGCCTTTCATGTTGTAAAAATGCTTGATGTTGTACTCCCGCGCCATCTTAAGGATGTTAGTGACGGTATCTGTCGTACCTACCGTACAGGGCGGTGAATAGTGGTCGATAAAAACAACCACTTTATCCAGATCCCAGAGTTTAGGAATATTCAGTTCTTTTAGCTTTTCATATACAAGGCCGGCAAAATCCTGCAGCATGGCACGACTCACCTTGGCGTTTATTAATTGCCCGGGTTTTACTACCGCGTTGCCTGAATGCCGAGCGAGAATTTTTTCAGTAATCGTCATTCCCATATGTTCGCCTAAAAGCCGTACCCATTGATCTTTACAACGTCGTTTTCCGTAACATATAACGTCTGCCCGATCAAAGTACTGCCTACCCCTTTCTTTTCGACTGAAAGATTCACATTGAGCGTCAATCCAGGTTTCAGATCGATTTTGGCGCCGGACGTATCCGGCGCTTCGACCATATCGACGCCAATGCCGTTGATCAAAGTATAAGACCCGATCCGCTGACTGTCGTAAAACACGTCTTTCTGCCCGATGAAAGCTTTGCGCGTTTTCTTCAAATCTTCGATTGTTTCATCCCACATCTTTTTCGCGTCGGCGAATAATTCGACCTGCCCTGCCGACGCTCCGCCTATCGCCTTTGTAGCGGCAAACACGCCGTTGTAATGCAGAAATTGCGCGTTGACTACAAGCGTAAGGATGTCGCCGTTTTTAAACTTTCGCAAGCGAGGCGGATGGAGCCGTATATCATCGTTTCCCGCCGACGCCAGAATGCTTATATTGTCCACGCCGTATTTTTTGCAGACGCGTTCAATGTCGGCAGCCAATTCAATCTCGACGACGCCTGCTTCCGCCAAACGCATGAATTCGTTGACCGCCTTCTCGGAAATTGAAGCGGCCTGGCTCATGGCATACATCTCCCGTTCGGTTTTGATCGATTTTATAGCGTTGTACTCTTCCGTAAGATCGCGAAGGCCCGGATATTTCGTGATAATCGCATCGTAGCCAGGCGCGTACAGGCTATCAAGATTGACGCCGCCCCATTTCGCTCCGAGATTGTTTTCATCGATGTATTTCAGTGCGTCAAAAACGATATGGTGGTTGCTTATCATGCTCAGGCCGCTGCACATCAATTCGACCGATTCGGGAACCATCTTTTTTGTATGTGTATAATCTCTCGAACCAAGACTTGTTACGTTCATCATCCGGCCGTTTTTGGGGAAAACAAGCAGGGAGGCGCCCCAGGACAACGTGGAATAATAGTTTGTCAGGTAACAAACATGGCTTCGGCTCAAACCGTCGGAGTAAATCAACAGGCCGTCAAGACCGTATATGTCAAGCAGCCCACTTACTTTGTCCGCGCGCGATTCAAATTCCTCTTCGGGAAAAACATACCTGTCGTAGACGGCAGTCCTGCCATGGCACATTACCGGCATATTTAAATAACCCATGGATACCGTCTCCTTTTATAATCTTGGCAATACTTCGATCAAAGACATTGGGATTTTACTAAGCCGCTCCACACCGTCTTTCGTAACTCGTACCGTCTCGCCGCAGGCGAGATAGCCGATTTCGGGTATCATCTGATTCGGGTGTACGACAAAAACCATATTTTCTTCAAGAATCAATTCCGTTGTATCCGTTATTTCGACAAGCCCAAGGCCGAAATTGTGCCCCCTGGACCGCATATAAGGCGGCACGCAATATTTCGCGTACCCTGCGTTGCCGATGATTTCATTTTGCCAGTTTGAAAGTTTCCTGGCAGGCACGCCCGCTTTTGTCTGTGAAAGCGTGTATTCAAGCGCGTCGCACAAAAGCTGATATTTTTCCTTTTCAATTTTCGTGGCCGCGCCGAATTTAACGGTTTTGCATAGCTGGGTTGCGTAAGTGAGACAGCCTTTCATCGGAGTGATTTCCGTCAATACCAGATCGCCTGCTTTCAATGTCTTGTCCGTTGGCAGGTTCATACTAGGCAGCTGCGTACCCATGCCGATCATCTGAAAGTTGTCGTCCGCTCCGGCGGATTTCATCGCGAAATCGAGTTCCGCGACCACTTCACATTCGCTGATGCCCCCGTACAGGCAATTTACTTCAGCGATGAATCCTATGTCCGCGAAAGACGCGCATTCACGAAGAATTTCAATTTCCCAGTCGGTTTTCACTTTAGCGACGCCATCAAGCAGATCGAAAGCGTTGTCGGGTTTCCGTCCGTTCAAAACATCGTCCAACGCGGCCCGATGATGCTGCGGTAATAGTTCCGCGCCGACCAAGCCGATATTGCCGCCGCATTTCGCTGCCTGTTCGCCGGCAAGTTTCAACATCCCCTCACGAGCTACGACGATATTTTTGATCCAGCTATCCTCGTGGGCACGCTGTTCATCCCAAGCCTGGCTGAGATACATTATCGGGTCGCCATTCAGAGGAAGTACCACGCAGGCATCTTTACCGAGTACGCGGAAATTGGCCACATAGTGTAAAAATTCCACTTTCCACTGGCAGCTATAGATAACGAGGGCGTCAAACCCCCGCTTTTCCATCTCTTTCTTTATTCTTCCGAACCTTAATATCGGTTCATCTCCGGGATATTTCATATTTATTACTTCCTTACTCAAGCGTCGGATATTCATCCCGGTGCGCCTTGATCCATTCGATCATGCCGCCGGCTTTCCATCTATCCACTAAAAGATCAATGGGTTTGTCCGCCTGCGTTTCAGCGCCGGTTGTCAGGTTTTTTATTTTGCCGGTCGAAATATCCACTTCAAGAGTATCGCCCTTGCAAACCAGTTTTGTGATTCCCGGGCACTCCAGTACAGGCACGCCGATATTCCAGGTGTTTCTAAAAAATATCCTGGCGGCGGAATCGACAACTATTACCGAAACGCCGATATATAAAAACACCTGGCCTGCGGCCCTGGACGAAGAATTGCCGAAGTTTACGCCGGCCACCACGATATCGCCGGGTTTTACATTTGGGGCAAATTCCGGATCGTAAAATTTCAGGGTGTTCGGCGCCGCAAGCGACGGATCGAAATCTGTGCCGGTCGGCATGATGCTCTCCGTATTGATATTATCCCCGAATACCCATGCTTTACCTGTCACTACGTTATCCATATATGTCACTCCTTTCCAATTTACAGGAATATTCGCGGGTCTGTTATTTTGCCGGTGAGCGCCGCGGCGGCAACGGAATACGGCGACCCCAGGTATATATCGGATTGACTGCCGCCGCGTCCGGGTTGATTTCGCGGATGGGTGCCCATCATGTTTTCGCCGTCGGCAAGGTGGCCGTAACAGATCATCTGGCAGGGGCCGCAGTACGGCGGGCTGATGATCGCTCCCATTTCGCCGAATAACCCGATCAGTCCCTCGTCCTGCATCTGCTTCATGATATTGTTCGTTCCAGGAACAATGATAAGCCTCATGCCGGGATGGAGTTTTCTGCCGCGGAGTATTTCGGCGGCCATCTGAAAATCTTCAACCGACGAACCGGTACAGCCTCCGATATAACATTGTTCAATATGAACATCTCCGACTTCGGCGATGTTTACAGAATTGCTTGGCCGAGGCGGACACTGGATCTGCGGTTCAATTTTACCGACGTCGACATTCCACTCCTTTTCAAATTCACAATCAGGATCATTAAGTACGACTTCGAACGGAAAAAGCGCCCTGGTTTTAACAAATTCCAATGTAATCTCATCCGGCTCGATAAAACCTGTCACGGCGCCCATTTCGACGGCCAAGAGACTTAATATCATCCTTTGATATACGCTCAGGCTGTGGGTGTAAGCGCCCGCAAACTCAAGCGTACGCCAGAGCGCGCCGTCGGCCCCGACGGTTTTAACCAGGTAAGATCCGATGTCGCGGCAGCACACCCCGCGGGAGGTTTTCCCTTCCAGATTTACGCGCATGGTTTTCGGTACCTTGAACCATGCTTTGCCTGATAGAAGAACATCCGCCAATTCATACGACAATGATGTGCCGAAGCCGCCCAAGGCTCCATATATCGTACTGTGTGAATCGCCGCCCGGAAATAAGCCGCCCGGAAACACGTGACCGTTTTCCAGCATAAGGATATGACCGTTGCCGGTACCCATATCGTATAAATATTTTACACCGTACTTATGAGCGAATTCGCGGTCGTACTTAACCGCGTTTGCGTCTCTTGTATCGCATGGCAGGCAAATATGGTGTCCAATGCAAAAAGCGGTTTTGTCGCCGTCCCAAACCTTTTTTACGCCGCCGATCTTTTCAAAATGGTCTCGCGCCAGGTACAAACTATGCGCGAATACCAGGTCGACGTCGCACACCACAACGTCGCCGGGAAAAACTTCCGACTTTCCGCCATGTTTCGCGATTATCTTTTCTGTAGCGGTATGTCCCATATAATTACCTCGTTATTCTTTTGTTTGTTCCATAAAATGCTTGTCTATCTCTTCAATGCTTTTGCCTTTTGTTTCATAACCTATGGCATAGCCGACGATGGCTAAAAGGATCGATCCCGCCATGAAGTAAAAATATCCGGGCGCAACCGCAAGGGTAGCCGCCGGCTGAACCAGGTTGCCGGATCCCGCCAGGACGGCCAGGATCAGCGGCGCGACGATTCTTGCTATGTTTCCCGTACCGGCGCCCCACCCCTGCCCGGAAGCCCGCAGATGCTTGGGCCAGACTTCGCCGACATAGGAAACCATCATCCCCGTACCGCCGTCGCCGAAAACCGAAACAAACCACATTACCAGCACCATGACGGGAACCGCTCCTATATACATGTGGAATGTGAATGTGGCGATAAGGCAGCATACCGATGTACAAACGGCAAAGAGGATGCCCGTCTTGCGACGGCCTATAGAATCCAGTAAAAATCCGCCAGCCAGTCTGCCGGCAAAACCGCCGGTGGATATTATCAGGAAGTAAAACGCGGCGACGTTAATCGGCACATTCAGCACCATCAGGAGCATCGTGACGCCCCACATGGATAGCGCGGTAGCCTGGAATTGTACGCCGAAATTGATCAAAGTCGTGGATATGATGCTGCGGGGGTACATAAAGAGCTTTCCAAACCCGCCTTTACGCGCCTCCTGCACGATGAACTCTTTTGCCGCTTTCTTTTTTTCCGCTTTATCCGCTGGATCCTGGAAACGCCGTCTCTCTTTCAACATATATTTGAAAACGTTGACCGCGTTCCGATATCTGCCTTTTCCCTCAAGCCAACGTGGCGACTCCGGCACCCAAAAGATGACGCCGATCAGCGAAATCATCGGAATAAGGCTGACCATGAACAGGCCTCTCCAACCGATAACGGCGATCAGCATGGCTGAAACTCCCGCCGCTAAAACCGAACCGCCCTGGATAAACAGGGAAGTGACGGCGGTCATCCTGCCCCTGAGTCTGGACGGCGAAAGTTCCTGGATCAACGGGATAATGATGACAACAAGCCCGCCGATACCGAACCCCACGCATACGCGCAGAATTGAGAGTAAAACCCAGCCCTGATCCGGCACGAAGACCATAAAAAATGTAAAAAGGTTGAAGTTAATAATACAGGCTATAATTGAAAAACGACGGCCATAGATGTCCGCCAGCCTGCCGTAAGCAAACGCGCCTATGGCGGCCCCGATGCCTGACGCCAGCAGAACTATGGAACTTTGTCCATACGTCAATCCCCAGGGCCCGATGATGGAAGCCAGTACGAATGCGATGATGAAATTATCAAAGAAATCCATCATGACGTTGATTCCGGACATCGAAACCATTTTAAAGTGCCTGGACGAAATTTTAGCGTCCTCTGATTTTAACCGGTACTCTTCAAACTGTTTCTCAATTGATCCGCTGTTGTTTTCCATAGCACTGTACATGCCTCCGGCGCTTGTCACGTTTACGGTTCCTGTCTGGCTGGCGCGGTAGCAAGCTCCCGCGATTAAAGCGGCGGCAAGCCACCGCACTCCATATGAATTTAATACGTAATCATTCGAGGTCTTGCAATTACCTCTATAATTATAAAGTCGTTTTCTCCTGCCATCGGCGAGTATTTCAACCGAAGCTGATCGAGTCGTTCGGACACAGTGCTGCGCAATAACCGCAACTGATGCATGTATCCGGGTTTAACACGGCTTTTTTGTCCTCGACACGCAGGTTGGCGGTACAGGACGGGATATGCGTACAAATACCACAACCGCTGCACCTGTCCGAATCAATACCGGCGGGCGCGTTGAAATACTGGAGATTGTTATTCGTCGTCAGGTATTGAAGCGCAAGCCCCCGCATATCTGCAAGCGTCCCATAGCCGTTTTCTTCCATAAAATTCAGAAGGCCTTCGTTCATATTCCTGAGCCAGGAAAACCCTTCCCACAGGAGTTTTGTACACATTGTCACGAATGTTGAGCCGTACATAATGCTCTCCACGGCGTCTTCCCATGTGCTGATGCCTCCGCCTCCCGCTATAGTCAGCTTTGTGTTCTGCGCGGCCATCGCGACGCGCATCATACCGACCTGCCGCTGCGCCGGGCCCACAAAGCCGCCGAAAGCGTGCATGGTCATGGTTGCCATTTTTGGTTTACCGCCCCGATAGATATCGACGGGCGGCGCCGCCGAACTGCCTCCGTTGATGGTGACGCCGTCGGCGCCGGCTTTCTCGCAGGCGATCGCAACGGGTGCCCAGTCAAAGCCATCACAGGTCAGCTTGGGATAAACCGGAATCCCGACCGCGGCTTTGACTGCGGAAACGATTGCCGACACCATGCCCGGATCCTTGCCTACGGCGGCCCCGAATTTTGCGCCCGGTTTTTCGGGATCGGGCGCCGCGAAATTCGGGCATGTGAAGTTGAGTTCCAGGACGTCGGCGCCGGCCTGTTCAAGGGCCTTAGCCAGTTTTGCCCATTTTTCATAATTGTCGCCGGGTCCCGCCATATTCGCCCAAAGCGGAATATCAACCGCCTCACCGGCCTTGCGGACAAGTTCCAGCCCGACTTCAAAATCATTTCGCCTGTCGCTGGGATTGAAAGAGTAAAGCCCGCGAACCGCATACATCTTGCGCACGCCCTTGACGGGTTGTTCCAACATTGTAAGTTTTGTACTCACGGCGCCCGCGCCGTTATCTTCGGCGGCTTTAATGCAGTCAACGCTGTCCGTCAGTGGACTTGACGAGACTACAAAAGGGTTTTCATAGTGGATGCCGCTAATCGTTTGATTCAAAGCGCTCATTGTTCACCTCATGGGACTATGCCGTTGTGTAAGCCTGATACGTCGTGCCGTATTTTTTCATTGAACTTTCGCAGCAACCGCAGGCATCCTATACAACGTGCAATCAAGTAAAGCACCGACATTAATAAGTGAAGGTAAATGTCCATTTTAGCAAGGAAAAACTATGAATAATCTTAAAAGAACAGGATTTATAACAGCGACATTATTTTTATTATTTCTGGCCGCCTGTGGCGGCGGTGATGATAAAGGAGGAGGTAGTCTCCCTTATAAACCGCCCATCCCCGATCCCGTTGCAAGCATCTCCATTTCAGGACCTGCAAGCGGGAAAGTGGGAACACCCAGTACGTTCTATGTAACGGTACTTCCGACGAACACGAATTTTGCTACGGACGTGCCGCCCGAGGCAAATTGCGTAAAAAGCGGCAATACCGTGACATGTACGCCGACAGCTATGGGTGTTTATTACGTTACGGTAATTACGGCGGATAAAAGCAAGGCGGATACGGTTCGCTTCACCGCATTTGATAACGACAGCGTCAATCTTCCTCCGGGAATCGGAGAAGACGGCGCCTCATTTTCCGGTATGAATAAAAATGGCGATATGCTGGTGGCATTCTATGATCCCATCACAAAAAAAGGGAAGGCATGTGTGTTCAATGTGCTTGACGACAGCGACTTCTGTGCGCCGAAAGTGCCGGATTTCGCCGACGCCGGCGAGGACATTTACCTTTTCGGGATAAATGATAATGGAGACATTCTTGGTCTTTGCGACATCGGCTATTTTCTTTTCCTGAAAGCCGAAAATATTTACCAGTTGCTTAGAGATTATGGTACTGAGACAGGGGAAACCTCCTATACGGGACTCAACAATGACCGTCTTCTGGTTGGAGATTTCGCAGACACGAACGGCTATTCCATAGGCTTTGTATACAACTACTACAGCGATGACTTTGACGTAATACCACCACATCCTGAAGCCGACGCCGGCGTCTGCGATAATGAACCTCCATGCGGAACAGTGCTAACGGGGATCAATAACAACGGCCAGATGGTCGGTTATTACACGGACACTTCCGCCTTTTTCCATGGTTTTATATACGATAGCAACAGCAACGACTTTATTGATATATGGCATCCGGACGAGGATTCGATAAACATACAAATAAGCGGAATAAACGATGATGGACAGGTGGCCGGGCACTTCTATAGTTCAGACTGCGTCAAGGGAATAAACTGCTATGCGAGCGGCTTTGTGTACGACGACACCGGCGGCTTTGCTCCGATAGATCATCCGGACGCCGCGGCGAATGGACATGGCACCTATGTTTTGGGAATTACCTACGATGGCTGGATAACGGGCTCGTACTACGACGGCTCGAATCTACAAGGGTTCCTGCTGAAAAACATTTTCTGACATGAAAAATGTAGTTTTATGCGGATTTATGGCGACAGGCAAATCATCCGTCGGGGAAAAGCTCGCCGGGCTTTTAGGTTATGAATTCGTAGATCTGGACGCGGCCATCGAAGCGGAGGAAGGCGTATCCATTGCGCAAATCTTCACCGAACGCGGCGAACCGACTTTTCGCGAACTCGAATCGCGCATGGTGGAACGGATTATTAGTAGAACAGGTCTGGTCGTTTCCACCGGCGGAGGAACCGTCGTCAATCCGCGTAATCTGGCTAATCTGAAAAGCTGCGGTCTTGTCGTCACCCTGACCGCGGATGTTCCGACTATCCTGCGGCGCGCCGGTCGAGGAGACGATCGTCCGCTGCTTCAGGCCGAAGACCGCGAGGAGCGAGTGCGTGCGCTTTTGCGGGAGCGCGCGCCTTTTTACGCGCAGGCGGACATGACTATCGACACTTCTTCGCTGACGATAGAAGAAGTCGCCAGACAAATATTCACTTTTATTGCTCCCGCAAAATGTCGATCAGAGCACGCAGGCCGCATTCATAACTGCGCCAGCCAAGTCCGGTGATACATCCGAGAACCACGGGAGAAATAACGGTCTTATGTCGGAACTCCTCGCGAGCGTGGATGTTTGACAGGTGCGTTTCAATCGTCGGCAGATTCACCGCTGCCAGCGCGTCGCGCAGTCCGTAGGAATAATGTGCGTAAGCGCCCGGATTAATCACGATACCTGAAGCCCAGTTCGCGGCGTCATGAATCGCGTCGATAAGCGCGCCTTCAACGTTGGACTGAAAAACGCGGAGCTCAACGCCGTTTTCTTCGGCAATGCGCAGCATTTTTGCGTTGATTTCATCAAGCGTCGTTGTTCCGTAATATTCCGGTTCACGCTTTCCAAGCAGATTCAGATTTGGCCCGTGAATTAGCAGTATTTTTATCATTTACGCTCCCACACTCAGAATTTCCATAAATTCATGTCGATCAGGACTTTTCCGGCGGTTCCCGATGCGGCGCGTTCCATTGCCTCGTTTATTTTCGACATCGGGTAAACATCGGTTACAACTTTTGAAGGGCTTAGCCTTCCTGCGGCGACAAGCTCGATCGCGCGCGCGAAATCCGCCGGGTGATCGTAAATCATGGACGTCAGAATATTGATTCCCTCGCGAACTATCTTTACCGGAACGAATTTCGCCGGAAGCGATGAAAGCCCCAAAAGTATGATGTCGGATCCGCGCGGCGCGGCTAAAAACGCCAGTTCGGCCGTTTCCGGAACACCGGCGCATTCAAACACCGTTGTGACATTGTTACGTTCCCAAAATGCCGCCGCATCTTCGTTCTCCGGCGGAATCTCCGCACCAAGGGATTTGGCCATAGCCAGTTTTTCAGGGAAACGATCATGCGCGATCACTCGCAGACCCATATTAATGGCGGCGTGTACAAGCAAAAGTCCCACGACGCCGCAGCCCAAAACCACGGCGGTATCGCCCTGTTTTGCCTCCGACCGGAACAGGCCGTGCAGAGATACCGCCAGCGGTTCAATCGTCACCGCGTCACGATCTGAAATCGCGTCCGGAACCGGCCATACAAATTCCGCCGGCGCTATGGCGCATTCAGAGAAACACCCTGGAATATTAACGCCCATCGCCTTTTTATGCGCGCAAACGGCTCCGCGTCCCTGTCTGCACAGTGCGCAGCCGCCACAGGGGTAGTTGGGTTCGACAATCACGCGGTCGCCGACTTTGAATTTTGTAACGCCGGCGCCAAGCTCAGTTACTCTGCCAAGAACTTCGTGCCCGGGTACGAAGGGATATTCAATCGGGCGCCGGCCCCGGTAAACCGAAATATCCGTGCCGCAAATGCCCGCCAGCGCGGGTCGGATGCGGACTTCGCACGGCTCAAGCGGCGGCGCGTCGATGTCGCCGAAAACAATTTTTTCTGGCCCCGTCAGTAAAGCGGCTTTCATTTTCATAAGCGCAAATCTACCGCTTTTTTAACGATGAGTCAAAATTGCAAAAACATAAAATATCGGGGCGCAAAAATTTTTCTCATGCTAATATGAAGGCCCATTACAAATAACAACCAGGAGGATTTAGAACAATGGCGTTGACAATTAACGATGAATGTATTAGCTGCGGAGCCTGTCAATCGGAATGCCCACACGATGCGATATCAGAGGGCGATAGCCACTACGTTATTGATGCCGCAAAATGCACGGAATGTGATGGCGGCGACCCGAAATGCGCGGCGGTTTGCCCAACCGAATCCTGTGTAAAATAAAACAGGTTTAATTGGGAGCGCGGATTTCTTGTCCGCATTTTATCGTATGGGCGCGATTTATCGCGCCCAATTTATTGATTCAAACATGCGGACGGCTCCTCCGCGCTTCCAGCAATGCTGCAATTCCCACAAGCGTCAAGCGATAAGTTATGTCACAGATTCCACCGTTTGTTCATCTTCATAATCACTCGGATTTCAGCCTGCTTGACGGGGCGTCCAGACTCGATCTTCTGATAAAAACGGCGCTTGATATGGAAATGCCGGCGCTTGCGCTGACCGACCACGGCAATCTGTTCGGCGCGTTGAAGTTTTACAACACGGCAAAGAAAAAAAACAAGGAGCGCGCCGCCGCGGGAAAATCCCCGCTGAACCCTATCATCGGCTGTGAAATCTATGTCGCCCGTGAAGACCGCCACAAGAAAACCGGCGGCGGCGACCAGTCGAACCACCTCGTACTGCTTGCGGAAAACGATGAAGGCTATCGGAATCTGACTAAACTTGTTTCCTATGGATTCCTTGAAGGGTTTTACTATAAGCCCAGAGTCGACAAAGATCTGTTGAATCAGTACGGCAAGGGGCTGATTGCCGCTTCCGCCTGTCTTAAAGGCGCGGTGGCGCAAAAACTTGCAATGAATCAGACGGACGACGCTCTTTCCGAAGCGATGGAACTCAGCGATATTTTCGGCGAGGGAAATTTCTACCTCGAATTGCAGAATCACGGCCTTGAGGCGCAAAGGCGCGTCAATCCGATGCTTGTTGACATTTCCAAAAAGACTGGCATTCCGCTGATCTGCTCCAACGATACGCACTATATCCGGCGTGATGACAGCGAGGCTCACGACGTGCTCCTTTGCATCGGCACGGGCAAGATCGTCAGTCAGCCGGATCGTATGCGCTATGAAACAGATCAGTTCTATTTCAAATCGCCGGAAGAAATGTACGCGCTCTGGAAGGAAATCCCGGAAGCGATGACTAATACCGTTCGCATCGCCGAACGCTGTCACGTAGAGATCAAGCCGCTTGACACGCTTCCGCCCTTCGACGTGCCGTCGGGATACGACGCGGACAACTATTTTGAAAAAGTTGCGCGCGAAGGTTTCGCCCGCCGTCGCGTAAAGCTGGAAACGCTTTCCGCCGGGGGGAAGCTAAAACATCCGCTTTCGGATTACGAGGAACGGCTGAATTCCGAAATCGCCATGATCAAGCAGATGAAGTTCTCCAGTTACTTCCTGATCGTGTGGGATCTATATCGATATGCCCGGGAACAGTCGATCCCAGTAGGGCCGGGGCGCGGTTCCGTGGCCGGGAGCCTTGTCGCTTACAGCATGGCGATTACCGATGTCGATCCTTTGGAGTACGAACTCTTTTTCGAGCGTTTTCTGAATCCCGACCGCATATCCGCGCCGGATATCGACATGGATTTCTGCATGAACCGCCGCGCGGAAATGATCGAATACACGGCGAAAAAATACGGCCGTGACAGCATCTGCCAGATCATCACTTTTGGAACAATGGCGGCGCGCGGCGTTATCAAGGATGTGGGCCGTGCCCTGGATATTCCCTACGGTGAAGTCGATAAAATCGCCAAGCTGATTCCGGAAGAATTGAACATCACGCTGGAAAAGGCTCTGAACGACGAACCTCGTCTTACCGAGGAAATAGAGGCAAACGAGACGACCGCCAAACTCTTTGAAATAGCGCGGCGACTCGAAGGACTTTCGCGACATTCATCGACGCATGCCGCGGGAATCGTAATAACGCCCAAACCGTTGATTGAACTGATACCGCTGGCTAAATCAAACAAGGACGAAATCACGACGCAGTACAGTATGAAAGAGCTTGAATCCATCGAGGTGCTGAAGATGGATTACCTCGCCCTGACAACGCTGACCGTTATCGACAACACCTTGCGACGCGTCCGTGAGGAAACGGGCATTGAAGTTGATCTTGAGTCCCTGCCGCTGACCGACCCGGACGTTTTCAAGCTGTTTTCAGATGGGCGCACCAACGGCATATTCCAGTTTGAAAGCGGCGGCATGAAAGAGGAACTGCGCAGATTGAAGCCCACGCGGTTTGAGGATCTTATCGCCCTGAACGCCTTATATCGTCCCGGCCCGATGAGCATGATTCCCGACTTCATTAAGCGCAAGCATGGTGAGGTCGATGTTAAGTATCCACATCAGATGCTTGAGGAGATTTTAAAGGAAACTTGCGGCGTGCTCGTCTATCAGGAACAGGTAATGCAGATAGGCAGCAAGATGGGAGGCTTTTCACTGGGGCAGTCGGATATTCTCCGCAAGGCCATGGGGAAAAAGCAGAAGGATGTAATGGACGAATACCGCCCGAAATTCATTGAGGGCGCGAAAAACAAAGGCGTTTCGGCAAAGGTGGCCGAGCAGGTATTTGACCTTATGGAGAAGTTTGCCTTATACGGTTTCAATAAATCGCATGCGACGGCCTACGCCCTTCTTGCCTACCAGACGGCCTGGCTGAAGGTTCATTACCCGGTGCAGTTCATGGCCGCGCTTCTCACCAGCGAAATCGGCAGCACTGACAAGATCGTAATGTATATCTCCGAATGCAGGGATATGGGCATCAGCGTCCTGCCGCCGGATATCAACGAGAGCATGATTCATTTCCATTCGACCGGCGGGAATATCCGTTTCGGTCTTCTGGCGATCCGCAACGTAGGCGAAGGCGCCATAAGTTCCGTGATAGAATACAGGAAAAAACACGGGCGATTCCGCGATATCTTCCATTTTTGCGAAGAACTCGATTCCCGTTCTCTGAACAAGCGCGCGCTGGAAAGCCTCGTCAAAAGCGGCGCACTCGATTCACTGGGCTGGAAACGGTCGCAGTACATGAGCATGCTCGACGCCGCCATTGAACAGGGGCAGAAGTTGCGCCGCGACCGTGAAAGCGGACAGAAGGGTCTTTTCGCGGGTTTCGGAGGAGATTTCGCCGCGGCGCTGCCCGCGCACGAGCCGCCAGATCTTCCGGAATGGCCGATGGAAGATATGCTGGCGCAGGAAAAGGAAACCATAGGCTTTTATGTTTCAGGTCATCCGATGGAAAAATTCGCCCGCGAGGTGGCCCGTTTCAGCAAAAAGAGTATCGCGAAAATCGTCGGCGAAGGAAGAAACACGGAATGTTCGGTTGCCGGAATCGTCACCGATTTTCGTGAGCGACGCACCAAAAAGGGCGACATGATGGCGGTTTTTAATCTCGAAGACCTCGGCGGATCAATAGAAACGGTGGTTTTTCCGAGCGCTTTTCAGAAATACAAATCGTGTATCGTCGCGGATCAGCCAATCCTCGTTACAGGCAAATTTGAATTTGAAGCCGAACGGAGCTGTAAAATAATCGCTTCAGAGATACAGGTACTTTCGGGAATCCTGGAACGTTACGCCGGTACGCTGCGCATTTCTGCGCGAATAGACGAGCTTTCGGCGAACACGGCGGATTCGCTCAACAAACTGTTTGCAAACAGCCGCGGAGAAACGGGAATCGAAATCGAATTGCATCATCCCGATAATTTCAGAGTGAATATACAGTCCGCCAATTTCGTAAAAGTGAAGTCAAGCCCGGAACTGATCGCTCAAATTGAAAATATTTGCGGCAAGGGATCGGTGCAGTCTGTTTAGTCCGGAGATTTCATGCCGATTGAACGGCGGCGGCGCAAGAGGGCATGTCTGTCTACCGAGATTCACATTCCTAAGGAAACGCTGATTAATTGCCTGTGCGGGCGAATCGCCGCGTTGCGCGGTGCTCGTAACCTCAACAT
>Ga0082212_10002676_pt1 | contig 25751 bp, 26 predicted proteins | sample TergutNt197P3_FD_71548 | JGI IMG/M metagenome (GOLD analysis project Ga0082212, IMG submission 71548) | Neocapritermes taracua P3 segment gut microbial communities from Petit-Saut dam, French Guiana - Nt197 P3 | ecosystem: Host-associated > Arthropoda: Insects > Digestive system > Gut ...
TTTGATCATCTGCGGAATGTCTTCGCTTTTTATGCAATCAAAGCCTTTGGGAATCCCCATGCGTTCGTTCATGGCATAAATCGCATCAATAAAAATACGGGCTTTTTCTGCATTTGTTTTTTTGTCTGTTCCGGCGGCCAACCCGGCAGCTTCTGCCAGCCGGGCGAGTTTTTTATGTACTTTTTTTCCGTAATCTTCCAGCACTTTGGGAAGTATAACGGCGTTTGCCAGGCCGTGCGGAGTATTGTACAGGCCCCCCAGTGTATGGGCAATTGCGTGGATATTTCCTACGCCGGCACGGGTAAAGGCAAACCCCGCCTTGTACGAAGCAAGCAGCATCTCCTGCCGCGCCTCAATATTGTTTCCGTCGGCGTACACCTTTTCAAGATTTGCAAAGATCATTTTGGTTGCATCAAGGGCGAACTGTTTGCTTTCCTGTGTATTGTATGTCCAGCAGAGGTAGGCTTCTACTGCGTGTGTCAGCGCATCCATGCCGGTAGCGGCAGTAAGCGCCGGAGGCAGACCGGTTGTCAGTTCAGGATCAAGAATTGCATAACGGGGAATAAGGCTCAGATCCATTATGGCATACTTGTGATGAGTTTCCGTATCGGTAATCAAAGCGGCTATGGTGGTTTCACTGCCGGTTCCGGCTGTAGTGGGTATTGCGATAAAGGGCGGTATCCTTTTTAAAACCCTAAGAAGGCCGCCAAGCTGGTTTACGCTTTTTTTGGGTTTTACCACGCGGGCGGCCGCCCCCTTTGCCGCATCCATTGAAGAACCGCCGCCCAGGGCAATAATGCCGTCGCAGCCCGCTGTCAGATACAATTTTTGAATGGCGTTCACCGTATTCACCGAAGGATTCGGCTCCACATCACTAAATGCTACATACGGAATTTCCGCTTTTTTAAGTACATTAATAATCCGGTCTGCAATACCTGCCTTAACCAGGCCATTATCTGTTACCAGCAGGGGTTTTTTTACCTTTCGCTCCTGCAGCAATTCGGGAATTTTTCCGATACTGCCCGGTCCTGTTACCGGAATCGCCTTCCGCCAGGGCAAAACCATAGCCCCGTAGTTAAATACAAACTGAAATATCCTGCAAAAAACAACAAACATGGTTTTACCCCCAAGAAAGTATTGCATATTATATCACATAATACCACATATCATGCTTCTTACAATGTTATAAGCCGGGACAATTATCGTTCGTTTATATAAATCAGAAAATTCATGGAGCGGTAATTTTATCCCCAATGTGGATAGTGCCGCTTTTTATTACCTTTGCAAAAAGGCCTGTGCCGGCAAGAGGACAGTACTTTCCGGCTTCAAAGAGGGAACATTCCTTGAAACAGTGTTTGGTTTCTCCGGTAATTGTCAGTTCCGCTTCACCAATTACCAGTTGTACACCGGGACACAATGTTTTCGGGTCAATGCCGTGCATGGTAATGTTTTCGTTAAACCGGGAAAAGCACAGCCCTTTTTCTTTTTGCCTTTTTATTTGCTCCCTGATTTTTGCTGTCAGAAGAGAGAGTTGTCTGTCGCCGCCCACGGCGTGGAAATCCCCTTCGAGTCCGGAGTTTTCCATAAGACGAGCCTCTGTTAGTTCTATCCCAGCCGCACCTTTTTCCGGGTATGATTTGATGGAGTCAACAATTCCGCTCAATACTAATTCCTCTGATTGACAGCGGAAGCGGTCTACCCAACCGGCCTGAATGGGCGTTCTTTTTCCCGCCTGAAAGTAGCAAATTTAAATTGATGCGTTCAATCCGCTAAATTGGAGTTTATATCACACGTTATCCCGTTTGATTTTTTTAGTCGTGGTCATCTCCATCGGTTCTCCGAGGATTGTTACTTTTTCGATCCGCTGGTAGGGAAGCAGCCGCAGGTTTACTTCGGAAATAATCTTGTCCATCCTTTCCTTAACCAGTTTTTCATCCGGTTTGGCATTTCCTTCGGTCCACTTAAAGTCAGGACTGGGATATATCAAAGCTTCGATGCGCTCCGTCATATCTTTTTTTCCTTCGGTATAACCACGGACAAGTATTTGATCGATTTCTTCAAAGAGCTGGAATTCATTTTCGATTTCCTCGGGGTATACATTCTTTCCCCCTTCGGTAACGATCATGTTTTTTGCCCTGCCTGTAAGATAAAGGTAATCTTCACTGTCGAGGTATCCCAAATCGCCTGTTTTTAAATAACCATCGGCAGTAAAAGTTTCGGCGGTTTCGTTGGGTAGTTCAAAATAGCCCTTCATAACCATGGGGCCCTTAACAATTACTTCACCCACACCCCGTTCGTCGGGATCAAGAATTTTCATGTCAACGCCGGGGATTATCTTGCCTACGCTTGTCTCTTTGTAATGGTCGACCGGATTCAGGTTAATGATAGGACTTGTTTCGGTAAGGCCGTAACCCTGGACAAAATCTATGCCCAACTGGTTATATTTTTTAAAAACACTGGGGGCCAATGGACCGCCGCCGCAAATACAGTTCCGTATGGTTCGCAAACTTGCCTTGTCCAGAACAAAGCCAAACATCTTTTTACCGGGATTTACTTTAAATACTTTTTTGATAAACCCCGATACTCCCATTAAAAAAGAAATGACACCATATACAACTGCGCCTTTCTCTTTAAGGCCCCTGATAACGCCATTAAGTACCTTGTTAAAAAGCAGCGGTACTGCAAGGAGCATGGTGATTTTTGCTTCTTTAAGATCGTGCAGGATAGCTTTGGTAACCATCCGTTTTCCATAAACGACTTCAGCTCCTACAGAAAGGGCTTCTATAAATACTGCCAGCATGGTGTATGAATGATGGATAGGAAGCAGTGCATAAAAGACATCGGTATGATAAATGTCCAGGTTACCCTGAGCAAGATAACAGTCGGAAACCAGGTTTTCATGGGTCAGCATGACTCCCTTGGGGATTCCCGTTGTTCCGCTGGTAAAGAGGATTGCAGCAAGGTCTTCGCTTGCAGCGACTTCGATTTCAGCCTCAGGACCATCCAGATCGTATACATAAGTCCCTATACCTTTTCTCAGGGAAACAACCGCTTCCAGAGGGACAGCACCGCCAACATAACGCTCATGTTTTTCTTCATCAACAAGGAGAATTCTTGCTTTGGAAGTTTTAAGAAGCATATCCGTATCTTCGTTTTTCAGCTGGTAATCCAGAGGAACCACCGTTGCGCCTGAAAAAAGAATACCCAGGTATGCAACTCCCCATTCAGGAGAATTCTTCCCTGTTACGGCTACTTTGTCGCCCTTCCTGATTCCTTTGCTATGGAGCCAGCGGGCCACTGCTTTTGTTCTGATTGCTACTTCGATATAGTTCAGACTGATCCGGTCCGGCTCATAAATGGTAAAACATGCCCTTTCCCCATGGCGGTGGCAAGTGATATTAAACATTTCTGTCAGTGTGGGCCACTGGCCATTATAATATTTTCCGCGGTATTCTTCCAAAAATGCCCAAGGCTTCCGTCCGTCGACTCCAACTAAATCCATAAATACCCTCCAAGTTTTTAGACCCATAACATAGACTATAGTTGCAATTATGACAGATTTACAGATTTTGTCAAGGTACTCTTTGCCGGAATGCAGTATTAATTAATTATTATTTTCTGTTACCTTTTCATTCATACGCCGCAAACGACGGGATAAATCCCTTGCAAGATTCATAAGAATAAGCGCAAAGGAATGAATATCGGTCTTGTAAATTTCCCGTAACGCTCTGTTGGAAATGGAAATAGCCCTAGTGTCGCTCAGAGCCCTTATTGTCGCTGCAGACGGCATTACATCCAGTACTTCCATTTCGCCAAAGGTGTCTCCCTCACCAAATTCGATCAGGGTTATATCATGCTTTATTACTGTTACTTTACCATCCAGAATAAAGTGAATCCTGTCGTTGGGAGTGCCCTCTGTAATAATATCCTCGCCTGCCTTGTATGACTCCTCAGCCACATGAGGAAGTATTTGCTTGATTTGTTCCGGTAAAAGCCCTCCAAAAAGAGAGTATTTTTGCAGCCGATCCGGCTCTATCATAACCCACTCCTCATTTAAATTATAGGTTAAATTTTATAAACATCACATCTCCGTCCTGAACGGTATATTCTTTTCCTTCCAGACGGTATTTTCCCGCTTCTTTGATCTTTGCCTCTGTTCCGTACGTAAAGATATCTTCACAGCTGTACACTTCCGCCTTTATAAAGCCCTTTTCAAAATCGGTGTGAATTACACCGGCAGCACGAGGCGCCTTATCTCCGGTGTGAATGGTCCATGCGCGGCATTCGTCTTCTCCGGAAGTAAAAAAGGTTCGCAGTCCCAAAAGGTGGTAAGCTGCACGGATTAAGGATTTTAAACCGGATTCTTCCAGCCCCAACTCTTCCAGAAAGGCTTTTTTTTCTTCTATATCTGTAATACCGGCCAGTTCAGCTTCAAATTTGCCGCAAATCAGCACCGCTTCGGTATTTTCCGCAGCGGCTTGTTTTCGCACAGATTCTACATAAGCAGACTTTGAAGCCAGTGCAGCCTTCATTTCCGCTTCATCGAGGTTGCAGACATAAAGCTGTGGTTTCATGCTGATAAAATGACAGTCGTAAACAGCGGCTTTTTCTTCGTCGCTTAAAGCAGCCGAACGGGCGGGTTTTCCGTCTTCCAAAAGCGCCTGAATTTTATCCAAAACTTCCAATACCAGTTCGGCAGCTTTTTTTTCTGCCGGAATTTTCAATGTTTTTTCCGCCCGTTCGCGGCGCCGTTGCAGGGTATCCAGGTCTGCCAGAGCCAATTCAATATTGATCGTTTCTATATCGGACGCGGGATCGAGTTTATCGCTTACATGGATTATGTCGGGATCTTCAAAGCAGCGTACTACATGTACGATAACTCCCACTTCACGGATATGGGAAAGAAACTGGTTCCCAAGACCCTCTCCCCTGGAAGCTCCTTTAACAAGACCGGCAATATCTACAAATTCAACGGCGGCAGGTATAGTACGCTGCGGTTTAAAAAGTGCTGACAGCTTATCGAGTCGTTCATCAGGTACGTTGATTTTTCCGACATTGGGATTAATCGTACTGAATTGATAATTTGCCGTTTCCGCAGGGGCTGAACTCAGCGCAGAAAAGATCGTTGTTTTTCCCACATTGGGAAGCCCCACTATGCCGCAGTTTAATGCCATGGTATGATCATCATATCCGCAATGACAGCCATTATCAACAGAATTATTGATTACTCCGCGGTAAACGGCCCTGGTACACGGATGGTACTGATGTTTCAGGGATGTAACTTCCGTTGCCAGTATTGCCATGCCCCTGACACATTGGGGAATTGTAACGGCTGCGGGATCTGTTCGTACCATTGTCCTGCCGGTGCGCTAAAGCCGGACATTCCCGGTATTGCTCCGCAGTGGATAGAAGAAAGCTGTATTGACTGCGGCGCCTGCATTAATGCATGTAAAAAAGATTCGTCCCCCAAAATAAAAAAAATGTCTATCAAGGATATACTGGATTATGTGGCGCTACGCCGTAAGCAAATTAAGGGGATCACCTGTTCGGGCGGGGAATGTACCCTCCATGCCGAGTTTATGACTGAACTTTTTCCTATTTTACGCCATCAAAAACTTTCCTGCCTTATCGAAACAAACGGCAGCCTGGACTTTGAAAAACACGCAGAATTACTGGAAGCCTGCGACGGCGTAATGCTGGATATCAAGGCTGCCGATACAAAAAAACATGAAGAATTGACAGGCCGCGGGAACGCTCAAGTTTTTAAGAGCGCTCTTTTTTTGGCCCGAACCGGTAAACTTATTGAGGTTCGTACACTTATTACACTGGCGGACTTTGGGGCGGAAGAAACCGTAATAAAAACCGCCAACATGCTTCGTCCTTATATAAAAGAGTACGACATAGCCTACAGGCTTATTCCTTTCCGGGTTTTCGGAGTCCGGCGTGAATTCCGCAGCCTGGGAACACCGTCCCGCGAAAAAATGGACAAGCTCCGTACTATTGCTTTATCCTCCGGCTTTACCAGGGTATTTATTTCGTGATACCTTTCCACAATGCCTAAAACAGAACGTATATCGTACAAATATCTGGATATTGTTACAGCTCTTTTTGCAGTAATCCTTGTAACAAGCAATGTTGCATCATCGGCAAAAATTGTTGATTTGGGCTTTTCGATTTTCGGCGTGCCGTTGGCCTTTGACGGCGGTACCCTGCTTTTTCCTCTATCGTATATCTTGGGCGACATCCTTACCGAGGTTTACGGTTTCCGCGCCGCACGCCGGGTTATCTGGACAGGCTTTGTCTGTCTTGCCATGTCGGCGTTGATGTTCTTCTTATTGTACATTCTGCCGCCGGATTCCGAATGGGAAAGCTATGCAGGAAGCGGTGCATTTAACGTAATACTTGGCGGTATGAGTTCCGGCGGCATAGTATGTGCAAGCCTTGCCGCTTATTTACTGGGAGAGTTTTCCAATTCGATTATCCTTTCCAAAATGAAAATTATGTTCAAAGGCCGCTTTCTTTGGATACGCACCATAGGCAGTTCCATTGCCGGAGAATTACTGGACAGTCTTGTCTTTATAACCATCGCTACCCTTGCGGGAGTTTTTCCCCGCGAATTGTTTTTTACCCTTGTGCTGACAAACTACCTGTTAAAACTCGGCCTGGAAGTGATCCTTACCCCTGTAACATACCTTTCGGTTGGAATGTTAAAAAAAGCCGAAGGGGTTGATGTGTATGATGAAGGGGTTACGTATCGGTTGTTTTAACAAACCCCAAATTACGGACTCAGCGTATCGAAATAAATTTGTTACTCTTAAATAACTAATCGTTTGTAATTTTTCTTCCATAATTGTGCTATACTGCAATAATGAAATCAATATGTCTGCATAACGGCACAGTCCTGACAGGATTTGCCATGATGGAACATTGCTCGGTTTTGATAGAAGACGGAACCATAGCGGATGTTTTTTCTCAGCGGCGTTTTGAACAAAAGCATTATGGGTCTGAAGTAAAAACTATTGACGTAAACGGCGCCTATATTGCACCGGGGTTTATTGACACTCATATACACGGTTATGGGGGTTACGGTACCGATGATGCGGTATACCCGGAAACGGCACTTACCGAAGATCCGGCGGATTCTGTGCTGGAAATGTCCCGGCTCCTCGTAAAACAGGGTGTTACGGCATTTAATCCGGCATTGTACCCGGCGCAGGGTGAAGCAATGACCAATGCCGTGGCAAAACTTGCCGCCGCCATAGGCCGGGAATCCGGAGCACGAATTATGGGTTTTCACCTGGAAGGGCCTTTTATTTCTACCAAAAAACTGGGAGTTCAGCGCCCGGAAACGGTCAGCCCTGTAGACCTCTTATATATGGAAAGACTCTGGAATGCCTCCGACGGACACATTGTTAATATGACCGTTGCACCGGAAATTAAGCATATGCGGGAACTGGCACTGTACTGCATTAAGAAAGGCATTGTACTACAGGCAGGACATACCGATGCATCCTACGAAAACATGGTAGAAGGTATGCAGGCCGGCATACTCCATGCCACTCATCTTTTTAATGCGATGAGTAAACTCGACCAGAGAAACCCCAATGCCGTTGGAGCAATCCTGACCCATCCGGAAATTTATTGCGAAATAATAGGGGACGGTAATCATGTACACCCGGATCTGTTTAAGCTATTGGCACGAAATAAACCTATCGATAAAATAATCCTTATTACCGACGGCCTTAGACCAACCGATCAGAAACAGGGACCATTCTATGCCAACGGCGAGGAAGTAATTTTCGAGAATGGCTTTTTTGTCCGTAAAACAGATAAAGTTTTGGCAGGTTCGGGACTTACCATGATCCGAGGCGTTCAAAACATGGTCCGTTTTGGGTTTAGCCTGGAAGATGCGGTAAAAACCGCCAGTTCCAACCCGGCACAGGTTATGCGGTTTAACCGCAAGGGAACTATAATTCCCGGAATGGACGCGGATATAACGGTATTCGATACGGACTTTACTGTCCGCCTGGTTATGGTAGAAGGAACATTAAGATATGAAAATCAATAATTAAGGAGCATATATGCGCTTGATCATCCACAAAGACTATGAAAGCATGAGCCGCTGGACAGCTCAATATATTGCAGGGCGAATTACTGCCGCAGCACAGAACGGAAAACCCTTTGTACTGGGTCTTCCGACCGGTTCCAGCCCGTTGGGCGCCTATAAGGAACTGATTGCCCTGTATAAAAGCGGCTCTCTTTCCTTTGCCGGGGTGATCACTTTTAACATGGATGAATATTCCGGTTTACCGAAAGATCATCCTCAAAGCTATCACCGTTTTATGTGGGACAATTTCTTTTCCCATATCGACATTGACAAAAACAATGTCCACATTCTGAACGGTATGGCGAAAGATCCAATTAAGGAATGTACGGCCTATGAAGAGGCGATTACTGCCTGCGGCGGAATCGATCTGTTTTTGGGCGGAGCCGGGGCAGATGGACACATTGCCTTTAACGAGCCTGGTTCGTCTCTTAGTTCCCGAACCAGGGTAAAAACCCTTACCGCCGACACCCGCATGGCAAACGCCCGTTTTTTCGACGGAGACCCGAAAAAGGTACCGGACACTGCTTTAACCGTAGGGGTCGGCACAATAATGGATGCCCGGGAGGTAGTTATTATCGTATCCGGCCACAACAAAGCGCGATCCCTTCAACAGGCAGTGGAAGGCGGAGTAAACCACATGTGTACCCTTTCCTGTCTCCAGATGCACCCGCGGGCGATAATTGTTTGTGATGATGCGGCTACCGAAGAATTGAAAGTCGGTACCGTAAAATATTTTAAGGATATCGAAAAATGTTAGCCGTCCGGCAATAGTGTGTATATTGTGTAATATAGTTGTTAATTACATTAATTGGTGATATAATGGTGTCATGGGTTTTCTGGATGCCATTATAGGTCTTTTCAGCAGCGGTAATGATCCGGAAGCAGCCAAAAAAAAGCGGCTGCAACAGATAGTCAAAGATCTTAATCAAAACAAATACAGTAAATTCTACCGCCCCAAGACCAGCGAACTGAGCCCTGCTTTTGCCAAGTGTTTTCTTGATATTTACAAGGTTGTTTCTTCAACCCAGGTATTCCTTCAAAATGCCACCAAATCGGAACAGTTAAAACTAATCATACTGGACTCTTTTTTGGATAATGAACTTCTGGCGCTTAGGGAAAACCTTAGCGCTGCTGTTATCCAGGAAAAAGCAAAAACCATGCCTGTCAAGGATCTTTCGGCGGCAATAAAAAGAGAACTTTCCAATTATGTTGCTGCTTTTGACAGCGCACGGGTAAACAATATCGACAACTGCTACAACACGATAATTACCCTGGTAAATTTTGTTTGCTTTGATTTTTTCTTTCTTCTTAAAAAATTTGATCCGGCAATCAACGAGCGAAACCTTAACTATCAGCCAAAATTCGGGAATGTAAAAGCCGCTGATTTAGCCGAAGCAATTAAAGACTTTATGGAATATTCCGCTGCCGTCGAGATGGATTGGGACTGGAAGGCTGCCTTGGCCGTACTCAGAACATACAAGGAAGGAATGGATGTGATTAACGCGGACCACTGGGCAAAAGTGATTCGCCTCCTGAAAGATCTAAGCCGTACGAAAATATTTGAACTGATCATTCAGCATACATCAGGCGATCCGCTGTGGCAGTCGATTCCAAGAACATCTGACGAAAGGCTGGCCGACACCATACTGGATGCAAAAAAAGCCGAAATAGAAGGTGCTATAAGCAAGATCCAAAATGACAAAAGAAGCGCCCAGGTAGAACAGCTTGCCAAATCAATTTTCGGTTCCGCTGAAATCGAACGGATGGCTAATTATACAACCAAAACCAACGATATCTATTACAAAAAGAATTTTGATGGTTTTACCAAAACAGCGGCAATAAACTACATAAAAGCCTACCTGCTGGATTTTTTTAAAAAAGAAATCAAGGAACTTTGCGACCTTGTTCTTGTCCGCGGCCAGTGGAGCAATATAGTCCTTTCCCAGCCCATGTCCGACGCATACCACGAAATGGCAGGCCTTTTGGAAAAAATTTCCGCCTTTGACGATTCAGTAGGTGATAAAGGAGAACACGGATCAAGGCTTAAACAAGCTATGCTCAAAGTCGACAGGGACAAGGGTCAGGGCAAGTATATCAGGATAATCCTGAAAACGGTAAACAACAACGCACAGCGCATGATCAATTCCGCTGCTAATGCTTTTATAACCATAGGCAAAAATTTTAAAAGCCTGCTTGAAGATATTCAGAGGAAGCCAGCAGAAATTATAATGAACTGGAAGGAACTGGAATCCGCTTCGGAAGAACCACTTACAAAAAGATTAACCGAGGATTATAAACGGATGTACTACTTTGTTCAGCTTTTACAATTCTTTACCGGCCCTCTTGAAGAAGAAGAAACTCCTCCTGCCTCTTTGGGCTAAAGAGATATATTTAAACCCCTAATTTAGCGTTCTGTTGTTACATTAAGATTTTTTTGTTGGATTTATCCCAGCACCAGCTTTACAATATCCAGCGGCCCGACATTTTTCCCGCCGGAGTAGATGCGCATATTGCCGCCGGAAATCTCATCTATCAGAACAATCGTGCCGTCTGCAAGGCGGCCAAACTCCAGCTTTATGTCGTACAGCTCTGCGTCCTTTGCCGCAAAAACATCGCGTATCAGCATGGAAATACGGCGGGTTAGATCTTTAAGCGTGTCGAACTCGCCGCCTTTCAGAATGCCAAGCGCCTCCAGCGCATCCTGAGTGATGGGCGGGTCTTCGCGCTCATCGTCCTTCAGGGTAATCTCGACCAGTGCATCGAGCGCCTGTCCTTCGGTTGCATACAGCCCGTAACGGCGCATAAAACTGCCCACGGCACGGAAACGGCAAATCACTTCGATACCCTTGCCGAAAACAACAGCAGGTTTTACGATCATTGTTGCTTCGTCAATATCGGCGTTTATAAAATGAGTGGGAATACCCGCATCTTCAATCTTCTTAAAAAAGAATTCCGTCAGGCGCAGGCCGCCCTGGCCCATGCCGGCAATGGACAGTGCAACCTGGTTGGAACCCGGGTCGAACACACCGTCCTTTCCCGTAACGTCATCCTTGAATTTGAGCAAACAAGTGCCGTCGGGTAGCTCGTAGACGTCTTTGGTTTTTCCTTCGTATATAAGCTTCAAAGTAAACTCCTTTGGAAATGTGTGCCATTGCCTGAAGGTAATAGTATATCTTTACATGTATGAGGAATATTCAATGTGGGGCTGTGGTAGTGGCTTTTTCCCGGAGTACCTCGCTGATTATTTCTGACGGTGTTTTATGGGTCGAAATAGAAACAGACATTAGGTAGTCGGCGGAAAAATCGTCAAGAGCCACCATTCGGGCAACATGGCGGGCTTTTGAGGGATCAACACGGGGCGGATTTTTGGTAACAAATTCATCAAGAGCCCAGGCTTCTTCTTCGGTCATTCTCGGCATTGTCTCCCTTCTCCTATCCCTTCAACAAAGAATAATAAACAGGTTGGCACTTCATCTATATTTTATTATCATGCAGAAGATCGGGTGTCAAGTATAAACAGGTATCGCAACGGTCTGCTGCGACTCCCTCCGCGCCTTGGCGTGAGGAATTCAAGAAAAATGTTATAGTTTTTTCCCTAGCCTAAAACCATAGTATTTTGCCGGTTTATCCTAAATGGGGAAAACTCTTCCTTTTTTTTACATAACATGATATAGAAGTATTTACGACCCTATAGCAATCATGCTCTACTACCAGTAGAGGTTTGTATTAGCCAGCAAAATTTTGACATAAGGGAAAACCCATGAATTATTTTAGAAGAAACTTTTCGCTCGCCCTTATCTTTTTTATCTTTATTCCATTTTCAGCCTTTGCCCAGACCGAAGCGGACTTTACCGTGTTCCCGACAGTAGACGGCAAAGGGGTAGAGATTACAGGATATAGAGGAAATATTAAGGACGTCCGTATTCCGCCGCAGATACAAGGTCTGCCCGTTATCAGTATCGGGAAAAGAGCATTTCTTAAGAAAAGCCTGACAAGCGTAACCATACCAAACAGCGTTACCTCCATTGGACACGGGGCATTTTCAGGTACCCAACTGACCAGCGTTACAATTCCAAACAGCGTTACCTCCATTGGGGGATTTGCATTTAGTGACAACCAACTAACCAGCGTAACCATCCCCAACAGTGTTACCTCCATTGGGGAAGGATCGTTTTTCGGTAACCAGAAGTTGACATCAATAACGGTTGCCGCTGATAATCCAAATTACAGTTCAGTAGACGGTGTTTTATACAACAAAAACAGAACCACTTTGATTGAATGGCCGGCAGGAAAAACACCGGTAAACATACCCAACAGTGTTACCACCATTGGGAATTATGCATTTGCCATTAACCAACTGACCAGCGTTACCATCCCCGACAGTGTTACATCCATTGGGAACAGTGTGTTTGAACGCAACCAACTGACCAGCGTTACCATACCTAACAGTGTTACCTCCATTGGGAACAGGGTGTTTGAAAGCAACCAACTGACCAGCGTTACCATACCCAACAGTGTTACCTCCATTGGGGAAAGAGCGTTTTACCAGAACCAACTGACCAGCGTTACCATAGGGGTAAATGTAACTCTAAAAACTGGTATAAATGCTTCATTCAGCGGTGGCTTTGAGGATGCTTACAACAACGGCGGCAAGCGGGCGGGAACGTATACGCGTCCCAATACAGACAGTACTACCTGGACGAGGCGATAGGTAAGACAGCGGTATCAAACTTTACCTTTGCTCGCTTCGCAGCATAACTTCCCGTAGCACTGAATTTAATCGACTTTGGTAGCCTTTTCCATAGCCTTTAAACCAGGGCAGCACGTCGGCGTCAAGGCGAATCTGTACGGCTTGTTTTTTAGGCTTAAAGTATTCGGGGTGCCGGGGCCTGAGCTTCTTGAGTTCTTCATCGGTTAGTACCGGGCAATCTGAAAAATCAAGGGGAAAGGGTTTAGGCAAAACCCCGCATCTCCCCCGGCAGCCCTTGTAACTAAAATGCAATAAAAAGTATTATCATACTGGAAACAACATAAAGCAATTACACAGCGGTATCCTTGCCGCAAGGGAGTGCTCCATGATAAATTTAAAAGCCGTTTGCCTTACTAATTATATTAGAAGAAACTTTTCGCTCGCCCTTATCTTTTTTATCTTTATTCCATTTTCAGCCTTTGCCCAGACCGAGGCAGACTTTACCGTGCTCCCGACAGCAGACGGCAAAGGGGTAGAGATTACAAGGTGTAAAGGGTTCAACTTGAAGGACGTCCGTATTCCGCCGCAAATACAGGGCTTGCCCGTTATCTCCATTGCGGCTGGAGCGTTTTTCCGGGGCCGATTGACCAGCATTACCATACCCAACACCGTTACCTCCATTGGGAACGAATCGTTTTCTGGTAACCAACTGACCAGCGTTACCATCCCCAACAGCGTTACCTCCATTGGAGCCGGTGCGTTTGCTGACAACCGGCTGACCAGCATTACCATCCCCAACAGTGTTACCTCTATTGGAGTAATAGCATTTTCAGGTAACCAACTGACCAGCATTACCATCGGGGCAAATGTATGGATGGGAATGGAAGCATTTAATAATGGCTTTGAAGCTGCTTACAACAACGGCGGCAGGCGTGCAGGAACGTATACGCGGCCCAATACTGACAGCACAACCTGGACAAGGCGGTAGATAAGACAACGGTAACGCAAGTCGCAGGGAGCAAAGAGAAGCTCCACCAGGGCAGCGTAACGGTGATAGACACCGTTTTCGACTATTACACAAAAAAATGTTGCTAAAAACCATGATAATCAGTATCATTATACCATGAACGAATATATCATCACGTTAATATGGGATGATGAAGCTTCTGTGTGGATAGCCGAAAGTCCGGATATACCGGGTCTCATCCTTGAATCACATTCTTTTGATGATCTTATTGAAAGGGTAAAAATAGCAGTTCCCGAGCTTCTTGAAATCAGCGGAACGAAGCTGCCGGAGGTAAGACTTCATTTCAAAGCTGAACATTTAGCGGTTGTGGCTTAATGGCAGAATATGAAAAGAAAGTCAGATAAAAATTAACCGAACATGGATGTTACTTTTTACGGCATGGTAAAGGTGACCATGATATTTGGTTTAGTCCAATTACCAAATTACCTATCACCGTAGATGGAGAAATAGTCTCTCGTCATGCCGCAAATGGTATTTTGAAACGAGCCGGAATTACTTTTCATTTTTAGTGTTCTTCTTGGCGTTCTCTGCGTCTCCGCGTGAAAAAATTTCCAAGGGGGTTTGCCGCTCTGCGAAAAAAATGCTATAGTCTTAGTCAGGGAGAAACACATGACACAACGAAAAGTAATTATCATCGGAGCGGCAGGACGGGATTTCCACAATTTTAATACCTTTTACCGCGGCAATTCCGCTTACAACGTAGTGGCGTTTACCGCCGCTCAAATCCCCGACATAGCAGGCCGTAAATATCCGGCGGCACTTGCCGGAAACCTCTACCCCGACGGTATTCCCATTTACGATCAGAGCGATCTGGAAAAATTGATTAAGGAACTTGATGCTGACGAATGTGTTTTTTCGTACAGCGATGTCCCCTACACAACGGTAATGGGTGTCGGCGCCAGGGTTAATGCTGCCGGCGCGGATTTTACCCTGCTGGGTTATAAAAACACGATGATCAAAAGCACCAAGCCGGTGATTGCCGTGTGTGCGGTGCGCACAGGCTGCGGCAAAAGCCAGACCTCGCGCCGTGTTGCCGAGATACTCATGGCACATGGTTTAAAGGTAATCGCCATCCGCCACCCCATGCCCTACGGCGACCTCGAAGCCCAGAAAGTGCAGCGCTTTGCTACGATTGATGATCTTACAAAACATAACTGTACTATAGAAGAAATGGAAGAGTACGAGCCGCACATCGCCCGCGGAAACGTGATTTACGCGGGGGTTGATTACGAAGCGATACTCCGTGCTGCGGAAACCGACCCCAAGGGCTGCGATGTTATTTTGTGGGATGGCGGTAACAACGACTTTCCCTTTTACCGCCCCGACCTGATGGTTACCGTTGTCGATCCGCACAGGCCGGGACACGAGCTTTCCTATTATCCCGGCGAGGTAACCTTGCGTTTGGCCGATGTCGTGGTGATCAACAAAATCGACAGCGCTAATTTTGATGACATACAAACAGTCAGGGATAATACTGAAAAGGTAAATCCCAAAGCCGTTGTCGTAGAAGCCGCCTCCACAATCAGCGTGGGTAAACCGGAGCTTATCAAAGGCAAACGCGTCCTCGTAGTCGAAGACGGCCCGACCCTTACTCACGGCGAGATGAAGATTGGCGCCGGCATTGTTGCGGCATGCCGGTTTGGCGCTGCCGAAATAATCGACCCGCGGCCCTTTGTTGTAGGCAAGCTTGCCGACACCTTCCGCAATTACCCCAACATCGGTTGCCTCCTTCCGGCCATGGGTTACGGCGAACAGCAGATGAAAGACCTCTCCGCCACCATCGAAAAGACCGACTGCGATTCCGTTGTCATTGCAACACCCATCGACCTGGGACGGGTAATCAAAATTGCCAAACCCAATACACGGGTGGAATACAGCCTGCAGGAAATCGGCCACCCCGACATGGACGATGTATTGGAAACGTTCATTAAAAATATTAAAAAGTAACGGGAAAAACTGAGACCACCTAGGAGATTTTGAAAATGGCAGCATCACTGAGCGATATAAAAAAACTCTGCGAAAAAAACGCGGTTAAAATGGCTGACTTTCTGATGATCGACCTAAATGGCCGCTGCCGTCATCTTACCATGCCTATCGACAGGCTTACCGATGATACGCTTAAGAGCGGCGTTGGCTTTGACGGTTCCAATTACGGTTTTGCCCAGGTGGAAAAAAGTGATATGGTTTTTATTCCCGACCTGGAAAGCGCCCACATCGATCCCTTTGCTGAAATCCCCACACTCCAGATGATTGGCGATGTTTATGTGATCGATCTGCCCGACAACAAACGTTTCGACCAGGATCCGCGCAATGTTGCAATCCATGCGGAAGAGTATTTGTGCGGAACAGGCATTGCCGACGAGTTCCGTATCGGGCCGGAGTTTGAGTTTCATGTCTTTGATCACGTTAGTTATGAGGTAAAGGGAAACTCATCCGGATTTAAGCTTGACACAGCGCAGGCGGAATGGAATACGGCTAACGAAACGGAAAACCTGGGCTACAAGATTCCCCATAAGGCAGGGTATCACGCTGCGCCGCCGCAGGACAGGCTGAGCGGTTTTAGAAGCAGGGTTACCATGATGATGGAAGACCAGGGTATACTGGTAAAGTACCACCACCACGAAGTGGGCGGCCCTGGTCAGATCGAAATTGAAGTTGAATTCGGCGGCCTTCGGGAAATGGCCGACAAGACAATGATGACAAAGTACATCCTGAAAAACCAGGCGATTGCCGAAGGTAAAACCGTTACCTTTATGCCAAAACCGATTTTCGGCGAGGCGGGTAACGGCCTCCACGTTCACATGCATCTGTTTAAGGACGGCAAGCCGTTGTTTTACGATGCGGCAGGGTATTCGCAGCTTAGCCAGTTGGCTGTTTATTTTATGGGCGGCATCCTTAAGCATGTGCGCGCACTCTGCGGCTTTACCAACCCCAGCACCAATTCATACAAACGGCTTGTCCCCGGTTACGAAGCGCCGGTAACCATTGGCTATGCCACGTCGAACCGCAGTTCGGTAATCCGCATCCCCGCCTATGCAAAAGATGCCGACAAGAAACGCTATGAACTGCGGAGCCCTGACGGCACCTGTAATCCATATTACGCATATTCGGCTATTTTAATGGCCGGCATTGATGGCGTAAAAAAACAAATCGATCCGCATAAAGAAGGCTACGGCCCTTACGACATGAACCTCTACAATCTTTCCAAAGAAGAACAGGCAAAGATACAGTTCCTTCCGCAAAGTCTCGACGAAGCTCTGGACGCACTGGAAAAAGATCACGGCTTCTTAATGGAGGGAGGGGTGTTTCCCAAACGTCTGATTGAACTCTGGATCGAAAACAAGCGCAAAGAAACCGCCCGGATTAAACAACTGCCCCATCCGGTAGAGTTTGAGCTGTACTACGATTTGTAGCGCCTGTTTTTTCTTCTTTGCGATCTTTCCACCATGAAGGGCGGCAGTTACAATGCTTTAGGTGGAGTTTTGCCATAGGCAAAACTCCTAAGCTAAAAATCCGCAAGGATTTTTAGCACCTTTCCCCAAAGGCTGCCGCAAACACGTCGGCGCTTTTCTTTTTACGGCACTCGTCGCAGAGAACCTTGTATTCCGGCGGAGCTTCCCGTGCGCCGGCTTGTTTCTGTGCCCATTCGTATTCTTCTTTTGTTGCAACCGTTTTACCGCATAAGTCGCAGTGCATAAGTGTGAACTTCCGGCCCCAGATAGAACGATCTTTTTTGGTCTCGGTACATTCAATGGCTTTGGTAGGACATACCGTTGCGCAGCTTCCGCAGCCTATGCAATCCGCCGAAGGTTCGCCGTAGGGGGTAGAGATTTTTTTTGCAACGCCGCGGCCTACGGTGGAAATTGCTCCGGCGCCAAGGCTTGCACAGGCCTGGGCGCAGAGGCCGCACAGAACACAGGATAAGGCAAGGCGTTGTTCCGCAGAGTTGCCTTTTTCGGCTTTTGCGGCTGTAAAACGCCCTTCGTCTTTAACTCCGTACATAGTGCAAAGCGAAGACAGTCTATCTCCTTCGGGAGCTCTGGTTTTTAACATTGAAAGAATTGTTTTTCGAATGCCTTTTATCTTTTCGCTTTCGGTAAAAACTTCGCAGTCCCGGCTTATGGGGTATATGCAGGAAACCACAACTTTGTTTCCCCTTCCTTCGTTTACTTCTACCACACAAAGCCGGCAGGATCCCAGGCCGGAAAGGCTTTCGTGATGGCATAGTGTGGGAATAAGTATCCGGTTCCGTCTGCAAACTTCCAGAATGTATTCATTTTTTTCCGCTTCGTATGCTTTTCCGTTAATGGTAACTTTCAGCGCCATCAGGATTTCCCTCCTTTTGTACTTATCGCATCGAACGGACAGGCGCTTCTGCAGCTGCCGCAGTTGACACAGAGTTTTTGATTGATAGTATGGAGTTTGCCCTTTTCGCCGCTGATGCACAATAACGGACAGGATTTTTTACAAAGACCGCAGCCTTTGCATTTGTCTTTCAGAATGTCAAACGAAGTAAGCTTAGGACAAATTCCGGCAGGACAGTTTTTGTTCTTTAAGTGCGCTTCGTATTCAGGGCGGAAATGCCTGATCGTTGACAGTACAGGATTTGCGGCGCTCTTTCCAAGACCGCACAGTGCGCCCTCATTCATTGCTGCACCGGTTTCCTCAAGTCTTTCGATGTCTCCTTTTTGGCCGCGGCCTTCGGTCAAATTGGTAAGGATTTCCAGCATACGCCTTAAACCCTCTCTGCAGGGGGTACATTTGCCGCAGCTTTCTTCGGCAAGAAAGTTTGTGTAATACCTGGCTATTTCTACCATGCAGGTTCTGTCGTCCATAACGATTATTCCGCCTGAACCCATCATGGAACCGTATTTGTCCAGCGTGTCAAAATCAATGGGAAGATCCAAAAGGGAAGCCGGAATACAGCCGCCGGAAGGCCCGCCGGTCTGAACCGCTTTAAATGTTCTGCGATCGGGAATACCGCCGCCTACATCAAACACCAATTGCCTGAGGGTTGTTCCCATGGGAACTTCTGCAAGGCCTGTGCGTTTTATTTTTCCTACCAGTGCAAAAACTTTTGTACCTGTACTGTCTTCCGTTCCCAGCTTTTTAAAATGGGAAGCTCCGTTTAAAATGATGTAGGGAATATTTGCAAGTGTTTCCACATTGTTCAGAACCGTGGGTTTGTCCCAAAGACCGCGTTGTACCGAGCGTATGTACTTGGGCCGGGGTTCACCGACCCGGCCTTCAACGGAAGCCATTAATGCCGAGGATTCACCGCAGACAAAAGCGCCGCCGCCCCGTACTATAGAAATGTCAAAATCCCAGCCGGAACCAAGAATGTTTTTTCCCAGGTACCCGTTTGCCCGGGCAGTATCCAAAGCCTTGTGTACATTTTTTAACGCAAGATCGTATTCGTCGCGGATATACATAAAACCTTCTACGGCGCCAATGGCTCTGGCGGCGATAACAAGGCCCTCTATAACGCTGTATGGATCTCCTTCCAGGATGGAACGATCCATGAAAGCGCCAGGGTCTCCTTCATCTCCATTGCAAACCACATACTTGGGGTTTTCTTCGTAACCTGCACATTGCCGCCATTTGCTGCCGGTGGGGAAACCCGCACCGCCGCGGCCCCTGAGTCCTGATTTTTCAACCTCGCCGATTATTGCATCGTTCTTCATGGAAAGGGCTTTTTTCAGCGCTGTAAAACCCCCGCACTCGATATAATCTTTAATGCTGACAGGATCAACAAGGCCGGCGTTGCGCAGGGCGATCTTATGCTGCTGTGCGTAAAATGGGTTTTCCTTTTGAGAAAGCACCTTTTTTCCCGTATCATCTTTGTAAAGCAAACGTTCGACAATTTCGCCTTTGCCGGCAATATGGTTAATGATGTCCGGCGCATCTTCGGGTTTTACATGGTAATAAGAAATATCATCCGGAGGGGAACCTTCGCTCTCTGACGTTCGCTCGGCGGAGTATACAGTCATGAGCCTTACAACAGGGCCGTTTTCGCAGAACCCATTGCAACCGGTTGATTTTATTCCGCCTTTTAGACTTACTGTTATTTTCAGTGCGCCGCTTTTTGTCATTTTCTCCGCTGTTTTTTCAAGCGCTTTGGCTACATTTATTGCTCCGTTGGCAATGCAGCCGGTACCGCAGCAGACCAGGAGAGTCCTTTCTGCTGAAGGTTGAGTTTTTTCAGCCTGTTTTTTTACCGGAGTATTTTTTGTCTGAGCTTTAGCCATTTTTCTTTCCCCCCCGGTATGTCTTTAAAATTGCTTCTATTTGATCAGGCTTTACCTTGGGATGGTATTCTCCGTCCACCACCATTACCGGCGCTATAGCACAAGCCCCCAGGCAGTTTACTGTTTCAACGGTAAATTGTCCGTCCTTTGTGGTTTCTCCGGTTTTTACACCCAATGCCCGTTCCAGGGCATCCAGTAAAACAGGCGCTCCCCGTATATGGCAAGCAGTACCGTCGCAAACCTTTATAACATGCTTTCCTTTAGGTTTAAGGCTGAGTGCCCGGAAGAAAGTTGCCATAGCATAGAGTGACGAAAGCTTTATACCGAGATATACGGAAACTGCCTCAAGTCCTTCACGTGGGATATACCCGAACCTACGCTGCATATCCTGGAGAATCGCCAGACTGTGACGCTTTTCTTTCGGGTAAGCCTTTAATATGTTGGTAACATCATTTATTGAAATAGCCACTCCCCACCTCCTAATTAATTCTCAATTATATCTCGCAGAGACGCGGAGAACGCAAAGAGAAATTAATATATTAGTATTTTCTCTGCGTCCTTTGCGTGAGCTCTTCTTTATAAAATATTAACCCCCGGCTACTACGGGAAAAATATCTACCCGGTCATCAGGTTGCAGGGGTGCATTAACGCCCCCCAAATGGATTACATGCCGGCCATTTATTAAAACAATAATTTCAGGGCCGAATGTATCTTCATTATCCGATGGAAAAAACTTTTGCTGTAATTTACTACCGTAACGCTTGCAAAGAGAATGGGCCAGGGCGCCGGCGGTTTCCTGGTAGGGAATATCCGCTTCGGCGCATCCTGTAAAATTCCTAATATAGGCAAAAAACCTGACCCTCACATTTTACCTATAACACTTTAACCTTTAAGCCCAAGATTCCCAAGCTTTTCTTTGGTCGGAGCGCCTTCGGTGTCCCAGCCGCGGAGAGCATAGTATTCTTTGAGCATAACTTCGAGCTGTGTAACTTTGCCCTTGGCAGCGCCGGAAGGCAGAGCTTCGCGGAGAAGTCTGGGCGGCAGGGTATCTTTTTCGACACCCGCTTTGATGTTGAATTTTTTCTCGATGTTCCAGACACGCTCGCCTTTAAGCAGAATTTCTTCGTCGGTCTCGTCGCTTCCGATTGCTTCCCGGTACTGGGCGGCAAGTTCCGGCAGACCCAGGCCGAAGGTGGTAAAGAGGCAGACGCCCAGAGAGTCGATCAGGGCAGTAAGGTCCTGGAAGACTTTGAGCATTCCCGCTTTTCCTTCGGTAACAAGGGGATCCATCTTTACCGGTACACCCAAAAGTTCCGGCGAAGTCATATAACCGCGGACATGGCAGCCGCCCCGGTTACTGGTAGCGTACTCCAGTCCCATGCCCTGGGCTGCACGGCCGTCGTAAGCGGGCATTTCCTGTTTTTTTGCTGTCATGGAAAGATCCACAGCGCCTTTTTTATTGGCCATACGCCACGAACCCTGAGCAAGTTCTTTGCCGAAGCCTTCGAACTTTCCTACGAGTTCGGTCATTACCACAATTCCTTCTGCATCACCAAAAGGCAATGGGCGGCCGATTTCCTTCTCGGTAAGAAGTCCTTTTTCGTACATCTCCATGGCACAGGCAATGGTAGCACCCAGGGTAATGGGGTCCATGCCGTATTCATTGCAGAGGAAGCTTGCTTTGCAAATTGCAGCGAGGTCGTTTACCCCGCAGGAAGCGCCATACGCCCAGGCGGCTTCGTATTCAGGGCCTTCACCCTGAGAGGCGAAGGGGCCGCTGGGAATTCTTGTGAGCCTGCCGCAGGCAATAGAACAGCCGAAGCAACCCTTGTTCTTGATAAGGTATTTTTCGGCAAGACTTTCACCGCCAATGTCATTGGCATTTTCAAATTCACCGCCGTCCCTGAAGTTACGGGTTGGCAGAGCTCCCTGTGAGTTGATGATATTAACCAGTACGTTGGTTCCATAAGTGGGAAGTCCGGTACCGCCAACAGGATCGGCTTTAAGCTTGGCCCTTGCATCAGCCGAAACAGCTATGAATTTTTCCGGCCGGGCTACGGACACGGAACCCGAACCTCGAACAACGATAGCTTTGAGTTTTTTACTTCCCATTACCGCTCCAAGGCCGCCGCGGCCTGCGGCGCGGTTTTTATCATTCAAAACGCCGGCAAAAAGAACAAGGTTTTCTCCGGCGGGCCCAATACAGGCAACACGGGCGGCAGGAGAAGTTTCTTCGTTAAGTTTATCCGTGGCTTCATGAACTGTTTTGCCCCACAGATGATCCGCCTTGCGAATCTCTACCTTGTCGTCGTTTATGTAAATATAAACCGGTTTTTTGGCAACGCCTTCTACAATAATCCCGTCGTAACCGGCAAATTTAAGCTCTGGACCAAAGTGGCCGCCAGAATTGGCAGCGCCGATGGTTCCCGTCAGCGGAGCTTTGGTTACTACTTCGTAACGGCCGCCGCAGGCAGCAAAGGTGCCGGTAAGAGGGCCTGTTATATAGATGATTTTATTATCCGGGCTGAAGGGGTCAATTTTAGGATCCACTTCGTCGCAGTAGATCTTTGTGCCCAAACCCCTGCCGCCTACAAAGTCATTGGCATCCTTCATGTTAAGGGCTTCTTTTTTGATTTCTCCGGTTGTTAAATTTACCCGGAGCAGTTTTCCTATCCATCCGTTCATTTTGCCGCCTCCTCTGCACCGAATACATTTTTAAGGGTAAGGGCTATGGCCTTTTTCCGGCCAAGGCCGTCTTCCTCTTCGGTATAAACCAGACAGCCCGCAGGGCAGTATTTGGCGCATCCCGGATCCCCGTCGCACAATTCGCATTTTACAATCTTTCTGTTTGCCTGGCTAAAGGAAACATTTCCCATAGGACAGGCATTGACACACAGTTTGCAGCCAATGCACTTGTTGATGTCGTTTTTTACAGTACCGTTTTCGTCCTGGTACATTGCCCCAACGGGACAGACCTTGACACAGCAGGCGTCTTCGCACTGCAGGCACATCATCGGCACCGAGATGACTGCCTCTTCGTAGTCAATTACCGAAACTGCAGAATTCCGGGGATTAAAATTCTTCCCCCTGTTCCAGGAACAGATGATTTCGCAGGTACGGCATCCGATACATTTTTCCGGCTTAATCATGAGTTGTTTAGCCATTTTTACTCCTTCGGAAAAAGAAAAAGCCCAGCGTCCAAGAACTCTCGTTGATAGATTTACTATCGTAGAGCGCTTAGGCGCTGGGCTCCTTTGCATCGGATAAAATCCGCCGGATCAAAGATGAGTATATCCGCTTTATAGCCGGATCGCAGAAACCCCCGGTTTTTTAAACCAACACGCCAAGCAGGCAGAGATGTCATTTTGCGGATGGCTTCAGAAAGATCCAGAACTTTACGTTCAAGTACAAAGTCCCGTAAAAAATGGGGAAAAGCTCCGTAAAGCCGCGGATGTGGATTTTCCATATTTCCGTAAAGAGAGTCAGATATTAGGGACGAATAAGGCAGGCGAGCAATGGTATCAATATCATCCTGAGACATACTTCGACTTATGACGGAAACTTTGCCGTTTTCACTGTGAAGCAGCTTCGCCGTAAATTCGACTTCGTCCCGATAGCCATACTCCTTAGTACAAGCAGTGACAGACTTCCCCAGAAATTTCCGGTTTTCTTCAAGGCTCACTGAACTGATGATAGTCCGGTTCCAGCCTCTGGTTTGGGAAAGATTGTCCCAGTCTTTTTCACCTTCGGCGAAGAGTTTGCGTATCTTCTCTACGTTTTCTCTTTTGTCCAGGCCCGCAATGGCTTCTTCGGGCCCCATGGCAAGGTAACTGGGGGGCAGCATCTGCATCATGGTAGAGGCGCTGCAATCATAGGGATAAAAATCAACCGTTACATCGAAACCTTTCGCCCGTTCAGCTTCAATGGTTTCGATAGCTTCATGGAGAACCCCATGCCAGGCATTTACGCCGGCCGCCTTAAAGTGGCTGATCTCCAGAGGAACCCCGGCCTTTTTGGCTATATCAATAACTTCCCGCACCGCGTGCACCAGGCGATCAGATTCCCAGCGCATGTGGGCGCAGAGTATACCCTTCCCGCCCTTCATGACCGAAGCCAGTCCGGCAATTTCAGCGGCGGTTGAATAGATCTCAGGCACATATATAAGCCCTATGGACATTCCAAACGCGCCGCAATCCAGAGCATCCTGTAAGAAAGAGCGGGCGCGAACCATCTGGCCCAAAGTTAGGGGTGTGTTTTCAAAACCTTTTATTGCGGTACGGATCGCGCCCATACCGGCAAAGAAGCCTATGTTGATGGCAAGGGGAACAGAGCGCAGGCGTTTCAGGTATTCGCTATGAGTGTGGAATACCTCTTTCGCGAAGGAACCTAAACAAGGCTCCAGATAATTCTGCAATGACAGACGGGATTCCGGCGCATTGGGAACCGGCGCCATTCCGCAGTTTCCCGCGAAACATGAGCTTATCCCCTGGGAAATTTCAATGAGCCCGAAATCGCCGCGCAGCGCCGCGACATCGCAGTGGCGGTGGATGTCGATAAATCCGGGGCACACGATCCTGCCGTTTGCGTCGATTGTTTCATCCGCCATTGGGCAGCGGCCAGGGCTTGAAGCTGATGTTTCGACGACCTTGATAACGCCGTCATCCGCACAGACATCGCCCCTGAAGGGTTTGCCGCCTGAGCCGTCTACAATAGTTCCGTCGCGTATAAGTAAGGTCATGTTTATTCCTTTACTGATTATATACAAACCATACATAGTATGCTACTTTTGATTGAAACTAATTGAAACTAATTACAGGAAGGTTTATATGATCAATCTGGAAAACGCGCTGGCAAAATATGGGCTTACCATGCCCGACCCTCCGGGCAGGGGCGGTATCTATGAACCCGCAAAGGAATTCGGGGATAATTTTTATTATCTTTCGGGCTGCGGGCCTTCGCTTAACGGCAAGCATGTTTATAAAGGCAAATTGGGAGCGGAACTGACCGTTGAGCAGGGCCAGGAAGCAGCCCAATATTGCGTCCTCAACTGCCTCGCAAACCTGAAAACGAAAATCGGGGATCTGGATCGGGTGAAGCGTATTGTGAAAATGATCTGCTTTGTGGCGTGTACAGATACATTTTACGATCAGCCGCAGGTGGCCAACGGCGGAAGCCAGCTTTTGATAGATATCTTTGGCGAAGAACGGGGGCGCTGCGCACGTTCCGCAGTCGGAATGATTGTCCTGCCCAGCAATATTCCGGTAGAAATAGAACTGCTGGTGGAAGTGGAAAAATAAGCGGAGGAAACTATGGAGTACGCTGATTATCATTTTTCCGGGGAAGAAAATATTGATTCTCCCGCGCTGATCTATTATGAAGACATCATAGAAGAAAACATCAAAAAGACAATTGCCATGGCGGGAAACGCGGACAGGATGTGGCCCCATGTAAAGACCTACAAAACCGCCGCAGTGGTCAGGATGCTTGAGGCCCACGGCGTTAGGCGCTTTAAGATCCGCCGCACCTCCTACCAGGTTTGGATTGGCGTTAGCTATCGCGACCAGAGCTTTGTTGCCGGCCGTGCGGGTGGCGATTTTTTCTCCTGCCCCAAAAGAAGGCAGGGCCGCGCTGACAGCTTTACCTGAATAATAAACATTCCATTCTGTTTTTTTATCAGGA
>Ga0082212_10002677_pt1 | contig 25750 bp, 23 predicted proteins | sample TergutNt197P3_FD_71548 | JGI IMG/M metagenome (GOLD analysis project Ga0082212, IMG submission 71548) | Neocapritermes taracua P3 segment gut microbial communities from Petit-Saut dam, French Guiana - Nt197 P3 | ecosystem: Host-associated > Arthropoda: Insects > Digestive system > Gut ...
GCCCGGTGCTTAGAATGACGGCGACTCCTACATTGAATTGGGAGTAAGGCGCATACGCCTGTTTGGAAGAGATAACCGCCGTATCAATCCAAAGTCTTTCTTCATCAGACAATTCACTCAGTTTGAATTTTTTGATGGGTATTTCAAGAGAGTATTGTTCCATAAAAAAATTTAAAGATTTAATAATTTAAAGACTGTTCATTTTTAAAAAAATTCAGCTATCACTCAACACATATCCTTTCTTGTTCAATGACACAATCGATATTTTGGGGTCATTTTGAAAGGCCCGACGAAGGTAGGTTATCTGCACATTCAGCGCCAGCGAATTTGAATAGGTGTCAGTTCCCCAGACAACAGACAGTATGTTTTCACGGGAAACGACTACATTCATATTTTTTGCCAGCATACGCAGAATCTCTGCCTGACGAGAGGTTATCAGAGTCTTATTGTTCCCCGAACGAAGTTCGTTATTGCTGTAGTTGAAAACCGTATTTCCAAACCGGTAGATTTCTTCTTCTATATTATTGTTTTCGGACGTACTTTCGAAGCGTTCCTTGATACGTGCAAGCAATTCTTCGGGATAAAATGGTTTGGTAAGATAATCATTTCCTTTCAGGTTAAAACCTTTCAGCCGGTCGGTTTTGTCGGAACGGTCAGTCAGAAAAAAGATAAGTGTCTGCTTATCGGTTTCCCTGATTTTTTCTGCCACTTCAAATCCGTTCAAACCCGGCATGTTGATGTCTAATAGCACAAGATCGGGTTTGATTTGTTTAAATTGTTCGGCTGCAGAAAGGCCGTTATTGAAATAGGTTACGGTATATCCTTCCTTTTCGAGAAAGCGTTTGAGAATCAACGAGTATTTTGTGTCGTCGTCGGCAAATAATATGTTAACCGCTGTTTTCATATTGGTAAAAAGATGGTTACGGTAGTTCCTTTGCCAATCTGACTGTTCAATTCAATATTGCCCTGATGGGCATCAATGATCAGTTTCACATAACTGAGTCCCAGCCCGATACCCGGAATGTTTTTATCCGGAATATTATTGCCGCGGTAAAATTTTGTAAACACGCTATCTTGCTCGGTAACAGGGATTCCGATTCCATCGTCTTTGACCGAAACCCATACTTTACGTTTGTCCTGCCCGATTTTTATTTCAATATAAACCTTTTCGTCCGAATACTTGATCGCATTTTCGATAAGATTGCTCAATACATTTGCAAAATGTATCGGGTCGGCTTCAATCATCAGGTTGTCTATTTCGCAGACAGGATTGATCGTTACTTTTTTATCTGGAGGAATATGCGTTAAGCGGATTACTTTTTCGACTAAATCCTTCAGATTGAATGTAGTGATATGCAACGATGTTGTTTCATTGTCGGCCTGGAGCATGTCTTTCAGTTTATTCAGGTATGCAGAAAGGTTATCCAACTCAAACATAGAGTCCCGGACGACCTGTTCTGTCGTCTCTGCATCCGAGCGCATTTTTTGATCTTTCAGAAAGGAGACAAATGTTTTCAGCGTCTGTACGGGCCGTTTCAATTCGTGAACCATCGTATTCACAAAGTTATCTCTTATTTCATTAATCTTCTTTTGTTTAAGAATAATCCTCACCTGGAAAATAAGACATACGATCAGCAGGAATGTTAATCCGACTGAAACGATTAGCTGTATGCCCATCCGGAGTAAAACCGGTTGTGTAGGCATATTAATATGGATAAATACGCCCAGATTATCCAGCGGGCTATATGGATAACTGACAATCAGGCGCGGATTAAAAAGGCTGCCTGTTCTTTTCTGTAATACGAAATTTTCATAAAGATCACTCTCCTGCCAGGGAATGATGGCATATTCCACAGTCGGTAGCAAGGATGCAAGGATGGAATCGAATTGTGCCGGATCAAACGGTTTTATATTGTTTGTAATCGCTCTTTCCGTTGCATTGCGTAACTCTTCACCTGTAAGATTGGTGTAATAACTCAGACTGAGCGGGAGACTATCTATATCGGCAATATCCTGTTCATTTACGACTCGGAGTTGTTGAAACTTATACGATGTCTGAGAAAGTGACTCATATACAGCATTAAGCTCAGGGTCTGATGCACCTACTAACACATGAATTTTGTATTCGGAGTCGGTTTCCTTATTCGATCGCATGATGAAATTTGTCGACATCATTGATGAAGAATTATCACTCCTGCGACTTAAATATTCTTTTTCGCCTGCCGATGATACGAATGAAGCAATTTCCTCCGAATAAGCGTTCAATACATATTTATACTGATTAATAAGCCAGTATCCCTGCAATCCGATCAATAATAAAACCGAGATAAGTGAAAGTATCCATATAATTTTTATTTGCTTGCTCATCCGTATTTTCGTTAGTTGCCGTATTTGACATCACAAAAATAAATGGTTTTGATGATATATGCAATTCTTTTCACATTATTTCCGTTTCCAAGATTTAATTATCAATTATTATTTTTACCTTTGCAGCGTTTTTTGAGAAAAGAAGGCATTGGGGAAGTTTGACGCATATCGGATTGATTTCAGGAATATAGGTCAGGCAGAAGTTCGGACGAATGAATATTTGCTTGATAATAAGTTCTTTATTGACATAGATGGGCCTGAAGTTCAAAAGGGAAAAGTCAAAGTAACGCTCACCATTACACATAAAACTACATTTTTCGAATTGTTGTTTCATACAACAGGAATTGTGTTTGTATCGTGCGATCGTTGCTTAGACGACATAGAGATACCGGTCGAAACCGACAGTCGTCTGATTGTCAAACTCGGCAAAGAATATGCTGAAGAAAGCGATGAAGTGTTGGTTATTTCGGAAGATGATGGAACGCTTAACCTCGCATGGTTTCTGTATGAATTTGTAGCATTGGCCATTCCGATGAAACATGTACATCCTCCGGGAAAATGCAACAAAACGATGTCTTCAAAATTAAAGAAACATACGGCAAAACGATCGGACGATGAGGATATGGATGATTTCGCAGGTGATGATGAGCTATCGCAGGCCGACTATGAATCCGAAATACCGGAACCCGATCCACGCTGGGATGCGCTCAAAGAACTGAAGAAAGAAGATAAATTTAAATATATATAATTATGGCACATCCTAAAAGAAGACAAGGAAAAGCGAGAACAAGTAAAAGAAGATCGCACGATCACGCTGTTACTCCTACATTGGCCGTATGCCCCAATTGCGGAGCATGGCACGTATATCATACGGTTTGTAGCGAATGTGGGTACTACCGTGGCAAATTAGCAATCGAAAAAGATGCTGCGGTATAGTAGAGACGCAATGCGTTGCGTCTAAGTAGTTTGACGCAATGTGTTGCGTTAAAGCAGTTTGACGCGATGCGTTGCATCTAAGCAGTTTGACGCAATGCCTCGCGTCTCTACAGAATCAAAAAACGAATAAGATAGCCATCATTTCAGTTTTGGCTATCTTTTTAAATTTTTATAAAATGGATAATTTGAATGCGGTCATAACAGGTATCAGCGCTTTTGTCCCTGACGATATTCTTACCAACGACGATATCGCGAAAATGGTAGATACATCGGACGAATGGATCACAACACGCGTCGGTATCAAGGAGCGGCGAATACTTACAGACAAAAACCTTGGCGTTTCATATATGGGGATTCAGGCTGTCAATGCGTTATTTAACAAAACAGGAATCACTCCCGAATCCATTGACGGAATTGTCTGTGCTACCTCCACAGGAGATTATCATTTTCCCAGTACAGCGTCGATCATTGCCTATCAAACAGGTTGTGTCAACGCATTTTCATTCGACGTAATGGCAGCATGTGCCGGATTTCTGTATGGCTTGGAAACCGCCTGCAATTATATCCGATCGGGGCGTTATAAAAGAATCCTGTTCGTTGCCGGCGACAAAATGACGGCTATTACCGATTATACGGATCGCACCACTTGTCCCCTTTTTGGCGATGGGTGTGGAGCGCTTTTGATAGAACCGACTACAGAGCCGGTAGGTTTGATCGATACCATCTTGCGAACAGACGGCAGCGGATTGCCATTCCTGCACATGAAAGCCGGAGGGGCGGTCAGAATGCCTTCGTATGAGACGATCGACAATCATGAACATTTTGTGTATCAGGAAGGGAGGGCGGTTTTCAAACGTGCCGTTACGGACATGGCAAATGTGGCGATGGAACTTGTTGAACGCAACGGGTTGCAAAAAAAAGATGTTCACTGGATTGCCCCTCATCAGGCTAATTTGCGCATCGTCGAAGCGGTAATTAAAAATCTGGAAGGAGATATTGACAGGGTAATGATAAATATCCAAAAATATGGAAATACAAGTTCGGCTACCATTCCTCTCTGTCTGTGGGAGTGGGAAGAAAAGTTGAAAAAAGGCGACTATATACTGTTCGCCGCCTTTGGAGCAGGATATACATGGGGGGCAAGTTTGGTGAAATGGGGATATGATAGTTATTAGTTATTAGAGTTTAGAGTTTAGTTTGTAGGGGCGTAAGGCTTACGCCCAATTTTGTAGAAACGTGGCGTGCCGCGTTTCATAAGGTTTAACGCAGCATTATATGATTATGAATAATTCTCAATTCTCTTATCCCCCTTTGGAGGGGGCAGAGGGAGGTACCAATGCTCAATTTACGAAGCATCATAAATCAGGTTTTGTCAATATCATTGGTAATCCGAATGTGGGTAAATCAACTTTGATGAACCGGTTGGTCGGCGAACGCATTTCGATTATCACGGCAAAAGCCCAAACAACACGTCATCGTATCCTGGGTATTGTCAATACAGACGATATGCAAATTGTATATTCCGATACGCCGGGTGTGTTGCAACCCAATTACAAATTACAGCAATCCATGTTGGGTTTTTCACAGTCGGCATTGAACGACGCCGATGTATTGCTATACGTGACCGATACGGTCGAAAAAAACACGAAGAATGAAGGATTTCTGCAAAAAGTACGACAGGCTCAATGTCCTGTTCTCTTATTGATTAACAAGATCGATCTGATTGACCAGCCTGCATTGGAAAAATTAGTCGAACAATGGCATGAGCTATTACCCGACGCAGAGATTATTCCACTTTCGGCTTTGTCGACATTCAACATCGAACCGATCCGGAAACGCATCATCGAGCTACTGCCCGATTCACCTCCTTACTTTGAAAAAGACGCCTTGACAGACCGTCCTGCACGTTTTTTTGTGACCGAAATCATCCGCGAAAAAATTCTGTTGTACTATCAGAAAGAAATTCCTTATGCCACTGAAGTAATTGTTGAACTGTTTGACGAGACCGCCGAAAGGATTCATATCAAGTCAGTCATAATCGTTGAACGAAATACCCAAAAAGGGATTATTATCGGCCACCAGGGACAGGCATTGAAAAAGGTGGGGACAATGGCAAGGAAAGACCTCGAGCAGTTCTTTGATAAAAAGATTTTCTTAGAAATGTTTGTCAAAGTCGAAAAAGACTGGCGTAACCGCGATAACTTGTTGAAAGCGTTTGGTTATCAGATTGGGGATTAGTAATTAGTTATTAGAGTTTAGAGTTTAGAGTTTAGTTAAATTTTAAATCTTTAAATCTTTTAAATTTTTAAATTAATATATGGGACATGTTATTGCAATAGTAGGAAGACCCAACGTGGGCAAATCGACATTATTTAATCGCCTGACGCAGACACGCCGAGCAATTGTGGATGATGAGGCAGGCACCACGCGTGACCGCCATTATGGCAAAGTTGAGTGGTGCGGCCACGAATTTTCATTGATTGATACAGGCGGTTGGGTTGTGCGGTCGGAGGATATCTTTGAAGAGGAAATCAATAAACAGGTACAAATTGCCGTCGAAGAGGCCGATATCATTTTGTTTGTCGTAGATATTATCAACGGTTTGACCGATCTTGACGATGCCGTTGCTCGTATTATGCGCCGATCGAATAAACCTGTTATCGTGGTAGCCAACAAAGCCGATAACTTTGAAACACATGCGTTGTCGGCCGAATTTTACCGGCTCGGATTGGGCGACCCATTTTGCGTTTCTGCCGTGAATGGCTCTTGTACAGGCGATTTGCTTGACAAAATCGTATCGCTGTTTTCGGATAAGAAAACGGAAGAACCGGAAGAAGAACTGCCTCGAATTGCCGTTGTGGGACGTCCGAATGTTGGGAAATCATCCTTAATCAACGCTTTTATCGGCGAAGAACGACATATCGTAACCGATATTGCAGGGACGACACGCGATTCAATTTTGACGAAATACAATAAGTTCGGACTGAACTTTTTCTTAGTAGATACAGCAGGTATCCGCAAAAAAGGCAAAGTAGAAGAAGACCTCGAATACTATTCCGTGATTCGTTCCATCCGGGCAATTGAAAGCTCTGATGTGTGCGTACTGATGTTAGATGCCACCAAAGGAATTGAAAGTCAGGATTTAAATATCTTTTCCATTATTCAGAAAAACAGAAAAGGCTTAGTAGTCTGCGTCAATAAATGGGATTTGATTGAAGACAAAAACCAACAAGTCATCAAGAGTTATACGAACGCCATTCGTGAACGGTTGGCTCCGTTTACCGACTTTCCGATCCTGTTCATTTCGGCATTGACCAAACAGCGCATCCTGAAAGTGTTGGAATCGTGTAAAGGAGTGTACGACAACCGGAAACGACGTATCCCTACCGCCAAATTAAATGAAACGATGCTTCCCATCATTGAAAAAACGCCACCTCCCGCATGGAAAGGCAAATATATCAAAATCAAATACATAACTCAATTACAGGAGACTTATATCCCTGCCTTTGTCTTCTTCTGCAACCTGCCCCAATGGATTAAGGAACCCTACAAACGTTTCCTCGAAAACAAAATCCGCGAAAACTGGAACTTTACCGGCACACCGATTAATATATTTATCAGAGAAAAATAGAGGCACAAAAAGTTGTGTCTCTGTTTTTTTTATACTTTTGTTCCGTAGATTAACTACATCGATTTATTATTCAGAAACAAAAAATACATATTACTATGGGAAAATATATTTTAGCATTTGACGCAGGGACGACGAGTTCACGGGCGATTTTGTTTAATCGGAAAGGGGAGAGTTGTGCGGTGGCTCAGAAAGAGTTTACGCAGATTTTCCCGCAGAATGGGTGGGTTGAGCACGACCCGCGTGAGATATGGGCGTCGCAGGCGGCTGTTGCTGCCGAAGTGATTGCCATGTCAGGGATTGACGGGAAAGATATTGCAGGGATAGGCATTACGAACCAGCGCGAAACGACAATCGTCTGGGATAGAACGACCGGAGAACCGCTCTACAATGCCATCGTCTGGCAAGACCGGCGCACATCGGAATATTGCGACAGCCTTAAAAATGAAGGACTTCTGCCTTATATCAAAAACAAGACAGGGCTTATTGTCGATGCCTATTTCAGCGCTACCAAGATAAAATGGATATTGGATCATGTTGCAGGCGCAAGGGCTAAAGCCGAACATGGCGAACTGGCTTTCGGTACGGTCGATACATGGCTCGTTTGGCAATTGACGAACGGAAAAGTACATGCGACGGATGTATCCAATGCTTCACGAACCATGCTTTTCAATATTCATACGCTCGAATGGGATGACGACCTGCTCCGGCTGTTCGATATCCCGGCTTCAGTCTTGCCAGAAGTACGTGAGTCGAGCGAAATATACGGATACAACGCTTCTTCACTGTTTGCCACAAATGTACCGGTTGCGGGGATTGCGGGCGACCAGCAAGCCGCACTCTTCGGACAGATGTGTATCGAAAAAGGGATGGTAAAAAACACGTATGGAACAGGCTGTTTTATCCTGATGAATACAGGCGAAGAGCCGGTCGCTTCGAAAAACAATTTGGTGACGACGATAGCGTGGAAGATTGGAGGAAAAACATTTTATGCCCTCGAAGGAAGTATCTTTGTGGCAGGCGCTATCGTACAATGGCTACGTGACGGGCTGAAAATCATCCGGTCGTCGTCCGAAATTGAAGCATTGGCAATGCAGGCGCCCGACTCTGGTGACGTCTATTTTGTTCCCGGACTTACAGGGTTGGGAGCGCCTTACTGGGATCAATATGCACGGGGAACGATAGTCGGCATATCAAGAGGCACTACTTCCGCACATATTGCACGTGCAGCAATCGAAGGGATTGCGTGGCAAACCATGGATGTCATCAATGCCATGATATTGGATGCCGGGGTCGGCTTGAAAGAATTAAGGGTTGATGGTGGTGCGTCGAAAAACAATTTGCTGATGCAATTCCAGGCCAATGTGTTGGGACAGACAGTTATCCGCCCGCAAACCACCGAAACGACCGCGTTGGGAGCCGCCTATTTGGCAGGTTTGGCAACCGGTTTCTGGGAAAATATTGACGAAATCAAACAACAATGGTCAATTGATATGATATTCGAACCCGAACCGGATCTTGATATGCAACTGGCAAAAAGGAAATGGGCAGATGCGGTACATAGGTCGCAAGCATGGGTGAAGTAAACAATTAGGAATTACGTTTTTTTGTGAAAACCGCAAATTAATATCCCCCTTCGGAGGGGGCAGGGGGAGGTAGAATATACAATTGACAAGTTTGAGTTAAAATAAATAGCAATTTCAAAACAAAATAATATTACAATGGGAAAAGACATTTTATTTGAGTTTATCGGCACAGCCATACTGATACTATTTGGCGGAGGAGTGTGTGCCAATATGAGTTTAAAGGATACCAAAGGAAAAAATGGTGGATGGGTAGTGATAGCGTTCGGCTGGGGCTTGGGCGTTTTTGTTGCCGCCTTTATTGCCGCTCCTTTTTCGGGAGCGCATTTGAATCCGGCTGTCACTATCGGTTTGGCCATAGCAGGTAGTTTTAATGGCAATATTTTGGGCTATTGCATTGCCCAGTTACTGGGAGCCATGGTGGGCGCTTGCCTTGTTTATATCATGCATAAACCTCATTTTGACGTGGAAGACAATCCGGACGTCAAATTAGGCGTTTTCTGTACAGGCCCTGCCATTAAAGCGATTTTCTACAATTTCATAAGCGAGGTAATCGGCACTTTTGTGTTGATTTTCGGCATATTGATGGTAGGAGGTGCGGAAATTGCCGGCCCGTTGCCGGTCGCTCTTATCATTGTTGCCATCGGTATGTCGTTGGGAGGCACCACCGGTTATGCGATTAATCCAGCACGCGACTTAGGCCCCCGCCTCGTTCATTTTCTCTTACCGATAAAAGGCAAACGGAATAGCAACTGGAGCTATGCGTGGGTACCTGTGGTAGCGCCAATTGTCGGCTGTGCTTTGGCGGCCTTGCTGTATTTGGCAGTTTAGAAGCTCAGTTTTAAAACGAGTTGTTGCTACGATTAAATCGTGCATATAATTCTGCTTTTAAATAATTGACTATTTCCTTCATTTCATGTCGGGATTTTTGGTAATGCGATTGGGAACTTGTTAGCCAGTTTGAATCTCTTGTATGGGTTAGATGGAAAATGGACCCGGGACTGCGATAGATTTTGAAATCAAATTCCAGCCAACAGTCATGCCTTTCGCCGTCTTCCAACCCCCAGCCGTAAAATGCTTCATTATCCATACCGGCAAACCGGTATTTGTCTGTCTTAACAAGGATAGCTCCTCCCACAGCGCCAATCACTCCCTCTACATTATTCATCAACTGCATTTTTCCCCTTTGTGCTTTCAAAAATTCCAAATCACGATGGACAACATATCATCCATGTCTCAAATAGATTTCTCACTTAGCCGTTTGCACCTTTCTATAACTATACTCTAATCTCTATTTCTTGTGTTTTATAAGCATAATCACAGGATTGTCTTCTTCGTCCAATTTCAAGGCAATTTCTTTTAATTTATAGTGCTTCAGTTCTCCTTTCTCAAGAGCCTCAACAAGCTGGTGGGCTTCAATCTTTTGCCAGAATGCGATTTCGTCATTTCTGGTACGTTCAGACATATTTGCGATTTTTTTGTTTGGATGATCATCATTGTATATCGTATATTCGTATAAAGTCTGGTCATGCCTGTCGTACATCAAATTAGTTCTCGGGAATTCCATTAGCGTAGAATTAAGAAACACAGGTTCCATTTTTTCGGTGTAAAGAAAATAATATCGTTCAGTCAGTATTCCCGGTGCAAGATACGCCTCAGCGTTACCGGATTGTATAGACGGAGTTCGTATCATGAAAGGAGTCAGGCCATGGTCGGTCGAATAGCTAAAAATCGTATCGGTAGAATATGCTGTCAGTATCCAATTGTCATGATAGGGCATTATGGATCCGGCAGGCAAATTAGAGGTGTAGAATATAATATCCTGTTTGTCAGGAAATGTTAGTAGAGTCTGTCTTTTTCGTTGACAGGGAATTTGAATTTCCTTTATAATCCTTCCATCTTGTTTGGAGATGATAAGAAACGGCGGCTTGCCGGTATCTTCCACTTCATTATCAAAAGAAATGTCTCTGCAAAATAAACTTTCTTTGTTAAACAGGTATAATCCTGAAAATCTGGCGCCTTCTTGATGTGGTAAACTTCTCTTGAAATTCCCGAACAAATCATATACCAAAATTCTGTTATTTAGATTAACAAATATTTCATTCCGCTCTTCGTCTAGCACAATATCCGAAAGAGAAGTATATTCTTCAGCGCCCTGACCCTTTCGGTTGAATTTCCTTATTCCTTTTCCGGCTCTGTCGTAGATGAAAAGGTCACCATCATTTACATTATTCTTTACCAGTATGATTTTATTACCTATTGCCATAACAACACCTTGGTTAAGAAATTCGTCCGTAGTTTCCAGCGCAATGTATTCCACATCCATAAAATCCTGAAGAATCAGTTCTTTTTTAGGATAATTTTTCGAAACATCAACAATGATTAAATCATCCTTTGATTGTTTGCTTCCTCCACACCCTGCCAATACCACCAGCAGAATGATTGCTAAAATTGTATTTACTCTTTTCATCACTACAATTGTTCGTTATAAATTTAAATAATTCATTAAAAATCAGATAAATTAAAGTCGTTGGGTTGATCATTGTTATCGCCTTATATTAACTGACTAATGTTAGATAGTTCAAACATTTTTGAATATTGTAATGCAAGGAAATCATAGTTGAAAAAATCAACACGATGTTTTAATGGAAGAAATATTGATTTGTTCATGATCACTTCAAATTGTTTTTTTCTGATTTGAGGCGCTACAATATAAAAACGGGCATAATAATCCTGTAATTCATAGAATTTTGTTAATGAATTTTGAATATCTGTTGAATGTTCGATTTCAAAAAATGAATGTGGTAATTTTCTATCATTGAACCATATTACATCTACCGATGTTGCTCTATTAAGTATTTCAGGATAAGTAAAGTCATGAATTTTTTGTAAAGAGGCCAATTCTTTTAATGGTTTTTCTAAAAAAAGCTTGTTTTTGTCTTGCGGTGGTATATATGTTTGTAATTTTTTCATATTTCCAATTTCAACTACCAATCCTTGATAATAAGAATGAGTAAAAGAAATTTCTTTTATCTCGTCTTTTGTTTTTAATTGAAATTTTTCTAAAACAACATCTTTTAACTCATTCAACGCCCATAATCCTGGACGCACTTTAAAAAAAGCATCATTTTGTTGAACAATTCTTCGTATTGAAGCGTAGGGTGTTTTAGTCTTCCATAAAGAAACGTCAACTAAAACATTCAACTGTCCAAAAGTAGCATATCCTCCATTTTTGCGCATAATTTTTATTACTTGCTCTGTTTGATTTTGCATATTATATCATAAAATTATAAAATGTGATCTATAAGCCATTGTGCATTTTTGATTTGCAAATGTAATGATTTTTTTATCAATGCTCAACTTTTTGCCGACTCTTCCGCCGCTTGCATGTAACATTGCTAATGAAGAGGAACAAAATAGCATGAAACCTGTTTATAAAACGACTGATACCGCTTTGTACAATGAAGATTGTATGAAAATAATGGCATGATTTCCGGATAATTACATTGATATGATTTTTGCCGATCCGCCATACAATTTGTCAAATAACGGAGTAACCTGTTATGCGGGGAAAATGGTTTGCGTCAATAAAGGGCAATGGGATACAAGTAAAGGTTTTGACGAAGATTTGGAATTTCACGAAAAATGGATTTCGGAATGTCGCCGAATTTTGAAACCGCAAGGTACAATCTGGATTAGCGGGACAAACCACAGTATCTATCAATGCGGATTCTTACTACAAAAACTCAATTTTCATATTCTTAACGACATCTCGTGGTTTATACCAAATGTAGCGCCAAATCTTGCTTGTACAACATTTGCACACAGTCACGAGACTTTACTTTGGGCCAAAAAGGACAAAAAAGCGAAGCATATTTTTAATTACGAAAAAATGAAAATCGGTATTTTTTCAGAAGACCTTAAATCCGCAAGCAAAAAATTTTGCAGATTTGGCATAGCAATCTCCGCCTCGCATTGTCAGAGGCTGCATTTCGGAGTTATTGCGTCAGTTAAAAACCATTTCGTAAGGTTTGTCGGTGTAGAGTTGCACAATCCATTGGCGTCCACGATACACATATCTATCCGGCACGGAGATGAATCTGAAAATAAATCGTTTCAATCGGCTTGTTGGCATAATGCTGCTAAAAACATTGGATACTTTTCCGATAAGGTAGTTGTAAAAGTTTTTGAGCATTGCCGTAATAATCAGATAGACGGTATTGGCGTTCATATTCGTAGAAGTTGAATTGAACAAAAAAAATACCTGCAAATGATGTGATGTTTTTAGAAATCTTTTGTACCTTTGTCATATTGTTTGAAGTTTTGCCCGATTGGTTGTTAGACGCCACTAAATTAGGTGAAATTTTTCAAACCGCAAAGCGTTGCAACGATTTTGTTTACAACGCTTTGCTGTATTTTTTAAAAAATAATTACGGTTTTAAGGTATCAATTAAAAAATATAAATTAACAACAAATGTTATGAAACCGAATTTTATTGTTTTATTTTTACTAATAATCTTGTTAGCCTGCCAAAGCGATAGCGATGTAATGGCTCCCGAATCAAAAGGAGGCGAGTCAGCTCCGCCTCTTATTCCGCGACAGGATATTGAACTGACTTCTGTTGAAAAACAATTATCGGAATCGTCCAATACGTTTGCGTTCAATCTGTTAAAGACTGTATACGCGGATAAAGATGAAAAAGATAAGAATATACTGATTTCTCCTCTAAGTGCCACATTGGCGCTTTCCATGCTAAACAATGGCACCGTTGGAGCAACCGGAGAAGAAATCCGTCAAACACTTGGTTTTGGCGATGTTTCGAACGAAGTTATTAACAGCTATGCCCAAAAGATTGTAAACGCCATGCAAACGCTGGACCCCCGTGGCGTATTTGAATCGGCCAACTCAATATGGATACAAAATGAGTTCCCTGTTCTCAATACGTTTAAGCAAATAAATCAACAATATTATGAAGCCGAAATACAAAATGTAGACTTCAGTAAACCGTCAACAGTAAATTTGATTAACAATTGGACAAGCGAAAAAACGCATGGGAAGATACCTGAGATACTAAATGAAATAGATCCATTTACCCGTTTGATATTAAGCAATGCGCTCTATTTCAAGGGATATTGGACAGAGCATTTTGATAAAAATCTTACATTCGATGCACAATTTCATACTTCAACCGGAGAAAAACAGACGGTACCTACCATGAAAAATACTTTCCATAATCATTATACAAAAGTTGATAATTGCGCGGCAGCACATCTTCCTTTTGGAAACGGAGCCTTCAGCATTGTTGTGGTTTTGCCAAACGAAGATACTGATATCCGTACAATTATTGAGCAAATGGATCAGGAATGGTGGGAAAATATAACAGATTATTATGGAAAAGCTGCCGTTGAAATGTATTCAAAAAATCAAATATTCGTTTTAAATCTTGAAATCCCACGTTTCAAATTGGAATACGAGCGAACATTAAACAGTGATTTGATGGCATTGGGTATGCAAACATCATTTAGTGCAGAAAAAGCCGATTTCTCTCTTATCAGTGAAAATAAACCATTGTGGATTTCAGGAGTTAAACAAAAGACTTTTGCCCAAATGGACGAAGACGGTATGGAAGCCGCCGCAGTTACAATTGTAGGCACATTGGGCGCTAATCTTTATGAATACATACCTGTAGATTTCAAGGTAAACCATCCTTTCCTGTATTTCATCAAAGAACAAAGTTCGGGACTTGTCTTTTTTGCAGGAGTGATGAATAAAATTTATTAACAGGGTGTTGAAAACTTTTTTTTGAATAAAATTTTGTTTACAAAAATAAATTATTCTACTTTTATGCTCGCTTAAGAACCGAAAAAATCCGGCGAAAGCGTTGAAAGTGAAAAAAGAAAGTAATTTGTATCATACGCCCGTATTGTTATACGAAAGTATAAACGGCCTTAATGTCCAATCCTCAGGAATTTACGTTGATGTAACGTTTGGGGGTGGCGGACATTCACGGTGCATTTTAGAACGCCTTGGCATAAACGGGCGACTGTATGGATTTGACCATGACGTTGATGCAGAATCGAATATACCCACCGACACACGGTTTACATTTGTAAGCAGTAATTTCAGGTATCTGTCCAATTTTTTGCGGTATCACGGCGTGTCTGCTGTAGATGGTATTATTGCCGACTTAGGTGTTTCTTCCCATCATTTCGACGAGGCCTCTCGCGGGTTTTCGTTTCGTTTCAATGGCGCTTTGGATATGCGGATGAATAACAGACATGGCCAAACTGCCGCCGATATATTGAATACATATCCCGAAGAAGCGCTTGCGAATATCTTCTATACTTACGGTGAATTGAAAATAGCCAGACGCTTGGCTTCACATATTGTATCGGCGCGAAACAAGAAAGCTATTCAAACCATTGACGAATTGCTGGAAATACTCAATCCTTTTGTCCGCAAAGACAAAGAAAAGAAAATCCTTGCGCAGATTTTTCAATCAATCCGGATAGAAACAAACTCGGAACTGGAATCCCTTTGCATCTTACTTAATCAATCCGTCAAATATTTAAGCGCCGGAGGACGATTGGTTGTTATCACTTATCATTCATTGGAAGACCGGTTGGTAAAAAACTTCTTTCGCACAGGTAATGTAGAAGGGAAAATCGAAAAAGACATCTTCGGAAACAGGATATGTCCGTTACTACCTATTAATAATAAGGTTATTACGCCATCCGACGAAGAAATCGAACAAAATCCTCGCGCACGTAGTGCCAAACTACGAATAGCTGAAAAAATTTTATGCCACACAATATGAAAAAGGAAAAAGATAAAAATAAAAAACGCAATTTTTTATACTTTCTGAGCGGAGGTATTTTGAAAGAAGACTTTGTGGTTAAGCATACACGCTTGATAATTTTGATTGTCATTCTGCTTGTTCTTTTTATTGGAAACCGGTATACATGCCTGACCAAACTGCGTGAAATCGACCAACTGCAAAATGAATTGTTTGATGTCAAAACAGAATCCATCCAAATCTCCGGCCAGCTTACAGGGAGAAACCGCATGTCGCAGATCGAAGAAATGGTAAAAGCGAAGGGCTTGGAAATTGAAAGCGCCAAAACGCCACCCTATATCTTACACAAAAAATAAATGCAATGACGGAAGAAAACATCATAGAAGAATCGTCGAAAGATGACCGGACACTACAGATACGCTACTATTTTGTTATATTCTTGTTTTGTCCGATCATATTTTCCATATTTTTTTACACTTTTAAAATAACTTTTGTCGAAAAAGATAAATGGGCAAAAGAAGCTGAAAAATATAAATTAAACGACCGGATAATCAATCCGAATCGAGGCAATATTTATTCGGCAGACGGCAAATTGATGGCAACAAGTATGCCACGCTATTATTTATATATTGATTTTCAGGCAGAAGGATTTAGAAAAGATTCATTCCTTCATTCAAAGAAAAACGGGATTGATTCATTATCTGTTTACTTATCCAAAAAATTGAAGAATCGCACACCCGAAAGCTACAAAACACATTTGATGCGTGGCTTATCATCGAAAAGTCGTCAGTACCTTGTCTATGAAAGTCGAGTCACATATAGCGAACTAAAAGAAATCAGGCAATTTCCGTTTTTTCGCTATGGGCGCAACAGAAGCGGTTTTTATGAAAAAGAGATGGTTCAGCGCCAAAAGCTTTTCGACAGGATGGCTTCGCGTACAATCGGAGACATCTATAATGAAATTGAGAAATCCGGACTATCGAAAGGCAAAAACGGATTGGAGTTGCAATATGATTCTATCCTGCAGGGCAGTACCGGCTTGAAATCATTCATGCGGGTAGGTGGAGGATGGACAAACATAACCGAAGTCGAACCTGTTGACGGACTTGATATTATATCTACGATTGATATCCAGATACAGGATTTTACGGAAAAAGCGCTTAACGACAAGCTCATAGAACTAAACGCCGACTTGGGGATTGCAATTGTGATGGAAGTAAGAACCGGTGAAATAAAAGCCATTTCGAACTTGGAACGTGCCGGCGTCGGAAAATATGTCGAGTCACGTAACCATGCCGTTGCTGATGAAATTGAGCCAGGCTCTACATTTAAAATTGCATCTATCATGGTAGCCCTTGAGGATAAGGTATGTACACCCGACGATATGGTAGATGTCGGAAACGGACGTTATTACTATATTAACCGGCGCCCCATCACCGACCACAATGCCGACAGAGGAGGCTATGGTCGTATATCCGTAGCCCAGTCAATTTGGTTTTCGTCCAATATAGGCGTTGCCAAAACTATCCTGAAAGGCTATGAACGCAATCCCGAAAAATTTATTGAAGGGCTTGACAGGATAGGTATCAATGCCGATCTGAATCTCGAGATACCGGGCGCCGGACGCACCAAGATTAAAGAACCCGGCAACAGTACCTGGTCGCGCACGTCATTGCCTTGGGCTTCGTTCGGTTATGAAGTGCAAGTGCCTCCTATTCAGACACTCACATTCTACAACGCCATTGCTAACAACGGTAAAATGGTGCGTCCTATTTTTACCAAAGAAATACGAAAAGATGGAAAAGCAGTCAAGCGTTTTACGACCGAAACACTTCGTCATTCAATCTGCTCGCGTGAAACGCTGCAAATCATTCGTGAAATGATGGTCAATGTGGTTGAAAAAGGTACAGGGACAACTTTTCGTTCCAATACAGTTTCATTTGCCGGAAAAACAGGTACAGCCCGGATTGCATCGGGTGGTAGCTATTCATCAGCTGCCCACAATCTTTCTTTCTGCGGATATTTCCCTGCCGACAATCCTCAATATACCTGTATGGTCGTTATTCAGCGTCCACGCAACGCAACCCCTTCCGGATCGCTGCCGGGAAGCGTTTTCAAAACAATCGCTGAAAACATCTATTCGCATCAGACAAAAATAGACCTTCGGAAAATGGCTGTCGATTCAACACGTGTGAAAAATCCGGCAGTGAAAAACGGATCAACAAAAGCCTTGCGTAATATCTTTGACGCTTTTAAAATAAACAATAATGCAACGCAAATCAACTCGGTATATGCCACGTATGAAAATAAACCCGGAAAAGAACAAATCGAATTAAAAGAATTATCGGTTCAGGAGGGAATCGTGCCGAATGTAATCGGCATGGGAGCTAAAGACGCCATCTACGCGCTGGAAAAAAACGGATTGAAGGTCGGTTTTTCAGGGAGGGGACAAGTCGTGTCCCAGTCCATTCCATCAGGCCAACGTGCTGTTCATGGACAAACTGTAAATATTGTATTAAAATTGTAGGGGCGAAAAATCTTTCGCCCAATAGATATTAAAAAATTGAAATATGAAATTAAAGAAACTTATATCAGCCTTACAAGTCAAAAAAATCGCAGGAGATGACAATATCCTCATTTCGGGTATTGATTCCGACTCGCGAAACATAACACCGAATTTCTTGTTTGTCGCCGTCAAAGGAAATACGGTTGACGGACACGATTATATCGAAAAAGCAATAGAAAAAGGCGCCTCTGCTATACTCTGCGAATATATTCCCGAAAATGCAAATCATTTGGCATGTACGTTTGTCGTTGTAGAGGATGCTGCCGAAGCCTTAGGTATTGTACTCGATACATGGTACGGTCATCCTTCGTCGCTTCTCACCTTAGTAGGCGTAACAGGTACCAACGGCAAGACAACCATCGCCACAGTGTTGTATCATCTTTTTCGCCGCCTTGGACATAAAGTAGGACTGCTTTCAACCGTCTGCAACTATATCAACGATGAAATGTTGCCTGCTACCCATACAACACCCGATCCCTGTTCGCTGCATAGATTACTCGCACAAATGGTGGAGGCGGGCTGTGAATATGCTTTTATGGAGGTCAGTTCGCATGCAATCGACCAACAACGGATCAGCGGACTTCACTTCAAGGGAGGCATATTTACCAATCTGACACGCGACCATTTGGATTATCATAAGACAGTTGATAATTACCTGAAAGCGAAGAAGAAATTTTTTGACGACCTGCCCAAAAACGCATTTGCACTTACGAACGCAGATGACAAGTCGGGAAGCGTTATGTTGCAAAATACGGCGGCACACAAATTGGCATATTCCTTACAAACAATTACCGACTTTAAAGGAAAAATTGTCGAATCTCATATTGAAGGGATGGAATTAACAATCAATGGTTTGGATGTAAATGTGCATTTTGTGGGTACATTCAATGCGTATAATCTGCTGGCTGTCTATGGTGCAGCGATTGCTTTGGGCAAAAGCCCCGAAGAAGTATGTATAACCCTCAGCGCCTTACGCCCCGTTTCGGGACGGTTCGAAACAATCCGGTCACCTCAAGGATTTACCGCCATTGTCGACTACGCACATACGCCCGACGCACTAAGCAATGTACTGAACACCATCCATGATGTACTATACGGTTATGTGGGTAAACACGCAGGTTCGCCCCTACATAATACAGCCCGCATCATCACAGTTGTCGGAGCCGGCGGCAACCGCGACAAAGGCAAACGTCCGTTAATGGCTAAGGAAGCATGGCGATTAAGCGACTTGGTCATCCTGACTTCAGATAATCCCCGTTTTGAAGATCCCGAAGAGATTATCCTTGATATGGTAACCGGATTGAATGAAAAAGAACAAACGTCAACACTCCGTATTACCGACCGGTTGCAAGCAATCAAGACCGCTGTTCTTCTCGCAAAAAAAGGCGATGTGATCCTTGTTGCCGGCAAAGGACACGAAGACTATCAAGAAATAAATGGCGTAAAATATCCGTTTGACGACCGCGAGATTATTCAAGAAATTTTCAAATCGCACAATTCTGCTGGGCGACCGCAAGGGTGCGCCCCTACAACCCCAATTCTTAACTCTTAGTTCTTAACTCTCATCTCTACTTTATGTTATACGACCTTTTTAACTACTTAGACCAAATCGATGTTCCGGGCGCCGGTATGTTCAAATACATTACTTTTCGCTCTATTTCAGCGCTCGTCTTCTCCTTGATCATTTCAACCATGATTGGCGGTAAGATTATTAACAAATTGCGATTATTGCAGATCGGCGAATCGATCCGCGATTTGGGGGTCGAAGGGCAAAAAGATAAAAAAGGAACGCCTACAATGGGTGGGATTATTATCATTATTGCAATCGTAATACCTGTTCTCCTGTTTGCACGTCTGAACAACATCTATCTGATAATCATGCTGATTACTACGCTTTGGCTGGGGGCGCTCGGTATGACCGACGATTATATCAAGGTCATGAAAAAAGATAAAGAAGGATTGCGTGGACGTTACAAAATCATTGCCCAAGCCGGGCTTGGATTGATTATCGGATTGACTCTTTTCCTCAGTCCCGACGTTGTGATTCACGAAAATATGGAAGTACGCAACGAAGTAGAGAAGGTCATTGAAGATGTACAATATCAGGCCGATCATACAAAATCAGCCATAACCACTATTCCTTTTGTAAAAAACAATAACTTCGATTATGCGTGGTTGGTAGGCTGGGCGGGTAATTATAAAACTGTGGCTACCTGTATTTTATTTATTGTGGTAGTCACTTTTATTGTTACCGCCGTTTCAAATGGAGCCAACCTGACCGACGGATTAGACGGATTGGCTGCGGGTAGCTCGACTATCATGGGCGTTGCCTTGGGTATACTGGCCTATACATCGTCGCATATTCGGTTTGCTTCATTCCTGAATATCATGTTTATCCCCGGAGCGGAGGAATTAGTGGTTTTTGCAGCCGCTTTTATAGGCGCAACGGTCGGATTTCTATGGTGGAATGCTTATCCTGCACAGGTTTTCATGGGCGACACAGGGAGCCTGACGTTGGGAGGTATCATTGCCGTCTTTGCGATTATCATCCGCAAAGAACTGTTGATCCCCCTGTTGTGCGGAATCTTCTTAGCCGAAAGTCTCTCGGTTATTCTACAAGTAGCATATTTTAAACATACGAAGAAAAAATACGGCGAAGGGAGGCGCATCTTTAAAATGACGCCGTTGCACCACCACTTCCAGAAAAAAGGAAACGACGGGATACAAGCCTTGCTGCAAAAACCCCTAAACGCCGTTCCCGAATCGAAAATCGTGGTGCGCTTTTGGCTGATCGGCATTATCTTAGCTGCACTTACATTGATAACGTTAAAAGTCAGGTAGGAAAATCGGAAAAACAGATAATTTTTAAACTTTAAATTATTAAATCTTTAAATTATTAAATTAAAATAGTGAGTAAACGGATTGTCATATTAGGTGCGGGTGAAAGTGGAACGGGAGCTGCCATACTGGCTAAAAAGGTGGGCTTTGACGTTTTCGTGTCCGACTTGTCGGCTATCCGGCCTGATTATAAGGATATGTTGGAGTTGCATCGAATTCATTACGAAGAATATCAACATACCGTAGAGGCCATTTTGGATGCCGGCGAAATCATCAAAAGTCCGGGAATTCCCAACAAATCTCCTATTATGCAGCAAGTAATTGCCAACAACATTCCGGTTCTATCCGAAATCGAATTTGCAGGACGTTTTACCAGTGCCAAAATGATTTGTATCACAGGAAGTAACGGAAAGACTACCACCACAATGCTGACATATCATATCCTGAAACAAGCGGGATTGGATGTGGGGTTGGCAGGTAATGTAGGAAACAGTTTAGCTTTGCAGGTGGCCGAAACGCCGCACGAGTATTATGTTATCGAACTAAGCAGTTTTCAGTTAGACAATATGTACGATTTCAAAGCCGATATAGCTGTATTGCTGAACATTACACCCGATCACTTAGACCGTTACCACTATGATTTTCAAAACTATATAAACGCTAAATTCAGAATTCTTCAAAATCAAACCGAAAAAGACGCATTTATCTTTTGGAATGACGACCCTGTTATCGCTCGCGAACTTGCCAAACGCAGCCCCAAGGCTACTTTATATCCTTTTTCTTCCAACATATTCGCCCATCAAAACGTAGAGACGCAATGCATTGAGTCTCTACAAGAGCATCATAACCTCATTGTAAAAGGCTACACCGAAAACGGCAAACTAATCATTGAAACGCAAAACGGAATATTTGCTATGGAGCAAGCCAACCTTGCATTGCGAGGAATCCATAACCTGCATAACTCTTTAGCCGCAGGCATTGCTGTTAAAATCTTAGGCGTACCCGACGAAAAAATCCGTGCATCAATGAGTGATTTCACCGGTGTGGAACACCGTTTGGAACAGGTAGCCCTTATAAATGGAGTGAATTACATCAACGACTCCAAAGCAACCAATGTCAATTCGTGTTGGTATGCCCTGCAAAGCCTCAACACCAAAACAGTGCTTATCGCAGGCGGAACAGACAAGGGCAATGACTACAAAGAAATCGAATCGCTCGTATTGGAAAAAGTGCGTGCACTGATATTTCTGGGATTGGATAATAATAAGTTACATGCTTTTTTCGATGATAAGATAGCGCTTATTGAAGATGCACGTTCGATGGAGGAAGCCGTACGCAAAGCATCAAGGTTAGCCCAGCAGGGCGATACCGTCTTACTATCACCCTGTTGCGCAAGTTTTGATTTATTTAAAAACTACGAAGACCGTGGAAATCAATTTAAACAATGTGTACGCAATCTGTAAATAATTTTTTACCTCTATCCCCCTTTTGAGGGGGCAGGGGAAGGTTTCAATTTTCAATTAAGATAATATGGAGAAAAAAAGTTTCGTAAAAGATCTGTTTAAAGGAGATGTGTCAGTATGGATTATCTTCCTGTTGCTATGTAGCCTCTCTATTATTGAGGTGTTTAGTGCAACAAGTACTTTGGCATACCGACATGCCAACATTTGGTTGCCGTTAGTAAGGCATACCACGTTTTTGCTGGTAGGTTTTTTATTTACATTAGGTTTGGTACATATCAACTACAAATACTTTTCTGTAGGAATTTTTTTAATCCCGGTTTCTGTTGTCTTGCTGTTTCTTACATTAATCTGGGGCATCAACGAAAATGAATCCTCCAGACGGTTGGAGTTGTTCGGCACACCTGTTCAACCTTCCGAAGTCGGCAAATTGGCTTGTATCATCTTTGTCGCTCTTTTACTCAGTAAACGCGAAAAAATAACGGACGAAAAAACTTTCAAATACATTTTGATTGGCGTCGGCGCTGTCTGTGCACTGATATTTCCGGCCAATCTTTCTACAGCAATGTTATTAGGATTTGTCTGTTTTTTGATGATGTTTATCGGACAGATTCCTTTGAAGAAGTTGGGGAAACTGCTTTTCAATCTGTTTGTTGCCGGCCTTTTGTTTGTGCTTATCATAATTGTAATCCCTGAAAATATAGCAAAAACATTGCCAAGAGTACCTACATGGAAAAGTCGAATAGAGAGGTTTATCAATTTTAATTCAGCACAAAAAAGAAAATCCGATACATCCACTTTACAAACCACCGCTGACGACTATCAGGTCATTCATGCTAAAATTGCCATTTCGCGGGGAGGTATCATCGGAGTTGGGCCGGGACAAAGTATGCAACGCGATTTTTTACCGCAGGCTTATGACGATTTTATTTATGCCATCATCATCGAAGAATCGGGTGTGGTGGGAGGCATCATTGTTATTTTGCTTTATCTGATGCTAACATACAGGGCAGGCATTATTGCCCGCCGTTGTGATAAATTATTTCCGAAATACTTAGTCATTGGATGCAGTTTGATAATTCTAACGCAGGCGCTTCTTCACATGTCTGTTGTCGTTAATCTATTTCCGGTTACCGGACAACCGCTTCCGTTGATAAGCAGGGGAGGTACCTCGATTGTGATTACTTGTATATACATCGGGATGATACTTAGCGTAAGCAGGTATGGAGAAAAGGAGGAAGCAGAGAAATCAATTATGAATGACGCTTTACCATCTACGGAGGATTTACCATTTATTGTCGCCCAAGATGAGGAAATAGTGGTCAGTGGTTAACGGTTAATTTGAGTATAGATATTACAGTTGAGAGTTTAGTTGAATTTTTAATTACTTACATCTTTAAATAAAAAATGTTTTCTTATCGAATTATCATAAGCGGAGGAGGGACGGGGGGACATATTTTCCCGGCTATTTCGATTGCTGAAACAATTATGAAAAGGTTTCCCAACTCGGAAATTTTATTTATTGGCGCTGAGAACCGCATGGAAATGGAACGTGTCCCGGCTGCCGGATATAAAATTATAGGGCTGCCTGTAAGCGGATTTAACAGGAATAATAAATTACAGAACATTCGGGTAATTGGCAGGCTTTTCAAATCGATTCGCATGGCAAAAAAAATCATTCGTGATTTTAAGCCCGATGCAGTAATTGGCGTAGGAGGTTATGCAAGTGGACCTACGTTATGGGCAGCTACTTCTTTAAAAATTCCTTGTCTGATTCAAGAACAAAATTCGTATGCGGGCATAACCAATAAACTCTTGGGAAAGAGAGTGGCAAAAATCTGTGTGGCATACGAAGGAATGGAGCGTTTCTTTCCTGCCGATAAAATCACACTGACAGGCAACCCTGTCCGCAAAGATCTCGAAGACGGCTCGATAGAAAAAGACAAAGCATTAGCCCAATTCAATCTTTCGCCCGACCGTAAAACAGTGCTGATTGTCGGGGGAAGTCTGGGAGCGCGTACGATCAACAACGGCGTATTGAGCGGATTGGATCAATTGCTTGAAGCAGGCATACAGGTAATCTGGCAAACAGGCCGTGTCTATTACGATACGATTATGCAATCCATGCACGGACGGGTTTCAAAAACGCACCAACCGGCAAACAATGGTTTATGGGTGTCCGACTTTATCTCACGAATGGATTATGCATACGCAGCTGCCGATTTAGTCGTATCACGTGCCGGAGCTGGCTCTATATCCGAAATTTGTATTTTGAAAAAACCGGTGATTTTAGTTCCTTCACCCAATGTGGCCGAAGATCATCAAACAAAAAATGCGTTGGCCATCGTCAATGGCAATGCTGCAGTGATGATTCCGGATAAAGATGCGGAAAGCCTACTGGCCGACACGATTTTACAAATTATTAATGACCCTGAACAACTCGGTTTTTTAAGTGAAAATATTGGTTATATGGCGCGTCATCGAAGCGCCGAGTGTATTGTAGATGAGATAGTAAGGATAATAAAGAAATGACATTAAAGTCCTTAATGACCTTAATGACCTTAATAAAAATATGAAACAATGAATTTAGACCAAATACAATCTGTTTATTTTATCGGCGCCGGAGGTATCGGCATGAGCGCTTTGATTCGGTATTTCCTGTCTAAAGGGATTCGGGTGGCAGGCTACGACCGTACCCCTACCCCACTGACCGAGCGTCTGATCAGCGAAGGAGCCGTAATTCATTTTACAGACAATGTAGAATTGATACCCGAATCATTCAGACAGCCGCAACAGACAGTCGTCGTCTTTACCCCTGCCATTCCCGAATCGCATACGGAACTGACTTTTTTCCGCACCAACGGCTTCGAAATAGTAAAACGCGCTCAAATGCTCGGCATGATCACAAAGTCGCAACGAGGGCTTTGTATAGCAGGTACACATGGCAAGACAACCGTTTCGTCTATGACTGCCTGGTTGCTGAAACAATCGAATATGGATTGTAACGCATTCCTGGGTGGAGTGTTGAAAAATACAGGCAGCAATCTGATGTTGTCCAATAAGAGCGATTTGACCGTCGCCGAAGCCGACGAATATGACCGCTCGTTTCATCAACTCACTCCCTATATGGCCGTAATTACATCTGCCGACCCTGATCATCTCGATATTTACGGTACGCCGGATGCCTACCGTCAGAGTTTTGAACATTTTACATCACTCGTTCGACCGCAGGGCGCATTAATCCTGAAATACGGAACAGCTATTACTCCGCGACTCAGGGACAACGTGAAACTCTATACCTATTCGGCAACCGCCGGCGAAGCCGATTTTCACGCCCAAAATATCCGCATCGCAAACGGCGAGATTTTTTTTGACTTTGCGGGGCCTGCTGTGTTTATTCCGAATATCCAATTGGGAGTACCTGTGAGAACAAATGTCGAAAACGGCGTTGCCGCCATTGCGTTGGCATGGTTGAATGGCGTTACCGGCGATGAAATCCGTAGCGCCATGCAATCGTTTGCCGGAGTCGAACGCCGCTTTGATTTCCAGCTTAAAAACGAGCATATCGTGTATATC
>Ga0082212_10002678_pt1 | contig 25748 bp, 24 predicted proteins | sample TergutNt197P3_FD_71548 | JGI IMG/M metagenome (GOLD analysis project Ga0082212, IMG submission 71548) | Neocapritermes taracua P3 segment gut microbial communities from Petit-Saut dam, French Guiana - Nt197 P3 | ecosystem: Host-associated > Arthropoda: Insects > Digestive system > Gut ...
ATGCCCTAACGGGCAATTAATTAACTTCCTGTTTCCACTTTTATTGATATGATTGTCCTACGGACAATTTCTCATATTGACCGTAGGACAATCATATCAATAGAAAAGACAACACCATGCAATACTCGCTTGTCCGTTAGGACATCCACGAAAAAAGGAACGAATAATTTAGCTTAATGGACATTTTTTAGGATAAAATCTTTCCAACCCTTTATCTTTGTTGGTTTAATGATTAGTCAAAGCCTATGAACTCAAAAAATACTTGTATTATCAAAGTCCTATTGTACCTTAAATCCGCAATCAAAAAATTTGGATAACTCATGAGAAATTATACGTGATGTTTTGTCTGAAAAATTGAAATTGTAGTTCAAAAAATCACTGGTGTACAGAACAGCAGTCAACCGTATTGCAGGACAGGAAAACGGTACAAATAACCATGCTTTTGACGGAACAGTGGTAACAAATAACACTGGTATCGTAACCATTACACCCGGAATAAATACAGGTGCAGATATTGGTAAGGCAGACGTCAAAGACAATGCAACCCACACCGCTCTCGGCTGGTTGTTTGACGATTCTAATCCTTGGAAAATGTGTATCGGCTCTTATACGCTTCCAGTTCTTCAATGGCAGGAAACAGGCACATGTCCTGCAATACCTGACCATTTAATCGCGTAATACCTGTAATACGAAAAATATCGCCTCAAAAAAATAATTAGCATCAAAAAAACATTTTTGTTGGCAGTTTTGAGAAAAATGTTTTTCTTTGCAGTCCAAAAACTTTTAATTAACCATATTTATTAATTTAATTCATAAAAATATGTCAGATCTTGCATCAAGAGTTAAGGCTATCATTGTCGACAAATTAGGCGTTGACGAGAACGAAGTTACACCCGAAGCCAGTTTTACCAACGATTTGGGCGCAGATTCTCTTGACACTGTCGAATTGATTATGGAATTCGAAAAGGAATTTAACATCGGTATACCGGATGATCAGGCTGAAAGCATTGCCACCGTTGGCGCTGCTATCAAGTATATCGAAGACAACATGAAAAAGTAGTACGGTTTTTAATCGTAGATCATGCAATTAAAACGAGCAGTAGTAACTGGTCTCGGAGCGATTACCCCGATTGGCAACAACATTCCGGAATACTGGAACGGACTTGTCAATGGGGTTAGCGGTTCCGACTGGATTACCCGTTTTGATGCGTCTAAATTTAAAACCCGTTTTGCTTGCGAGGTAAAGAATTTCGATCCTTCGGCTCTTTTTGAAAGGAAAGAAATTAAGAAATACGACCTGTTCACGCAGTTTGCGCTTGCGGCAGCCGCCGAAGCCATTACAGATTCGGGGCTGAACCTGGAGCAAACGGATTTGGAGCGTGTCGGCGTAATCTGGGCGTCGGGTATTGGCGGCATCGCTACTTTTGCTGACGAAGCAAGGGCTTATTATTGCGGCGACGGTACGCCCCGCTGCAGTCCGTTCTTTATCCCGAAAATGATTTCGGACATTGCCGCAGGGCAGATTTCCATCAAGTGGGGATTGAAGGGTCCCAATTATGCGACCGTGTCGGCATGCGCCTCATCGTCCAATGCCATTATAGACGCCTTCAATTATATCCGGTTGGGGAAAGCCGACGTCTTCGTTACAGGCGGCTCCGAAGCTTCCATTACTGCAATGGGCGTTGGCGGATTCAATGCCATGCAGGCTCTTTCGACCAGCAACGACCGGTACAAAACCGCATCCCGTCCTTTCGACAAGGATCGCGACGGTTTTGTGATCGGAGAGGGCGCAGGGGGACTGATCATTGAAGAATACGAACATGCTGTGGCGAGAGGCGCTAAAATATACGCCGAAATTGTCGGAGGCGGCATGTCGGCTGACGCTTATCATCTTACCGCTTCGCATCCCGAAGGCGACGGCGCTTTCCGCGCCATGCGGGCTGCCCTTGAAGACGCCGGCATAACTCCCGAAAACGTTGATTACATCAATGTTCACGGTACGTCAACTCCGGTGGGCGACCCTTCGGAAGTGAAAGCGATCCAGCGTTTGTTTGGCGAACATGCCGTTAAACTCAACATCAGCGCCACCAAGTCAATGACCGGACATTTGCTGGGCGCCGCCGGCGCCGTTGAAGCCATCGCTTCCATCCTGGCAATGGCAAATGACACTGTTCCTCCAACCATTCATCATTTCACCGATGATCCCGAATTGGACAACCGGATGAACTTTACGTTCAACGAGGCTCAGAAACGCAGGTTGAATTATGTGTTGAGCAATACTTTCGGCTTTGGCGGACATAATACTTCGGTAATATTTAAAAACCCTGATTCATCATCCTACCGATATGATAGATTCATTAAAACTCCTTATGGTTAAAGATAAGGAGTTTTATACTTTTTTGAAAAATCGCCTTAAAATCACTCCGCGTCATCTGCGACTGTATGAGCTGGCATTTTTGCACAAATCGGCTTCGCTTACCATGCCCGACGGAAGCGTGGTGAACAACGAACGCCTCGAATATCTTGGCGACGCTATTATTGACGCTATTGTCGCCGATTTTCTTTTCCGTACTTTTCCGGGCGAGCGCGAAGGCTTTTTAACCCGTATGCGTTCTAAAATCGTTAATCGCCAGCATCTCGACGCCATAGCCAACCGTATGGGCTTGGCGGAAGCGGTGGTGTCGTTTGCCACAAGCCGGGACGCAAAGAAGAAACGAATTTCCGGCGAGGCTTTGGAAGCCATGATGGGCGCCATGTACCTGGACAGAGGCTACGAAAAAACATGCAAATACTTTACAGGTCATATTTTGAATAATTTCATTGATCTGCAAAAATTATTGCAAACCGAAACCGATTTCAAGAGCCGTTTTCTCGAATGGGGGCAAAAAAACAAGTTACAGGTAGAATTTGTAACCATCAGCGAAAAAATAGAAAAGTCGAAAAATACGCCGCAATTTATCGTTCAGGCAACCATATCCGGCGTACCGATTTCAAAAGGATCGGGAAAATCGAAAAAAGAAGCGGAACAGCAGGCTGCGCAAAGAGCGCTGACATTTATTACCACATCGGCGGAGTCGTCGGTTGATGCGCTGATACAGTATTTGGAGCGCATGGGCGAGAAGAAAAAAAATGGTTAAGCGCGTTAAACTGGATATTAAGCCGGAAACGTTCAGCATCACCGGCGTTTCATCGCACGAAAATGATTACCGTTTGTCGTGGAGCATCAACGAACATCTGGGGCTTTCGCTTGTACAGGGCGACAGCATTGTAACTGCTGCGGGAAAGGAATTTACGTGTTTTGTCCACGAAGACGACAACCAAACGGTCGCGCTTATATCCAACCGCTGCGAAAACGGTTTCCTGCTGGAGAAATACAAAAATTTCGACTTTATTCTGAAACTCTATCCCCAGCCGGATGAAGCGGAAACTTCCGAATGGCTGCGCAAATTGAAGAAAGTACCGTTAATATCGGCTGTATTATCCATACCGGTTACCAAAACGGAAATCAAGTTATTGGGGTAGTTTCAAATATTTGCTGCCACATTGATATTGTTATGAAAAAAAATAATATCTTTGCCGTGTGTAAAAAGTCCAATAGTTAATGAGTATTTGGGAAAACCCCGATTTTGACGATGCGGTGGACGTTCTCGACGATGAAATCCGTCATCTGATCCTGCATAACGACGACGTTCATACCTTCGATTATGTGATTGCTTCGTTGATGGATATTTGCCATCACGAAGTCCATCAAGCCGAACAGTGCGCATACATCGTGCATCACAACGGAAAATGCGACGTCAAAAACGGCAGTTTCGACGTACTGCATCCCATGAAGGATCAATTATCAAGTAAAGGGCTGAGCGTAACCATTGATTGAGACCGTAAGACATGTAAGACCGTAAGACACGTAAGACCGTAAGACCGTAAGACCGTAAGACACGTAAGATTGTAAGACACGTAAGATATGACGACAATACTGATCATTATATTAATTGTAATCGGACTTTCGCTGATGGTAGTGGAAGTAGTTGTATTGCCGGGCATTACGGTTGCCGGCGTTGGCGGCGCCATCCTGATCGGATGCGGCGTTTTTCTCACCTTCAAATGGTTCGGGAACACTGCCGGAATCATCGCATTGACCGCTGCGGGTTTACTCTTCATTATCTTCATGATCTATGCGTTGCGCGCCGACACATGGAACCGGCTATCGCTCCATTCCGAAATTGACGGCAGGGTAAACGTGGTGGACACCAACGACATCAAGACCGGCGACAGGGGAATAACCGTCTCGCGCCTTGCCCCGATGGGTAAAATTCTCATTCACGACAAAATCATGGAAGGCAAATCCGAATTTGGACTGATTGACGAAAACAGAGAAATAGAAGTGGTTCACGTCAGCGAATCAACCGTCATCGTACAGGAAATTAAATCATCATCAATAACATAAATAATAATTATCATGGAAGGAACATTTGGTTTATACGCCATTATTTTAATCGCAGGGATCATCTTTTTGTGGATCATCCTGTATTTTGTACCGCTGAATCTCTGGTTTCAGTGTATCCTCACGCAAGTGAGAATCTCTTTGTTGCAACTGATATTGATGCGCTGGCGCAAAGTACCGCCGTCGGTCATTGTCATTGCCATGATCAACTCAAAGAAAGCCGGCTTGAACCTGAGCGCCGACCAGTTGGAAGCGCACTATTTAGCGGGCGGTCATGTTCAGAAAGTAGTCAATGCCTTGATTTCAGCCGACAAGGCGAATATCCCGCTCGACTTCAAAGCGGCGACCGCCATTGACCTTGCCGGACGCGACGTGTTTGAAGCCGTGCAGATGTCGGTGAACCCGAAGGTCATCAACACGCCTCCGGTGGCTGCCGTTGCCAAAGACGGCATTCAGCTCATCGCGAAGGCTCGCGTAACGGTTCGCGCCAACATCAAGCAGTTGGTGGGCGGCGCCGGCGAAGAAACCATCATTGCCCGCGTTGGCGAAGGAATTGTATCGGCAATCGGTTCTGCGGCGTCGCACAAATCGGTGCTCGAAAATCCCGATTCCATTTCCAAAGTAGTACTCAACAAAGGATTGGATTCCGGAACGGCTTTTGAAATCCTTTCCATTGACATTGCCGATGTGGACGTCGGAAAAAACATCGGAGCGCAATTGCAGATGGATCAGGCTAACGCCGATAAGAACATCGCACAGGCTCGCGCCGAAGAACGCCGTGCGATGGCAGTAGCCCTCGAACAGGAAAACAAGGCAAAAATTCACGAAGCCCGCGCCAAAGTAACCTTAGCCGAAGCCGAAGTACCGCTTGCCATGGCGGAAGCCTTCCGCAGCGGCAACCTCGGCATCATGGATTATTACCGGATGAAAAATATCGAAGCCGATACCGCCATGCGCGAATCCATCGGCAAACCGGCTACCGTACCGAACAAGCCGGTGAGTTAGAATCTTAGTATAACCTTATTTTCAAATAGCAACCTTAGTAGCAAACGAACACATCACACCTCTTATTACTGCTTTGCTACTAAGGGAACTTATCAAAAATAATGGTTTGAAGGAAAAGGGAACGAATGTTTTTTAAATCTTTGAACATGAAAAAGATTTTATCAATTTTGTTTTGTATCTGTTTTTCAACAAGTCTTTTTGCTCAGGAAGAACAGCAACAAACGCCGAAGTTTACACCACGCTATGCAGGAACTTCGGTAAATACAGGTTTTATGTGGACGCCACATTTCGGATCGGCATATTATATCGCGCCAAAACTTAATTTTCAGGTTGCGCCGCGTTTGTTTGTCAATACCGGAATCAGCGTGGTGCAATACAATCTGCTGCCTTCGCAAAAGAAATTTGACGGTTCCTCATTTCAACGGACTGCCACCGGTACGTATATTTTTGCCGAAGGCGTATATTTGCTCAATGAACGCTGGAGCGTTAACGGTTCGGTAATGAAGGACGTCAGCCCCGAACCGTTGCGACGGGCAACGCCCTATAGTATTCCTAATCAGGCGGCGCATTTCGGAGTGGATTATAAAATCACTCCAAATATCACGGTCGGCGCACGGGTGGGATACTCTAACGGCGGACGCAACAACATGAACAGCCCGTTTTACCCGTATTAATCCTGAAATTTTAAACCTGAAACTCTGATGCTGAAAGCTAAATTAGGCGATTTTTTGTATATCATTATCTTTGCGGTATTGATGTTTGCGGGGGTTTTTGAAAAAATGCTGAAAGTCAAACGTCAGCAACAAGCGCAGCCTCCGCCGCAACCCTACGACGATTTTGAAAATGTTGAGGAGCAGCCTGCTCAAAGACAACCTCCGCCAACAACTCTCGAAGAAATGATGAGGCGGATGATGCAAACCGTTGAAACGCCAGAACAAGCGGAAGAGAAAGTGGTTGTTCAACCTCAGGAGATCAAAAAGAGGGAACAAAGCGGAAGAATAGCATATACGCCTATATCCGTAGTACCGGTCGAGGAACAAATTGAAACATCCGCTGATGTTCCCGAATATCATTTTGACATTCGTCAGGCGGTAATTGCCAGCGAAATACTAAATAAGAAGTACTGAAAATATATATACTTCACACAACGCCCTGATCGAGCATGGCATTGGCAACCTTCAGAAAACCTGCAATATTGGCGCCTTTTACATAATCGGTGTAACCGTTGCTGATCTGTCCGTATTTGAGGCATGAAGCATGTATGTTCTTCATGATCTGATGCAGGCGCATATCAACTTCTTCGCGCGACCAATTCATTTTCATCGCATTCTGGCTCATTTCCAATCCTGATGTAGAAACTCCGCCTGCGTTGGCGGCTTTTCCGGGCGCAAACATCAGTTTGTTTTTCTGAAACAGTTCTACTGCCTGCGCCGTACAGGGCATATTGGCGGCTTCGCAAACGCAACGGCACCCGTTGGCGATCAATGTTTGTGCGTCTTCGGCATTCAGTTCGTTTTGTATGGCGCACGGAATAGCGATATCGCATTTTACTTCCCAGGGATGACGGTCGGGATAGTATTCCGCATCGGGAAATTCGTAGGAATACGGTTTCACAATGTCTTCGTTGCTGGCGCGCAGTTCACGCATGTACTCTATCTTTTCGCCTTTTATCCCGTTTTTGTCATAAATATATCCATCGGGACCGGAAATGGTAACTACCTTAGCGCCCAACTCGGTGGCTTTGATTGCCACACCCCACGCCACGTTACCAAACCCCGATATGGCAATGGTTTTCCCTTCAACGCTTTCGCCGATGGTCGCCAGCATTTCATTGACAAAATACACCACGCCGAAACCTGTAGCTTCCGGACGGATCAGGCTGCCGCCCCAGTTCAGTCCCTTTCCGGTAAGCACGCCGTTATGCACCCCTGTCAGTTTTTTGTACATGCCGTACAGATAACCGATTTCGCGACCGGCAACACCGATGTCGCCCGCCGGAACGTCCATTTCCGGACCAACTATTTTCCACAGTTCCAGCATGTAACTCTGACAGAAACGCATGACTTCCGTTGCCGATTTGCCTTTGGGGTCAAAATCCGAACCGCCTTTTGCGCCGCCCATCGGCAACGATGTGAGGCTGTTTTTAAAAATCTGTTCAAACCCAAGAAACTTCAAAATACTGAGGTTAACGCTCGGGTGGAAACGCAATCCCCCTTTGTAAGGACCGATTGCATTGTTGAACTGAACACGAAAACCGCGATTGACGCGGACTTTACCTTGATCGTCCATCCATGGCACCATAAACGACAATACGCGGTCGGGTTCAACTAAGCGTTCAATAATTCCCGCCGACTCAAATTGCGGGTTTTCATTATAAATGTCCTCAATAGACTCCAACACTTCGCGGACTGCCTGCAGAAATTCCTGCTCGCCCGGATTTCTTTTTTCCAAATCAATCAAAACCTTATCTACATTCATGGCTTTAAGTTATAAATTTTTAAAATATTTTAATTCAGCAAATAAAATCAAAATTTTTACAATAACGAATAATTTTTATCAGGAATGATAAAAAAAATGTATCATTGTGCCGTCTTTTATCATATTTTTAACCAAAACAAGATTTACATGATGTTAAACAAAGAAATAGAAGAATTAAAAAAGCGTCGGGAGCAAATTGTCCAGGGCGGCGGCGAAAAAGCCATAGAGAAGCAACTTGCGATGGGCAAGATGACTGCCCGCGACAGAGTGCGTTGCATCGTTGATGAAAATTCGTTTCAGGAAAATGATATGTTCGTGCAACATGACGCCCGCGATTTCGATATGGATAAGGTAACGCTGCATGGCGACGGCGTGATAACCGGAACCGGAACCGTGAATAACCGTCCCATCAGCATTTATGCGCAGGATTTTACGGTAGCGGGCGGTTCGCTGGGTTCGATGCACGCCCGTAAAATTACTAAAATCATGGATCATGCGCTGAAAATGCGTATGCCCATCATCGGGATCAACGACTCGGGCGGGGCGCGTATTCAGGAAGGCGTTAATTCGCTGGCGGGATATGGCGATATTTTTTTCCGAAATACCATCAACTCAGGCGTTATTCCGCAGATTTCGGTTATTTTGGGACCTTGTGCCGGCGGCGCCGTGTATTCGCCCGCACTGACGGATTTTGTGTTTGTGGTGGACAAGATTTCAAAAATGTTCATCACAGGTCCCGAAGTCATCAGAACCGTGATTGGCGAAGAAATTTCGATGGAAGACCTCGGCGGCGCCCGCGTTCACAGCGAAATTACCGGCAATGCGCATTTCTTTTCCGGCAGCGAAGCCGAATGTTTCGGACAAATCAAGAAACTGCTCAGTTTTATCCCCTGGAACAACTCGGAAAAAGCCCCGCGCCAAACTCCGAAAGACCCCAAAGCCGAATATAAGATTGACAAAATCGTACCGACCGATCCCAAGCAGCCTTACGATGTTCGCGATGTAATCCGCGCAGTAATTGACGACTCCGATTTCTTTGAAGTGCAGGAACTGTGGGCTGCCAACGCTGTCATCGGTTTTGGACGTATCAACGGCGAAACGGTCGGGTTTGTCGCCAACCAGCCGCTTTGCCTTGCCGGCGTGCTGGACGTGGACTCGTCGGACAAGATTGCCCGTTTTATCCGCTATTGCGACGCCTTCAATATCCCGCTGATAACTTTTGTGGATTTGCCCGGCTACCTGCCCGGTATTGATCAGGAACATGCAGGCGTGATCCGTCACGGCGCAAAAATCCTGTATGCGTACAGCGAAGCAACCGTTCCCAAGATTTCGGTTATTCTGCGCAAGGCTTACGGCGGAGGCTACATTGCGATGAACTCGCGCCACCTCCGCGCCGACTATGTCTTTGCGTGGCCTGCCGCCGAAATTGCCGTGATGGGTCCCGAAGGAGCCGCCAATATCATTTTCCGAAAGGAAATCACGGCAGCCGAAGACCCCGAAAAGATGCGCCAGCAGAAAGTGAACGAATACCGGGAAAAGTTTGCCAATCCGTATGTAGCCGCGTCCAAAGGGTATATTGACTCGGTCATTGAACCCATCGAAACGCGCCATTTGCTGATGAACGCCCTGAACGTTTCGGTTACCAAAGACCAGCAAATCCCAAGGAAAAAACACGGAATACCGCCGTTTTAATGAAGAATTGAGAATTGAAAATTGAAGATATGACAGAAAAGAAACTGGAAAGTCTTTTAGTGGACGAAACGATATATGAGACCGAGTTAACCGACAAATACAAAAACCGGAAACAATGGTCACCGCCCGATAACCGGAAAATAACCGCGTTTCTTCCCGGAACCGTTACGCACGTATTGGTTGAGAAAGGCGATGAGGTAATAGAAGGTCAAACCGTAGTAAAGTTTGAAGCCATGAAAATGGTCAATAACGTACAGGCTTTGATTGCCGGAAAAGTGAGAGAAGTTTATGTGAAAACGGGCGACAAGTTTCCGAAGGGGTTTGTGCTGGTGGAGTTGGAATAGCCATTTGTTAAAAAGCGCTCATTTCAAACATTTCGTGCCGGTCAAATTCCTCCCAGTATTTAATCGCCAGTTCGCGGATTTGTTGCCAGTACGGTTCGGTAAGATTACCATGCAGGCGTATCGCATCTTCCACGTCCTTGCGTATTTGCAGGGCGTATTCCGGTTTGAGTTTCAAACGGAGGGTTTTGTTTTTGAAAGAAAATGTTGCTTCGGGACGAATGTTTTTATCTGCGGCAATAGTGATCAACCCATGACCAAGCGTACCGCCCGTGCTTACCTGCAAACCGTCATTCATGCAACTGACAGGCGGCTGTAATCCTGCGTGAGAAACCACTGTAATATCGTCCACGCCGATATTGAAATATTCGCGGGCGCGAACGCCCATTTTTACGCCGATGATGGCGTAGATACCCAAATGCCCGTGCAGTTCGTTAGTGAGTACGCCTGCACGCCATTCGCTGCGTCCGTGGCGGGCAATGATGTTTTTCATCACAGGGGCGACATCGGCGGCATACAGCGCGGGGTCGTCAGGAAAACCGAAAAATACGCGGCTTTCGCTGTCGGGCTTGCCGGCGAGTATGATAGCGACAATCCCTTTCACTAATCCTGCCGCTTCAGTGTTTGCCACCGAATACACGGAAACGTTGCAATGGATATTTGCGGAAACGAACAGTTCCGGCGCAAACAGATAAACAACCGCAAGGTCGTCCCACATTTTCAGATGGCGCGATTCCACTATCGGTTTCAAAACTCCGTTGCTGTGCGTTTCCACAATCTTTTTTGCATAGACATTTTCCACGTTGGCAATAAAATCCATGTACAGACCGTCTATCACAATTTCCTGTCTGCCTCCATCCGACACAATATCCACGCGAATGCCGCTTGCCAGCGCCTTGTCAGCCGATGCAGGATCGGCGTCATAATTGGTTCCTTTCAGGGGATTTGCCGAACTGTTGTACCATATCACCCTTTCGATCCGCTCTTTCAGGACGGGTTTGGCTGTCAATACATCATTCAGGTTGGTTAACGTGCCGAAACACATCAATATCACCTTTTCGCTGTTTTCTTCAATCGTTTGAATTATCAAATCCTTTGCCGACTGATTGGTTGGAACAATGTCCCGGTCATTTCCCCATGATATTCGTTCCGATTGCTGTCGCCACGCCGGAGGGGTGATACCAAGCGCGCGTCCCGTTCCCACCGGTATTCCTTCATGATAAAAACTGCGCAACAACGCAGTTACTTTCTGTGCAGCGCCGGCAGGCGTTAGAGCGCCTTCGGAAGTGGTAACGGCTAATGTTTCCACTTCCCGATTGCCGAGCAACATGCAAATGGCGCGCAGGTCGTCGGCAGCGCCGTCAGTGTCGATGATGACGTGAAAACGAGCCTTGCCGGAATGGGCTTCGGCAAACAGACAAAAAAAAGTACAGACTATCAGAAATATTTTACGCATTTATCAGGTTTTGGGGCATATTTATAAGACAACACTGTTTGAACACTAAGGTACGGGATACTTTATCTTCCCATTGTGTCGTCCCTGCGGGACTTTATTTCTCTTCTTTGGATAAATCCTGTCCGTTTGAAAACCATGATATTTCATTCCTAAAGTCAATTATACGTGCGGGAAAGGAAAGGATACGATAACTCAAAACATCTTCCACCTGAAGAACCGCAATTTTGTTTTTACATAGGAATTATTTACCGGTATGCTGTATAAAATGGTAAATTCGTGCGATCCGTCATTGTATCTGCTCAGGTTGTCTATGCCGTAATCGTAGGAATACGCCACTCGTAAACCGCCATAGACATTGATTCCAATCGCTATTCCGCAATCAACGGGATTACGGTACGCCATATTCACGAAGATATTGTTGTTGTAACGGAATGCGGCAGATACCTCATAAGTATTCAATTTCCGGGTGTTATGCCAGGTAATGCCCGGTATAAAATCCCAATATTTGTTCATTGGCAGTTTAACGCGCGTATAGGCATAGATATTTCTCATCGGGCGCACAAGATTCTGATCGCCATACATGTAGGTGATATGGGATACCGAAGCGCCTGCTTCAAACTGCGATGTATTAAATTCAAATCCGAAATCGAAATCGGGAATGGTCTTCGTTTGTCTGGTACCGTTCATCAAAGTCGGGTCGTCTAATTCGCGGGCAAAAAAGTCCAGTTCGTTGTAGGTATTGTTCATAACGCCTACCCCCAGTCCCAGCGAAAGGAAGGCTGTTTCTTCAAACGGAACAAAATAAGCATAATTCAGTTTGAGATTGTTGGTTTGTTGCGGTCCGAACCTGTCATTAATCCACATCAAACCGAAACCTGAACGTATGTCCCTCACAAAACCGTTGGCGTACACGGCTTGCGTAACGGGTCCCGGAAACCCGATCCACTGCTGGCGAATGGTCATCGCTGTATTAATGTCGCCGCCTTTTCCGGCAGACGCCGGATTGAGCAATACGCGGTTGCCGGATTGCTGGAAAAACATCGGGTCGGTTTGCGCATGAGATGTCGCCATCATGCCAAGAATCAGAATGTACGTATGAAGAATCTTTTTCATGTTTGCTTCATCACTGTTTTAAGGTTACTTCACCTTTAAAAATTCGCAGCTGTCCATTGTTCATGATGCGTTCCACTACATACAGATAGGTTCCCTGAGGCATCATCTTTCCCTTGTAAGTACCGTCCCATCCGCCGGTGCCTTTATAGAGCAGTTCGCCCGCCCTACTGAATACCTTCAGATCGAAACCTTCGAGGAATATATCATTTTTACCGTCGTAGTTGGGCGTGAAAACGTTGGGCAATCTCCTGCTGTCCACAAGAATTTCCAACTGATCCTGCGTTACGCAGTCGCTAAAATCGGTGGCGAAAACCCGCACTATGTAGATCCCCAGTTCAGCCTGAAAACTGACGCCGTTATTCAATCCAGACGTTTGCATGACCTCGTTGTTGAGCAACAGTTTATAACTGGAAAACCCCGATGTTGCCGTTACCAGTACTTCATCGCCTTCAAATATCTCATCCATTCGGCGACCTTCGAGCGTAAGTTCTACCTGCCTGGTATCCAATACCGTAACATGAGTCTGTAACGTTTGTGGAGGGCTGATGCCATCGCTGATGGTTACTTCGTAAGTGGTATTATCCAGCGGATAGTCCCTCATGGTTGCCTCACTCCAGTTGAACGGCTGTTTCCACGAATAATTAAATCGTCCGCTTCCTCCGTTGATCTGCGGAGTAATCACCACTTGCTCGCCCGGACAAATACTTGATTTGTTGAGCATCAGGTTAATTACCGGTACGCGATAGGGATGCTGTACAATAACTTTAAATTCGCAAATTGCGGTATTCCCTGCTTCATCGGTAAGGAAATGTCTTACCCGCGTTTCACCCAAAGGAAATGCCGACCCGGAAGGAAGCCCCATTTTTGCATCGAGCGAATCCTTTACCGCGCTGCAGTTATCGGTATAGTTCAGCTGGTAATGGAATACGGCAGAGTATTCATTATCATTGATTTCAATTATAGTATCTGCCGGACATGTTCCTCTGGGTTTTTCCCTGTCGCGCACCGAAACAGTCTGCAACCCGCGCGACCGGTTGCCTGCTTCATCCACGACCGTCCATGTAAGCGTGGTGTCGCCCGGCAGGAAATAGGTTGGAAAAATACCCGGTTTGTCGAGATCGGTATATACAACTAACTTGTCTAAATCGGTACAGTTATCCGATACCACAGGACGTCCTATATCAACGTTGGAGGCATAACATACCCCTTCATCGGTATCGACCACAATACTCGGCGGGGCTATGATCTGGGGCAAAGTAATATCTCTTACATGAATCACTGTCGCTTTGGGATAACTGCTTTCGCACAGCCCTCCGTACCGGATGGTAACATAATAGATTGTATCGCGCGTCAAAACGGGCGTTTCGAGAGATGCAGTATCTTTAATCCATCCGGTTTTATTGTCATTCCTGTACCATCTGAATACCGGATTCTGCACCTGCGAACTTGCCACGATGGTGGTACTGCTATAGGGACACAAATCCATACTCTCCGGAATGTTGATACTGTCCGTTTCAGACCTGCCTGTGATCTGCACGGTTATTTTTCCGTCATCTATCCGGCTTTCACATTTTCCGACAGTTTGGGTTACATAGTATATTTGCGGTCCCACAATGCTGGTATTGATTTGCGGCGCTATGGGTATAGAGTTTTTCTTATCGTTGTACCATTTTATTCCGCTGCCTTGCGCTTCTAAAGTAAAACTGGCTTCGTTAAGACACAGAACGGTATCGTTTTTCGTTGCAGGGGGATCGGGTACGGGAAATACTTCCACAGTTACTTTCCTGCGGTCGCTCTCGCAAATAGCCTCTTCATGATGGTATATCTGCCGCGATACCCACCACGATTGCTGTCCGGTTACGTTAGTATCCGGAATGGGCGCATCGGGTCTGGGCGCTCCGGTGGCGTCATTATACCATATCGGATCGTCTTCAATGATGGACAGAGGTTCAGCTGTTTCTCCCCGGCAATAATCCCTCTCAATAGGCGAAGGTAACGAAGGTTTTTCCCATACGCGTATCGAAACCGAATCGGAAGCCGAACCGCAACCATTGGTAACGGTTATTTTGAGTTTTGATGCGTCCTGCGAAACGTCTATATTGCTGTACGTAACGCCGGGAACCGTATTGTCGGTGATGAAGTCGTTTTTAATGGTAACGCCGCCCAGAGTCCATACATATTTTTCCAGATCGCTTCCATTGGTAAGGACAGCATCTATGCCTGCTTTAAGCTCATCGCCGCTGCACGCCGACTTTACCTGAATACCGCTGATAGAGGGAACGTTGTTGATGGTTAATGTAACTTCATTCGACGGCTCTTTTGTATCAATCGAATGATACCATATTTCGCAATAGTACTTTCCCGCAGTATAGGCGGTACACATACTCCCGTTGGCAAAAAGTATTGCTTTCCAGTTTGAAGCTGTTTCATCCCATTCATACCACTGATATTGAAAAGTGTGTCCCGGATTCGCGATCACGTAACTGTGACCCGGGTTCGGTACCACCTCAAACTCTATGGAATAATCCGCCTTACATATTGTCTGACTTACCGGCTGCGTAAGAATGAGGCTCTCTGCCAATACCGGAGAAACGCTTGCTAACAGACAGAAAAACAGTACGCCTGCCCGAATAAATATGGAACTGTATCTTTGTTGAAAAGTCATTCTTACTATGTTTATCTTTCCTGATACGAAAATAATTTAAAAAAGTTACATATTTTTGTTACGATATTCGTTGGGTGCATTTCAAATTGTCGCAAAGATTTTCCTGTCGAGTCTTCCAGACCCTGCAGGATTTTTATACTTCATGCGGGACAGTTTTACGCCTTTTCTTGGTCAAACAATAATAAATCCATATTAAATTTGGTTCAAATACAACATGATTTTTTAATTTGCAAAAAATATCAGACTATATTTTATATGTATATGATATAACGCCGCAAGGCAATAAGAGAACGCCCGAAAGGCTGTGTGTACTTACCTGTTGTAATCCTGTGGATTTTTACGCCATTCGCCAAGTTTATCTACTTCTTCCTCAGTAATATATCCATCTTCGAGCGCCACATCCTGAAGCGCCGAAAACGCAGTAAGCGTATATAATTTACATTTTTTTTCCCTGAACTTTTCAATCGCTACAGGAAATTCGTATGAAAAAATAGCCGTCATACCCAAAACGTTTGCGTTTTCTTTTCGTAATTCTTCTGCCGCTTTCAGACTGCTTCCCCCTGTGGAAACAAGATCCTCAACGATGACAACTTTCTGCCCCGGTTCGAGAACCCCTTCGATAATCTTCATTAATCCGTGATCTTTAGGTTTCTCTCGCACATAAATAAACGGCAAATTCAATTGATCGGCTACAAGAGCGCCCTGTGCAATAGCGCCGGTAGCAACGCCTGCTATAACTTCCGCATCGGGAAAATTTTCCTGTATCACTTTTACGTATGCGTCCCTGATCATGGCGCGTACCACACTATAAGATAAAGATTTACGATTATCGCAGTAAACAGGCGATTTCCAACCTGACGCCCAGGTGTATGCCTCTCTGAAGTTGAATTTGATTGCTTTTATCTGCAACAAACTGCGCGAAATTGAACGCGAAAGTTCTAACTGATCCATGTATATTTTTTTTTAAAACAGTAACACAATAAAAAGTTTGAATTTGTCTTACCGCCGCTGGTTTTTAATCAAAACTCCGCATTCTTGGGCGTTCTCGGGAAAGGTATCACATCGCGGATGTTTGACATGCCGGTAACAAAAAGCACTAACCGTTCGAAACCCAAACCAAACCCGCTGTGCGGCGCCGTGCCGAATTTGCGGGTTTCGAGATACCACCACATATCCTTTTCGGGAAGATCCATTTCGTCGATACGGGTTTTGAGTTTGATATAATCTTCCCCGCGCTGCGACCCGCCAATGATTTCGCCGATTTTCGGAAAAAGTACGTCCATGGCGCGAACCGTTTTGCCATCGGCGTTCTGTTTCATGTAGAACGCTTTGATTTCGCGCGGATAGTCGGTGAGAATTACCGGACGTTTGAAATGCTGCTCCACTAAATAACGCTCGTGCTCCGACTGCAAATCAACGCCCCAGCCGACGGGAAATTCAAATTTTTGTCCCGATTTTTCGAGAATTTCAATTCCTTCGGTATAGGTCAGGCGCACAAAATCGTTTTCAATCACAAAGCGAAGCCGGTCGAGCAGTTCATTGTCGTACATCCTGGTAAGAAATTCGAGATCGGGCATACAATGTTCCATCGCATAACGGATGAGGTATTTCAGAAAATCTTCTGCCAAATCCATATTATCCCCGATTTCGTAAAACGCCATTTCGGGTTCTATCATCCAAAATTCGGCTAAATGGCGCGGCGTGTTGGAGTTTTCGGCACGGAAAGTGGGTCCGAACGTGTACACCTTTCCCAACGCCATTGCGCCCAATTCGCCTTCGAGTTGCCCCGAAACGGTAAGACTGGTGGCGCGTCCGAAAAAATCCTGCAAATAATCCACTTCGCCTGTGGACGCTTTGGGAATGTTATCCAAATCCATCGTCGTTACGTGGAACATCGCTCCGGCGCCTTCGCAATCCGAACCGGTAATGATGGGCGTATGAAGATAGAAAAAGCCATTGTCGTTGAAATACTTGTGAATGGCGAATGACAGGGCATGACGTATGCGCAGTATTGCGCCGAACGTATTGGTGCGCGGTCGCAAATGCGCTATCTCGCGAAGAAATTCCAGCGTATGTCCTTTCTTCTGCAAAGGATAGGTATCGGGGTCGGCAGTTCCATACAGAGTGATTCCGGTTGCGTGAATTTCAACATTTTGCTCCTGTCCCTTCGATTCCTCCAACTTTCCGGTTACGGCGATACACGAACCGGTGGTGATCTGTTTGAGCAGATTTTCGTCGAAACTGGCTACATCCACCACTATTTGCAGGTTATGAATGATGGAGCCGTCGTTAAGCGACAGAAACGCTACGTTTTTGTTTCCACGCTTGGTGCGTACCCATCCTTTTACCAACTGCTCGCTGCCATAATCGGTAAAGCCAAGTATATCTCTGATTTTTTGCGTTTTTTGATATTCCATGAATGTATTAAATTGTGAGGCTGCAAAAGTAACAATTTTGGGGTGTATTCCAAATTGTCGTTTCTTTTTTGTAGCACTACGTATTATGGGGCGGAGTTACGGATTAAATCCCCGATCTCTAATACGCTCTCTTGTTCTTTCCCTCAATATAATTGATGAATGCCGTATTGACCACCTTATTGCCGCCGGGCGTTGGGTAATTTCCGGTGAAATACCAGTCGCCTGTATCGTTGGGACAGGCAAGATGCAGATTTTCAATCGTTTGATAAACAATATCTATCTCTGCTTTTATCTCAGGCGTTTTCAATAATTCGGCGCTCTTTACGGAAATTTCCTTAACGGAAAAAGGTTCGTAAATTTCTTTCACATGGTTCACCATGTTAGCTGCCGGTAAACCTTCCTGTGCCTTACATTTCTTGTAAACATCGTTGATGATCGATTGTTTGCCGCGCTCTTTCAACAAAGCGACGGCAGCCTGAAAAGCAATAAATTCGTCTAATCTTGCCATGTCTATGCCATAACAGTCGGGATATCGTATTTGCGGCGACGACGATACAAACACGATTTTTTTAGGTCCAAGGCGGTCGAGGATGCGGATGATACTTAACTTCAGGGTTGTTCCGCGCACGATCGAATCGTCGATGATAACCAGGTTATCCACACCTTTGCGAATGGTGTCGTAAGTGATATCGTACACATGTTCCACCATGCTGGCGCGGCTCTTGTCCTGAGTGATGAACGTGCGCAGTTTCGCATCTTTGATTGCCACCTTTTCGATGCGCGTACGCACATCCATGATTTTACCGAGACGGGCAGGCGTCAATTTGTTGCCGGCTTCGAGGATCAGTTTTTTCTTTCGACTGTTCAAATATTCATCAGCGCCTTCCACCATACCGTAAAAAGCGGTTTCGGCAGTATTGGGAATGTATGAAAATACTGCCGTTTCGAGATTGTGATGGATGGATTCGAGAATATCGGGAATCAATAACTTGCCCAGCAATTTGCGTTCCTTGTAAATATCCTTGTCGCTGCCGCGTGAAAAATAAATACGTTCAAACGAACAGGATTTTTTGGTTTGCGGCGGCTGTACCATTTCTTCCGAAATCGAGCCATTGGCTCTGACGATGAAGGCATGTCCCGGTTTTACTTCATATACCTGTTCCGCATCAAGATTGAAAGCTGTTTGGATGACCGGTCGTTCCGATGCAATGACCGCTACTTCTTCGTTTGAATAATAATATGCCGGACGGATACCGCACGGGTCGCGGTACACGAATGCATCTCCGTGTCCAAGTATGCCGCTGATGGCATATCCGCCGTCCCATTTTTTGCTCGATTCGTACAGTACGTCCCTGACATTGATGTTTTGTGCGATCAGTTCCGATATTTCCTCATTTTCCCGACCTTCTCTTTTGAATTGGTCAAACAGTTTCTGGTTCTCACGATCGAGGAAATGTCCGACATTTTCGAGTATGGTAACCGTGTCCGAATAACCGGTAGGAAACTGCCCCAGTTCAATCAGCACCTGAAACATGGTTTCCACGTTGGTCAGATTGAAATTTCCGGCAAGTATCAGGTTTCTTGTTTTCCAGTTGTTGTGGCGGATCACGGGATGGACGACATCCAGCGAATCGTTTCCGTATGTACCGTAGCGCAGGTGTCCCAGATAGATTTCGCCGGCAAAGGGCATTTCCTTTTTCATCCAAACCACATCGTTCAGCAATTCGGGCGTTCTTTTGCCCACTTTGTTGATTCCGGCATAAATATCCTTATATACGTGGTCGATAGATGACGGTTTAATGGAACGTTCGCGCGAAATATATTTTTTACCGGGCTGCATTCCTATTTTCACACACACAACGCCCGTTCCGTCCTGTCCGCGGTTTCGCTGCTTTTCCATCATCAGGTACAGCCGTTGCAGTCCATACAGGCAACTGCCATATTTATAATGATAATACTCAAGAGGTTTCAAAAGCCTTACCAAGGCTATTCCACATTCGTGCTGTAATTGGTCGGTCATTATTGGAATATTTCGATCATGTCACTTATAATAAATGCGCCCGGATACTGTTTTTCGATCTTTTTCTTTTCGCGAAGCGCTTCGTTTTTGGTTCTGAAATCGCCAACGATAATTTTAAAGTTAGGCGATTGATGTTCTATATAAGCATCTATATCAGGAAAGTTTCTCATGAAATTTCTGCGCATTTCTTCGGCTTTTTGCCGGGCTGTTTGCATTGATTGAGAAAAAATCTGAATACGATATCCCGGAATTTTTTTTTGCAGACGGTTATTGGCAATCTGCATTTTCAACAGATTTTCAACCTGTATCGGCTGAATCATTTCAATTTGTCCGCTCTCTCCGTCATTCTGCGCTAAATTGATGAATATTTGCGGTTTAGCGGCGTCTGTTTCCTGGGCGAATATGCCGGTAACTGTCAAAACCAATAATGCAAGTCCCCAAAATATTTTCTTCTTATTCATTTTCAACAATATAATGACAAATTATACTCCTCAAAAAATGGAATTTTAAGGCGCAAATGTAACACAAAATATTTGTAAGTTTATGGAACATTTTTTTACTTTTGCAAAATATTCAATAACATCATGTAACACTTCATCATGAAAATCATAGCATACGCAGTAATCCTGTCTTTCCTCGTATCGTGCAACAGCAATAAGTTCAAATACGACGCATCCGGTACTTTCGAGGCAACCGAAGTAATCATATCCGCCGAAGCGACGGGTAAATTAGAGGTATTTGACCTGAAAGAGGGCGACCGTCTTGCCGAAGGACAACAAATGGGCTATGTTGACAGTACGCAGTTGTATCTGAAAAAAATGCAACTGCTTGCCGCACAAAAGGCTGTGGTAGCCCGCCGACCTGACGTAGCCAAGCAGATTGCCGCCACTAAAGAGCAAATTGATAAAGCCAAATTGGAAAAGGCTCGTGTGGAAAACCTTTTCAAGGATGGCGCTGCTACGCAAAAACAGGTGGATGACGCCGATTCGCAGCTTCGCGTGCTGGAGAGTACGCTGGCTGCGCAAATGAACTCGCTGGCGACATCGGTGAACAGCCTCGACGAAGAAAGCGCCGCCTTCCGCATCCAGATTGAGCAGGTGAACGACCAATTGGCGAAATGCCGTATTGTCAATCCGGTGGAGGGAACGGTATTAAGCAAATACGCACAGGCAAAGGAAATTGTAGCCACAGGCAAGCCGCTTTACAAAATCGCCGATACGCGCAACATGTTCCTGCGGGCGTATGTGGCGTCGGCGCAGTTGGAAAAGGTGGGCGTGGGGCATGATGCAACGGTATTTATAGCCATGAGAGACGGAAGCAGCAAAAGTTATCCCGGCAAGGTAACATGGATTTCGGATAAGGCTGAGTTTACGCCCAAAACGATACAAACGCAGGACGAACGCCAGAACCTTGTATATGCCGTAAAAATAGAAGTTACCAATCCAGACGGACTGATTAAGATTGGTACGTATGGGGATGTGAACTTTGGAAGACCGTGAAATACGTTTATTGTATTTGTGAACGGAAATATTGGTTACTCCAACGGTCGATTATGAAGGTTTCTAATCCTTCACCGGAACAATATCCACATCTTTCTCAAAGTCGTACAGCGAAAGAATTTTCAAGTTGAGCAACTCGATTTTATAATTGATGAGCGCTTGTGTGTAAGCCACTTTCTTACCCGACAACTGCGTTTGGAACTGACTGATCTGCATTCCGTTGATGTCGCCTTCGCGGTATCGCGTCAGGTTGAGGTCGTAGGTAAGCTGGGCGTTGCGCACGTTTTGTTCGGCGATTTTGATTTGCGTCCAGAGGTTTTCGAGGTTGCGGCACACTTGACGGATGTTCAGTTCGATACCCGATTTATCTAATTCGTAATCAATCTGATTGACCTTTTGTGCGGCTTCCTGTGCGCGAATGCGGGCTTTCTTTTCGCCCCAGTCGAAAATCGGAATGGTAAAATTGATTGCCACGCGCGGATTTTGCGTGGGACTACCGTAGATGCGACCAAAGTTTGCATGGTCGCCAATAAGACCATACGTCAGCGTAACATCGCCCTTGAACTCATTGAGCGCCTTGGTCTGTATCATCTGAAAATCGAGTTCGGCGCTTTGTATTTCGCGCTGGCGAAGTTCCAGTCGCGACGCCAGCGCATGGTCAATGGCTTTTTGCCTGTTCACCGCCACCGGCTCAATATTGATTTCGGCAATTACCGCAAAATCCTCGCTCAGTGGCATGTCCAACGACTGTTTCAGTTTGTCCTTTGCGTATTCGAGCGATACCTTGCGCTCATCGGCGCTTGACTGCGCGGTGGCAAGGTTCAGTTCAGCCTGAAACAGTTCATCTCTGGCGGCAAGGTCGGCTTCCACCTTATTTTTGATGATGTCGTAACTCTGTTCTGCATTGGCAAGTTCTTCCCTGACGGTTTGCAGGTTGCTTTGCGCCATATATACCGCGTAAAACTGGTCGGTAATCTGTTGTTCGGTATTGAGTCGCTGCAACGCATAACTGATGTTGGCGTTTTCGTAGTCGTACTCAAGTTGTTTTAACGCCATTTGACGGCGGTTGTAGGTAAATACCGGCTGCGAGAGCTGCAGGTAAAGGTTGTTGCTGAATGCGCGGTTACTGTTGGTAATCCCGCTAATGTCGGAATAATTGTCCTGCCATCCGAGACGGTTGATCAGCGAAAGTGTTCCATCGGTTAAAAGAATCGGCTGTTCTATTTGAAACATGCCGCTTGTACTGAGCGTTTCGTTGGTGTACCATTCCGAAAGGCGATTGTCGAACCGGCGGGTTTTGCTGTAGTCTATCGGCGTGAGGTTCAACACAAATTTCGATTTCAGCGAAGCCCGTTGCGCAATCAGGCTTTGCTGGTAACGTTCGAGGGTGGTGAGCGAACGTTTCAGCACAGGGTTGTTTTCCTGAGCAATGTCCATGGCGCGGTCAATAGTGAGCAAGTGCTGACCGTATGCTGTTGCCAAAGATGCGAGGATGAGCGTTGCTGCAAGAAGCAGTTGTTTAATTGATTTATATCCCTGTATTTCTGTTCTTTCCATGGATGATGAGGATTTTTTGATGTGCAAAATTACAAAAAAAAGGCGTTATCAAAAGGGTGCATTTCAAAATGTCGCAAAAGATTCCGAACGAAGTGAGACATCTAACACATTCACGTCATTGGTAACGCAGTGAGGAATCTCACAAAACGGCAATTTAGGCGCGTAATATAAAAGTGTTGTATCAGCGGTGAAATGTCCCGCAGGGACAGCACGTCCGTAGATTAAAATCTACGGTTAATAAAATGCCGTCCCTGCGGGACTTTATTTCTCTACTTTGGATAAATTCTGTCCGTTTGAAAACCATGATATGTTTTTTATTTTTCATTCCTAAAAGACGTAAACCTGATTTTTACCTGATTGATCAACAAAACAACCTGAGTAACTTATACTTATCATGGGCAAGTTTTGTGCATGTTGTATCCAACCCTGTCAGCAGCTTCGCAGCCTGACAGGTTGGTCGTACGATGACCTGACAGGGTCGGCAGACCTGTCAGGGTCAAAATCCACTGTCCAAAATCTGACCGTGAACGGTATAACAATTTGATAAAAACAAAAATAAATGAATATAGCAATAGCAGGTACAGGATATGCAGGATTGGTTTCAGGAACCTGTTTTGCTGAATGTAACGTGTGTTGACGTAGATGAAAAGAAAATCGAAAATTTACGGAAAGGCGTTGGGGCGTAATCAAAAAGTCGATGAATAAAGCGCTGTTAATAGACGGACGAAATATTTATGATTCCGAAGAGCTTTTCGCATTAGGTTTTGATTATTTTTGCATCGGAAAATAAAACAAAAAAATATGAAATCACATGATCAAAAAGTGAAAAATGTTATTTCCGTCAGCCGTGCGGATTCGCCGGCATGGAAGAAGTGCCGGATACTTAACGCATGGGTGGACGACCTCACTGTTGAGCAGGTTGTCGACCATCTTGACGAGGGTATCCTTTGGACTTTGAACCCGGACCATCTGTACCACCTTCAGCGAAATAAGGATTTTCTCGACGCATACCGGCAAGCCGCGATCGTTTCTTCCGATAGCAAATATGTATATTGGGGTTTGAAATTTCTTGGTCGCGCGATTCAGTCGAAAGCGTCAGGATCCGACATCGTACCCGCTTACTGGCGGCGTCACGCCAATAACCCTGAAGTCCGCATTTTTCTTCTCGGCGCGAAACCCGGAATTGCAGAGCAGGCGCGTCAGCGGATCAACGGCATGGCAGGTCGCAAGGTGGTCGTCGGAGCGCACGGACCGTCGATGAACTTCGTCAACAGTCCCGAAGAAACTGAGGAAGCCATTCGTATGATCAATGAGTTGAAAACAACCTGTCTTATTGTCGGTCTGGGCGCCCCCAAGCAAGAGGTGTGGATTGTCCGGAACCGTCATCTCATGCCCGGTGTGAAGGTGTACATGGGCGTTGGGGCAACCATCGATTACGAGGCGGAGGCTGTCAAACGCGCACCGCGCTGGATGAGGCAGAACGGGCTTGAGTGGGTCTATCGCATGACAACTGAACCGCGGCGCTACTGGCGAAGGTACACGAGAACCCTGGAGTTTTTCTGGCTCGTTTTCTTCGATAGACTTGGGTTTTATCGCCCCCCTGCAAACCTTGGCGAGACCTTTGGCAACGCCGGCGAATCAAGGGCAGATTAAGCGTGAAAGAGATTTTATCACAATAAGTACGAATAATTTTAAACAAAACATTAATTATGTTAAAAGGAGCAGTTATCGGGCTGGGTAAGATGGGATTATCCCATGCAGCCATAGTAGGAGCGCATCCCGATGTGGAAATGGTTGCAGTATGCGACACATCCACATTGATTTTGGATGCGTTCAGGAAATATACGAAGGTAAAAACATATACCGACTATGAAAAACTGTTGGTAAATGAATCATTAGATTTTGTAGTGATAGCCCTTCCCACAAAATACCATTATCCTGTTGCGAAAGCGGCGCTGGAACGGAACATTCACGTTTTTTGCGAAAAACCGTTCGTGCTTCATGCACAGGAAGGCGAAGAACTCGTTCGGATAGCCGGTGAAAAAGGATTGGTCAATCAGGTAGGTTTCCACAACCATTTTATCGGAACATTCCGTCAACTGAAAAAATTGCTTGCCGACAATATTTTGGGCAAATTATTGCATTTTTCAGGCGAGGCTTACGGTCCGGTAGTTACCAAACCCAAAGGCGGTACATGGCGAGCCAAGCCGGAAGAAGGAGGAGGCTGCCTGTACGATTATGCTTCGCATGTGATTAATCTCGTTCAGGAAGTAATATCGCGCCCTGTCAAAGTGCGGGGAACATTATTGAAACAGTTTTATTCTACCGGTGTTGAAGACGCCGTTTACAGTTTGCTGGAACTGGACAATGGCGTTACCGGAACTTTGCTGGTGAACTGGAGCGATGAAACGTACCGGAAAATGTCCACATCCATCACCGTACACGGCGAAAAGGGAAAAATAATTTGCGACGCCACCGAATTGAAAATTTATTTGAAAGAAGCGAACGAATCATCAGGTTTCGAAAAAGGGTGGACTATCAAATACATCACCGATTATGCAATCCCTGTCGAATACTATTTAAGGGGCGAAGAGTACAGCGCTCAGATGGACAGTTTTATTGCCGGTATTGTGAACGGACAGCCTTCCCGTATCAACACGTTTGAACAGGCGTTGTACACAGACAAAGTAGTAGATATGATTATTCAAAACTCAAAGAACTAATGAACATGAAAATGGAAAAAGTATTATTTGGCGACAATCAGTTTTTTGCCGTCAATCATCTGTCCGATGAAAAATCGAGGCAACAGTCCGTACAATTCAGGGAAGACGCCGCCATTATCCGTGTGATTGACAGCGCCATTGATGTGGGTATCCAAACTTTCATGTGTACCACGCACGACAGGATTGCCAGCGTCTGCGAACACATTCGCCGGAATCCTGAGCGATACGGAAACTTTAAAATATATCCGTGTATGCCGTATGCCCACAAATACGCCAACGCGGTTACCGAACTCGGTATTTTGGGAACCATTCAGCAATACGTGCCGGGGAATATTTTC
>Ga0082212_10002679_pt1 | contig 25746 bp, 12 predicted proteins | sample TergutNt197P3_FD_71548 | JGI IMG/M metagenome (GOLD analysis project Ga0082212, IMG submission 71548) | Neocapritermes taracua P3 segment gut microbial communities from Petit-Saut dam, French Guiana - Nt197 P3 | ecosystem: Host-associated > Arthropoda: Insects > Digestive system > Gut ...
GAGTTTATCCCTCCAGTTCATGTCGCCGTATGCGTACGTGACGGTGCTTGTGGCGGTTCCCGGGGTTCCTGTGGTGTAGGGGTATTCTTTCTTGGTTGTGATGTTTCCTCCTTGATCATAAGTGTACACGGTTGTGGTGTTCGTGTAAACATTGTTTTCCCGGGTGAGCTGGTTTAGAGCGTCGTATTCATAGGTGACTTTGGTGACGTACCCGCTGCCGGTGGTTTCTTGTTGGTTGGCCCGGGTTCCTTCGGTGATTTTCGTGATGTTTCCCAAGACATCGAAGGTGTAGCTGTAGGCTCTGAGTCCGATGAATTCGGTGCTGACCAGGGTGGTGCGGTACTGGGATTGGTTGGGGGCGTTCCGGTCGGAGAGTTTGTATTTGTAATGGGTGTTGACCGGGGCGTCAGTGGTGGTATCGATGTCGGTGAGCCGGTTCAAATTGTCATACGTGTAGTCTTGTTTGCGGGAGGAGGTTGAGGCCAGGGTGGTGGATGTGGGCAAGTTGTCTTGGGCGTAGACATAGGATGTTGTGGTTTTGAGACCTTCGGGGGCGTTGTTGACGAGTTTGTTGAGATTGTTGTTTTTGTCATAACCGAATTGGGTTTCGTGTTCTGTGGCGGCGGTGTTTGTTGTGAAGACGCGTTGCTGGATAAGTCGGCCTATGCTGTCGTAGCGGTATTGATGGGTTAGACCGCTGACTGAGTCCCGGTGTCGCCAAGGAGTCCCGGTGTTGTCGTACGACCAGCTGTATTTCGTGGTGGGGGCAACCGCGGTGGTTCCTTTTTTGATGCTGCTGATTTGGCCGCGGCTGTTGTACGTGTATTCTATGAGGTCGTTGTTCCCGTAGGCGGCGGTTTTGAGGCTGCTGCCCCAATCGTTGTATGTGTTTTTGATGAGCCTCTGGGTGCCGACTTTGATTTCGTCGACGTTGCCGTGTGGGGTGTAGGCGAAGGTGTATTGAGTGTTGTTGTGGGTGATTTGACTGAGTCTGTCGTTTTGGTAGGCGTAGCTTACGCTGGCGCCGCCGGCGGCGACGTTGGTCAGTCGGTCGGTGGTGGCATCATACGTGTAGGCTGTGGTAACGCCTTTCTGGTTTTCGTGTGAGAGCAGCAGACCTTTCTTCTGTTCGTAGAGGTAGCGTTCGGTATGGCCGTTTTGGTCTTGGGTTTCTTTGATATACCCGCCGGGGGATATGCCGGCGGAACCGGCGTGTTCGTCGTGGGCGCCCATTCCTTGGGTGTAGACGGCTTCTGTAAGGATGGACATGGTGTTGCCGGGGCTTTTGATTTCCAGGGTTGTGGCGTTGCCTCGGATGTCGTACGTGTAGTTCTGGGTGACGCCTTTCTGGCTGGTGGCTTTGGTCAGGTTGTGTTTGGCATCGTAAACATAGCTGTAACTATACCCTTTGGCGTCGGTGTATTGGGTCAGGTTGTTGTTGGCATACTCCATGGTGGATTTGTTGGCGGCGTTGGCGGAGACGGATATCAGGTTGCCGTTGTCATCATAGGTATAGCTGGGAGCGTTGTCTTTGATGAGCTGAATGTTGTCGAAATAGGCCGGGTTGGCCTGTTTGTTCCAGCGGAGTCTGACGGTGATTTTGACGGGCAGGTCGGCGGTGGTGTTGCCGGTTCCTAGGGTGAAGACCCCTGAGGTGTATTGCCACCCTGTGATACAGGGGTTGAAGGCGGCCCGGCGACGGTCTTTGGTTGCACCGCTGGTGTAGGTGACGGTGGCCAGGATGTCGAAGCGGGTGTCGTCCCGTTTGACGGCGTCGGCCCAGGCCCAGCCGCTGATGATATAGGTGTCCCGGGAGGTTCCGCTGATGATGATGTCTTGTTTGAGTTCTTTGTTCTTGGTGGGTTCTCCTGTGATTTTGAAGGAATTGGCGCCGTTGTGCCAATGGGCTGTGGTGAGACCGTCGCCGGCGGCTGTGCTTAAGTTGGCGGGATTCCATGAGGTGGGGTTGATGCCGCTGCCTCGTTCGAGGCTGGGGTTTTCCAGCAGGTTGCAGGCGTTGAGGACGCTTGAGGCTTCCAGCTGCATGTTGTCGAAGTAGGCTGTGCCGGTGGCCCCCCGGATGATGAGGTTGGTTCTTAGGGTTGTGACGTCGGCCGGGGTGGTGAGGGTTGCGTATATCCGACGCCAGCCGTTGTCGATGGCGGTGTCGGTTGTGCCGGTGAGCCATTCTGAGGCGTCGGTGACGGTGCCGCCGGGTGCCAAGGCTTCCAGGATGAGGGCAACGCCGCTGTCGGGGGTTGGGGTGGTTAGGGTGACGCTGCCGGTTTTGACGTAGGCGGAAAAGGTGTAAGCTGTGTTGGCTTTGATGTCTTGGGTGGTGAAGCTCTGGTAAGCTCGGGCACCGTCATTGGGTTCCATGTGGGTTGAGATTAGGCGCAGGGCGTAGTTGCCTTGGTATTTGTCGGCTGTGGTTCGGTCGAAGGTGAAGGTGCTGGTTGGGCCTGATCCCCAGAGGGCGGCGGTCCATTCGGCGCCTAGGGCGGTTTCGGCGCCGCCGTTGATGCTGAGGTTGACGGCGTTTCTGGCCAGGGTACCGGTGATGGCGACACGGTTGCGTTTTTTGATATCTGTGTTGGTGGCTTCGCTTCCTCGGGTGTAAGTTGTCGCGCTTGCCCCTAAGGTTGTGCTGCCGGTTTTGGTGATGGTGGACGTGGGACGCCCCCAGTCGTCGAATTGCAGGGTGGTGAAGGTATTGTCATCGTTGCGGGGATCGCTGTCGCTTATGATGAGCATGCCGTCTTGGCCGGGTCCTTCGATGATTGTGGTGTTGTATTTGCTGCGGTCAAACCGGTAGGTGAGGCCTCGATGGCTCATGGGGTTGGCCGCTGTGCCGCCGTATTCTCTGGCCCAGGAGACGCTTGCGTCGGATTTGTAGTGGATATCCAGACCGATTCCGTTGGGGGAGATGGCTTTGGTCAGCTGACCGTTGGCATTGTATTCATAGGTGGTGGCGGTGTTATCCGGGTATTTGATCTTGATAAGATAGCCGTCGTTGTCATAAGTGTAGGTGGTTTGTCTGCCGGAAGGGTCTTCTAAGGTTTTCAGATAGGCGTTGTTGTTCGTGTTCAGGGGGGCGGTTAGGGTCAGGGTGTGTCCCACACCGTCTGTGACGGCGGTGATGCGGTCGGTTCCCGGCAGGTAACTGATGGTGGCGGTGTTGCCGTTAGCGTCTCTGATTTCGGTGAGATACCCTGACGCGTTGAAGGTCATAGTGTTGTCTTTCTTGTCTTGGATGGTATACCCGGTGGCGGGTTTTTTCAGTTCCAGGCCCAGACCGTCTTCATCGTAATAGGCGCTGCCGTCTTTGTAGAAATAGTGGTGCGTTCCATCACCGTCTGTGTAGACATAGGGATATACGGCCGTGTCTCCTTGGAAGCCGACGGCGGCGGCGGTTTGGACTTGTTGCACCAGGTTGAGTTTCCAACCTCTGCCGGTACGGATTTCTCCTGTGGGACCGCCGGGACGAAGTGTTTTTGCGATACAGGAATTGTAGGAGGAGGAGAGGGTCACGGGCAACCGCAGGCCGCTTGTCATGGCGTCCACATGTTCGAAGACCAGGTTGCCGGTATAATCGTTGATGTGGGCTGTCCCGGCGACGCCTGCGCTCATGGTGGTGTAGCTCAAGTGGTCTTCTAAGCCTCGGGTATCCCGGTAGTGGAAGTAGATGAAGGGTTTGGCGTTTTGCGGCAGGCCCGGATAATTGGCTGAGTAGAGCCTAACGTTGGCATAAGGCACTGTTGTTGTTTCATTGGTGCTTTTCAGCATGACGGAGAGTCTTTTGGTTGTGGCGGGTGATTCGTAGACGTCTTTGACCAATTTGGTGACGTCGAATTGGAGGTCTTTGCCGTTGTTTGCTGAGCTGGTTATGGCGTAATCGCTTACTGTGCTTGTGTATGCGGGTTTGTTATTCCAGGTTAAGGTGTTGGAGGACCATGTGGTGTTCGATACGGCGTGAAGGGTAAATGGCGTTGCTGTGGAATTGCCGGGGGCACAGCTGTATGAATGCTGATACATGAGCAGGTTGGCGGCAACCACCCGGCTGCCTTGCGGAATGCCGGGGAAGTCGAACCGCAAGTAGCCCCGGCATATGTTGTAGGCATTGCTTTCGTACCCGATATACATGTCTCCGTAAGGATGGGAGGTTCCCGGCTGGCTGCTTGTGACGAACCCTTGCTGGTAGGTGGTCTGAACTGTTTGGAGCATGGGGTCGATGAGTACGGGGTAGGCTCTGTCCGGGGATTGGAGCCATTGTTCGTCCGCTGCGGTCTGTACGGTGAGTTTGCCGTTCACACAGCTGATGAGGGAAAGGGTCAGATCGTAGGAGAGGGCTTGGTTGCTGTCGAGCATATGGAGCACGGAGATAGACGCGATTTCCTGATCGTCATCATAGAGGCCTATGGTTTTCTCATCTGTTTGGCGGGCGGTTAGGGTGCCTATGTCGTATTCGGAGAGGAATGTGTTGGGGGCTTGGGCGGTTTTGAGTATGAGATTGTCTTTGATACCTATGGAACTGATCAGGTATTCGACATCAACATCATCATAGATATTGCGGTAGTAGGCGGAGGAGATCATGTTGGGTAACGACAGATAGCGTTCGGTGGTTGTTGGGGGGGTCGGTTGGGTCGGTTGGTCCGGTTGATCCGGTTGGTCTGGTTGATCCGGTTGATCCGGTTGGTCCGGTTGATCCGGTTGGTCCGGTTGGTCCTGTTGGCCGGTTTCATCAACGTCGTTGGTGCCGGCGGCCATTTTGCGGTAATCTCTTGTGGTTGCGGCAAGGCCGTTGGTGATTTCTGTCTGGGTTTCGGCCGTGTTAAGGTATCCCCATGATAGGGTATATGAGCCAATCTGGGCGGCAAGGGTCCCGCCGGATACGGCAGTATCGGTCACGCTTATCCTGCCTGGGGCGGCTTTTAGGGCGTATTCTTTTGTTCCGTCTTGTCTTCTTTCCCCTTTATCGACAAGGGAATAATCCATCTGTTGCCATGGGCTTTCAGAGGATTCCCTGTAATGGACAGGATAGCCGTAATCTACGGCAACATAGGTTCCGTCTCCGTTGCGGAAATGTTTGACTGAGGCTTCCCGCCTTTCGGTTGCTTCGCCTGTGATATTGAGGGTTTGCAGGGATCTGGTAGCGTTCTCGTCCTGTTCTGACGGGAAATCTTTTTCTAAGATGTCGTTACTCATACACGCGACCTCCTATTTTTTTGTTCATTGTATGCCTCGTTATACCAAATGATGATTCCCCCGTTTTGCGGTGGCAAGCTCAATCCTATGTATATCAAGGTTTAGAAAAATTTTTGTTGCATCAAAAATGCATGCTTGCTGTTTGAAATTGGGTAGCCGAGCCATTGTCTGCGCCACCGAGAATTTGCGCGGCGAATTCCTTGGGGGATCAAATAATTGTTGACAAAACAATACTATACAATATATAATATTGCTAGTGGCATAATTGAGTCTCAAGGAGGTGTTTCATGTGCGTTTTGCGGTATCGGGAACCCTGCTGGATTCCTGCGTGTTGGGGGTTTTGCAAAGCCGGCCTACGTATGGTTATGAGCTGACCCAGAAGATTCAGGCAGCTATTGATGTCTCCGAATCGACGCTCTATCCTGTTTTGCGGAGGTTGTTACAGTGCGGTATGCTGGATACTTATGACGAGCCTTTTGACGGGCGCAACCGCCGGTATTACCGAATCACCGGTGAAGGCAAGGCGGCTCTTGAGGATGCTGTGACGGTATGGCAGGGCTACAAAGAGAGAATCGAGACATTATTGACGGGAGGGATTGAGCTATGAACAGGAATGAATTTGTGATGGAGCTTCGCAAAGCTTTAAGACGGCTGCCCCCGTCTGAAGTTGAGAGCGCTCTGAGGTATTATGAAGAGTACTTCGACGAAGCGGGACCGGAGAATGAGGCGAAGGTGTTGGCGGAACTGGGATCGCCTGGGGCGGTGGCGGCCGTAATTATTGGGGAGTATGCGGTCAATGAACTGGAAAAGAAAAGCGTGGGGCGAGGACACCCGCTTTGGTTGGTTTTGCTTGGGATTTTTGCCTCGCCGGTGGCGCTGCCCTTAGCGTTTGCTGTTGTGGTCGTGGTGGCGGCACTGATATTTACATTGATTATGGTTTTCCTGGCGTTGGGGATTGCGGCTGTGGCGGTTGTCCTTCAGGGGGTGATTGTTTTCTTTGCCGGTATTGCCGGCATGGGACAAAGCTTTGGCTCCGGGCTGTTTTTTGTGGGTTTCGGATTGTTGAGTATGGTTCTTGGCGTTTTGTTGGCTTTGGGTATTGCTAAGCTTTCCCGAATAACATTTGCGGCACTGCAAAAAGGGTTGGGGAACTATCTCATTCGGAAAGGAGCTCGTAAGACATGAATAGATTATGGCTTGTTCTTGGTATTGTTGTTGTGGTTGGGTTGATGCTGATGGGGGTAGGGTTGATAATTGGCGGGATACCCGATTTGTATATTGATTGGGATGGGATTCATCTGGGCGAAACGGATCGTCAGGAGTTCAGTTCGGGAGACCTAGGGAAGATTAGCGGTCTGGATGTGCTGACGTCTTCGATCCGGGTTGAAATCATTCCTGTGTCTTCAGCTGCAGGGGAGACGGCTTCAGCCCACCTGAGTGTTGATTGCGATAAAAACCAACAGATCACATGGAGTGTGGAGAACGGAGAACTTAGAGTGCGCCAGACATCCAGACTGGTTTGGCAAATTCTTAACATCGGTGGTCTCCGTGACGATATTGTTCGGATCTATATCCCAACAGGTGATGAGTTGAACAGGGTTGTCCTTAAAAACTCCAGTGGGGTTTTGAGTGTTGACGGAATAAGCTGTCAGACTTTTGACGCGAAAACAACATCTGGCAAGCTGACAGTCAGCCGGGTTTACGCTCAAGATTTTGGTGTGTCTGCCACGAGCGGCAGATGTGTTATGACCGATTGTGGAGCCGTGACCATGAAACTGTCTCTGACTTCTGGCAGCATGGAGATTTCCGGTGTCAAAGCGGAGACATTGAGGTTGACCGCAGCATCCGGCGGGGTCAAGGGAAATGGCATTATTACCCAGGGATTGTCGGCTCATGCGACCAGCGGTTCTGTTCGTCTAGCGGGAGAGTTCGCAGGGGATAACACTTTCGAGGTGCAGTCCGGGAGTTGCACGGTTGAGACCAAGGGATCAAAGGGGGACTACAGCCGGTATATTTCTGTGAACAGCGGCACTGTCTGGGTTAACGGTCAAAAAACTCAGGGAAACGATGTCAACACGTCGGCACCGAATTCGATGAGGATTAAGGTGACGAGCGGATCGGCCAGAGTGGTCTTCCTGGATGACTAGTGCGAAAATCATTTCTTGGTGGCGGCTGCCGGTCACATATTCCGGTAGTCGCTTTTTTCTATGTATGACGCGATGAAGATTCGGGTTTTTTGTAACTGAGATGGGGTGGATGGAGGGGATCGAACCCTCGAGTGCCGGAGCCACAATCCGGTGCGTTAACCACTTCGCCACATCCACCATGTTGGTTGAACTTCGATATTATATCACATGGATGCCGAGGGCCGCAAGTATGGATAATATTTCCAAATCATAATTCTCAGTTGGCTCGGTTGAGTCTCGGTTGTACCGCCTTGCGGGCGAAGCCTGTAATTGTCAGACAACTTATTGTGATAGGGGTACTGGACAAAAAAATATAAGAAGTTAACTCGTGAAAAGAGAGTATTCATCGAGTGGGATTCTTCTGAAAGTGCTGTAAACTCCAGGATTTCACCTGATCTTGAGGTTTTGCGCATCGATTGACAGATATCTTTGGGAGTGGTACCATATGGATGAAATTCATTATCTTTCAGCAAAAGTTCCCAAATTGCCGTGATTTTCGCATGAAGTAGTATCTGGGACTTTGGGCTCATGTAGGTATTCATTCATTAATTGATATTAGGGAAAAGGAAAAGATGAAGAAAGCTAGCAATATTAGAGAAATGATTATGAATAGTGCTACCCAATACCCGGAGAGGGTGTTTGTGTCTGGCGCTCAAGAGGCCAGACAACCGGACAAAACTTACGCCGATCTTGAAACCGATATTATGGGTTTTGGGAAGGGGCTCTATCATCGTTTTGGCAATGATGTCAGAATGGGGATATTCGGGGAAAACAGCTATCAATGGATTGTGAGTTATTATACCGCTCTCTATTTTGGGTGGGTTGTGGTCCCGTTGGACAAGGATCTATCCTCCGAGGGGATGTTGCATATTGTTGAGCAAGCCGATCTGAATGTTCTGGTTGTCGGGAAAGACTGTTTGGAGATCGTTCGCGGCTTAAGAATGAACTTGGGTCGGGTTCGGGATTTGGTTATGATTAATACTGAGCGGGGTCCTGAGGGACGTTCTGATTATCGGTCTGTCGGAGAGAGTATGAATGAGTTGATAGCCCGGGGATTGGATGAACATGAGCCTTTTGACCTACAAGTGATTGATGAATGTCATACGGCGGTTATTATGTTTACATCGGGGACGTCAGGTGTCAGCAAAGGGGTTATGTTGAGCCAGAGGAATCTTTTGCTCAACTGTCTTGCCACAGCTGACATGCTGCACTATACGAATCAACACGATCATGTCCATCTTTGTGTTTTGCCGTTTCATCATTGTCTTCCCAATATGGTGGATATTCTATGCACAACTTATGCCGGCGGAACGTTGTGTATCAATAGAGGCCTCAAAGAATTGGTTTCAGATTTACAGGACTATAGACCGACGCATTTGATAGCTGTTCCTCTGATTGCGGAAGGGTTAATTCGAAAAATCACAACCGCCCTCGGCAAAACCTTGGGATTGGATGAGGCAAGCGAAAAACATATTAAAGATTTTTTTGGAGGCAGGTTGGAATTGGTTGTTACGGGCGGGGCGATGATGTCGGAGGAGACGGTTGTCGCCTATAAGGAAGCCGGTATTCCTTTGATGCGAGGGTATGGAATTACTGAATGCACCGCCTGTGTATCTATGATGTCTCCGACGCGGGATGATTACGATAACAGCACATCAGGAACACCCATATGGTGCCAGAAGGTTCGCATTATTGACGGAGAGATTTGTGTCACCGGTCAGAGTGTTATGCAAGGCTATTATAAGAATCCAGAAGCAACCGCTGAGGCTTTTCATGAAGAGTGGTTCCGGACAGGGGACTTGGGTTATCTGAATGAGGAGGGGGATCTCTATATAACAGGACGTATTAAAAATGTCATCATCCTGGGAAGTGGTATTAATGTTTATCCGGAGGAGATTGAGGAAGCCCTTCTCGCTCATGCCGATGTGGATGAATGTGTTGTTTTTGAGTACGCGCAAGGGACTCATAGACCGGTGATTGCCGCGATTATTCATCCTCAGAATACATATCATCATTCACTTGAATCTGATGAGGCTATCGACTATTTTCTTGGTATTGTTGCGTTAGTCAATGAAACGTTGCCGGGGTATAAACATATTATGAAATTCTTTCTGACTGCCCGGGAGTTTGAGAAGACAACATCGCGCAAAATTATACGATCAAAAGTCTGCGAACGGATCTTGAAAGGGGGAGCCATCGGATGAAGGTTTCTAAGGAGGCTGTACAAAAAAAGATTGTTGAGATGTTGCGGGAGGTCTTGAAAGATCAAGAGGCTTCAGATATCAACGGATCAACGCATTTGAACGCTCTGGGTTTGAATTCATTTGAGCGTGTTGATCTTGTCTTGTCTCTGGAAAAAGAGTACAACATTGCGATTCCCGATAAATTGGTATTTGTTTTCCAAACGGTGGAGGATGTGATGAGCGCCATCCTTAAGGCTGTGGGGGACAAACCTGACTGCCGAAAGAAGAAGATTTCCTGAACCCAACGGACCTTGGAGACCCTGCCGTGGAGATCTTAGAGTTCAATAATGGGAGGTGTGGAAAATGAACAGTTACCAAGAAGGGTTTTGCCGTGTCGACGAAGTTTTGGGAGCGAACGTTGTTAATAAACTTAGCTGCGCCATTAACTTCAAAAAGGATGTTGATGTCGATGTTTTGGTTAAAGCTGTCGAGTTAACCTGCCTCAATGACTATTTGCGAACAAAGATCGATCAAGACGGTATGTTCTGTACGGACCACGATCACGCCGGTGAGCTCTGTAAGGTCGTCCGGTTCGCCGGTCGTGAAGAACTTAATAATTATATTGATCAAAGAAAAGGTGAGCCTGTCTTCTGGAGGGACTCATATTGTGCCGGTTTTGAAATCCTGATCTGTGAAAAGGAAGTTTCATTGTTGTGCTGGTTTCATCATCTGATGTATGACGGTCTTTCCGCTCACAAGGTTCTCGATCATATCATTGGGAATTATAGTTGCCAGATGGAACGAAAAGAGGCTCTCACGGATTTCGCTCAGGAAAGTCTGATTGACACCGCTGCTTATTCAACCTCTGATCAATATAGGGTGGATCGTGACTTCTGGGCGGCCAAGAGCGAGAGATTGCGCGATATCAGGACAGTATTTCAAACAGATATCTTGGAAACCGGATCCGGACGTATTCAAGAACGCCTTGGATGTTTCCTGACAAAGAAAATCGAGAAATATTGTCAGGAACACGCCTTATCCACACCAACTTTTTTTCTGGCAATCACCGCGTTGCTTATGAGACCCTACTTCGTTTCTGAAGATATGTGTGTTGGGGTTTCTCTGCACAACAGGAAGCGGCATCAGATCGATCGACTTGGGATGGTTCTGAATACGCTGCCGCTGATTGTTGAGGCGACGGCTGACGAAAAGTTTACTGAGTTTTGCCTAAGAATCAATTCTTATATGAGCGAAATCTATCGATATCGAGCTTATCCCCAGAAGGATATTGGGTACTCGCCACAAGTTCTGTTCTCTTACCAAATCAACAGTTTCGACAGCAGCACAGAGCTCTTTCACTGCGACTGGTTGTTTAGCAATGAAACAACAATTCCATTAGCGATCAGCATCAATGATATACACAGAAGTGGTGATCATCAAGTCATTATGGATTACAGGATCTCGGATATTTCCGTAAACCATGCCCATTTCCTGATGAAGAAATTTGCGGAGTTATGCCAGTTGGTTACAGGGGAAGATTGTGTGGTTTACCCGGATGTTGTCTTAACACCTTCAGAACAAAGTATTCTGAATGGTTTGAACCCGGCAAAGAAAGTGTACCCTCTTGACCAAACGGTGGCGGAGATCTTCGCGAAGACGGTTCAGATTCACGCCGATAAAACAGCTATTCAATTCAAGGATCACAGGATGACTTACGCTGAATTGAACGATCGAGCCGATAAAATATCTGATTGTTTATCATCGCGGGGTATCGGGGCCAAAGATGTGGTGGCGGTTGTTTTCGAGAAATCCGTGGAGATGGTATGCGCGATCTGGGGCATTATTAAAGCCGGCGCGGTGTACCTTCCTATAGATCCTCAGTGGCCCCGGAGCAGAGCAGCTGTTGTCTATGAGTTGGCACAGGCGAAAGGTATCATAACGGATTCCGAAATAGCCGCCCCGGATCATATCCCTGTGATAGTTTATTCTGAGATAGAGCGCGAAGGAGGGCCGGCGCAAGAGCCTGTTCCGACACCACCGGCGCCGAAACGTGGCCGTAACACGCTCAAAAAGAGCGCAGTCCAGGATCCCTTGTATGTCATATTTACATCAGGGACCACAGGTGTTCCGAAAGGCGTATGCGTCAGTCATAAGAATATTATTAATCTGGCACGGAATGAAACGTTTGCGATTCAAAACGAAGACAGATTCCTTCAAATCATCAACAGTTCTTTTGATGTGTCGGTCATGGGCTATATTGTGGCTCTGATGAATGGGGCGACGCTTGTTATTGCCGAAGACAGGGTTGTACTCGATCCGAGCCTTACAGCGGATCTGGTCAAGTCAGAGGGAATCACCATTCTGAATACCACCACCGCATTGCTCAATCACTGGTTGCCCTATTTAGAGTCTTTCTCTGGGTTGAGAACGATGATGACCGGGGGCGAAAAAATGACGCCGTACACCGCCAATCAAGCAATAGCCCATTTAAGCGGCAAGTTGGTCAACGCCTATGGCCCCACAGAGACGACGGTTTTCAGTACAGTGCAGGTTCTGGACAGGGCTTTTGAAACCGATGTTCCAATCGGGCGTCCCATAATCAACACAGAGGTTTTTGTTGTGACCGATCGGGGAAGCAGAGCGGCAGTAAATCAGACCGGCGAGCTATGGGTCGGTGGCGAGGGTGTTTCTATGGGATATTTGAACAACCGGGAGGAAACAAAGAAAAGTTTCGTCAAGAATCCCTTCGGAGAAGGGTTGGTCTACAAAACCGGCGACTTGTGTCTGATCAATGAACAAGGAGTCCTTGAATTCAAAGGCCGTTTGGACGGCCAGATCAAGATCAGAGGGTACCGGATTGAAACATCCGAAATCGAAAACGCTTTGCACAGCATGAGTCAAATCAGCCATGCCGTTGTCGCTGTCGAGAACAACAGGCTTGTTGCTTATGTTGTTCCGGAAGAAGGGGGGACGGTATCTCACGCGGTGGAATCATTACAAAACAGACTGCCCGCTTATATGATCCCCTCGCTTTTCAAAGAGGTAAGAGAAATCCCTCTCACACTTAACGGAAAAATTGATCATAGAGCCATAAGTCAATATGTCGTCAGGAATATCAGGATGGATTCGCCCGAAGACGCCCTGACGGATACGGAGGTCGCCCTGAAAGCTATTTTCGCGGATACCTTGGGGATTTCGGAGCTGAGTTTATATGATAATTTTTTCTTTCTCGGGGGGACATCCTTGGATGCCATGAGAGTTGTGAAGGAAGTTAACGAGAAATTCAATCAAACTGTGAAAGTCTCGGAGTTCTATAAGAATAGCACTGTTGAATCCCTGGCCGGGTTGATCAGTCTGACCGATCCCAGGCCAAGGAGAGCCTTTAAAACAACGCGTGTTGCTATCGGGAACCCTGATGCCGCTCTTGGGAATCTTGAAGTGCCTGTGACGCCCGCCCAAGCTATGATGTTCAGTCTGTGGAATATCGATAATGAGGCGATAACCTATAACATTCCGGTTCTGATCAAGTTGCGCAAGAATATTCGTGTTAGGAAATTGGAAAGGGGTTTGACAAAACTTGTTGAAAGACACGAGGCTCTGCGGTCGCGTATCGTCTTTAACAATCATAACGAGATTGTGCAACAAATTGACAATCCCTATGAGGTTAGGTTGAGTTGGAAAAGGGGCCCCATCAACAGGGAAAGAATAGGGGCGGAAATAGAACCCTTCGATTTGAGCCAGGGGTATTCTTTTCGGGCATCGCTGTTCAAAAGTATCCGTGATAGATATATCTTACTTGACTTTCATCATTGTTTCATTGACGGCGCATCTGTGGAATTCTTGTTACGGGATTTGGAAGCGCTCTATGACGACGACGGGAATCTCGATGGGAGTCTTGCTGAGCCCTATCCCTTTTCCGCTTATGCCCAACGTGTGTCTGAACAGGATACCCAAGATAACGCCAGATTCTGGCAAACTGCCCTTGAAGGGACTCTTCCCGCCAATATTGATATTCGTGTGAACAGGAATAGAACCGGCAACAGCTTCGCGGACAGATCCACCGACGGCTCCGACGACAGATCCACCGACAGATCCACCGACAGATCCACCGACAGCCAAAATACCGGGGTTCAAGAATTCACTTTGAACAGAGCCATAACCGGATTGCTCCGGGATTCGGCCAAAGAACGAGGCGTTTCCCTGCAGAATTATCTGTTGGCTTGTTTCACAGTGCTGCTTGCAAAATATGATAATGAAGGAAAATCAGCAATTGGAACCATCCTATCCGGGCGAACCGACAAACGTTTTGATAACGCGGTGGGCATGTATGTCAATACAATTCCGGTTGTCTTTGATGCTGATACAACGATCTGCGTTAAGGAGCACATCGACAGAGTTATTGATTACCTTGCTGAAGCTTACGATCACCAGAGCTTCGGGTTCAATAATATTGTCAATGTATCCGGCGCCAGGCGAGAGCCTTCAAGGAATCCGGTCTTTGATATCATGTTCATGGTTCAGAATGTCGCACCGTTTACGCGATTAGGCCATATCGAAGATATCATTCAGACTCAGGAGAAATTCGATGTCACGGTGGAAGCAAGGATCTGTGAAGAAACAATCACGATAAGAACAACATACAAAGATTTCTTGTATGATTCGCTAACCATAGAGCTTCTGGGGGCCCGGTTCCAAAAACTGTTGTATCAAATCGTGAATAATGATACAGTTGAGATCAGGGATCTCAGCATCGTGTCAGACTTAGACACCCAGTTGCTGCTTCAGTACAATCATAAAGAACCGACACCGAAGCGCCGGGGCGCGCTTTTTGTGGCCGAAACGGTTTCACAATGCATGGCCATGACAGCGAGAAAATACTCTCATAGGAAAGCTGTTTACAAAGGCGACAAGTTTTTGACTTATAAGAAGCTGTATACCAACGCCACGAAAATCGCCGCGGCGTTGCAGCGGGAAGGATGCGGAAGGAATGACATCGTCGGGCTTTATTCTGTTCGCTCGATGGAGATGATTGAGGCTATTTGGGGGATTGTCCTTGCCGGAGCCGCTTATATGCCTCTTGATACGGATATGCCCAAGGTGCGTATGAAATATATGTTGCGGGAATGCAAGGTTAAGCTCGTTGTCACTTTCGGGACGGATAGGGACATGGTTCCTGACGGGTATTTGGTGAAGGATGTCCCGGAACTGAAAGAAGAAGCGGACGGACTGGCCTATTGTGTACCGGCCAACTCTCCCAGGGATTTGTTGTATGTGATGTATACCTCCGGTTCTACGGGGAATCCCAAAGGGGTGCAAATCAGTCATCAAAATGTGTTGGAATTTGTGCGGGGTATGGGGGATATCAAGGTAAGAAAGAAGTTTTTGGCAGTGTGTAACTACGCTTTTGATGCCTCAATGTATGATCAATTCATTCCGCTCTTAGAAGGGGGTAGTGTGACAGTTCTAGATAAAGAAGAGGCTATGGACTTATCTTGTATTTCCCAAACAGTCCTTCGCAAAGAAATAAACTATCTTGTAATGCCGGCGGCATTGTTTAATCTTATGAGTGATACTGATCTAAAGAAGATGACGTCAATCCGGCGAATTATTACTGGGGGAGAAAAGGCTTCTTCGGCTCACATGAGAAGAGCCATAAGCTATCTTCCGGGAAAAGTGTATAACGCTTACGGCCCAACGGAAGCAACTGTTTGTTGCGCAATGCATCAAGTTTCGTTATCTGATGTGGAGGCCGATATCCCGATAGGGCACCCTTACGGTTCGGCTAAGGTTCATATCATAGATGATAAGAACCGAGATTGCCCGGTAGGTATTTCTGGTCAAATTATTGTAACTGGTAGCGGGGTGAGTAAGGGTTATGTGAATTCATGGGTTATGAACAAGTCCAAATTCTATATTAACGATAAAACTGGGGAAATGACATATTATTCTGGCGATATTGGAAGATGGAACGTTCGAGGCTTGTTGGAGTATAACGGAAGAGATGATGATCAGGTCAAAATTCGCGGATTCAGAGTCGAATTGGAAGAGATTCGGCAGAAGTTTCTTGAGTTAGATTATGTTGAGGATGCTGCAATACTTGCTTTGGAAAAGAATCAGATTAAGGAGATCTATGCCTATTATATCACTTCAAAAAACGGGCCTTGCAGTAAGGAAATAGATGATTATCTGAAACGAAGCCTTCCTAATTATATGTTGCCGCGATTCTATGCAGAGATTGAGCAAATTCCTTTGAATCAAAATAGCAAAGTCGATACAGCAAAACTATCTCTAATTCCTACAGAGGTCCCTTTGTGCAAAACCTTTGAGGAATTTCAAACTCTTACAGAAAAGGCAATAGCTGATATATGGCAGGTCTTTTTCGATACTAAAGTGGGTCGGCATGATGACTTCTTTGAATTGGGAGGCCATTCCATACAAGTCATCCGCTTTGTTTCGGAGATGAAAAAAGAAGGGTTCGACATTGACGCGATGGATATTATTAACAATTCGAGTTTGGCTTCATTGGCAAGACACATAGATCGAAAGCAAACAAACCTGCTTCATTTTTCACAAATTGATAGGTCGGATTTTCTTATTGAACCCCACGCGAGCTTTCGAAAGATGAGCCATCATAACGATTCTAAGGCTATTTTCGTTTTGCCAGGTCATATGTTAAATATTGTTTATGGTATGACTTATTCAAAGTTGGCAAACGCGGTTCGCTCTCATTCGCTTTACTTAGGAACATTCACTGATAATAAAGACTGTGTTAAAGAATTTGCCAAAGACCTCATCAAAATAGGTAGAAAGTATGATGAGATATGGTTATTGGGGTATTCTTTCGGAGGTTGTCTAGCCTATGAAGTTGCTAAGCTTGCGATATCCCCCAAAATTAGGATTGAAGGAATCATCATGTTTGACAGTTTTTTCAAAACCAATCCTAATACGGGAGTCGGGTCCCATATCGATAAACTCACTGATCCGAGCAAAATTCGATGCACATTTGAGGAACGGTTTGATTTCTATAAAGACTTGGACACTTCGATAAAAGAGAGTATTGAAAAATGTTTTTTGGGCTTTTTGGGGTCAACATCAGGTTTGATTAACCATAAAGAGAAATTGGACACATCGATTTTCTTTCTGAGAGCGGAAGAGCCTTATCATGATGTTGAAGATACAAGACATGAATGGCAACAAGGATGCGCTGAGAATTACCGGGAGTATCAAGCATATGGGAAACACATGGATATGTTGAATGTTGTTAATATGGATAGAAATATTCGTATCATCAACGACATTCTATCGCAACCATTAGAGAATCAAAAAGTGCAACCCTATGCGGAGATGACAGAATACTGCTAGGAATATGAGGAGGTTATATGATTAGGACGAAATGTATATCTAAGATATACGGGGAATCAAATGAAAGCATGATGTACGCTCTGAAAGATGTCAGCATTACCATTGAGGATGGCGAGGTAGCTGTGATTTTGGGACATTCTGGGGCGGGGAAAACGACTCTGATAAATGTGTTAAGTGCGTTGGATATGCCCACAATAGGCCAGATCATCTATGACGACTTAAATATCACAAATCTTAAAGGTCCGCAACTAACGAAATTCCGTAGAGAGAGTATAGGATTTGTTTTTCAACAATTTCATCTGGTACCGATGCTAACCGCATATGAAAACATAGAAGTCGCCGCGAATCTGGTAAAAGCCAAAAGACATCATATCTATGAATTGATTGAAAGGGTGAACCTTGTTGGCAAAGAAGGGAAGTATCCATTTCAGTTATCTGGTGGAGAGCAGCAAAGAGTGGCGATTGCGCGTGCCTTAGCCAAAAAACCTAAAGTCTTGTTTTGTGATGAACCGACGGGGGCTTTGGACGAAGAGAATGGGAATAAGGTTTTGACCTTGATTGGGGAGTTGAATGCTGCGTATAAGCTGACTATCGTTATGGTCACCCACAACCCGATTATTGGGAAAATGGCCGATCGCATGATTACAATGAAGAACGGGATGGTAGTGACGAATAGTAAAAGAAAGGCGACGATTCCATTAGTATGATTAAGAATACACTGAGAAATCTTTCTAAGAAGAAAGTACAGACGGGTGTTTTGTTCCTATTGGTTTTTTTTGCAGGTGCAGTTTTTAATTATTTTGATATACCGGTTAAGGCGATCAAGGATGCTTCAACGCACTTGCAAACGAATTCCCAAACCGAGCAATTCAGATTTATGATTTCAAGCTCTAATTTGGATATTGACCAATTAAGTTTCGAGAATGAATTTCTCCAAAGGAAATATGGTTTTGGCAGCGAAGCAGTTAGAAAAAAATATCTTCAACAAGAATTCAATAACAAGAAATGCAATTTCTTTCTCAGGCCGATACAAAAGACGATTAATATTCCGATTTTCTTAAAGGGTTCAGCCCCCTCCGATGTCGGTCAAGTTGCAGTTTCAAAAGTGTTCGCGGAAATGAACGGATTGCTCGTTGGTGCTCATATAAAGATTGACGGAAACAACTATATAGTTTCAGGAATCCATATTGCTCCTGATATAGTGATTGTCTATGACACAACAAAATCAATGGACGTTGCGAGAGATACGAACGCTGATATTATCATGGTGGAAAACGATTTTGATAAGGTGAATAAAGCTGAGAACATTTATTTTGTAGGAAGATACGCCGTTGATGATGAGGCCTATATACATAACCAGATTTCCAATTTGGCCAAAGAAGATAATATCCTGTTTGCGGCGTTGAGTTCTGAGTATCAAGAAATTTCCGTTTTGCCAACAGTTGTGGAAGCCAACACAAGTTTTATGCTTTTCGTATTATTCTTGATCTATATTGTTATTAGTATTTCGATATTCATTCAGATATCCATTCAATTTGCCACTTACCGTAAACCGATTGGTGTCTTAATGACATTGGGGGTTTCAAAATCACAAATCGTTTTTTCGCATGGCGTATATGCCCTTGTGTTTGGGTCGGCCACGGCAGCAGGGCTGATTGTTGGTTCACTAATGACGGACAAAACGATTGATGTTTTTCACAGCTCATATAACATTGTTGTTTCGAAACCAACGCCTGACTGGCCAAAGATGATGCTTTTTTGGTTTTTGGTGACATCGATACTAACGCTATTTGTGATGTTATATTCTTATAAAGAAGCCCTTAAGAAGCCGCTGACTTTGATATATTCGTCAGATAATAAGTCAAGAGTTGGGTTTTTCAACAGGAACATTATGCGTGCGATTACCCCTTTTAAGTTTGAGAGCCGTCTGAAGACATCTGTAGCCATCTATAAATACGGAAGATTTTTTCTGATGCTGCTGGCGTTTTATATATCATGCAATTTTCTGGGGACAGGGATCTCTATCCATAATTCCACAAGCAATGCCTATTTGGACTACAAGGAATTCGTGAATTTCGATCGTGTTGATATTTATGACTCTCTGGAAAATAATGCGTCTGAGCGGTACGAAGATGCGGATGTATTCATTGGAGCCAGTATCAAACTTATTAAAAATATCACGACAAGCAGCAATATTAATACCAATTATACGATGGAAGGGATTTCAGTCCTTCAAAAATCTCTTGGGATAGACAGTGCCAAATTATCTGACGGGATAATAATTCCCCTGTCCGCCGCATTAGAATATAGTATAAATATTTATGATGAGTTGCAATTCCTGATCGACGGGGAACACTTCAGATATAAAGTTGTTGGGATCAACGGGTCAGCCTTTGATAACAAAATATATATTGATATACAGAAAATGTATAAGATGAGCCAATATAATGACGGAGACTATAACGGTGCCTACGTTCACAATGATTTAGAAGCCAAAGACGCTTTATACAGCATGCGCGGCGAGGATCTAATCGCGTTTAGAGCAGCTGTTAATCAGAGTACAGAAGGCATTTCAAAGATCCTTCTTGGTCTGTCGATCATAATTTGTGTTCCATTAATTATCTTGGTCGCTGCCTTTAACTATAGTGATGTACGATCTCATGTCGCCATGTTTAACTTCCTTGGATACAGCAACAGGCAATCTAACGATATGTTAATCAATGTTTTCGATCTTGCCGGATTAATTGGCTGTCTTCTGGGGTATTTCTCAATTCCTTATTTAATCATTGCCTTTGAGAAAGCCATGATGGTATCGTCAGAATATTATATTCATCTTACGGCAACATGGACTGACAGAACGGCGACAATCGTCGCGCTGATGTTCCTCTATATGTTTTGCAAATTTTTGATAAACTTAGTTACAAGGGGAAGAGCGCCGGCCACAGTGTTGAGACCGGAATGATTCCTTCTCGCGGAGTCTCTTGTGTGAAGCATGGGTATTTTCGTTCATCAAGGAAGAATCATGGAAGATTAAGGGGCAGGGCGCCTGCGTCTGACACAAGGGACTCCGGGGGAAGGAAGCGAGAAAGGGAATCTTCCTACCATCCCATATCCAGCAACCAATTATTGAGAGTGTGTTCTCGGTCGCGAAGGGAGTGAGGGCCCTCATACTTACCAAGTATCTTCTCCTTGTTAATCTGCCCGTCAAGAATATATAGAACCCTGTCACAAACAGCAGCAACGCGGACATCATGGGTAACAAGCATAACAGTCGTTCCTTCGTGGTTGATCCTGAGAAGTTCTTCCATAACCTGAAAGGATGCTTGTCTGTTCAGATTGCCGGTAGGCTCATCAGCGAATATCATCTTGGGATTGTTGATAAGGCTGCGGCAGATGCATGCTTGTTGCAATTGTCCGCCGGAAACGTTGGTAATATCGTTTGACGCAACGTTATCAATCCCAAATTTGTGCATTAATTCACGACACAACCTATCTTTTTGCCGGTGTTCCTGCTTCCCTTTTCCTTCTGAAGCTTGATATGCCGGGAGAAGAATGTTATCCTTAATAGAGAGATTTCTGAGCATGTGCATCTCTTGGAAGACGAATCCCATCTCATTAACGCGCAATTCAGAAAGTCTGGTGTCATTCATTTCGTTGAGAATCTTCCCAAAGAATACCACTTCACCGGCAGTCATACTCTCGATGCCGGTGGCTGTATGGAGCAGTGTTGTTTTACCGGACCCGGAAGGGCCCATAATTGCATCTATCTCACCCTTTTCGATTGTCAAGCTAATATTCTTCAGGACGTGATTCTGACGTTTTCTTACAACAAAGGTTTTGCACAAATCAGTTAATGTTAAAGCTGTTTGCATGATTATCGTTTTCTCTCTTTCTCGCGGTTTATGAATATGAAATGCCTGAATCCTCATCCATTTTAACACATAATCCCAAGTTTCGACATGTGAATGAAGTATACAGGACGGAGGGTGATTCCAGAATGCTATGGAGGATTCTTTGGAGGGACCTGCATCGGCAAAAAGCCATGAATCTGACGCTACTTGTTTTCGTTGTATTGTGTACGATGATTTTGAGCGGAAGCGCCGCTAGCTTAGAAGATACATTTAATGCGACCCAACATTATTTTGAATTGTCCAATGTGGCTGACCAATATTATGTTACAAATAATATTTATCATGATGAATTTGAGGATTGGTTGAGGGACTGTCAATACGTCCGAGAATATGAAAAATCAGTTTTTGTTCAACCGAATAAAGGGAATGTGACCGTCAACGGCAAAGAGCTTAACTTGGGTGCAGCTTATCTAAACTTTTGTACCGCTGATGGAGATCATTCCCTGATGTTTGATGATTCCAATAATGCTGTCAGACAAATCGCGATTGGTGAAATGGCTATGAGTGCGGAAAGAGCCAAGAAGTTGGAAATGGCTATTGGCGATAAAATTGATATCAGAATTGGAAACGAGGTCAAAAGGTTGGAATTGACTACGTTAACTAAGGATGCTGTTTACGGTAAAGAAGCGATGACGCTTGTGCGCATCTTTGTCAGCAACCAAGACTATGCCGAATTGCTGAGCAATAACCCGGTAAAAATGTTTGTATGGTCCATAATGACTTCAGATCTGAATAATCTAAATATTGATTATAACAGAAACAGTATCCAGGCATCTTTCGGTTCTACCATAAAAGACTTGTATTCCATGTTCTATGAAGAGCAGTATTCCTCAATAACCTTTATTGTTATTGCGATAATAATGATGCTGATCGCCTTGGTTCTTCTGCAATTCGGTATCCGTTTCGCTGTCGAAGAAGACTACCGGGAGATCGGTGTGATGAAGGCGATTGGCATTAAGCAATCGTTTGTGCGCAGGATCTTTACCATTAAGTATTTTGCGATTACCTCCGGTGGGGCTTTTGTCGGTTTTGCTCTAGGTATACCCTTTAGCGACCTTCTCATAACTCCACTCAAAGAAATCGCAATTATGCCGGAGAGCCAATTTGGTTCGGCGGTAATAATACGTATGATATGTTCTCTGGTGGTTGTTGGGATTATCATGATTCATTGCCGGAGGGAGACAAACCGTATCTTTAGAATGAAGGTTAGGCAGGCCGTGAGGATAAGCGCCTCCAGAGAACGTTATCTGAGGAAAGGGATTCCAGGGTTGCGTGGCTTGGGAATGAAGAGTATATTCTATCTGGCCGGTAATGATGTTTTTTCAGAGTTGAGGAATTATTCAACTCTTTTTGTTGTCATCGTTCTGAGCATGATGATGATCATCCTGCCGTCCAACATTGCATCCACCCTCAGATCAGGAACGACATTGGTATATTGCGGTTGGTCAAAAGCGGATGCATATGCTGATTCTCCTGCGGGATTAACGAGGTTGCAGGATAAGAATTATCATGAAATGCGTGCAGCTCTCACAGATATAGAAAGAGAATTCGCCGATAAGGGAATTCAGATCAATGCGGACGCCATCATCGCCTTGTCTCCAATGATTTATAAAGAAGATCGAGAAAAACGTGTATCCTCTGTGGGATTAGTTCTTGTTTCTGATAAACCATACAGCGTTCCATTCTTTACAGGAAGAGTGCCAAAACTGTCCAATGAAATTGCCTTAACAGATGTATTATTGAAAGAGCTTGGAGCTCATTTGGGTGACACGGTCGTATTAAGCTTCGGCCAAGAGGAAAAGGAATATATTATCACAGGGCAAATGCAATCCATGGGGAATAGAAGTAAAGTAATACTTGCTTCATTGGATGATGAGCCTTCTCTTCAATATGCATACGTGACGATGGCTATGGTGATAAATTTTGTGGATCACAATAACATACCGGATCAGATTGAAAAAGCTAAAGAGGTTTTTCCTCAGTATAATATAACAAACCCCGAAGAAAGGCTCCGAAGCCTGTTGGGCGGAACGATTGATTTGATGAGCACGCTGAGTTTCTTCCTACTATGCTTTGTGTTAATAATCCTATGTCCGGTCGTTTATCTGATTAGCCATACACTGCTTATCAGAGACAAGCCTGCGATCGCGTTAATGAGATCAATCGGGTTTGCTAAAGTGACAATTAGAACATGGCAAACACTGCGCATACTGATTGTGACCGTACCGGCTATATTATTCGGGGTCCTTGTCTCTTTTCCTGTCAATGCTCTTGTTACACGAATTACTTTTGGTTTGGCGGGGGCCAATCGGGTTCCGCCGCAATACGATATTCTTCAAACATATTTCTTCTACTCCGGCTTGACCTTGATCTGTGTTCTCGCGGTTGCAATCATTGCATCCCTCGGTATCAGTAAGGTTTCAATGAGAAATATCGGCAATCATGAATGAGGTTAGAAGAGGATCCCAATAATCTTGGAGAGGATGTGAAATATATGACAGATATCCTGATCATTGAAGACGATTTGGAAATAGCCAAGTTAATGTGCCGTTTTCTTAACAATGACGGGTATACCTGTGAGATCCGGGCCAGTGGTGAATCCGGACTTGAATATTTGAGTGAGCACAGCGTGAGGCTTGTTTTGCTTGACATTATGCTCCCTGGTATGGATGGGTTTGCTGTTTGCGCCCAAATCCACCAGCAACTGAACATACCGCTGATCATTATCAGCGCTTGTAATGGGAAGGATAGCAAGATTGCGGGTCTGAAATGCGGAGCCGATGATTATGTGGAGAAGCCATTTGATGTTGATGTGTTAAGGGCGAAAATTGGCGCTCTATTCCGACGTCATTACGGAGGCCCTTCCGCCGACAAGCGGCTTATTGCGGGCGAGTTGGATATTAATGTTGATGCCCGGACAGTTTGTTTGTCCGGCAAACCTTTGGAACTCAGTCAGACGGAATTTGATCTTCTTTGCTACCTTGTTGAGCATAAGGGGAAAGTGTTGAGCAAGGCAACTTTGTTTGACGCGGTATGGGGTACCGGATGCTATGCTGAAGTCCGATCTCTGAATGTCTACATCTTCCGTCTCAGGGATAAAATCGAGCATGACAGCAAGCGCCCCAAGCACATTATCACGGTTAGGGGCGTTGGGTTCAGATATGATGAATAAGAGACGGGGTGAACTACCATGAAGAGCTACAATCAATTAATAGGTCTTGTTGTGGCCATAATTGTGGCAGGGATGGTTATAGCCAATTGTGTATTCTTGATGAGCGAAGATGATAAGAATAAAGAATACAACGTTGAAGCCAATCTTTTAGTCGAACAATACCGCGTTACAGGGGAAATATCGGAATCCGACGTTTCCGCATGCCAATTCATTAATGGTGTGGAAGTCTTGTTGACAGAAGATGCTCCCTCTCTGAATATTCAGTCCTTGTATGATATAAGTGCTCGATTTGAAGGACAGCGCTACCTTATCAGGCCGTTATATCCCAATGAGGGGCCAGGGGGGACGTCCCTTGACGGCGAATTGACCGGATATATCAAATTCTACTATTTATCAGGAGATAAGAGAACTGGCTCGTTTGTGCTATGGTACAATGGGATTCTCATTCTTGTGGCCACTTGCTTTATCATCGTTTTGTTGTACCTGAAACAAGTCGTCATGAAGCCAATTATCACATTAAAAACTCTGTCGCAGGCTTTGGCTAAGGGAGATTATACAACTCCGATTCAAATGAGCAAGAATCGGTTTGTGGGGGAATTGCTTTGGGGGCTTGACATGTTTCGTGAGACAATTGATTCTGAGCGTCAGAGGACTCGGGTTGAGGGAAAAGAAAAGGCGTTGGGGGCGCTTTCCCTCTCTCATGATATCAAAACACCTCTAACCGCTATTATGATGTACATCCAGGCCCTTCAGCGCGATATGCATACAGATGAGGAGCAGAAAGAAGAAATGCTTGTCAGAATCTATGAGCGAGCTGAGGAAATCCAATCTTTGGTTGCCAAGCTTCAAACTGTATCAGAGACGATTCCTAATCTTCTGCCTGTCGAAGAAGGGGAGTTCTATCTTGATGATATGATTCAACGCGTGGTTGAGGCCTATAGATGGCGCATGAAATGGAGCAGAACCGAATTCGAGATAGTCTCCCATAGCAATTGCCTGTTAAAAGGCGATGGGGATAGAGCATTTGAGGCTATGAACAATCTTCTGGAAAACGCGATGAAATATGGTGATGGTCATTATGTGGGGATAGAGTTTGCCCAAGAGGCGGGGTATCAGCAGATAACTGTTGTCAACAGCGGAAACACCTTGCTTCCTGAGGAGTCGGCATATATTTTTGACAGTTTCTGGCGCGGATCCAACGCTCGGGGGAAGCCGGGCAGCGGTCTTGGGCTTAGTATTGTCCGGCGGTCGTGTGTGGAAATGGGAGGGGAGGCCTTCGTTAGCTGTAAGAGGGAAGGGGATATTATTGGGGTGACGTTGGTGTTTCGAATGGGGTAGGATTACCGGTTACCTCTGCTGATATGGATCTCGACATGGGTGTTCATATCAAGATACTGATTGTATTCGGATACCCATACCACTTGTCCTTTGGCCTCGCTTGAGTCCACATAGACGACACTATTAGAAATATTGGCCCCTTTGCTGGTAAACTCATAGAAATAGTGAGGTAATTCCTTTTCGGACGATCCAACGAGATCATCGATATAGGGCCGACCTTTTTTCAATGTTTCCTCCAGAACAGGCATTTTCTCGTTCCAAAAGATTTGTGCGTGGACGACATACCTTGAATAATCGTCCAGGATGAGGCACAACTTAACCTTGCGTTTACGCCCAGAGTGTAAGGGATCAGGTAAATACAAGGTGAGTTGGAAATCGCACTGCCATAG
>Ga0082212_10002680_pt1 | contig 25740 bp, 23 predicted proteins | sample TergutNt197P3_FD_71548 | JGI IMG/M metagenome (GOLD analysis project Ga0082212, IMG submission 71548) | Neocapritermes taracua P3 segment gut microbial communities from Petit-Saut dam, French Guiana - Nt197 P3 | ecosystem: Host-associated > Arthropoda: Insects > Digestive system > Gut ...
CTAAAAAATCCTCCGTTAAATAAAATTATCCGCTCGGTGGCGGTTTGTTTGTTTTTGTTCTTTTTCCATACTGACGGCGCGGAGCAGGGCATCGTTATAGTCTTTCGCGTCTCTCGGCGGGCTGACTGAAACGCGGATATGCCTGAACCGGCTGTCTGCGGTAAGTTCCGCTTTAATTTTTCGCATAGCGGTCAGTCCTGCGGAGTCGTTGTCGAGATGGAGCGTTACCCGGTTTATCCGAGGATTACGCTCAAGGAACGATATGAGGGCGACGTCCGAAGTGCCGCCCAAACTCAGACGATGACCGTCCCATTCCCAACCGCCCCACTGCTGAAGCGTGGCGTGGCTGAGTAAATCACACGGAGCTTCGAAGCATGCCAAATGGCGGCTGTCCGGGTTTTTCGCGGGAAGCGTGAAGCTATAGCGTTTGTCCGAGCCAGATACATCGGCTTTGAAGCCGTCTCTTGTACCGCGCAGACAGGCGAAACGCGCCTCGCCTTGTTCATCCCTGCCGACGAACACCGCATTTTGATATTTGCGGCTTTCGTATAATATCTCTTCATCAAGGCACCGGCTGATGACCTCCGGGCTTATTCCGCGCCGCTGCAGATAGGAAACCGCGTTTGACGGGAATGTCGCAGCTTCGGGCAGAGCGAACGCTTGCTTCGACGGCTTCGCTTTTTCTACAGGCAGGGAAGAAAAGACAGGCGATACCCTCGCGCCCAAGACGGTCTTCACGGCGTCCACGAAACCCATGCCACGGATTTTGATGAGGTAGTCCAAAGCTGACGCGCCCCCGAAGCCACCCCGGTTCCAGTACCATTGCCCGTTGGAAATAACAAGGCTGCTGTTGGTTACGGTTCTGTATTCGCCGTTTTTCGGCGGCAGAAGCTCGTGCGGCTCGTTCGCTCGCAGATACGAGAGTAAATCGATTTCCTTCGCCAGCTTCACTTGCTCCGCGCTCACTCCCGGCATTACGGATCACCCCCGTCCGCAGGCGTAAAAATACCGCCCGTGGGGGCGGTCGTTGCGCCTTGTTCGCGCCGTATAGCCTCCTGCCGGATATCGTCACAGCAACAGGCTTCGAGAGGACACGGGCGGTCTTTGCCGGCGTAGTAAAGGCAGTGAACACAAGAGCAGTCAGCCACGCTCCACCACTCGAAGCGGTCGTATATGCGTTTATTTTTATCAATAACGGCAGCGCCTCCTTTCCCACAAACGCAAAAAAGGGGAGTCTTCCCGTCGTCGAACGGAAAGGCTCCCCTTTTTCGCGCTTGCGCTATTTTTTGATTTTTATGATGCATTTTTACTTGATTTTGGTTGTCCGGCTCATGGACTTGGAGGGACCATATCGCCGCAAACCCGCATGGTTGCAATGTTTTTTGTTTTGCTTTGATTTATTCCTTAAATAAACATCACGAATCTTAAAGAAGCCGCGAAAACGGTTAATTTCCTCACGGAAAACAACCTTTTGCATTACGCCAGTTTAGAGAGTAAAGCGGCAGAGGTCGCCGCCGCGTTTGACGAAACCGCCGATACGCTAAAAGCCGCCGAAAAACGGCTTGCGGACATGGCGGGGCTTATTAAGCACATAACCAATTATCAGCAGACAAAACCCGTTTACGACGGCTTGAAAACCGCAAAGGACAAAGCCGCGTACCGACGCGAGAACGAAAGCGCGATTATACTCCATGAAGCCGCCGCGAGAGCGTTAAGGAAACAGGCAGGGGACGGCGGGAAACTCCCGAACCTCGCGACGCTCCAAGCGGATTATACGCGGCTCACCGAAACGAAAAACGCACTCCGCGCCAAATATGCCAAGCTGAAACGACAGGCGCGGGAGTACGGCATAGTCAAAAGGAATGTTGACAGCATTTTGAACCCCGGCACGGAACGGGCACGGGGAAAAGACTTAAACGCGGAATTATAGGAATGTTTACAAATGACCGTGGGGAACTGTAACCATATTTTCGACGTCTAATGATATAATAAAAAAAGTTTGTGACATTTTCGTTTTTATGTCATGTATCAATAGGGATAGTTTTTTAGAAAGGGGTGCGTGTCATATATGGGCTTGTTTTTTGCGAATGATACGGGATTTTTTGAAAATCTCTATGATAAATATAGCCGCGAGATTTACATGATATGTTTTTCATACTGCCATAACAAGGCTGACGCGGAGGACTGCTTACAGGAAGTCTTTTACAGAGCCATGTCAAAGCCAAGCGAAGTAAAAAAACACCCCGCCCCGGATAAATGGCTTTTCATAACGGCAAGGCTTGTATCGCTTGAAAAACTACGCGCAAATAATACTGCGTGTCGGCACGAACTGAACATAGACGATTTTGAAACCGTTTTAGAAAACGGAGCGTTTGAAGATGATTTATTAGAGCGGCAATATACCGAAACGGATATTGTTTTACTGCGGAACGATATTTTAGAAAAACTCAACAATAAAGAACGGGAGCTATATATTTTACGTTATGTTGATAAGTTAAGCGTTGATATGATTTCCGAACGATTGGAAATAAATTACAGCAACGCCACGACAAGGCTCAACAGATTAAAAACGAAAATACTGAAATTTGTCGAAAAAATATTTTGTGATTAAACCGAAAAACCGTCATGTATTGGTAGGAGCGCAAAACAAAACTCCTACAATATTATGATACGAGGTGCATGAAAATGAAAAACCTAAACCAGTTAGACAGGGAGCTTATCAAAGCCGACGCTATGAACACCGACGCTGTTCGCGGCGCATTGGCTGATATTGCTACCGAGAGTGTTCCAACGGCGAATTACGACGGAATACGCGGCAAGCTGTTTTCAAGCAAAAGAAAACCCGCTTTTAGCCGTAAGTATATCCAGTTGGCGGCAACGGCGGCTTGCGCGGTGGTTATCATGCTTTGCGTTTGGACGATACCCGGATTGTTCAATTCCACGATTGTAACTCCCCCGAACAATCCCGGTGAAATTGTCGCGGACGGCAATACCATTATCCCCGGTGAACCTAATGAGAGCTTCGGAACTGACAACGATATTCCCTCTGACGCAGACACTATTATTCCCGGTTTACCTGATGAAGTATGGTATGACGAAGAACCGATAGAACCGGGGTCTATGTTTGTCTTTACTAACGCTTTTGAAACGCTTTTAGAACTGCACTCTTTGTTAGAGCAGAGCGACGAGAACATAGAGGAATATCTGCTCAATCACCCGGATTATTCTATGAATGGTCTGTTGACGAGAACGGACATTGAAACGCTTTTTGCCATAATTGATAAATCGCAATTCCCGTTTATGGAAGGAGTGAGGGATTACGAGGTTCTTGTTGTTCCCGAAGCGGAAAGAGTTTATTCGCGTTTTGTTGCGGGTGGAATTGCTTACGGATTTACGTCGGAACGTGAGTATAACGTTCAAGAAATTATTATCGTCGAAAAAGCGGAAGGACGGATTGAATTACTCCATACGACGGATGACATTAGCCTCTACTACCTAAAAAGCCATGATTTCCCAGATGATGATTTGATACCATTTATCATGGACGTAAGAGGGGTTTATGTTCATGTATTGGTTAAGGGCGCGGACAATTTACAGACTGCCATTGACGGTATATTGGCTTTCGAGTTTGGTTCTTTAATACTGGAATAATAGTTTATAAGCGATTATTCAAATAGGCATATCAAAAAGCCGTTACACATGGGGGTATCTTTATATTCCCCGTCCGTTTTACCTATCCGCAAGCGTTATTTATATAGCCGCTCCGAACGTGTAAAACGCTATTTCAAAAGACACCCGCGCCGCCCATCGGCGCGGACAAAAAAAGAACAGGGGCGCGGCAGCCGTCAAAAAATGACGATTGCCGCGCCCCTGCGCGTGGTTACTGCTTGACGTTTGCGCGGGCGTTTTTCAAGTGTTCCCGTTGCTTTTCCGTTGCCCTGCGCGGCGGGATTATCTTCACCCACTTTTTCGGGAAGATATAAGTATCGGCGTACCCGTTCCGGCGTATAAGGGTTATATCTTCCGGGCGTTCGCGCCGGATAGCTTCAAGCCGCCGCCTTAATGCGGCGTTAGGCGTTTCAATGTCTGCCGTCGCTTCTGCTTCGTTGAATAAAACAATCGTTTCGCGCTCGATAGCAAGCGGTTTACTCATACGCGCCCCCCTCGTCCTCGTCGGCGGGAGCGAACGACAGCGCGGAAAACTCCGGCTCGGCCAACGCGGACAGTTTGCGGGTTGCGCTCTCCGCTATCTCGATTATGTCCTCGTCGTACAAATCCGGGAGCGCGGCGGCGATCCGCAGAAGCGACGCCGCCAAAGTGTCAGCCCTGTAAATGGCGATAAGGTTTATTTCCTCGACTGTGAAATTCAGTATTGACATATTCAATTCTCCAATCCTATATTATTTGATTTTGCCGCCGCCCTCACGGGAGCGGCGGCGCGTTGCTCGGCAAGCTGTTTTTTCCCTGCCGCGATTTTATCCTTTATGCTCGGTTTTTGCGGGGTTTGGACGCGCACCTTGAACGTCGCGGGTCGTGCGTCCTTTTCGCGCTGTTCCCGCGCCTGTTTGAGAATATCCCGCAAAGCCCCCGCGTCCTCCGGGTCTTTCCGAATATCCGTAATTTGTCCGTGCCGATAATAAAGCCGTTCCCGTTGCGCGTCATGCTCCTTATGGGGTAGCGTGTAGGTCGCGCCGTCCTCATATTTTACCGTTACCGTGTGCAGGGGAAGCGCGGCGCGGTTTAACTGCCGCACATGGTCGCGGTAGTCCAGTTCGTACAAATCGCCTTTGATACGCCCTTTTTCAACGCCCGTTATATGCACGGCGTAAGCAAGTATGCGGTCTTGAACGACAACAGAGGACATATAGCTGTTTATATCGCCAAGAATGGTAGCGTTGCCGTTCCAGTAGTTGAACGCTGACGTATTTTTTATATATACATCACGTTCGGGGAATGAGTATGTCCCGGACAGGCGGGACAGCCACAAAAGGCGGTTGTTTTCGCCGTCCGGGTTTTTCGCCGCTTCTTTGAACCGTTCAATGTCATACTTGAAATCACTTTTGTAATGCGCGGTGTTCAGCTCCACCACCGCGCCGAGCGCGGCGACAATATCCACGTTTTCATACTTCCGCATAGGCTATTCCCCCAATCCGGCGTTTTTGTTCTGCGCCTTTGCCGGCGCGGATTTGTTCGCGGCAAGTTCCTGTTTGCCCGCCGCGATTTTTTGCTTGATAGACGGCTGTTCGTCTTTCGGGGTAGCCTTGCCCTGCGGCGTTGTCCGCGTCCCGGTCTTGCCTGTGGTCGGCGCGGTCTGTGCCGCCGCTTTGTCTTTTTTCATAGCGTCGGATAAATCCATGAGGTTAATTGTTTCCCCAGCCTTTACCTTTGCTTCGATTGCCGCCACGTTCTCGCCGTGCGCCGGAGCTTTGGGCGCGGGCGGTGTGTCGCCCTGTTTAACGGGAGCGGCGGCGGGCTTTGTCGGCTCTGCCTTGCCGCTTGTGTCAAGCGTCATTTGTACGGCTGTTGAGTAGTGCTGTATAAATTCGCTGTGCATGGTGTTCATACGGTCTTTGAGCGTTGCCAAGTCCGGGCTTTGCGCGGCATGGGTGATTAACGCTTTTAATTGCGGGTAGTTATCGGGTATGCGTTCGCTTGCGTTTTCAAGCCGCCGCGTTATTATGCCGACGGTCGCAACGGCAGCTTGACTGTTCGGGTCTGCGCCCTGCGCGTAATCGTGTTGCTTTTGCATATAATCGGCTACGATTTTTAAGTCAAGGGGCGGCGCGGGTGCGTATCTCCGTACAACAACACCGTCGGCAACAATTACGGTATGATTTTTGTTGTTCAATTCTTTTAGTACCGCGTCAAAGTTATGCGCGGGAACGCCTACAAGCGGCACACGCTCCGGCAAGCCCACATCACGCCCCGCGACAGTAAAGCCAAGCCCCGGTTCGTTGGCAACCGTAACCGCTTTGTCGCCCATAACCTCGTAGAAATCGCCTACTTTTGTAAATACGATATTGTCCGGGTATTCGTTGGATAGTGCCGTGTACGCTTGATAAAACGGCGTTACTTTTGGTTCTGCTTCGCGTCCCTGTTCTTGTTGCCTCGGCGTGAGGAAGTCCGGCAATTCCTTAAATCCCCCCGCTTTATCAACATAAAAGGCGGTTTCCTTGCCGTCCCGGTTAATCGCCACTACATCAGACATAGCAAGGGTATGACCTTTGAAATCCTCCGGCTTTTCAAAATTAAAATCCATATAGATTTTATCAAGCGTGTCGCCGTGCTTCAATGGCGCGGTGTAAACATTGTTATAGTTCGCCATGTCCGGGGCTTGCTTCAAGCTGTCGAACGGCTCAAACCGTATATCCCGCGTTTCGTCGCCGTCTTTTAACTGGTAAATCGTAAACGTGCCGTTCGGGGGCGGGGCTTCGGCAAGCTGACCGTCGCGGAGTTCGTAACCCTGTACCGCAATCATTTCAAGCGTCGCGGGGCGTAGTTCTCCATGATTTTTCATGTCCTCGCTCATAAACCATTCTAACGACTTTTTAACTTCTTCCCCTAAACCCTGCATAGCTTTTTGCATTTCCGGCGTGTCCTGTTTCGGTAAATATGCGTTTATATCGTCGGACGGTACGCCCGGATTATCCGGCGCGTTCTCGGTTGTGGCGGGTTCGCTCCATGCTTCGATACCGGGCTGACGTTCTGCGGTCTGCTCCTTGTTCTGTGTAATTTCCTCAAAGTGTTTATCAATTTCGGTAATAATCGCGTCGGCTTCTTTGCGTATGGTGTCAAGGGACGCTCTCAAAACGTCCATTTCCTTGTCGCCGCTCCAAGTGGCGACATAGCCGAAAGAATAATCCGAAGTGTCAAGCCCGTAATGCTTGCATACGGTGTAGGCGACGGCTTCCGCTTGCACCTCGCGGGCGTTCCTGTCCGGGCGCGGCTCGTTGGCGGGGGTGTTCTTGTCTATGTCGTGAATACGGGCGTGTACGATTTCATGTACGGTGGTTTTCAATGTCTGCAATTCGCTCATGTCTTGTTTAATACCTATGCGCTTTTCTTCCTGATGATAATATCCCTTTGCGCCGCTTGCGATGGCTTCAAGGGCAATCGGGACATGGGACGTTTTTTCAAGCGCGGCGAAAAAGTCCTTGAATTTGTCAACGCTCCCGGTCAGTTCGTTCACGCCGATTTGCGGCAGGGGTTCGCCGTCGGTTTGTGATACGTCAAAAATGCTTACAACCTTGAACGCCGGGACGGTGATTTCTTGCTCCACCTTTTCACGTTTTCCGTCTTTGCCATATAAGGGTTGTCCGTTCGCGTCCACCGCGTCAATCGTTTTCGTGGTCTTGAACGGCGACGGGGCGAGTATCTTTATTCCCTTTTCGCCTTTCATTACCGGGCGTTTCATTTCGTCCCGCCAAAAATTAAAGCCGCCTACATGGGTTGCGTCGGGTTTTTGCATGGCGATTAAAAGGCAGTTATTCAAACTGTAATTGTGGAATTTTGAAAGCGTATCAAGATATGATTTATATTGTTCGCTCTCAAAAATCCCCTTAATGCCGTTTTCCAGTTTGTCGGTTATTTCTTTCAGCTTGTCGCGGGGGTTATCTGAAACAAGCACGAACGGCGCGGCGGCGGCAACCGCGACGGCGGGGGCGCGTGTGGCGATTGCGTCATTCTCAATGTCGGGCGGGGTCTGTTTTTTCTCCTGTCCGCGCTCCTGTTTTTCGGGCTTCGGGGTTATGCGGTATTCTTGTGGTATTTCGGTTACGGGCTTCCATTCTTCGCCGCCGTTTGGAACGATATACCCAAATTCGCAAAACTTCCCTTTTTCGTCGGTGGCGGCAATCAGCCCCAATTTTTCGCGGTCAATCGCCGCCGCCCATTTTTCGGGTATCTGTATCAAGCCGGAATGGTTCAATGTGTGTTCGCCAAGTTGCGTAAAATTTGAAATGTCCGCGTGGTGGTCGTAACAGTCCAAATTCTGCGCGTATTCAGCCAAGCGCATGATATTGTTACGGTCGGGCGAAACGTCGTTTATGGCGTTCAGTTTCGCAATTTGCTTTTCGTCAAGGTTTTCAAGCACCGCCGCCAAGTAATTCAATTCGTCAATGGGCGTACTTGCTATCAGGTGGCTGTCCAAACTGTGTATAATCGGTTCGCTGTCGTTGATAAAATAGTCCGTTCCCTGTACCGCGCCCTGCGCTCCTATCCGCGCAAGCGCGTTATCAAACTGCTCTGCGGTGGCGGGAAGTTTCAGCCAAGCCCCCGCGCCCTCGCTGTCGTACATTTCGCGGGTCATAAGCTGTATGTTAAGGGGTTCGTTCATGTTCTCTTGCTCCTTTCGCTGTTCAATGTTTTTTTCGGAAATAGAAATGCCGCCGTTTTCAATAGCGGCGGCTCGTGTGGGTTGTGTCGGTTCTTCGCCCTCGACGGTGTAACCCGGTAATAATTGCCCGTTCACGCGGAAAGTATCGGCGTACCCCGGCGGTATCTCCGGCGATATTTCCGTGAATAAATGGGAATACGCTTTTATGCGTCCAGCAAGGTATTTTTCCGCTTCGTCTTTGTCGGTATAGCGTTTGTTTCGCTGTCCGGCTATTTTATCGTGGTAATGACCGGGCGTGTTCGTGCGGACGTTCCAAGTTACGTCCCAAGCATAGGGGATTGATTTTTCCGCTTGCCTGTCATACCGCGTATTTTCGTAAACATGGTAATCCATTTTATACACCATGTTACTGATATTTTGACGGTTGCCGCTCTCGCTGTCTTTTACCCACTCGTTAGAGGTATGCTGTACGGGGGGCATACGCACATACTGAATAGCATTGTCATATAAAAGCGTTTGCCCCGCCTGTTCGTACCATACCCCCGCCGCTTCCTGTAACCTCTCAAAAATAACCCGTTCAGCCGCTGCGCTTTCCTCGCGTAACTCCTGTAACCGCTCCAACGGCAACACGGCTATTTGTGAAATATCCGGGGTTGTTTTTTCGTAAACGGAACGCTCTATTTTTAGTTTGTCTGCGGGTTCAAGGCTGTCATACTCCCTGCGGTGATAAAAACCGTTATCCTCTGCCATGTATAATAATCACTTCCTTTCGCGCCCCGTAACCGTTAGGCGGGGCAATATTAGGGGTGTGGGTACTCCCACAAAAAGGGGTTTCGGGGAATTTCCCCGACAAGCAAAACCGCCGCCCGTGGGTTTCCTTGCCCGTAGGGTAAGGGCGCGGCGGTTTGACGGAAGAATGGAACGCCGTAGCGTGCCGTTCTTCCTATGCTTGCGGGTAATCATAAACGCCGTTACGCTCCGGGCTTCTCCCCGGCGTTTATTTCAAAACGGTAATTGACGTATTTCCCGCCCGTGTCGGCAAGCAGTATCACCGCGTCGTAGGTCTTGTTTTTCTTTTCGGAATACAAGCCCTTAACCGCCGCCTTTCCCGTTTTCAGAAGTTCGGCGGCGATTGGTTTTGTCAATTCCTTTTTCCGGCTCGTAAAGAAGCGGTCAGACTTCCACATCACGAAAAGGCAATCCCGGTTTTCACAATGGAAATTTAACTTGCTTTCGTGGACGTTACCGCCGCAACGGGGGCATACTCCGACGCTTTCCCTCGGCGTTGCGAACAGGGGTACATACGCTTCATCAGGCGCGGCGTTGTCCGTTACCAACGCCCGCGCCATGTCCTCGATACCGTGCATGAAGCTGTCCGGCTTCGCTTCGCCTTTGGCTATCTGCGTCAAGGCGTTTTCCCATTCTGCGGTGAGGGCGGGGGAAGTGAGCGCGGCGGGTAGTATCTTGATAAGATTCTCACCGTCCGGGGTGGGTATCAACTGCCGCCCGGTTCTCCGTATAAAACCGCCCGTCACAAGTTTTTCAATAACTGCGGCGCGTGTGGCGGGTGTCCCTAATCCTTTTCGCTCGGCTTCGTCGGTGGTTTCGTCCGCTCCCGCGTTCTCCATAGCAGATAATAGCGTGTCCTCGGTGTACGGCTTCGGCGGCTGTGTGAAATGCTCCGTTGTTTTGGCGGCGGCATTGTCGAACGTCTGCCCCTCGTTGAGCGGTGGCAACGCGCCGCCGTCGCTGTCCGCGTCGGGGTCTTTCAGTTTCAGCGCGGAAATAAAATCATGGTCGGCGGCTCTCCAACCGTCCGCGATTGTTACCCTGCCTTTTGCGGTGAACGAATGACCGCCGCAATCGAAAACCGCCGTTATCGCTTCATAAACGTGCTTATCATGTACGGCGCATATCAGGCGGGTAATGATAAGAGCAAGGATATTTCGCCCGGTATCGTTCAGTTTGGATATATCGGCTTTCGCAATCTCGGCGGTGGGGATTATGGCGTGGTGGTCGCTCACCTTCGCGTCGTTTACTACTTGCGCCGCGTTCACCGTAACCGCCGCGCCCGTGCTGATGGTCGCGGCGGTCTGTACCAACGCCGGAAGCCCCGCCGCCATGTCGGAAGTTATATAGCGGCTGTCCGTCCGGGGGTAGGTTATCAATTTGCTTTCATAGAGTTTTTGCGCCGCGTCAAGGGTCTGTTGCGCCGTGTACCCAAACAGGCGGTTGCTGTCGCGTTGTAATGCCGTTAAGTCAAAAAGTTTTGGCGGTGATATGGTCTTTTGCTCTTTGGTGAGGGAAAGACATACGGCGGCTTTTTTATCAGCCGCCGCCCGTATCTTTTCCGCTTCCTGTGGGTCGGGTATGTGTGCGCTCAACGCTTCAAAACCGCCTATGTCAAGCCGTACAATGTGGTATTTCTCTTTGACAAAGCCGGATATTTTCGCGCTCCGTTCGGTCAGCATGGCAAGGGTCGGGGTCTGCACCCTGCCGACGTTTAAGGTCTTGCCGTACAAAGTAGAGAATAACCGGGTCGCGTTTATCCCTATCAGCCAGTCGGCTTTTGCGCGGCATAGTGCGGAATAATATAACGGGTCGTAGTCGTGTCCGTCCCGGAGTTCCGCAAAGCCCTTTTTTATCGCGCTTTCTTCCATGCTTGAAATCCATAGACGGGAAAACGGCTTTTTGCACCCTGTCATGTGATATACAAAGCGGTATATCAATTCGCCCTCGCGCCCCGCGTCGGTGGCGCATATTAGGCTCTCGACGTCGGCGCGGTTCATTAAGCCCCGTAAAATATCAAACTGCTTTTGTTTCCCGTCGAAAACAACGTATTTCCAAGTGTCCGGCATAATCGGCAAATCCTCGCGCTTCCATTTGCCGTACTGCTCGTTATACTCGTAAGCGTCGGCAAGCCCCACTAAATGACCGACGCACCAAGAAACAATATAGCCGTTGCCCTCGGTGTAGCCGTCCTTGCGCTCCCTCTCGCCCAAGACCGCCGCTAAACTCATTCCGACGCTCGGCTTTTCCGCTATCACTAACACGCTCATTGTTTATCCTCGCTTTCCGGCGTTTCCTCGCCAAAATCGGGGGTAAAATCCCCGCCGCCCTCCGGCTCGTCTTTCACCGTGAAATCGGGTATATCGTCCTCGTCGCCGTCATATTCCCCGGTGTCCGGCTCGTCCGCGTTATTGGTAAATAAATCGTCCTCGCCCTCGTCAAAATCAAACTCGTCAAGTTCGGACTTTACCGCGACTTTACCCGCGCCGCCCTGCTTCGGCTTGCGTATCTTGAAGAAATAGAACGCGCCGCCGCCTATCGCCGCAATTACCAAAATTCCAAGCATAAGCCCGGTATTGCCGCCGCCCTGCGGTTTAGGTTCGCCCTCGCTTTCCGTTGGTTCTTCGGTTTTTGTCGGTGTGTCCGGGGGGAGCGGCGGGGGTACAACGTCCTCGCCCTGTATAATCTGCAATAAATCGTATTCGTCCACAAGGTTCAAAAAATGGACGTTTTCTTTATCGCCCGAACGGTCTATGATGATATAAAAGGTGTTGCCGTTCTTTGTGGTTACGGTGATAAACTGCTTGTCGGTTGCCACGCTGTAAAAATCGTCAACAAGTGTCATGTTGCCCGGCGGGGTAAACTGTGTGTCGCGGGTCGGCTGTTCAAGCGCGGCAAGGCTCAAAAAGAGGTTAAGGAAATCGGCAATATCTATTTCCATGTCCTCGCCCGTGAGTGTTTCAATGATTTTATCTATGTCCGGCTCTGCGCCGGGTTCGGGTTCGGTGTCCGCGTCGGTCATATCTTCGTCCGGCTCTGCGTCCGTTTCGGTAACGGATATAACCGTTTCCGGCTCGGTGTCCGCGCCCGGTGTGTTCGCGGCGTATGCCGTCGTTGCCGCGCCCATCATGCCGCAAAGGATAACGGCGGCAATCAGCGAATAAATGCCGAAATGCCGTTTTATCGCTTTACGCTTCACGAAAAGCACCGCGCCCGCGCTTGCTATGAGCGCGGCGGCGGCTGTGATTATGACGCGGATTTTTTTGCTTTTACTCATTGTTCATTCCCTCGCTTTCATTATTCGGCGTTTCGCCGTTATCGGTGTCGCCGTAAGTGTTGTTATCCGGCGTTTCCTCGCCCGGTTCGTCGGGTTGGTCGTTCTTGCGTTTCCTGTCGCGCCGCGTGTAAATGGTTTCTTGCGGGTGGTTTCCGTCCGGCTCGGCTGTGTCCGCGCCGCCCAACGCCCCGGCAAGCGCGGCGGGTAAACCGCCGCCCAAAAAGGCGTACAGTTCATCACGGGACAGCTTCAACGCCCGGATTTTCTGTACAATCTGCAAGTTTTCCTGTTCCGTCCGCGCCCCGTCGATTTTCTTTAAGATAGCCTGTAACGCGGCGATTTTTTCCCGCGTCTGCTGTTCCTGTTTGTCGATTTTTTCAAGTTTTTTCATGGTCTGCGCTCCTTTCCTGTTTTTATGGGAATAGTTCGGGTTTGTTGCCTTTGGTTTCCATTAGCGCGTAGTACATTTCAAGCTGTTCCGGCGTGAGTTTAGAGGTCGCAACGGCTTCTATGCCGTGATTTGCAAGGAAAATATTGAGTATGTAATACTCGTATTCCACTACAACCTCGATTTCGCGCTCCTGTTCCACGCCGTCATCGTCTGTGTACGTTTCGGTTTGCGTTTCCGTCCTTGTGCGTATCTCGGTTACGGGGGTCAGCGTCAGCGTGTACTGCGCCGCGATTATTACGGTCAGTTCGCTTTGTACGCCGTCCCGCGTGTACATATAGAATACGGCGGTCAGATAGCTTGCCAGTTCAAAGGGGTCATGTCCGATAGGGTCAAGCGAAAAATTGTACTCGTCATAACCGGGGTAATCGCCCGGAATGTTGGCTATACGCGCCGATAGTTCGTTTTGCAAGGCGGCGTAATCCTCGTCAGCCCCCAAAATGTCCGCGTCCTCTGCGGTGTACGACGTGGCTATAATGCTTATACCGCCGCCGCCGAACATAGACAAACATAAAGAAATCCCCGCCGCAAGCAGTATGATAAACAATAACAACGCGCCCGCGATTAAAATGACTTTCCAACCCACGGCAACGGCTTTTACGGTCTTTACGATTAGCAACTTGATTTTAAGCATGAGTTTGTACAAGGCTTTTGATGATTTTTGCGCCGCTTTCTGCGCGTTTTTTCCGCTCTGCCTGACCGCTTGCGCGTAGGTTTTTTTGATACTGCGTTTGTGCGCCGCTTTTTTCAATACGCCCGCGTTTTTTAGTTCCGGCTTTGCTCGTAAATCCCGCTTGTATATGGTGTTTACATTGGCTTTTACCGCTTTTTTCTCTGCCTGTAACAACTTCCGTTGCGGCTCAAACTGCAATTTGCTGTGAACGCCCCCGATAACACGCGCCACGCTCCCCGCCTTTCTCTCGGTAGCGTTAAACGCTTCTACGCCGACGTTGTCCTTTTCGTACTTGCTCGTTTGATTACGGGCAAGGTTGGTAACTTCCTGTGTCGGACGTTCAAAAACGTGTGTCAGCTTCCCGTTGGGCGGTCTGTCGCGCTCCTTGAAAACAAGGCGCGTTTCGGTTCTGCTCTCCTTGCCCGAAACGTGTTTTTTGCCGGGTGCGTCGCTTTTCTCGGAAAACTGCCGGGGTTGCTTTTTCTTTTGCTTGCCTTTCGCCGCGTTCCCGGTCTTTTGCGTTGTGGGTGCGTCCCTGCGCCCTGCGGGTGTTTGCGGCGGCTTCGCTGTCGGCGGTTTGCCGCCCGGTCTGTCCTGTTTCACCGGGACGCGCTTTTCATCGGGGTTGTTGCCGTTTACGGAAAACTGTAACCGTGATTGCTTTTGTTTCTGCTTGTTTTTCGCCGCGCTCCCGGTGTTTTTCGCTGTGGGCGCGTCCCTGCGTCCTGCGGACGGCGGCGGCTTCGCTGTCGGCGGCTCGCCGCCCCGTTTATCCTGTTTCGCCGGGACGCGCTCGATTGCAAGCACTGTTTCTTTTGGTATTTTGTCCCGCGCCTTTTCGTAACGGTTGGCGGCTTTGTCGGATTTGCGGATAACCTTTCTCATGGCAGGGTCTTTGCGTTCCGCGTCGGTGAAGTTTTCCCGCATGGTTTCCGGCTTGTCTTGGGACTTCTCAAAGATTTTACGGTTGGATTTCCGTCTTGCCTTTTTCTTCGATATTCGCCGCTCCATGCCGACGCGCTCCACTATGCCGCCGATTACACCACCGCCGGGGGAAAGGTCGGTTTGCGCGTTCCGTGCGCTGATATTCTCCGCGCCGCCTGTGGCTTTGTTGATTTCCACCGCGCCGTCGCGGGTCATTTTTTGTATGACTTTATCACCCGCTTTTAGTTCGCTCATACGTCATACCCCCTTGTACGGTACGCCGATAAAGTCAAGGACAGTCCCGCAACCTAATTTGTTAATGCAATAGTCGTATTGCTTCGGGTGTGTATGCTCCATGCGCTGAAAACGGTTAGGCTGTTTTTCGCTGTGAACGCCGAACATACAGAACATACAGCCCGTGCGGTCTGCTCTTGTTGTTTTTAACTTGCCGTTTTCCCCGATAATATCGCCGTAAATTGAACAGTACGGTATGCCCGTCATTTTCAAATACTGCAATACGTCTTGTTCAAGCCAAAACGACATAGGTTTAGATAAGGGGACGCGACTATGAAAAGCGTTACAGCCGCTTTTCAAATAAGCATTAAGCCGTAATTCGCTCTCATGCGCCATTGTTCCGACAATCGACATTTTGCCTGTCGTTTTTGAATAAGTGTTTAACGGTTTCTTTTTCATTACCGCACAACAGTAACTTGAAATAGAAAAAGGCGCATTTACGAGATACGCCCATTTCATAAACCGTTCTTTGAAATTCGATTGTGTGCCGTTTTTATTTAATCCTTGTAATCGCTTGACAGCCCAATCGCTCCCGCGCCGCGCATAATATATATTTTCCGCGACTTCCTTTGACACGACGGGATAACCGTATTTTTCTATGACTTTGTTAAACGGTATTTCCGGGTGCAGGGTTTCCACGTTGGGAAATGTCTTTACAAACTCCCGTATTTCGGGATATTCAAGCCCTGTATCAACAAAAACGGCGGTAATGTCGGGGAACGCCCGACGCGCTAAATCCAATAGCACGGTTGAGTCTTTGCCGCCCGAAAACGACACCGACACGTTGCCGCCGTAATGCTGATACCATTCGATGATTTTTGCCTGTGTAACTTGTATCTTGCGCCGGAGCGTCCACCCCTGCATTGTGGCTAAATCCTGTTTTGTGTATGCGTTCATCATGCCGCCCCCCTTAACTCGCGCTTTCCTGTAAACGGGTTGACATGATTTTATACAGCATGGTATCAGTAGGAAATTTATCCTCAAAAGGCAGTATCACGCCCCCGAAGATAATAAGCCCTTGCCCCGCTTCCGAATTGGTGACGTATTCCATTTGCGCCGGGGATATGTTCAGCCGTTGCGCCAAAATCGCCCTGTCGCCCGCGCCTTGATTAAGGAGTAGCAGAAAGTCGGAATTTTCAAGCACGTTGCGGATTTCCGGGCTTTCCAAAAGTTCGTTGACGTTTTGCGTTATCCCGGTCGGCATACCGCCCCACTTTCTGAAACGCTTGTAAATCTCGCCGGAATACGCGGCGGTCTGCGGCTCTTTGAAAAGCAAGTGAAATTCGTCCATGAAATACCGCGTTGTCTTTTTCGCCGCCCGGTTCGCCGTTACCCGCCCCCAAACTTGGTCTTGGATTACGAGCATACCGAGTTTTTTAAGCTGTTTTTCCAATGACTTAATATCAAAGCAGACAATACGGTTGCTTATATTTACGTTGGTTCTGTTATTAAAAATATTCATGCCGCCGTGTACATACAGTTCCAACGCCGCCGCAACCCGTTTCGCTTCGCGCTCCGGCTGTTTCAAAAGGTCGTTGTACAAGTCCTCTAAAATCGGCATTTTTGCCGGGTTCGGTGTGCCGCCGTTCGTCGCCGCGTCCGCGAAAAACTCCCGGTACACGTTCCGCACGGCGCGGTCTATGACCGTCTTTTCAATGGGTTCAAGCCCGGTTTTACTGCCTACAATCAACTCGCACATAGACAGTATAAAGTCGGTTTTGAGGGATAGCGGGTTTTCCTCGTCGGAGTAATTGAGGTTTATATCCATAGGGTTCAAATAGTCTTTGCTGTCCTGTGATATGCGGATAACTTGCCCGTGAAGTGCCGCCACAAGGGGCGAATACTCGTTTTCCGGGTCGCAGATGATTATATCGTCCGGGGTGATTAGAAAGGCGTTTGTTATCTCGCGTTTGGCGGCAAAACTCTTGCCGCTTCCGGGCGTTCCAAGTATCAGACCGTTTGGGTTTCGGAGCAATTTTCTATTAGCCATGATGATATTGCCCGACACGGCGTTGCGCCCGTAGTATAACGCTTCGCCGCTTTGGAACAGTTCGCGGGTCATAAACGGTATGAAGATAGCCGCGCCGGAAGTAGTCAGACCGCGCTGTATGGGGATTTGGTTCAAACCGAGAGGAAGCGAGGACATTAAGCCCTGCTCTTGCATATAGTCGAGCCGCAGCAGGGTACAACTGTGTTTCTGCGCTATGCCCGACATTTGAAATATGCGGTTTTCAAGGTATTGTTTCGTCCCCGCCATGCTTAACACAATCACGGTCAGCAAAAACATTTTTTCGTTGCGGTTCTGTAAATCCTGTAACAGTTTCTTCGCTTCGTCGCCGTAGGTGTTGAGGTCGGACGGCATTATATCCATGTCGTACCCGCTTCTTACGGCTTTTTTCTGCTCCGTGATTTTCATGCCGTCAATGTCGGTAATCTTGCGTTTAATCATCTTGACGGCTTCGTTTTGGTCGATACTGCGGATATGCAGATTAACCGCCACATTCCCGTCAACGTCCAAAAAGTCGGCAAGTATGCGGTCATTGAGTTCCGACGCGATAATGTGCAGAAAAGACACCGCGCCGATTTTGCCACCCACGCGGAACGTGCGCCCGCCGCCGAAGTGAAACGAGGTAGGGGCGATAAAGTCCCTTGTACTCATGCCCGTTTTGTAAAGCCCGTCCCATTCAAACATGAAGCGGTCAGCCGTGCCGAGATGTAAAACGCTGTGCAAAGTCCCTAACCGCTCTTTGCCGGAAAGCGGACGCGCCGCCGCGCCGATAGACTGAAAATGCTTGATTATGTCGGCTTCTATCCGTCCGAGCCGTGATTTTGCCGTTTTCGGGTCGTCGGTTTCTATGGCGAACGTGAGGTATTTTGTCCGTGACAGCCCGTTATTGCCCTTGTCAAACTGCGATTTCAATATGCCCCGGTATTCGTCCCGGATATGGTTAAACTCGTCGTTCGCCGCGGGTATTTCAATAGCCTTTTGGAAGTCCTCACGCGCCGCCCTGCGGTTGATGTATGTCTGCTGTATGGATATGGACGGGTCGAAGTAATTGTATAGGTCGCATAAGCCCTCAAAGATGGCGGTTTGTTCTTCCTTTCCGGCGAGGGTATAATTGACGTCGGAAAATTCGACGGTTTTACTGTATAGCCGTTCCGTTACCCTGCATACGCCGTCCGGGTACATGGCAAGGTAGGGGATTGAAGCCTGTACGCTCTCCGGCTTGTCCGGGTCGCCTTTGGCGGCGGTGACGGTCGCGCTGACTTGCTTCTGTTGCTTTTTCGTCAAGTCCGCGAATATGCCGCCGCCTTTATCCTTTTTTATTTGAAACAATGCGTTGCACCTCTCTTTCAAGCTGTGATTGCCGCGCTGTGGCGGCGTATAGGTTGTTGGTCTGATATGTCCGTATCTTCGGGCGTTTGAATTGCGCCGTGTAAATGCACTTCAAGAATTTTTCAAGGGGTATGCCGTTGCGCTCGTACATGGCGAACATGAACCACGGCAACATCACCACCACCATAACGAACGCCGCCGCGCTCATCGGCGCGAACGTCCGCAAAAGAAAAAACAACGGTATTCCCGTTGCCGCCGCCGCTCCGAAACATACCGTTTGCCGTTTGGTAAGCCCAAGTAAAAACTTTGTGCGTACCCGCGTTAAGTCTTTCGGGATTGAAACATAAGCCATTAAATAATCACCCCTTTCCCGCCGCCCATACCGCGACGCTCCGCCCGGTCTGCGGGCATTTTCTTTTCCCTGTTGCCGTTATCTTCCCGGCTTTGTATAACTCCGTGAGCCGGGGCGCGGCGTAGTTCCTTTCGTCCGTCGGCGTAATGCCGCGCCTGTGCAGTTCCCCGGCGACTTCCCGCGCCGTCATGCCGTCGCTTTCCGCGAGTATTTCCAGTATGACGCGCCGCCGAGCCGCCGCGTCCGGCTTCACGGCGGCGAAGCTGTCCCGCCGCGTTTCCTGTGGTATATTATCCATTGATAAACCGTCCTTTCCCGTTAAATAATTATGCGGGTCGCATATCGTAATGGGGGTTTTGCTCTCCATGTCCCTAATCCAAAATATCAATGCGTCCCGTTGTTCTTTTTCCAAGTCCCATATATTCATGTATAGCCCCCTTTGTTTTCTATGAAGCGTTAAACACCGATTTTGCGAGTGTTCCGCTCTTTACCATAGCGAAACAGAGTAAAACCGTGTATGCCGCAAGCCCGAATATCGCGCTGTGCGGGTTTGCCGCCACTATCATTCCGTTTACAAGCACCGCGTAAATCCCCACGCACACCAACAGGAAAAACCCCTGAAAACCGAGCGCGAGAAGCGAGCGCAGGAAATTTTGTCCCATACTGCCCCATTCCTTGTGCGTGAATGTGGCAAAGGGAATAGGCGCGATTGAACACATTAAAAATATCTCAATCATGCGCCCGTAGAGGATAACGGTTATCACTATCCCCATGATTTTTAGGCAAAAGCTGACGATAAAGGTTTCAAGCATTAAAAGCAGTAGTTCGGGTATTCCGTATGCGGCAAGGTTCATTGAAGCAATCGCCGCGTTTATGTCTATCGCCGTACTTCCGTTTATTACCCCCGCCGCGCCGTTTACGACGTGTTGCGCCATGTCAAAGACGGCGAGGGTTATATCAAAAGTGTGGGTGACGATAAAAACCGCCACCCACGCCTTAAAGAAGAATTTGAAAAACATAAACGTGTCTATTTCTGCCATGTTGTTTTTTTCAAGCACCATGCCGATGATTTCCGCGCAGAGAATGTAGGTGATGATTAGCCCCGCTATCGGTAAAATTACCGTTTGCGAAAGGGTCTGTATCATGCTGAAAATATTGATATTCCACCCGGCGGGCGTTTGCCCCACGTCGGCGGCTATCGAGCCTACTCTCTCGTTTACGTCCCCGAACATACTTGACAGGTTTGACGTTATCGCCCCTATTAGCAAATCCCTTATCCAGTTTTCGATTGCTTCAAGTATGCCGAACATTCAACCGCCCCTTTCTCCGTTAAATAGTAAATAACCCGGACAGGAGCGGCACAAGGATTAAACCGATTAGAGCTATGCCGCCGCCCGCCATAAGCTGTTTCATGCCCTGACTTTTGCTTGCAGGGTTATCCTGTCCGTAGCCTTCTAAAAGATTGACAACGCCCCATATCGCCAAGCCCGCGCCGATTGCGATAACGAGCATTTGCAGTACATCTACCGCGCTGTTGAAAAATTCCATGTTATTACCTCCGAAAATTTATTTTTGTTGTTGTGTTGTCCGGCGTTGCGCCGGGGTTCGTGCGGCGGTTGCCGCGTGAAAATGGCGTAAAAAAACCGCCGTTGTTCATAACGGCGGCGCGTCCGGGCGGCTCTCTCGCCCGGTATGGTATTGACTTTTTCATGTGCGGCAACGCTCCTTTCTACGCGCTTTCCGCTTCGATTTCCCCGATTGCGTCCGGGTCGGGGGTTTCCCCGACGTCGGCGGGTTCGTCCTCTATCTCAAAGAAGAAAAAGGGTTGGTTTAGCTTGATTGGCGGCTTTGGTCTGCGTAGCCGTTCAAGGTAGCTTTCCACGTTAAACGTGTTGTCCTTGTGAAAATCCGAGAGATATTTATATCGCGGGTGTTTGGTTAAATCGAATTTTGCGGACAAAAACGGGCGTACACCGCGCAACATCATAATGCACTTGCCGCCGTCGAGTACCGCGATTTCGTCTTGGCTCATAAGGTCTTTGCCTAACTTCTGATAATTCATGCCGTGGGACGGCGATTGTCCTTTGTTCTCCGAAGTGTTGAAGCTGTCAATCGTTTCCTTGCCGAGCAGTTCCGACATTTCTTTGAGCGTGGATTTTTCCTTGCCGCCGAGAAACAGGGTTGTATCGCAGTTCCCGGCGATTGTGTCCGCGTCCTCTTTGTACGCTGATTTTAGTTGCGCCTGTGACTGTAAAATGATTGAAGCCGAGATTTCCCGGCTTCGTATCGTGGCGATTAGCTTCTCAAACTGCGGGATTTTGCCGATATTCGCAAACTCGTCAAGCAACAGCCGCACATGGACGGGAAGCCGCCCCCCGTAAAAATCATCTGCCTTGTCGCATAGCAGATTAAAAAGCTGTGAGTACATCATAGCCGCGACAAAATTAAACGTGCTGTCCGTGTCGGATATGATAACGAATAGTGCGGTTTTCCTGTCGCCCAACGTGTCAAGGTCAAGTTCGTCGTACTCCATGAGGGCGCGAAGTTCTTTAATATCGAACGGTGAAAGCCTTGCGCCGCAAGACACCAAAATACTTTTAGCGGTTTTGCCCGCCGCCATAGAAAATTTGGCATATTGAAGCACGGCGAAGTGTTCCGGGTCTTTTGCCGCCAGTTTATCAAACATCAAATCAACGGGGTTTTTATAGTCCTCGTCGTCCTCTCTCGCGTCGCTTGCGTTTATCATGTCAAGAAACGTGATAAAGTTCTTTTCGTCCTCGCGTCCCTCGTAGAAGATGTAGCCGATAAGGGCGGTATAGTAGAGTTTTTCAGCCTTTACCCAAAAATCCTCGTTCGATTTTTCGCCTTCGCCCTTTGTGTTGGCTATGAGCGCGGAAACGAGTTTTAATATATCCTTTTCGCTCCGTATATAGGCGAACGGGTTATATTTCATACTCTTTGCAAAGTTGATTGTATTTAGAATTTTAACGTCATATCCGGCGCGTTGCATTAGCTGACCGCACTCTAACAAGATTGTACCTTTCGGGTCTGTAACGCAAAAACTGGTAGGGTAGGTATTTGATACGCATTGCATAAGGTTCGGCTTGACGTAAAACCGGGTTTTTCCGCTTCCGCTCCCGCCTATGACAAGCACGTTTTTATTCCGGGCGTGGGCGGGGTTGGCGGGTCGGTTGTTCATGGTGAGCCGTTCGGTTTGGGTGAGAATGATATTGTTTTCAAAGTCCGTGTCTATGAACGGCTTTATATCTGCGGGCGTTCCGAAACGCGCCGAGCCGTACTCCGCGCCTTTGCGGTATTTCTTGGCGTTCGCCTTTTTCATTTCGAGCGCGAGGGCGATAAGTCCCGCGCCGATTGCGCCGATTAACAGGTCTTGCGGGTGTATGCTTGGCAGGGGGTTGTTGAACGCCGCCGAAAAGCCGGACGAGAGGTTTAACACTTTCGCGCTTATGTCCGTGCCGTTGGCAAGCCGGAACGCTTGCCCGACTTTATCCGCGAGGTAGAAGAAAACGAAAAAGGGCAACAGCTTAATAATCAGCTTTTTTATGTCGAGGTCTTTTGTCATATATCAATCGCCCCTTTGCTCCTGTTCTTCACCTTGCCGCGCCCCGCTTCAAGGGCTTTGGCTTCGGCTTTCGCCTGTTTGAGTTCGGCGCGGATAGACTTCTTTTCTGCCCGTTGCTCCGATTTTTCAAGTTTCTTATAATCGCGCTTAAACGTCTTTTCGGCTTTAATATCTGCCTTTGCAAGCGTCTTTTCGGTGTACAGCTTAAAGGCGTTCGTCATTTCCTCCGCGTTTTTGCCTTTGAAAAGCAGGGTATATTTGCCCTTGCCGTCCTTGACGCAAGAAAAATCAATGTCTTTATGCTTCATTTCCTTGTACAAGTCCCGCAAATTCGGGTCTTTGAGTTCCATAGTGGCAAGCCCCTCATTGTGCTTGTGCAATTCCTTTAACGTCTGCTTGCCCTCTTTTAATTCCGGCTTTTCCTCACCCGGCGCGGCGGCGGGTATATCGTGCGCGGCTTCGGGTTTGTCCTCTAACTTTTTTATGAGAAAATCAAGCCCTTTCAGGATTAAATCAAGGCTCAATTTCGATATGCGAAAACCAACCTCTACCGACTGCCCGATTACTTCCTCGTTAATCATGGTCGTGTGTTCCCCCTTTCGGTTTTGAAATTTGTGCGTGTGCAAAATTGCGCCCATGTTTCTTTTTTGTAGTAATTGCCGTAAACGTAACGGCGGGAAAATTCCTTTTGCGCCCGGTTCGGCGTTATGCCTTGCGCCGGGTTCTGTTCCGATTGCGCGTAAATGCTGATGTTTTTTAACTGTTTCAACCGCTCCACCCGGTAAACGGCGTTTTCTATGTCGCTTGTTACGAGCAGATACACGAACAGCCGGGAATACTTAACGCCGCGCTCCATCAGCAGGGCGGCGGCGTTTTCGATAGCTTCTATCTGCGCGGTTTGGTCGCAACTGAAACGGATATACCGCGCCCATTTGATATGGGCGATAATATCCGCTATGCGGGGAGTAACAAGCCGTGCGTCCATGCCTTGATTGAGGTCGAGCCTGTAATCCGTTTCGGCAAGTTCCGCAAGCTGTTGTATGCCGCACTCACACGCCAGTATGTTATTATCCATAAGCACAAGTTTTTTCGTGTCAGCCCGCACAACGTCCCGCCAGTCCGCATAAGGGCGTATATTGCCCTCTTTGGTTGGAACGACGCACCATTTACACTTATTCGGACAGCCCCGCGTAACGTAGCCCACGGCGTAATCACATTCGGGGTATATGGAGTAGTCCGGGAAAAGCCCGTCAATCTCCGGGGACAGTTCGCTATACAGCCCGTAACCCGTGCCGCCTTTGATAACGTCTGGGGGCAAGTATAGGTTTTCCGGCGTAAAATCAAAGACTTTGCTTGAATACACCGCGCCGTAACTGCCGTTAAAAAGCGCGTTCCACCATTCCACCGCGTCGCCCCGCGATTTGTGGTACGCCGATATTTTCATAAGCGCGAAGTTCGGGAATGATTTATTTTTCATGTGGTCGCGCTCCGCGTCGTGTAGCCCGACTACCATGTTCCACCGCCCCCGTACAGCTTCCCGCTTGCCATGTCGTGAGCGACGAGGGAAGTGTAATAGCTGTCTATGGTTGACGGCGCGTTAAACAGGACGGCAAGCAGATATTTTTTGATGTTACGGATTTCCGTCGTGTTCTTCTTCATGCAGTCAAGCACAAATTCAAGGTGTCCGCTATGGAGTTTAAGCAACTTTGACTTGACGAGTTCGGCGGGGTAATCGTCGCTTGATATGCGGATTGTCTTTCTCGCCGTGCAGACCGTTTCAAGGATAAGGTCAACGATTTCGTCAATGCGTTCCCGGTCATACGGGTATCGCTCCAACATACACGGGATTTCAAGATTTTCCCGTATTATCTCCCGGTAAATCTCAAACGCTGTTGTGCTTGCCGCTTCCGTTCCTTTCCTTTCCGTTCCCGCGTCCTGTTTAACGGGCGGGGTTTGGGGTGGGAAAGGAACGGAATTGATATTATTAGCGTCAGTATTATTTAACTCATTATTGCTTATATCATTCTTATTAGCTTCCGATTTTCGGATGTCTTGACTTCTGTTTTTCGGAAGTCTGCACTTCTGATTACCGGGTGTTCCAGACTTCCGATTTTCGGAAGTCAAGACTTCTGCTGTTTGGATAAACTTCAAAACGTAGGTTATCGCGGGTTTTCCCTGTCCCTGCTTGACGCGCTCAATCAGTCCCACGCCCTTAAAGGTGTCGAGTTCCGCAAGCATTTTTACGCCTTTTTCGTGTTTGCAGTTCATATACTCTTGCACATCTTCAAGCGTGAAAATGATATATACCCGGTCTTGCCCGTCTAACCACCCGTTTTTGATTGACAGCCCCATGCGGTCAAGCATTAGCCCGTACAGGATTTTTGCGCCGTCTGATAAATCCTTGTAGCGGTCATTTGTAAATAACGCTTTCGGCAAACGGTAAAATGTGTATTGCTCGGCTTCGTCGCCGTAAAAATATCCGTATGGTTCGCTCATGTAATCGCTCCTTTCGTGTTCGGGCAATAAAAAAAAGGCGGGGATTTTTACCTTGCAAAAATCCCCGCCCATATCCCCGGAATAATTGAATTTACATATTGTTTATTGTTCTTCGCGTTCGTGTGTGGTATAATTTATTATCCCCATGCGGACGGTTGCGTGTCGTATGATTTTTACGTTACCCTGTCCGTCTGCCGTTATGACCTCGTTATATCCCTCGTCGGTGAGGAACAGACGGACGCGCCCGCCCGGTCTGTGTCCGGCGTAGTTTTTTATGACGTTCAGTATTACCATGTGCCGGATGTCCGGCGCGTACCGCTCCGGCGCGGTCAGACCGTGACCGCCGATGTGCTTTTCACGATTTTTGTTTTGGAGTTGGGTTTTTATGCTCATGCAATATCCCCTTTCCATTTGTGGGAAAATAAAAAGCCGCCCATTCGCCCGAAAGCGTCTGAACGGCTCTGCAATCAACCTTTTTTCATGTTCCCGCCAAATAGTATTTAATGATTTTTGTTGTTCTCCGCCAGTTCACTAAGACCCGAATTAGGGTTTTGGTGATTCGGAAGACATAGAGCTTGTAAAAAGGTTATCTTTGAGGATGCTTTTAAACAAGCTCTTTTTCTTCGTCAAAAATACGTCCGAATTTATAGTCGATGGAAATGTCGATATTTCTTTCTCCGTTGATGCTGTATGTTTCGGAAATCTCAATCCGGTCAATCAGATCGACCACGATGGCGCGGGTCAGGCTGTCAATAGTCAAACATTTCTTTATGCGCTCCACCAATCCGCTCATGTCTCGTTGAACGCGCTTGCCTTCGTCCAGTTCCCGTTCAAGCTGTTCCGTTTCCGCAATGAGCTTCGTCTGTTCATCCCTATACTTCTGCGACATGCGCTTGAAGATGTCGGCGGTGATTTCCCCGGACAATTTATCTTCATATAGGTTTTGTAATATTCCGTCAATTTCATTTATACGGTTTTTGGATTCACGGATTGATTTTTCATAACGCGCAACATTTTTAAGTTGAAAGCCGTTGTTTGCCTGTAGGATTCGGTTAATTAACTTTTTTTCATCCTCCACAGCAAGCACCGCATACCGTTGAACATCAAACAAAACGGCTTGGCTAATCACATCAAGGTCAATGGCATGTTCAGCGCATACATCCTTACCTTTTTGGACATATGTGCTGCACCTGTAAAATTCCTTGGAGTCGATTTTGACGTTCTTCCGCCTT
>Ga0082212_10002681_pt1 | contig 25729 bp, 20 predicted proteins | sample TergutNt197P3_FD_71548 | JGI IMG/M metagenome (GOLD analysis project Ga0082212, IMG submission 71548) | Neocapritermes taracua P3 segment gut microbial communities from Petit-Saut dam, French Guiana - Nt197 P3 | ecosystem: Host-associated > Arthropoda: Insects > Digestive system > Gut ...
TTTAGCTGAATATCGTTGGGGTGGCAACTGTCACAAAAATCGAACATCTGTGAAAAACTTAGTCCATCGCATATTTGCAGTTGCTTAAAACCAAGCCTCCTGATGGCATTTTTTGCATGTATTATGTGTTCTTCACTACACCAATTGGCACCTTCTGGAGGGAAAAAGTTTTCATCAGATCCGATCCAGTCAGCAATTGTAGTTAGTCCAGCTAAAAACCATAGTTCTGGCGAATCTTCGCTTAATTGGATACTCGACAAATTTGCATGGAAATAGTCCATAATTTTATCTGTGTGGGCTCTCCATTCGCTTACCCAGTCTATCCCATAGTATTTTTTTTGTTGCAGTTTTGAAGTTCCGCGTTTATCGATCCTATCTGGATAATATTGAATCTTTCCATGATGAGCACCAAGCAATGCTGAAAGAAATCCGGCTACTTTGCTGGTAATTCTCATATCGGCGAGAGTTTTATGAATCGCTAAATGTGTTGTTTTAGCGTGATTGCCTTCCAATTCTTCCCTGTAACCACAATTGCAGTCTTGAGCTTCAAAGCCATTTTCTACTAGCCACGCCGTACATTTTCGCTGGAAACCTGGAGAGATTTTCCCCAAATCATGCAAAGCTACAAGTGTTGCTACATCATTGGCGCAAAGCCCAAAGTTGTCTAACAGAAAAGGCATCGTTTCAGACAAGGCCAATGCAACGCTACCAACGTTCAACATGTGTTCGTAAACGCTAATGCCTGGTTTACCATTAGAAGTTTTTGCCCAAAAAGAAACTTCATTCATGAAGCATCCCTTGCAGTTTTACTTTAGTATTGCCGTTACTGGCCATCCCCCCAACTCCACAAACACATTCCTCCACTCTTGTGGCAGGGCGGCGGTGTCGCGCTGAATTGTCTCCTGGTCACCTCTGGCGAAGGGCCCTGTGATTCCCTTTGTTCCGTGTTGTTTCATGTTGTCCAGCGTTGATTCTGCCAGGCCCATGATGCCTCGGCCTGGCAGATCAATCCCTGATGATTTCAGGATAGCGTCTGCGGCTGTCCACAATGTTGCTGCATGTCCCGATGCAAGGACGGCGCAGGCGTGGTAGAGGGGCTTTAATTCGGGCGGGAGGTCAAAGGGGGCAAAACCAAGGGATACAAAGGCATCAAGAATCGCCTTTGGCGGCTTGCCTGTTACTGCAAGGGGCACACCACGCCAATCCTTTGCTGAGCCGTCAAAGCTGGTTAGGGGGTGCAGTGAGGGCACGCCCTCAATGTGCAGCGAACCGCTCATGTGGACGCACCTACCAATAAATTTTGCTGCATATTCTTGTAACACAACATCGGGCAGGGCCAGCAGAACCAGGCCATCCGGCTCTCCTTGGCGGGACTCCAGGGCAGCCGCATCGCCTAGCGCGTCTGCAAGGGCACTCCCTGCCCTGCCACGACCCAGGATTGTGAAGTGATGAGCCATAAATTAATTTACAGCTACAAGTTTCTCGCTGCAAGAGAGCATTTTTACTCGCTCCAACTGCCCTGTCTCGTTGGATGTTTTTTTGCTATTATCAATCGCTCCATAAACGCCTCGCGTGAAATCGTCACTGCGCCAAGTGAGTTCAGGTTTTCGTTAGGAAATTGGCCATCAATAAAGTGAAAGCCCCAGTCCCATGCAGTTCTGCATAGCGCTCTGAAGGCGGCCCTGGATGCGTAGTCTGTAAGACTGAACATGCTCTCGCCAAAGAATGCCGACCCCAGCGAAACGCCGTAGAGACCGCCTACCAGGTTGCCTTCCAGCCATGTTTCAACTGAGTGGGCATAGCCTGCGAAATGAAGGTCTGTATATGCCTTTATCATGCCTTTGGATATCCAGGTTCCCTCCTGGCCCTTACGCGGTACTTCGGAACATTGCATCATTATCTGCTCAAATGCTGTGTCCATGCGTATTTCAAAGGGAACACTCCTCAAGGCTCGCTCAGTCCGCCTTGAAAAATGTTCTTTTCCTGGCAGCAACACCGCCCTCTCCAGCGGAGACCACCACATTATGGGGCCATCCTGGTCAAACCATGGAAAAATACCCTTTGAATATGCCAGCATGAGCCGTTCGATGCTCAAGTCACCGCCGATGGCCAGGAGGCCGTTGGGTTCGGCTTCACCAGGGTCAGGAAAGATCAGGTTCTTTGAAAGATGGTAGATAGGCATTTTATTAAGAACTTAGAATCCTTTTCTCAGTTCTCACTCAGTTCTCAGTTCTAATTCGGCATAGGCTGTATGGTTATGCCTTTGTAATAGTGTTTGAGGATTTGGTCAAAAGTATATCCTTCCAGGGACATGCCATAGGCACCGGTCTGATCCATCCCAACTCCGTGACCCCACCCCCTGCCATAAAAGATGAATTTTCTGTTTGGAGCTTCTCCCGTGGCTATATATCTAAACACATTGTCCCTCAAACCCAGCGCACCCCGGATTCTCATGCCTGTAAATCTGTGTGAAGCACCATCCCTGTCTCTCACGACCATTTCAATGACTCTTCCATTTTCGTTATGCTTCAGTTCGAGACTCCTGAAGCTCCGCACAGCAGTCCTGGAGCGTAGGGATGCCAGCAACTCGGCCTCAGTCATCTCAGTTTTCCAATGGGCAAAGGCGTTGTAGCGGTCATAGCTGGCACCATCGGGGTCTAATCGTCTTACAAAGAGGCGGGAACCACCATCCTGCTTGAGCCATTTTACTCTGTCACCCACTTGCACGCTGACTTCACTGACCATACGCAGATATCCGCCCGGATACTCCTCCAGGAGCAGTAAGGGTGTACCCAGTCTCAACGGAGTTGGGCCTAATCTCTGTGGCCTCACCTGACCATCCAACAATAATGTGCCTTCCTGTATGTCCAGAGGCTCAAGCTCAGCCCACATTCGTCCCAAGGCTTGGAGGGCATCCAGGACTGTAACCCTTTGGGCATTCCATTGGAGCGGGGAGACAATGCCCCTCCTGGCTAAAAACCCTGCCAGGATGCGATCCTGGGCATTAACTGGGGCGTTTTGCAGAAAATAGGAAGCGTCCAATGGCCTCTCGATGCCGCTTGTTACCCTATCAAACTGAAGAGCCTTCGACATCCAGATGTATATCTGATTTCCTTCGGCAGGGGGGCTGGCGGGGGCTGGCAACTTGAAACGCCTCGTTAAAAAAGTGGTGTATTGCCTCAAATCTTCTGGTCTGTAGGCTACTGACATTGCGGAAGTATTCAATTGGCTCGCTGGCAGCAATCCTTCGGCCACCATTCGGGCGATGTCCCATGATAGCCATGACTGGCCGCCATCTACAGGGGCCGTGATGCCTCTGTATGGTAATGTCCTGGGCGTGTCAGGATAATTTGATGCGCTCTGGAGGTATGAGAATGATCCGCCAAAAACGTGTGTATTATTGACAGTTGCTCCTCCCCCTGTAGCCATAAACAGTGCCTGGATGGGTCTGCCATTCAATGTCGCAATTAGTCCTTTTGTCTCTTCTACGGCTCTATCCGTCAGGCTCTGCTCGCCGTCCTTACCGCCATAGACCTGATCTGCGGGGGTATCAAGCAGGTCGAAGCCATCCTTGGAGCGTTTGCCAAGGTTTGCGTAGGCATATGTCCTGGCGGCAACCGCCTGGGCTTTAAGTGCCTCGATTGAGGGATATGCCCAAGCCCCCATTTCTTTGGGGACTACACCACGAAGATAGGATTCCATATCCAATGTATTGATTACGTTCAAACGATTTTGGGCGTTAGGAAAAATATCAATCCTGCCCCGATATCCTCCCTTGCCTTCTATTGTCGAAATTGCATGATTGGGCTTGAGCGTCACTCCATCAGAGGGCAGGGCAATGCGCTCATATTTCTCTGTGATTCCGTACAGTCCTCCTCTGCTGTTTCTGGCACTGACCGTCTTTTTTTCGGAGGTGACCCATAGCTCGTCAAATCCTGCACCAATCAGCTTTTGCAGCAGTGGATCGGCATCCTCCACCGTGGCAAAAGAACCCAGCAAAACCCGCCATGTGTCTCCGTCAGGCCACTTAATGCTTTCGGGGGACTCCCCCAATCTCCTTATTTTTTGAATCAATGCGTCAGCTTCCTGCTTTACCAGGGGCGGACCTATCTGGATGCGGTACTCGTCTACCGTGGTCACGTTGCCCCGAGTGTCCAGCCAAATTCTGAGGCGCTCGCCATTGCGGAGCTGAATCAGGGTCTTCCCTGCCCTGTTGCACACCGATCCCCCACCTTCCAGGCTTATCACATGCTCTGTGGCATTGGTGGACAGCCCTATCTTGATGCTGGGGTTCCGCTGGGCGGTAAGGCACAAGGGGCAAAGGGAAAGGGTAGTAGCCAGAAGGAGGCGGGATATAGTAGTCATGCTATCAGGATATAGCATTTTTTTTCGAGATGCGCTTCTACGGTACTTAAAAGTGTTAAGAGCTTTTGAAAATGGCTGAAAATCAATATCAATACGCTTGATTTTTTATCATGTCCTCGGTTCTCCATGGTGCCTTTCCACCGCCCAACCATTGATGAAACCACTCCAGGTGGGAATTGTAATAGACGGGCATGGATTTGAGGTCATCTGGCCAGTGGCCGTCATTCCTGAACACGATGAGTCTGCTCGGAACCTTCATCAACTGAAGGTCAGTGAAGAATTGAAGACTCTGTGTATAGGGAACTCGGTAATCACGCTCACCCGTAATGACCAGACAGGGGGTCTTGTAATTTTTGACGTTACGGGAGGGGCTTTTTTCTTCGTAGGCTTTTGGATTGTCCCAGGGTGTGCCCGGAACGTCCTCTTGTGGAAACCACAGCTCTTCTGTCGTGCCGTGCATGGAGGGCAGGTCATAAACCCCCATCATGGCGGCCAGTGCCTTGAATGGGGTCTTTTGCCCCTCCAGCCACATCATCGCATAGCCACCCCAACTCCATCCCATCGCCCCCATGCGTTCAGCGTCGATATATGACAATTTGGATAAGTGGTCTGCCACGTTCAAAACGTCTGTCATTACCTTGCCTGTCCAGTCGCCGCTGATGGCATCTGTAAACGCCTGCCCGTAGCCTGTTGAGCCGTGGGGGTTTGGAAATGCCACGACATATCCTGCGGCTGGATAGACTTGCCAGTCGCCCCTGAAACTGTCCATCCACTGCATTTGAGGCCCGCCGTGGATGTTCATTATCAGCGGATACTTTTTGCCTGGGTCAAAGCCGTGGGGCTTGACGATGAATACATGAATGTCTTTGCCAGCAGCCCCCTTTACCCATATTTCCTCTGCTGGCCTGAAGTCAACTTCATTTGTGAGGGCTTCATTGAATCTGGTTAGCTGTTTGGTTGACTTTGAGGCCAGGTCGTAGGCATAAAGCTCGACTGGCTGGGCCACTGTGGTGGAAGTAAAATAGACGGTTTTCTGGTCGTGGCTCACCTGATATTCCCTTATGGACCTTCCTTCCAGCATTCTGGTTATCCTGCCTGTGTCTATATCAACTCTGCACAGCGGAGTGCGGCCCTTTTCCTGCACCAGGAAATATATTGACTTTGAATCTGATGCCCATTCAGGGTTTTCGACCCAATTGTCAATAGACTCTGTAAGGATGCGCTCACGCATGGTCTGGCGATCTATCACTGCAAGCCTGAACCTGTCACTCTCTGCTCCCGGCCTCTTCTGGAGCCTGTAGGCAATCCACCGCCCATCGGGACTGTATATCGGGTCGCCGTCAAAGGCTTTATTGTTTGTTATTTGACGCGGCTTTCGATCACCATCGACACTTATCAGAAAGAGGTCCTGATTGGTAGATGTCGCAGTTACAGGCTCTATGTTGGTAGCCACGCAAATTTCTTTGCCGTCAGGGCTTAGGCTGAAGCTCTGCGCATAGGCCGGATAATCCAATTTGCCGGAGGTGATGGCTTCGACCCCTCCACTGAAGGAGGCACGGAACAAATGGGTATATTGGAAATCCCGCCAGGAATCCCAGTGCCTCTCCAGCAACCCATCTGCCAGATGTGCCTGCACAGGGCCGGTAGCTAGTTTATTGGCTATTTCTGCATTTTTTGAAGCGTCTGCCCCTGCTTCAGGAAAAACGGAGGAAGTGAAAATCACCTGATTGCCAGAGGGCAAGAGAACCGGAGAACCAACCCCAGGGCCAAATGAAGTCAGACGCACTGCTTCTCCGCCACCGAGACCAATTGACCATAGCTGTAGCCCTGCTTCCCTGTTGGAGTTAAAGTAGATGGTGTTTCCATCCTTAGACCAGAATGGAGAAAAATTTGATTTGTCAGAATAAGTAATCTGCACACATTCGCCATTGGCCGTATTTACCATCCAGATGTTTGTGCTTCTTTTGGATGCTTTTAAGTCCTGAGTCGAGACCTGTAGAAGCATCTTTGTCCCATCTGGGCTTAGGGCAATTCCTGACACACCTTTCAGGCGATAAAGGTCTTCAATGGTGACTGCTCTCTTGCCTTGCGAAAAAACAGGAAGCGTCGAAAACAAAAGTGTGATTGCAAGTCCAGAGATTTTTGCAGGGATGAACATGTGTATAGCCTCCAAGTTTCACTGAATATTTTATACTGGTTATACTATGCAATCAAAAATTGCGTGGTCGAGTTCTCTGTGGCCGGTTGCCAGCTATGATGAATAAACTATCAAACTTTGCCTTTTCTGCTTTGATGAGTACCGCGCTTGGTGCCCAACCCCTCTTTTATAAGGGGCAGAACTATGGGTCTGAGTCCCAGTTCAACCCAATCTATTCATTCATAAACTATACGTTTGATACTCTACAAGTCCCCAGGAGCTTTGATGACGAGAATTTAGCGGCCCGATGGAGAGAGGTCCAGTGGAACCTGGGGCACCCCAGGAAAGCCATAGAGATGGAGGGAGGTTGGTCTGCCTTCATCAACCGCCAGATATTTCCTTATCGCTTTACTGAAAAGGATTGGATACCAAACTACGCGCTCCATTTGCTGGGTGGAGGGATGACATGGAGAAAAAATGCGGAGTGGTTTGAAAGCCACAATTTTCCTGTGCCAAGGCTGACATCTTTTTTAATGATTGCCGCTGCGGAATTGTTTCAGGAAGTGGTCGAAAAAAAATCCACATGGCATGATGACGAAATAGCTGACGTATATTTATTCAGGCCAGCAGGCATCCTGCTGTATTCATGGGAACCCTTCGCCCGCTTCGCAGCCGACACTCTGAGGCTCCAGTCCTGGGGTTATCAGCCGATGTATGCTCCCGATTGGGAGCGGGAGAGCGGCAGGAAGGGCCGCCTTGTGAATGTCGGTGAAAATTTTATTGTGCGCCCAAATGTGTTTAAGTCAGAAAGCATCAGGCCATTTGTATTTTTTGGCATGACTAATCTATTTGGATTTTCCCACAAGATAGGCTCCGCTGACAGTATTTCATGGGGGTTGGGTGGAGCGATGCTTCAAGCCAAACCTGAGGATGTCAGGCTGTCTGGAGGTATTTTCTGGGACAGAAATGACAGTCTGCTTGCTTCCCTGATTCTGAATGGCACAGACAACCTGGCAGTCAGGCTAAATATTCATCCAGGTGCCTTGTTTGCTCATAGTTCCTGGAGTCCTGGCATTTATGCGGGGATTGGAGATAAATTCAAGGATTTGAATTTTGGCATCACTCTGAAATACTCCCCCCTCGGTGTGGCTGGCGGCAAATGGACTCGTACTGCCAAGGGTAGCTCGGAGCCTGAATTCTGATACAAAATTCCAGGCTCTGTAGCAATTTCTCAGTTCTAGAACTGTATTCCGGCTGAAACCAGCACGTTTTTCAGCCTTGTCCTTTCCGAATAGTTACTATAAACGTCATCGTCTTTTCTACCCAGCATCCTTCTGGCATCCCAGGCATATTCCACTTTTATCGGAAAACCTCCTAATCGTAGTATCAAGCCCGCACCTGCAGAGGTCCTCCAGTGGGGAAATGGGGGCAAATATGAATAATCCTGCTCAATCTCCCTAACGCGGTTATATACTTCTCCCGAATCGATAAATAGTTCGCCCCACATCCAATGGCCTATCACTGGAAGCGGAAATCTGTAATCGAAATTGACCAGCGCGATGCCCTGGCCCCCAATTGGTGTCATGCGATATTTGTTTCTGCCCTGGCTGTCTAGTATCGGGCTATAAGGATGAGTCCTTTCACGCTCGAAAACCATCCCAAAGGGACCCAACTGGTCAGGCTCGATGCCTCGGTGGGAATTTGGGCCACCTGCAAAAAAACGTTCAGACAGGGGCATTTCCAGGGAGGTACTTGCAGTGGGGCGGGCGGCTCCAAGTCTAAGGGCCAGGCTGATGACTCCGAACCTTGCGTTGCGGGTTATTGGGTAGTTCCAGGCATAGCGAAAGTCTGCTTTGACAAAACTACTATTTGCACTTGTTCCAAGCGACTGGAGGGCAACATCAAACTGTATTACTGCGATACTGCCTCTTTTTGGATCGAAAGGATTGTCACGCGCGTCTCTGATAAATTGAACAAAGGGGATAGAAAGTATTGAGCGGTCGGGCGACCGAACTTGATCCTGCATTTCATTCATGTCTGGGCCTTTCACCCCGACATTCTCAAACCTATATCCGAGTCTGACAGTCCTCATGTCATATTTTGTGTCACGAACACGCCATTCAAGGCTGGTAGAATACCTGCGATGGAAAATTAAATAAACGTTTTGCCGCTCCTTGATAAAGGCAACTTCGCTTCTCATCAGTGCCCTGTTTCCCAGCAACCATCCCAAAGACCCTGTCGGAAGCCATGGGTCAGTATATCCAATGCTGTATATGTCTAATGAGCGACTTGGGTCACCTGTTGAAAAAAACTGCCTCAATGTGGAGCTGTTAATCGTTCCATCTCCAGCCAATACGTTAAAATCCATAGTCCTGGCTTTACCCAGCATGTTTATCCTCTGCGCTCCGAGGCCGAATTGGTAGCCAACTGACCGATCATAGCTAAAAGAGTTGCTGAAGTTCCATGCGGGTCTCTCGGAGAGCCGAAACATCATGTCACCAGGTTGCCAAGGGCTTGGGCCTACATTATACCCACCCAAGGCTTCCTCAACTGTTGAGGCTTCGACACTACGAAAAATGCCAAAACTACCTAAGTCACTCCTGGTGGCTGTGATTCTGGAAATAACCAATGGTCTGCCGAACCACATTCGCCCTTGATCGTTCCTGTTGCCCTGAGTGTCTGAATTGTCTGTGGGACGCATTATGCCGCGTATAAATTCCGCCTTCGTACGCTCTGCACCCTGGATGACTATCCTTCTCAACCGCTCAAAATTTTGTTGAGGCACCACTAATTCTACGTTTATTCCGTATGGCCCTGCCTCTTTCAACTGAGCCTCGACCATGGGATTTACTACACCACCGGAAGCAAGTGCCTGGTGAATTACAGATATCAGGTCAGCAATATGCAACCTGACAAAAGGGGTTGGCTCCAATACCGTGAATTTGTATGCATCATCATTGTGTTCCCAGTGTATTGGGCTTTTGACCCAATCTCTGTGGTAAGGCTGAAAGTCCAAAAAACCCGATTGCGTGTTGCTAAATGTCTCCGCTTGTTTTTCATCAATAAAATTATATACATCCTTGATTATTTCTTTTTCCCATTGGTCAATTCTCAGGACAATACTTATTTCTTTGAGTTCCTTGTAGCCGCCTTCATCAACAGTAATCAACAAATTGGCTTTTTTTTGTTCAGCTCTGAACCATTTTGTATGGACTCTGACTCCTGGATACCCTTTCAAAATGTAATAATTTTCCACCATGGTCTTACAAAGGATTTCAAATTCTGCGGTTGCCACGGGAGTTCTTGAAAAAAGACCACCGATATTGATTTTTGCGGCTTCCAGTAAGTGCTCTGAATGAAAGTCGTCATTTCCTTCGAATTCAATTTTTGCCACACTCAGCAGATCTGCACTTCTGATATTGTATATGAGCTGTTCGCGCTGGTTTTCATTGATTGGCGGGAGTGGGGTCAGGGTATGCCATACTTCGGCGAAGGGTCGGCCTTCTTCTCTGAATCTTCCTGCCAGCCTGCGGTCAGTCTCAATGAGCAGGTCTTCTCCATACCTGTCCACACTCGGAAGGTTTAACAATTTCCTCAATTGCCCAACCCTTACTCTGGCCCCTCTTACACCCAAACTCACAACTGGACCTGCATCAATGCTGATACCTAGTTTGCCGCTGAATTTTTCATGTAGAAAAGTAACCTTGGCAAATAGATGTCCCTCTTTGGCAAATATACTGTTCAAACGCCTGACAACCATGCGCTGAACCTCGTCAGGCCAGTTTTTTTTATCTTTTGTCATTTTTTTTAGCTGGCGGTCAAGGTCTCCCTGTATGGTTTTTTGCTCAATAGCTCCAAAACTAATTGAGTTTGATATATCAATCTGGTGAATTAAATCAGGCTGACCAGTAAGTATCATGACTTCTATACTGTCCCCTGACTCTGATCTGGTAATCTCAGCGTATGGTTCCGGGTACCCCCAAACCTTTAGCCAGTCCTCTGCCCTTCTTTCCCAGGAGTCTTTGGCAAAATCGCCAAGCCTGGTTCCCTTCCTTAAGTCCTGCAGCCATGGCTTTATCCGCTTTTTTAATTCTGGTGGCGCAACAGTACTTATTGACTTTAATTCTGGCCAGGGAACCAAAGCTAATAATAACTTTGTTTCGCCTCCATCTTCCACTACCCTGCCATCCACTTCCATAAACCTGTCTGTCGCACGGATGGCATTTAATCCCAAAGAGAGGCGTTCAGCATCTATGGCCTGCTCTACATTTTCCCTATATCCAAAGGCCAGCCTTGCAATCTGTTTGTCATCCTCTGTTAGTTTTTGGGCTGGCGAAAAAATAATATCTTTGACGAGTGGTACTGGCACATCCTGTGCGAATACTTTGCTCGAAGGCGCAAATGCCACCAGTATAAAAAAAACACGTAGTATCTTTCTGGGCATTTCAGCAAGACTTAGCAGACAGCAACCAGGCCAAAGACACGTCTTTGGCCTGGGCAAACTGTTGTTGTGAAATCAAAAATCAGACAGTGCCTCAGCTTCAGTGTCCCTCACCTCAAATACAGAGTGGAGGCTCGTCATCTTCATTAATCCAAAAATCTTGGCATTCATGCCGCAAATCCTCAGTTCACCGTTCTTGTTCTTGATGGATGTATAACAACCAACCATTTCGCCTATCCCTGAAGAATCCAAATAACTAACTTTTGATAAATCAATAAGAATTTTCCTTACTCCTTTTTCCAGCTCTGTACGGACAGCTTCTCCCAAATCCTGGTCACCGTCACCGAGGACAATTTTCCCTTCGGGACACAGGATAAGTACGTCGTTGTGATTCTTACGGGTCATTTTCATGCGTTTCACCTCAACAATGGCTCATACGGATTCTAGCAGAATAGGATGATTGATAAAATAGGAAAAATAATTGAAAGCTGTTTTTTGGGGAATTCGGGTTAGGGTTCCGAAAATAATCCATGTCTTTATGGAGAATATTTACGATTGAGAAAACTCCCATATATGCCTACCAAATTCCGGCACGTACCATGCATAGGTATGACAGTAGTCGCCCAAAATCGGGTGATTCTTGCACGGATTTTCTATGTTCGATTTAATTTCCAAGAGCAACATGGTCACCACGATGGACAAGGCCATGACGGTGGCCTCCCGCCGCATGGGACTTGTGGCTTCCAATTTGTCGAACATTGACACACCGTTCTACCGTGCAAGAGATTTGCCTTTCCACGAAACTCTGCAGGCGATGTTGGGAAATAACGAGTCTGGGCAAGAACTGCCCACGGTTCGTACTCATACATCGCATATGCCAAGAACGGGTGTTTGCCCTCTGGTACGCACTCACCCCTTGCACCTGTGTCCTGTACAGAATGATACGGTGCCGCCCTTTAACATCAATCAGGCCATCACCGCTTATGAGCGCAACGACTTAAACGACGTAAACCTGGATGACGAAAACATCAAGCTGATGAAAACTCAGGGTACTTACAGCCAGGCAGCTGCATTTACCCAATCAGCCATCAAGAGAATTTTTACTGCCATACGCGAAGGGGCTAAGTAATGTCATTCAATAAGATACTTGACGTTGCAGCAACAGGAATGACGGCCCAGCGCCTCCGAGTGCAGTTAATTTCAGCAAACGTAGCCAATAGTGAAACGACCCGAACCCCAAATGGTGGGCCTTACGTCAAGAAAGATGCTGTTTTTCAAATTCGACCCATGGGCGAGACAGTAGATGGGATGCCGCTGGTCGGAGTACAGGTACCATTCATACACGACTCGAATGACCCGTTCATATATAAATACGAGCCAGGCCATCCTGATGCAAATGAAGATGGGATGGTTGTTTACCCAAATGTAGAACCAATACAGGAAGTTGTAAACCTGACCGAAGCAGCTCGCTCCTTTGATGCAAACGTCAATATAGTCCGAGCTGTAAGACAAATGGGGCAGTCTGCCCTGGACATGTTGAGGACGCAATAACTCAAAAATGACATTTTTATGACTGGCAGACAATTCAGTAATGCCATATCCTTAACCGATAGAGTATAGACAGAGCCGTTGCCATGGACCCACTACTCAATCTAAACACAATGAACCCAGTGAAGCCCCTGGATCGCCTGGGCCAAAACGAGGTGTCAGGCTTTCCAGACAGTCAAAACAGCACAAATTTCAGCGACTTGCTCAAAAGGGCATTGAACGAGGTCAACATGGATGAGAAGGTTGCCGAAGTTGAGGCACGAAACTTGATGACAGGTCAAGGGACTGACATGCATACGGCTGTTTTGGCTGTCCAAAAAGCTGATGTCAGTTTTAATACTATGATGGCCGTTCGTTCTAAACTTATAGATGCCTACCGCGAAGTCATGCGAATGCAGATGTAGTGGTTCCTCGTCACATTAGTCACAGAACATCGGCTGTTTTGAGGAAGAAATGGCCGACGAAGATACCAACATCATCCAGCAGACGATAAAGGCTTTCCAGAGCCTGACGACCATACAAAAAGGTATGGTTATTTCTATTTCAGCCATAGTAGTGTTCTTCCTGGCTGGGTTACTCATATGGGCAAACCAGGAACCCATGGGCCTACTGGCAAGCAACCTGAACCCTACCGATGCAAACACCATCGTAGAAACGCTGAAACAACAAAACGTCAAGCATGAAATAGGCAGCGACCGTCAGAGTATTTACGTACCAAAAAAGATGGTAGCCAGCTTAACCATCCAGATTATGGGACAGGGCAATCTCACCGGCGACAATGTCGGATGGGATAAATTGGAGACACCAGGACTAACCACAACTGATTTCAGTCAAAGGACTACATACTGGCGAGCCAAGGAGAAGGCTGTGGCCAAAGACCTTCGGGATGGTCTGCCCGCACTTATTTCTGATGCCAGACTCCAGATAACACCTGCAAATACCAGCATTTTTATTAGTGACAAAGAAGATGCAAAGGCAGCGGTCATACTGACGCTAAAACGCCGTCAGATGCCTCACGAAGATACGATTTTGGGCATCACTCACTACGTAGCTGCGGCAATTGACGGGCTAAAACCGGAGGGAGTAGTCCTGATGGATCAGTTCAACCGCTTTTTGACCAAGAAGGAACTACCCTCCAGCATGGCAGAAGCCATCACTGAAGTCCAGAAAACCATGCAAAGGGATGAAGAAGAGATACTAGCAAAGAAAGTCATAGCCCTACTAGAACCAGCCGTAGGCAAAGGCAAAGTTATGGCACAAGCTACAGTCGAACTCGACTTTGATAAAATACAAATTCAGGAGTACAGCGTTGACCCACAGACCCAGATTGAACGCTCAGTTGACCAGGCGACAAGAAAGGCCACAAGGCGCGAGGAACCGCTGGGGGTACCAGGCACGCCCACTAATGTAGCACCGGCAGATCCAGGACTTAACAATCGAAACGTCCTTTTGACTGAAGACGAGGCAAGGTCAACAACAAACTACGAATTGAGCGAAGTAAAGCGCGCCGTAGAAAAATCTCCTGGCAGCACCAAGAGAGTTTCATTGGCAGTATTCCTGGATTATAAAACCACCTATGCCGAAAAGACAGAAGGCAAAGGTGATTGGGCTATTCAGTATGTGGCCTGGACAGATGAAGAGATTGCAAAATATCGCAACCAGGCCGCCGCAGCCGTAGGCATAGACAACAATCGCGGAGATACAATCAGCGTTGAAAGCATAAATTTTGCCCCAACGATAAGTCCCATCGAAGAAGCTGAAGCGAAGAGACTATACTGGATGAACCTGGCTAAATTCCTGGCCCCGTTTGTATTATTATTTCTTTCTGCCATAGTCTGGTTCATCTACAAACTTGCCACGCGCAAGAAAGAACTGCCCGTTGAAGAAGCAACCCTACTGCACGTTGAAGAAGAGGAAGAAGCCATGCCGCCAGAGCCAAAAGTCATCGTACCTCCAAAGACGCTGGAAGAGCTGAAGGCTGAAATCGAAGAAGAATTCAACGCCGAAAGCGCATCCCAGGCTCCGGAAGCACACCGAAGAGAAGTAATCAAACAGCGTGTATCAGAAATTATTACAGCAGACCCAGAAAATGCTGCATCTCTGGTGCGTTCATGGCTGGTGGAAGAAGAAAGCGGAGGAAGATAAATGTCTAAATTTTCCGGAGCGCAAAAAGCCGCAGTCCTCATGGTCTCCCTGGGAGATGAGGCCGCCTCTGCCATATTTAAATACTTAGAGGAAGACGAGATTCAGTCCATCTCTAAGGAAATTGCCCTCACAAAGCATGTGCTGCCAGAAGTAGCCGATGATGTAATGGAAGAATTCCATACGATGACATTGGCCAAGAGCTATATAACCCAGGGTGGCATTGAATTCGCAAAAAAACTATTGATCAAGTCTGTTGGACCTGAAGCCGCAAGAAAAATCATTGATCGCCTGACAAAAGCCCTGGAGTCCAGTGCTGGCTTTACTTCTCTCGAGCGTGCCAACCCGCAGCAATTATCGAAATTCATCCAGAGTGAGCATCCACAGACTATTGCATTGATTCTCGCACACTTGAACGCTACCCAGGCAGGTGAGCTGATCGTCAGTCTCCCTGAAGACCTACGCGCAGAGGTATGTATGCGTATGGCAAACTTGCAGGAGATAAGCCCTGAGGTAGTGAGGCGCATTTCTCTCATTCTGGAACAAAAACTGGAGGCACTTGGCTCTTTCTCTATCGAAGCCTATGGCGGCGTACGGGCCGTAGCAGAACTCTTTAATCGCATGGATCGCAACACCGGCAGAACCGTGCTTGAAAAAATTGAGGCTGATAATCCACAGTTGGCCGGAAATATCAGAGACCTGATGTTTGTGTTTGATGACATCCTACTGATAGATGACATCGGCATCGCCGAAATATTAAAGCGAGCCGACAAGAAAGTGCTGACAATAGCATTAAAAGGCACGAGTGAAGAATTGCGTAGCCAATTCTTCAGGAATATGTCTTCCCGTGCAGTCGAGATGATGAGGGAAGAAATGGAATTCATGGGTCCGATAAAGCTGCGGGACGTTGAAAAAGCTCAGCATGAAATAGTTGAAATCGTCAGACAGCTTGAAGAAGAAGGTGTAATCACGATCGGCGGAGGAGGCGGCGACGACTATGTCTCCTGATGTGAGGTATATATCTGCCAAAGATATAGATGCCAATCGCATCAGGTCGTACCCATACCCAGCAGCGACAGTCCTTCCGACCATAGAAGAAATACTGCCTTCAGCAGATGAAGATGCCAACGAACCACTCGGGGCAGCCTACTCAGAAACTCCCGAAGAAATCGAACAACGCCTGAAGAATGCCAACCAAATCATTGCGGAAAAACTGGCCCAGGCAGAAAAAATGGCAGAAGAAAAACTGGCCCAGGCAGAAAAAATGGCAGAAGAAAAACTGGCAGAAGTGGCAGAAAAATATACAGAGGCCGAGCAAAATGCTATAGAAACAGGTCAAAAGGCATATGAAGAAGGCTACGCTGCAGGCGAAAAAGAGGGGCGAGCTGCCGCAGATAGTCAGTTCAAGATACATCTGGGTCGACTGGAAGACAGCCTGGAGACCCTCTCCAATGCAGCCAGCCTCATAAAAAATGCTTCGGAAGATGAGGTTCTGGCCCTGGTGACGGTCATGGCCGAATACCTGGCCTGTCAACATATAGAAAATTCAAGTGACTCTGCAGCAGCCATGTTGCGCATAGTGATGGAAGCTCATCCTTTCCCCTTGTCCGAATCTGCCTCCCCGGGCGAACCAGCCGCTCTGATTTTTATGCACCCCAAAGATTTTGAGCAGGTTCATGACAGCTTTTCGAGCAACTATCCAGGGCTGCGTCTGGCTGCTGATACTGAATTGAGCCGAGGCAGCTTCAAACTTGAGACCGCCGATACAGTTCTCGATGCCACATTTGAAAAGAGAAGGGAAAGACTATTGGGCATCGTCACGCGCCTCATGGAGGAGGGGCAAGTCTGATGCGCCTGCTCCCGTTACTGGAAAAAGTGCCTAAACTGCCACTGGCAACACGTATGGGGCGGGTCTCAAAATTGATCGGCCTTGTAGTTGAGTCTGTCGGGCCTGAGGGAGCCATCGGCGAAGAAATGCTGATTCATGGCGATGGTGGCCGATTAATATCATCTGAAGTGGTTGGATTCAGCGGTAAAAAAGTGCTACTGATGCCTGTGGACAACACAGACGGGGTTCGGCCAGGAATGTACGTGGAGGGGACTGGAAACATGCCCCTCCTGTCAGTTTCCGAATCCATGCTCGGAAGAGTGATCGACCCCCTTGGGAACCCCTTGGATGAGGGGCCACCAATCCCAGGCCAGGCCAGAGTACCGGTCAACAATAATCCTCCTAACCCCATGAAGCGAAAACGTATCAGGGAAGTGCTTTCCACAGGTGTCCGAGCGATTGACGGATTGTTGACACTTGGGAAGGGGCAGAGAATTGGAATATTTGCCGGCTCAGGTGTTGGAAAATCCACACTACTTGGAATGGTTGCCAGAAATACCAGTGCAGACATCAATGTCATAGTCCTGGTCGGAGAGCGTGGTCGCGAACTGAAAGAATTTATCGAAAATGACCTGGGCGAAGAAGGCTTAAGGAGGAGCGTGGTAGTCGTGGCCACTTCAGACCAGACCCCCCTTCTCCGTCTGCGCTGTGCCCTGGCCGGAACCGCAGTCGCTGAATATTTCATGCGCCAGGGCAAAGACGTACTCATGATGATGGACTCAGTGACACGTTTCGCGATGGCCCAAAGAGAAGTTGGGCTTTCAGCCGGTGAACCGCCATCGAGCCGAGGTTACACCCCATCAGTTTTTGCGCTATTGCCAAGACTGATGGAAAGAGCAGGCAATTTTGAAGACAGAGGCTCCATCACTGGCATATATACAGTGCTGGTTGAGGGAGACGACATGAATGAACCCATAGCCGATACCGTACGCGGCATCCTGGACGGCCACATAGTCCTTTCAAGAAAACTAGCAGGCAGAAACCACTACCCCGCTATAGACGTACTGCCCAGCATCTCAAGGCTTTTCTCTACCCTGGCAATACCAGAGCAAAAACAGCTCTGTGCAAAAATTCGCGACTTAATGGCTATATACAACGATGCCGAAGATTTAATTCAGATTGGAGCCTACACAAAAGGCTCAAGTGCAGAAATTGACCAGGCCATTCAATTCAACCCAAAAATATTGGCCTTCCTGCGCCAGGCAGTTGCAGAAGAAACTGGCTATCAACAGACACTTCTGGACATGGGAAAGATTTTTGATTTAGACCTGAGTAAGTATTTCACAGAGGCTAAATAGCATGGCGAAACGATTCAAATTTCGTTTGGCCTCGCTCCTGAAAATCAGGGAGGCAAAAAAAAAGGATGCCCAGCGTCTCCTGGGTGTCCACATGGGAGAGCTTCAACGCCTTAAGGACAAATTAACTGCCCTGACAGAAGCTGGACTCGAAGCATCCCAACAGCGGCGTGCCATCAAAGGACAGGCCATAGAAATGGATTTGTGGCGGTCAATAGAAAGGTTTTTAGTTTCGATTGAAAGAAGGATGAATGAGACCAAGGTAGAAATTGAACGAGTCCAGATACTGGTGGATGAAGCAAGGGTGGCATTGACAAAGGCGCACCGCGCACACCTCACCCTGCTGCGCCTGAAAGAGAGGCGACAGGAGCAGTACGACTTTGAAATAGCTAAAGAAGAACAACAGCAAGCCGATGAAATAGCCGTGATGCGCTACCAGATTAATACCAAATTGCGTTCAATTGACATTGAACGCGAAACGCCCAAGGTTTTTCAAACGCGAGCAAAGTCTGCATTTTCAAAAACTTGCAGATACTGCTCAGGCGTCACTTAATTCCAGATTGCGATATTATTATCGCAACCTGGGTTTAAACCACTGCCGCACCTTTATCCTGGAGGTCAACATGTTACGCCGCAACATTTTTTGGATAATAGCCCCAGCAGTCCTGTCTGTAGGTGTCATATGGCTCTCTGCACAAGACAACAGGGCACAGTCCGAAGGGATAAAGATTGGTGAACTGGCTGAAAAACTACAGGACAGAGAGAGGTCTGTTACACAGAGAGAGACATCCCTGTCCCAACTCCAACAGCGGCTTAATACCCTTCAGGCAACCCTGAATCAGGAAAAAGAGCAGGTTCTTGCAAGAGAAAAGGCCATTGAGGAAGAAAAAGCCAAATTTGCAGAAGAAAGAGCCAAAATAAAAGAAGAATATGCTAAGTTTGAAGCCGAAAAATCCAAAGAACTCGCCAGGCTCAGTGAACTTGAAAAGACGATTGAACTTGAAAGAGACCGCAAATTAATCATAGACGACGTTACGGTGCAACTGGTCAGAACCTACGAAGCCATGGATCCCACAAACGCAAGCAGGGCATTGCAGGAACTGGCCGGTGTTGACTTTGACATTGCAGTAGGGCTGATGGTCGCCATGCAGCCCAAAAAAGCTGCAAAAGTTTTTGACGAACTGACACCCCTGGATCCAAAACTGACTGGATTACTCAGCGAACAAGTTGGAAAGCGTAGAAGAGAGGAAGAAAAGAAAAAATAGTTTCCCCGCTGTTTCAGTAGCTTGCTTACAGGTTAAACGCAACCTGGCATCAATAATAATCGCTCCTGAATTGTCTGTTCAGTGCGGCTTCGTTGACGTATATCCCATTGATACGACCCCAGAGGCTATTGAAGCCACGGCGCATGGCACCCCTGGTTCTCAACTCGTCCAGTTCGGCAAGAATTATCTTTGAGGATTCCCTGCCCTGAATTTCCTTAACCATCTCCATGCGCTTTTCTAAAGTGAGAGGCTCGGCTGGAGTGCGTGCCCGAATTATGGCAGTCCACAATTTACCATCATTTGTCCAGACCGGCCTGGTTAGGCTGCCCACGGGTGTTTCGAGGATGGTACGGCGAGCTGATACGTTGCCAGCCAGTTCAGAAATTTCTTCAAATGAGTATTCGATTTTTGTTTCTGTATCCCCCAATGCTTTCAGGTTTTCTCCAGCCTGATTAAATCTCTCAAATAACTCAACCCTGGCTCCATCCTGCCTGTAGGCATCCAGAACTTTGGCCCTGATTTCTTTCAGAGGCGGCACGGCTATTGGCAACTCTCTCTGCACTCGATAGACCAGGAAGCGGCCCTGCGCTGAAACGATTTGAGATACTTGCCCCACCTTCATCGCAAAGACATCACTTACAACATAGGAAACATCCTCTAAACCTTCCACTTCCGAACTTTCTGACGTAAAGGGTTGGGTGGTGGTGGCCTTTAGGCCCAGGCTTGAAGCTGCGGCACTCAGGTCACCCCTCTCCCCTGCCCTCTTGCGTAGCTGCTCCAACCTCTCCTTCGCTCTTGCAGAAAAACGCTCGTTGAGTATCTCTGCTGTCAATTCATCCTTTGCCTCTTCATATGTGCGGTCTTTGCGGTCGTATAGTTTTATCAGATGAACACCAAATTCGCTCCGCACTGGTTGGCTGACTTCACCCTTTTGCAAGACAACGGCCCCGTCCCAGAAGGCTTTGACCATGACTCCATCCCTGAACCAGCCAAGGTCTCCCCGATTGGACTTTGCGCTGGGGTCTTCGCTCTCAGCCTCTGCAACCCTTGCAAAGTCGGCACCGGCCATGATCCTTGCCCTGATTTTTTGTATCTTTTCTTCAGCAGCCATGAGTTCATCGGCATCAGTTCCCCTGATGAGAATATGGCTGGCCTTTAGCTCTAAATAACTATTTTTCTTTGCTTCGTATGCACTCTTTAACACTTCTTCGTCAGGGGCCAGTGAGTTACCAAAAAGACTCTGATCCACCGTGACTACCTGCAATACACGGCGTAACCCTACCTGGAAACGATCGCCTGAGGACTTCAAAAATTCTTCCAGTCTGGCATCACCCGGGTCTTCGATAGTCCAATCAGTTGGAGAAAGAGCTATACACTCCAGTGACATCTTTTCGTTACGCGCCCTGTACTCTTCATTTAGCCAGGCATCATCTACAGGAACCTGCACCGCGGCCTGTTCATACATCTTGTTCATGACCAGGCGGCTGCGGGTGCTGTCTTCAAATGTCTTGAGGGACATACGGAATGCCTGGGCAAGCAGGCTGCGTATTTCATTGGTTGGCAATAAGCGTCCATCCTGATCCAGCATGAAGGGAATTGAACTCAATTCAGCCAATACAGCATCCCGCAGTTCTGAGTCCGTGACAATTACCCCATGCCTGTCAGCAAGTTCTTCTGTGAGGCGCAGATTTACCAGCTGGCCAAAGGCTTGCTGCTGGATGTAAGGCATTATAGATTCCATGTTTTCCTGTCTGCCAAATTGCTGGATCATCCGCTCGATAGTTTCGTTCAGGTCGCGCCGCCTAATGTCACGCCCATACACACGCGCAACTACTACCTCGGGCGAATCAGGGTGGGTGGTCTGAAAAGCAGTCCCCAGATAGGCCAACAGCCCAAATGACAGAACTATCATGAGACCGCCTGTAATCTCTTTTCTGGTCTTAAATACATTTCTGAAATCGCGCAGCATGATTACTCCAAGAATTTTATACCCAACCTTATAGCATACCAAAGTAAGGGGCAGATGGCATCAACCTGAAAAAACATCTGCACTTTTCCATGCAATTCAGTATATACATTAGTAGGAGGTGCTATGTTCGCGCTGGTTCCGATTGTTCCGATTGTTCAGATTGTCCCGTTTATCTTTGCTTTCTCACTCAAACCACCCCAACCCTCCATCGACCCAGCCATTTTCAAGAATGAGCGGGCGGGTGCGCTGGTAACGATCGCTCCGAGTGACCATGAAATTACCAGACAGGCCAGACAGATACTCAGGTCTCCCGAATTGGTTGAATATTCTCTGGGGCTTAAAACCTATGACCTCAACCCTACCAACCCTGACAAGATATTCACATATACATCGAGACATATTGATATTTCAAAGCCTGGTTTTGCCCTGTTTGCTCCTTCTGGCAGACTCATAGCCAGGGGAAATACAGCTCCGACCAGGGAGCAGATTAAGACGGCCCTGGATAGTGCAGGAATTCAGACCCCAATTAAGACCCTGCGGACATTTCTGCAACAGCACCCCAACCACATCGAAGCGAGGGGGCAACTCATTGGTTTACTGAGGGATAAAGCCATTGCACAGACAAAGGCAAAACTGGACATTGACTCCAAAAGTGCTCGGGAACGTATGCAGGACAGTCGAGGCGAGGGGGTTAGCGTCAGTTTCAACAACAATGACCTGCCTGACACCAGTTCATTTCAGTCCAAACAATTAGAGAGTGAGGATGACATAACTATCTGGGCACCCTATGCCCAGGAGCTGGATATGGCATTTAATAACGGTACCTGGTCCAGTCTCATCGGCACGATAAATGACACCTTTAATTACGCCCCGGTAGAGATATGCAGCCAAACCATGATGGTACTGTATCGCCGTCATTTACCTATAATCGAAGAAACGTTAGTGACACTTCCTGGACGACATGATTTGTGGTCACTTTGGTTCTATTTCGCAAAGATGACTGACAAAAGTGGTGGAGCCGTATTTCTTGACTCTTTTCCCGACATGCCTCCGGAATTGAGGATTCAATGGCCCCCGCCGAATGTCGTTGATTTTTTTGTCAAGAGCGCAAAAGAAGCAGGGGATTGGGGGTTAATCAGAAAACTGCTGGATACTTTTTGGATAAGTCTAAAAAATATGGCTGCACATGCAAAATTTGCTGCAGAAAACCCGAATATACGGATAAAGACATATTGGGATATTAACTGGAGCATCAACTATTCCGCGTTGCTGGAATCCATGCTGCGCACCGGCTCAGATGATGAGGCACATGAATTTGTGCAGGCAATTAAATTAAGCCAATCGCCGCAATTAATTGGTAATTGTATCGAGTTGGCGGTAAGTTGCGAAAGAAGCGATCTGGCCGAACAATGGAGGCGGCTGCAATGATTCGATACCTTCTCTTTCTCGTTTTGGTTGCCACCACACTGAATGCCCAAGGCTATGCAACAAGCGTTTCACCGTACGATTTTTCATTTTATCCAAGGACGCTATCTGGCCTCACTAATAGACTTGAGCGGGAGCGCGGTGGAGCCGTCATAGCCCTGGCACAGGATAAAATGGGGGCGCGGACAAGGCTCACAGAAATATTGTGTGACGAAGGACTGCTGCCCTACAGCCTCCGCAGCATCGCGGAAGCCCATTCTGATGCCTTCGGAAAAGAGATATGCGAGCAGCAGGGATGGGAGGGCACAGGGCCTCGCTGGGTTTTTGTGGACTTTTGCGGCCAAATCATTGCAAACGGAAACGGGCTGCCGACACCTGAAGAAATACTTAGGGCAATAGACATGGCTGGAGTCCGTCCTCGCCTGGAAATACTAAAACAGTTCACAAGGCAAAATCCTGAACATTTAACCGCCTGTGTGGAATTGCTCATCGAATTGTGCAGGATAGGAGAAATACGCACATACAAATCTCTAAAACTGGGTCTGCCAAATCTTTTCAAGGGAAACAGTACGTTGATTTTCCCCGGTGCCCAAATAGACATCAACACCAATTTTACCGAACTGCCGGAGGATTTACTTCTCAGTGACTCTGAAGATACAGAAATATGGGAAGACTATGTGCGTTCATTCAATGCCATAATGCCAAAATTATTGCCATTTCAGTCGCTGCGCCATTCTTTAATATCCCTCATCCCCGACAGTCTGGCCTTTAGTCCATTGCTCCAAAGAGCCGCAAATTCTTTTTCGCCCAAGGTAGAAGATGCCCTGTTAGCAGAGCCATCCAATACAAACCTCTGGAAGCTATGGATCGCCCTCAAGCCCGGCCGTTCCATTGTTGACCTGCTCGACACCTTAGTACCTGGGCCATTTACGTCTGAGAGCGATTGGCTCCCACATGCCGCCAAGGTAGCCTGGATAGCACACTGCCGCCGCATAAAAGACTGGAACAAATTATTTGAATTTGCGGAACCAATCTGGGACGTTGTGGCAAGCGCTATCTCTGGCCCGGATGCAAGGCAATTTACATTTGTTGTATCGTTTTTTGTCCATAGCACATGGATGGAACTGATGGAACCTTTGGTGGACGCTCTGCTGGGCCTCAACAGGATTGCAGACGCAGAACAAATCCTGGAAATGTGGTCGCAACATTCAAAGTGGGACGGTGCCTTTCAGCGCGCCGCTAAAATAGCCAGACAGCATGGTTTTGAAACACTGTCCGAAAGGTGGGAAAAGATGCGCTTAAAAGCAGATATTTCCACGAACCTGCCATAAACTAATCCTATGGGAGACGACCTGGTACGCAACCGCAAGGCTTTTCATGACTATCACGTCATTGACACCTGGGAGGCTGGCATGGCCCTGCTGGGAACCGAGGTCAAGAGCCTGAGGACCGGAAGGGGAAACCTACAGGACGCTTTTGTGGACACGACTTCAGGCGAATTGTGGCTCAAGCAGGCCAATATTAGCCCTTACGATTTTGGCGCGTATGCTAACCATGATCCCCTGAGACCACGCAAACTCCTGATGCACCGCGATGAGATCAAGCGAATCATCGGCAAGGTTGACCGTAAGGGATTAACCGTAATCCCCTTGGCAATTTATCTGAACGCCAGGGGCAAGATAAAAATCAAAATAGCCCTCGCCGAAGGCAAGTCCAGGGGCGATAAGCGCGAAGCCCTCAAGGAGAGGGAAGCCAGGAGGCAAATGGACAGGATACGCAAAGGCGACAGGGAATAGTTGTGGTCATCGCCTGAACTTCATCTCCCAATTCATACTACCAGTCTGTTTTGGGTTAATTGTCAGCTTCACCAACTGTCCCTCAGCGATGGCATCCGCAGGGCTGGAGCTATCAAATGAGTAGCCGTTGGGTACAAAAACTGTAATTTCATAGGGGTCACCTTCAACCACATGGCTCTGTGCCGACAGAACATTAGTGCTGGCATCCCATTTTACTGATACCAGGTCATGTCCGCCCTGACTGATGTGACGGCTGGTAGAGACTATCTGGGGATGCTCGGTAAATTCACGGATGGCAAAGAGTTGGGTACCCTTTACGCCCAACTTCGGGGCAACAAATTCACGCTGGCACACTCCCAAAAATTGTTTTGTCCAAAACTCAAATACCAGATAATCAACGTCAGGGTCTAGTCCCAGGTCTGAAAATCTGACTGTTTCTGACGCAAACTCGCTCTTTGTCCAGTTCATCCTTCCAAGTACGTTCCAGTAATCAAAGGATTTATTAATCTCCAGCAGCCACCAGGGGCATATTTCACCATCCTGGTCTGCGTCAATGGGAGATGGCGGCCCACCCTGCTTTACGTCTGCCCTGTCCAGCTTTATCACGTTGTCTGATTTTCTGGGGTCATAGTCGTACAATTGACCGGGAACAGTAAACAGAACTGGCGCGGCCCGCTTTAGCCCTTCCAGGTTTGCATCGTCCCGATACACTTCTGCTCGGTCGCTAAGCATGAGCATTGACCCTGAAATAGATGCCAGGGTGGGCCGCAAGACGGTATCTGTCAGGTGTGCTTCTGTTTTAGCCGTTTGTAAAACATTGCCCACGCCTGTGCCCCGCTCTCTTGGAAGGATGTCGCAGTGGTCTGGGTCATTGCGCCAGACTATGCCATTCCAGGAGTTGTACTGCTGCATGGTGGCAGGGCCGAATCCGTCTCCCCCCAAACGGCATCCATCGGCAAAGCCAACGGCCTCAGGCAAAATGCCCCAGCACGCCAGTAAAAACGTACCAGTGCCAAGCCCTTGTCTGGCTATCTTCAAATATGCACGGAAAATATCGTCTGCGCTCAAGTGCCTCTCTGAACCATGTCCATCGGATACATTGATGCCGTCATAAAGCAAGTGACGCAGGGTATCGATTTTTACATAGGTAAACCCCGCATCCCTAAATGCTCTATAAGTTGGAAAGACAAGTTTGTTAGCGGCGCCAGGCACAGTCGCGTCAATGCCATAGTAAAGCCAGGGGCCGCGAACCAGCTCACCGCTCGAATTTCTGACAAACCATTCAGGATGTTGTTCCAGAGTTTCACCGTCCCTGAAAAACGCACCTATCCAGACGGCAGGTTCAAATCCGGCTGCACGCACTCGGTCTGCATATCCCTTCATGCCATCGGGGAACTTGTCATTCCATACAGTCCAACTCTCAGGAGTTCCGCTCCCACCCTGGTATGTGTCGTCAAT
>Ga0082212_10002682_pt1 | contig 25725 bp, 24 predicted proteins | sample TergutNt197P3_FD_71548 | JGI IMG/M metagenome (GOLD analysis project Ga0082212, IMG submission 71548) | Neocapritermes taracua P3 segment gut microbial communities from Petit-Saut dam, French Guiana - Nt197 P3 | ecosystem: Host-associated > Arthropoda: Insects > Digestive system > Gut ...
TCGCAAAGCGTTTCCGCTACGGCGCTTCCCAATCCACCATTAATGGAATGCTCCTCTACGGTGATGATCACGCCGGACTTTTTCGCTTGACGAACGACAGCATCCCGGTCGAAAGGCTTGATGGTATGCATGTCCAGTACGCTCGCGTTTATGCCTTTTTCTTTTAGCATCTTAGCGGCCATCATGCACTCATAGATGATCGAGCCGCACGCGATGATTGTGGCGTCGTCTCCCGGCAGAATTTCGATGGCTTTACCGATTTCGTATTCGTAGTCGTCGTCTGCGTATACATTAGGAGAACCGGCTCTGTCGATCCGGATAACCATCGGTCCCTGATAAGCGACGGAGGCACGAATCGCTTTGCAGCATTGACCGGCGTCAGCCGGTACGACGACGGTGAGATCCGGGATGGCGCGATAAAGCGCGAGATCAGCTACGTCGTTGTGGGTGGGGCCGCCGCCGGCGGTGATTCCCGCATGGGTCCCGATCAGACGGACGTTCACATAATTATAAGCGATATCGGTATGGATTTGATCAGCCGCTCGAAGAGGCAGAAACGGCCCGAAAACTTGGGCGAACACCAGCTCACCGGCCAAAGCGAGTCCCGCGGACGCGCCGACCTGATTAGGTTCGGCTATACCGAAATTAAAACAGCGTTCAGGATATTTACTTAGTAGCTTACCCGCGGAGGACGACTGCGCTACGTTGTCGCTGTAGGTAAAGACAAAATCTATCCCTTCCTCCGCCATTTTGAAGAGCTCTTCGCCGTAAGCTTCCCTTGCGTTGGAAAGCATTTGGTCAAAGTTATAGGTAGTATTGACAGCCATTTACTTGACCCCCTTTCCGTTTCTCGCGACGCTGGCAAGAGCTTGCTCCAGTTCTTCTTTCGCTATACCGCCGCCGTGCCATTTATGATTGCCTTCCATAAAGTCAACGCCTTTGCCCTTAACGGTATTTGAGACGATAAAAAGTGGTTTACGTCCATCCGTCTGCCCCTGAGCGGGTAAATGGTCTAATGCTTCGCAGACCTGCGTCATGTCGTTTCCGTCCTTGACTTCGATCACGTCCCAGTTGAAAGCCCGGACTTTATCGCCCAAGGGATCGATGTTCATGACTTCCCTGGTGGGACCGGTCATGGAAAGCTGGTTTTTGTCCACGACGCATATCAGGTTCCCCAGTTGATAGTGGCCGGCGGCCATGATTGCTTCCCAGTTCGTACCTTCATTTAATTCGCCGTCTCCGACCATCACGATGGTACGCCATTTCGCTTTCTGCTTTCGGGCAGCCAGGGCTACTCCCACAGCTACGGGCAGTCCATGGCCAAGAGAACCTGCCGAAAGTTCGATAGCGTCTACATAACGCCGGTTGGAATGCATACCAAATTTCGCGGTTTCCAGCGTTTCGAAGTGTTCAACCATATAGTCCATCGTATACATACCCATATCCTGAAAGATGGTATACAAAGTCTCGCTGCAATGGCCCTTACTTAATAAAAATCGGTCGCGACCGGGATTTTTAACATCTTTCGGGTCGAAAACCATATACTGATAATAAAGAGCTACAGCAACTTCTACCATGGACAACTCGCCGCCGAGATGCCCCATGCCGATCTGGTAGATGAAGTTCAGCAAATCCTGTCTGATCTTGACGCATTTTGCTTCTAATTCTGAGATTTTTTCATTGTTAATTAAAGTCAAACCGATTCCTCCTTCATTTGTCGATTGGTTCATGTACTAATCTTTTCGTCCGATCATACCGTACCCGATCTCCATAATAAACGTCTTGTAAAAACAGTGCGGATTCTCTATAATTAATGATAGTATTCTATCATTATCAGACTGAATAATCAACAAAATCCATAGGACAGGAGGATGGCAATAAATGGCAAAAGGACAGATCTGGGAGACCAGGCCGCTTGAGTTTTGGGATAAGGCGAAAGAACTGAGGGCCGGTTGGCAGAAATCCATCGAGAGCGTTGAAAATGTCGTCGCGCAGGGAAATACGGGGCCGAATGTAAACTGGGCCGACGCCTTTCGCGCCGTCACCCTCATCGAAGACAACCCCGTCGGGGCGATGATGCAAAACAAGAATGAGCCTTATGCCCGGAAAGCGCGCCTGGCTAGCGAGATCCGGGGCTGGGGACGGGAGATCTGCGGATATCAGGGTAACTGCTGGGGCGGCCAGTTTCTGGGATATATCGAAGACGGCACGCCATGGCCTAGGCGCAAGATGGTCGTGCCCATGCCCTGCGTGTGCGACCAGCATCTCAAGCGCGGCCAGCAGGCTAGGGACTTCGAAAATATGCCCCAGTGGAATAGCGACAACCTGATCTATGTCGGGCCCTTCGACGAGGTCAGAAACAAACCGATGATGGAGCACAGGGTATACTGTGACTTACGCGTCCTGAATGACATCGAGCGCATCCTCGGCCAGAAGTTTGACGATGAGAAATACGTGAAGCTCATGGGCGCCGACAAGCAGGTCAAGGACTACGGTACGGAAGTATCCCGCATCATGACGACCACGGTGCCCGCCCCGCTGTCGGTTAAAGACCTTTATTCGGTTTATACCATAGGCGGGCTGACCAAAATCGATCCCGACGCTACCGTCGCTTTCTGGAAAATGGTCCGGGATGAGGTGCAGTGGCGCGCGGATAATCATATCGCCGCCGTAGGCAATGAGCGTTTCCGCTGGATAGAGGCCCATCCCCCGTCCTGGCATTTCATGAAATATTACCGCTATATGGAGAAGTACGGCGCGGTGTGCCTGGGATCCCAGTATTCTCACATCACAGCCGGAGTCATGGAGATCCAGCCCGACGGGAGTATAGGTACCAGGGACGAATTCCGCTATCCGGAAAACACGCCCATCGAGACCAGGGAAGACGCCGTGCGCTATACCGCCGGTACCGAAGCCAGAGGGCTCAATTCATTTAAAATGGACGAATATATCCGCCGGGACGCTATCGTGGAGTTCGCGAAGATATGCAAAGCCGACGGCGCGCTGCTGGCGATCTGGCGCCATGGCGTAGGTTGTACGCTGACCCGCAAGGAGCAGGCCATGTACCTCAAGGAAGCCGGCTTAAGCGTCATGCACTACGAGGGTAGCCAGCCCGGCGACCGTACCGACCTGGATGAGAAGCGCTTCCTGGATCAATTGGATACCTGGATGCAAAGCATGGGACTGGATAAACTGGACAGTTAGCAGTCCCCGCTGTATCCGCGCGGCTTTAGCGCGACGGGTGAAACTCATCATAGCCATATAAACAGCCCGCCAAATTGGCGGGCTGTCATTCTTAAATGAAATAATAGGCTTCAGGTAAGTCCGGTTCGTACTTATACGAGGGACTTCGCCTTCTGGGCGGCTGCGCCGGCGTCGGGTGAGTAAGCGTCCGCGCCGATCTCTTTGCAGAAGCCTTCGGTGATGGGGGCGCCGCCCACGAGGACTTTGAAGCGGCCGCGGGCTTTGGAAGCGTTGAGCGCGGCGACAGTGGCTTTCATCGCGGGCATGGTCGTGGTCAGCAGGGCTGAGACGGCGACAAGGTTGATCCCCTCGTCGGCTTCGGCCGCTTCCACAAATTTTTCGGCGGGAACATCCACGCCAAGGTCATTGACCTCAAAGCCGGCGCTCTCGATCATCATGGAAACGAGGTTTTTGCCGATGTCATGCAGGTCGCCCGCTACGGTGCCGATGACCGCTTTACCGATCATAGCTCCGCCGGTCTCTCCCAGATGAGGCTTGAGCACGTCAACGCCTTTTTTCATGCAGCGGGCGGCGACGAGCATTTCCGGGATAAAGATCTCTTCCTTCTGGAATTTGGCGCCGACCACGTCCATAGCGCCGATCATGCCTACGTTGAGGATCTCGAGCGGGGCTACGCCTTCATCGAGAGCGGCCTTAACGAGGGCTTCGATTTCCTTGGATTTCCCGGCTTCAACAACAGCAGCGATTTCTTGGATTTTTGACATGAATACTACCTCCTATAATTTCTTTACTATATTATTTTTACTTCTTACGGGATTCGAGGGGAGGGCCGATGCGGCCTTCTTTATACGCGCCGATAAATTCGAGGCAGTATTCGTCTCTCTCCATCAACGCTTCGGTGGCGTATATCAGACCGAGCATGTCGCGGTTGGTGGGATCGACGATGGCGCTGTCCATACCCGCGCCTACCGCAAGAACCATGAAAGCCATATTGATCAGCTTACGGGCCGGTAAACCGAAAGAGATGTTGGAAAGCCCGCTGGTGATATGGATCTCGGGATACAGCGCTTTGATCTGACGGGTGCATTCGGCGAATACGGTGAGGGCGGTCTCGTCTGTGGAGAGAGTGATGACCAGCGGATCGATGTAGATGCGGCTTGGGGCGATATTGAACTCTTTGGCCCTTTTCATGATGGCCTCAAAAATCTCCATCCGCTGCCCTACCGACTTGGGGATGCCTCTGTCGTCGCACAACAGGGCTACGCAGCCCCATTCCGTATCGGCGATGACGGGGAAGATGAGGTCGATCTTGTTGCCTTCGCCGGAGACTGAATTAACTATACCTGTTTTATTACAAAAAGGCAAGGCTTTTACAAGAGTTTCCGCGCTGGGGCTGTCCAGGCAGATGGGAAGGTCGCTGGCGCCCTGGACTAAATCCAGGATCCATTTCAATGTCTCAACCTCCATGTCCACCTGTACCGACGCGCAGACGTCAAGATAATCCGCGCCCGCGGCGGTCTGCATACGGGCAAGCTCCATGATCCTGGCTTCGTCCTTCGCTTCGATCGCTTTAGCCATGCCCGGGATCGAGCCGTTGAGTTTTTCTCCGATAATAATCATAGTGCGTCTTGCGTTCCTTTCGATCATAAAGTATGTAGTAATAAATCAACCTTGTTTCTGATAGAAGGTCCTTCCGTATTTGTTGTACTCGTCGGTGATCCAGAAAGCGTGTTTCCTTGCCTGCTCCTCATTTTCCTTCGAGCCGTATAACGAAGCCCAGAAGCAGAAACCGCCGCCCGGCGCGTAAGTATCGATGCAGTCGCGCACCGCCTGACGCACGACTTCTTCCGGCGTACCAGGCCATCCGGGAGGTCCCTGGGAATCCCAGCAGCCGGTCAGGACCAGACTGTTGCCGTATTTCTTCTTGATGCCGACCAGGTCGTTCATGATCTGAGCCGGGTTCCATATCTTCACGCCGAATTCGATCCAGTCGTCGATGACGTCTTCGCAGCGGCCGCAGTTGTGCATCTCTACGGGGATGCCGCGATCCTGGGCGATCTTGCCTAAACGGGCGTGATATGGCTTAACGAGGTCCTTATACATCTCAACGGAGATGAAGGGGCTGCGCGCGGTGGCTGTATCGTCCGTGATACCGAAGAAATCAGGCTTGATATAGTCGATAAGATTCAACGCGATCGTATCATAGAAATCAGCCAGATAGTCGTAGAGCGCCATGACTTCCTCGGGTTCTTCCTGCAGGGCGCAGAGGCCTTCGGTAAAGCCCATGAAGTTCATCAGATGCTGGAAGTAGCCGACATGAGTACCCATATCCACGCAGGTATCGCGCCGGTCGATGTGCTCGATTGATTTCTTCGCTACCGCTTCCCAGTCTATCCCTTCGAGGCTGGGTACCTTGATGACGTCCCGCCACTTCGTGATATCGTCCAGGATAAACTTGTTCGGCATCGGGAGAGCAAGGCCGCCGGTACTGTCGGTGGCTTCATACTCCACGCCGAACATGTCGATGCGTCCGCCGTCGCCGGTGGGCTTCGGTGGGAAGAGCGCGGGAAACGCCCCCTTGCTGGGCGGGTTGTGGTGCTCGGGGTCCACGTCGGCATAGGGCACCATGCCCTTGCGCGGCACCCATGCGGGTTCCTGACCGCTGACCAGACGCAGCAGGTTTTCTTTCTCCGTGATTGTCATTCCGTTCCCTCCAATATTGTTGCTAATCATTACGAATTATCGTTAGACTAACTTATTGTACACTATACGCCTTTAAAACTCAAGCCTATTTGCGGGGCGGGGACAAAAAACTGATTTACTTTTTTTTTCGCGTACTATATAATGAAAACGCATTCTGATCGCGGAATGTTTTATTGAAATCGATCATAAATAAGGAGGATTGTTACATGGAGCCAAGACCAGGAGCCGCGTTCGCAGACTTGAATAAAGAAGCTGCGAAAGAAGCATTTATGGAAGTCGTCGATCTGCGCCGAAGCGTAAGGGCATATACGCCGACCAAGGTGTCCGAGGAAGATCTGGAGATGATTCTCGAGAGCGCCCGTTGGGCCCCTTCGGGCGAAAACGCGCAGCCATGGAAATTTATCGTAGTAAGGGATGAGAAGAATAAAGAATTCCTCTCCATGATTTCCAAGAGAGGCAGCGGACGTCGTTTCACCGGCGAATTTTTAAGCAAACAGATGCAGAAACGCTTCGAGACGCTGCAGGACGAGGAGAAGAGAAGAAGGGCTTTCGCGAAACTTACTTCCGGCGAGGTATCGGCTTTCGTATCCCAATCCGACGTCATCGTTATCATCACCGGCAGAAAAGAAGTCTGGGATCTACCTTTCGACACATCGGCCGCGATCGAGCATATCCTGCTCGCCGTGACCGCCGCGGGCCTCGGCGCCTGCTGGCTTGTCGCCCCCTGTATCGACATACGGGACGAGAGCAAGCTGAACGAGTATTTCGGCATCCCCGAGGATTATAAGACCATCAGTATCATCTCCATCGGCGAACCGGCAGGGCGCTACCCCAACGCCAGACCGCGCAATAAGCTGTCGGACATCGTTTATTCCGAAAAATACGGCGACGCTTACTATAAAGAGGAGGAATAATCATGAGCGTATTGGGCGATTTTAAAGACTCCCTGCTTTTTGAGATACAAAAAGAGTTCTGGAACGAGCGCGGGAAAGGCGCCCGCTACCGCCTGACTATGGTCGGCGCGGACTTTATCGGCAAGATGCTGAAAGACCCCTCCGATAAGAAAGAGGTCGTCGAGTTCCTGAAGAAGGAAGGATTCTGCTCGGATATCGAGCTTTCGGAAAATGAATTCACCATCGATATGAAGGTCAAGGACTGCGCCTTTATCCAGGTGCGGGACAAATTCATGGACAAGCAGGCGACCTTCGTCAACGTCGTCATCGATCAGCAGCCCTTGAGCTGCCCCATCGCCAATGTCATCATGCACGCGGAAGAAATCGTCAGCGGCCTCGGCCCTGAGCTGCTCCCCATCCAGAGGGACGGCAACGTATGTATCGTCGGTATGGGCAAGATGGGGACGGCGGAAGTCTTAGAGAAGTTTGAGGGGTGATTTCCGTTGAATAAAATCAGGGAGCTTTCCGATATCGTCCGGGAGATACCTGACCGGGGCGCGGAGATCGGCCTTGGCGGTTTCATTATCAACCGCTGCTGCATGGCTTTCGCGGCGGAGCTTATCCGTCAGGGGAAAAAGGAAATCGAGCTGACCAGCGTTTCGGGCAACATGGAGTCCGACCTTCTGGTAGGCGCGGGCTGCGTGAAGTCATATGCCTACGGCGGCGGTTCGCTGGATCATTTCGGAAGGCTGAGCCGGGTAAACGAAGCCATCGAGCAGGGCAGGTACAACATTAAAGAATTCAGCAACCTATCTATGGCCCTCCGTATGACGGCGGGCACGATGGGCGTACCGTTCATCCCTACGAAGACCCTGCTGGGAACGGACATGCTGGAAAAGCTGCTTGCCGATAAGGAAGACAGCGTATACATCGGCGAATCGCCCTTCGACGGGGAGCGATATGTGTTCCTGAAGAAACTCCAGCCTGAGTATGTCTGCATCCACGCGCAAGCCGCGGACGAGTTGGGCAACGTGCTTATCGAAGGCCCGGTATGGGATCTGGAAACGGCTAAGGCCGGTAAAAAACTCATCGTCACCGCGGACAGGCTTGTCTCAAACCAATATGTCAAAAACAATCAGGATAAAGTCACCATCCCCGGCGTCTACACTTACGCCGTGGCGATCGTACCCTATGGGGCGTTCCCGGCGGCGGTATACAAGGAATACGACTACGACGCTGAAGCCCTGACCCACTACGCCAAGATCAACCAGAAGCAGGAGACTTTCGACGAGTATCTGAACGAGTATATACTCGGCACGAAGGATCATAACGAGCTTCTGGAGAAGTGGGGCGGCCTGGCAAGGATGAACGCCCTCCGGGCGGATCCGGCTTACGGGTATGTAAAGGGAGGAGGCGGTCATCAGTAATGGCGGAGTATTCAACAAATGAACTCATGGCGATCACTGCCGCGCGAAGGCTGCAAAATGGTATGATCGTCGCCGTGGGACTGGGCTTGCCTCAGATCGCTTCTTTCCTCGCGAAAGCGACCCACGCCCCGGATCTGACTATGTTCTATGAGGTAGGCGTAGTCAATCCCCAGCCCATCGACTCCGGCGTCGGCATAGCCGATCCCCGGCTGTGGTATGGGAACGACTCCTTCACCGGGCTGATGGGGACGCTGGGCGAGATCCTGCAGAAAGGCGTCTGCGACATCGGCTTCCTCGGCAGCCTCCAACTGGACCGTTACGCTAACTTGAACTCATCCCTGGTGAAGGACGCCAACGGCGTCAAGCATTTGACCGGGAGCGGCGGCGCCGCGGATATCGCCACATTCAGCAAGCATGTGTTCGTCATCATGCGCCATGAGAAGCGCAAGTTCGTGGAGCATGTGGATTGGGTGACGTCGGTGGGCTGCTACAAAGGGAAGAAGACCAGGGAAGAAGCGGGGCTGCCCAGGACTGAAGGCGTCACCGTCTTTACCAACCTGTGCGTGATGGAATCGGGCGAGGAGTCCGGCGAGCTTGAGGTCGTGTCCATCCATCCCGGCGTCACCATCGAGCAATTGAAGGAAAACACCGGTTTTGACGTTATCATCCGGGACAATCTCCCGGTGACCCCCGAACCCACCGAAGACGAGTTGCGCGTACTGCGCGCGCAGAATCCGGCGGGCGTATAGGGCGCAGGGGGACGGACCTCCTGTGTTGGATCAAAAAAGCTAAATCGTAAAAAAACGGAGCGGCGACGGCTGCTCCGTTTTTGTTCGTTATGACACAGTAGAGGCGGGCCTTTTTACAACCGGTCGCCCCAGGCGAGCTCCCGGGGCCAGGTCTTGCTGAAAGAGTAGCGGGGAACGATCATGTGGAACTCTTCGGTGAGAATCTTATAGAGCTGAGGATAACTGGTGATCTCCGTCTCGAAAACCTCGCCGTTCACTTTACGCCGGAATATCGTCCCATCCACAGCCATGCTGCCGGTCTCCGTGCGCAGGCGGCAGACACGACGGTCGCTTTTCTGCGTAAGCTCGTTCGTCGCGATAAACTCCAACAGCGTATGAGGCTTAAGGTAAGCGCTGTAAAAATCCGATTCCGTGCCGTCGTCGGCGTGCTTTACCAGGGTGATGTCGCCGAATTGCGCCCCCTCATGGTGGCGGATGGAAAACCGGTAGCCAAGAACGTCCTGTATCCCCGGCTCATCGACGTCCACAGGCCCCTCGGCGCAGCCGGCGCCGTACCCCACGTCGCAGAGATAACGCTTGTCGCCGATGGTGACGATAGTCGTACGATGGCCCATCAGGTTGTAAACCGGCTGCCCAAAGAGCAGCCGCCCCGCTAAAGCGTAACAATCGTAACCCAGGGCTTCGATGATCGACATGAAAAAGCCGTTGATTTCATAACAATAGCCGCCGCGCCTGTTCAACACGAATTTCTCGAAGAGGTGCTCAGGCGCGAAATCCACATGGCGCTTATAATCGCAGCAGTCCAGCGTCTCATAAGGCACCGTCATCATATGGGCCAGCATGATTTTTTGGAGATTTTCCAGGCTGGGGGAGTAGTCGCCGCCCGGGTCGAGGCCGATACGCTCAAGGGCCATGCCCAAGTCGGGTATCGGCCGGAAATATTCAGGCGAGCCGGTTGAATAAGTGTCGCCAATCGTCATATTGTTTTAACTCCTTTATTCCTTCTCAAAGAGTGTTTCATACCGTTTCAAGCAAGGCCCGACCATATCCGCGATCTCTTCCTCCGAGTGGTTGATGTCGTTGACGTTTAACGTGAACGCGACGGGGCCGGTCCCGGAAGCGGCGATCCAGGCGCCGGAGGTCAATATCTCAGGCAGGCCGGGGCGGGTGAGGGAAAAACGTACATAACTGTCGTCGGATTCCAGCAATAAGCCCTTCACATGGCCGTAGATGATATCGTCCTGCTTCAGCAATTCGCCGATCTCTACAAAAAGCTTTGATAGCTCTTCCACCAGAGCGGCTTTATCCGCGGCTTTTTCCTTCAGCACAGTATAGTTTCGCGCGTAAGCGCCGATGATTCGCTCATGCTCGTGGTCATGCTCATGCTCGTCGTCATGATCGTGATCGTCGTCTTCATGCTCATGGTCATGTTCGTGGTCTTCGTCATGGTCGTGGTCGTCGTGATCATGATCGTCGCCCTTCAGATGGTAGAAGGCTTCCAGGATCTCCGCGCAGTCGGCTACCCTGTCCTTGTCCGCGGACATGTGGACGACCTCGGGCAAGCCGGTAAGCTCCTTGATATTTCTCTCGATTTCTTTTGGGTCGGGGCAGAGGTCAGCCTTGTTTAATATGGCGATATCGCCGCTCATGATCTGCTCGAAGAAGAACTGCCCGATTTTCGAGAACTTCGCCCATCTGCTGCCGTCTACCACGGAGATCGCCGCGACCTTCGAGACGACCTTCGTGAAGCCCTCCAGCAATTCTTTCACGTTGGATAGCTCCGCCGCGCCCGTCAGCTCGATGATCAGCCACTCGGGATCGATCATCCTGGCGATCTCGTCCACCGCGCCGATCAGGCTGCCCGTGATCTCGCAGCAGACGCAGCCGCCGAATATCGGCTTGACCTCTACGCTGCTGTCGCGCAGCAGCACGTCGTCGATGCCTACCTCGCCGATCTCGTTTTCGATAATGGCGATGGTACCGTGGTCGCCGGACTGGATGGCTTCGATGAAAGCGCGGATGATCGTCGTTTTACCGGAACCGAGGAAACCGCCGAATAATAGTATTTTCATTAATATTGGCCCCCTTGCCTGTATTCGGGTATTTTGGATTCGCTAAGCATGATTGTATCAACATGCCGGCGAATAATCAAGAGCGGCGATTGACGTTATCATTGCGAGTCGATATACTTGAACTATTCTTACTCGAATTGATTCTAAATAAGTATGAGGGCTGAAAATGAAAAAATCGTTCGCGATACCGACTCAACTGCTGTGTTTTTATATTTTGGCGGTCTTTCTTGTTATCTTGCTAACGGCTTGTACGGGCAGCGCGAATACGCCAAGCGTCGATACTGACGCCGCCGCGCTGCCGCAAGACGAAAATCACCAATCTCAATCTGTACCGGACGACAATGATAGAGACGCCGATGAAGCCGACGTCGGCGTCGGCATACGGGAGCCGATTCTATGGCTCGACATAGCGCCACCCGAGATGATCGTCGAAAGTACGACTTGGGCGTTTGACCCGGAGCAAATTGGAGAAGACGAAACCATACTCTCCGTCTCCCCGACGGGTAAGCATATCCTTACCGTTGATCGCGGCGAGCAGGATATCTCCAAAAGATTACTCACCGGTAAAAACCAACTCGGATGGATGCTCAGCCAAATATCCCTCTACACTTATCAGAGCGGCGGATATACACTGACCGGGCGCATAGGCTTTGATGCGGACGCGGATCCCGAGTTGAACGATACCCTTGCGACAAGCGGCGAAGAAGGCGTCGCGTGGAGCGAGGACGAAACCCGCGTTCTCTTGACCGCGGAAACCAGGAATATCAGACAATACATGAGAATGTCGGACGCGAATATTTTCCTCATCGATTTCACGGCGTTATCTGTCAGAAACCTGACCGGAAGCGCGGATCGTTTAGTCGACGATTATATTGACCTCATCCCCCGCTGGTTTGGGAACGATAAGGCGAATTTTATTCGGAATAAGATGGCGGAACAATTTGAGATGAATCTCATGCAAATCGATATTGAGACCGGCGATCTGACGGTATTGGCGGATTTGTCCCTTGAGGGTATGCCGTCGCTTATCTATGATTACGAGATACGCGGAGACGAGGTCTTTTGTTGTTATGCGGGAGGCTTTTACAAGGCCAATCTCGACGGCGGACATAAGCCGCCGACGCGCTTATTGGACTTTGCCGAAATGGGAGCGGCTGACGCTCATCCCTACGCGATGAGTTTTTTGTCGATGCAGATTTCTCCTGACAAACGCTGGGCGTGCCTGACGGTCTCGGATCAGCGGTTAATTAATCGTGATATACCATTAATCGATCATCCCCTGCTTCCGCAGCCAGACCCAAACTCGGCGGTAAGCAACATCACAGGGGAAAAATGGATCCCCTGCCATAGCGTAATGCTATATGATTTGATCGAAAATAAACTCGTCGATCCGTTCACCGATGTGTCGCTCCAGCCGGACGTCGCTATCGTGACGGCTGCGGCTTTGGCGCCTGACGGGGGATCGCTGCTGTGCGCGGTGTTTGGCGACGGCGGGGAGTGGACGCTTGACAGCTTAGACAGGACGACACTGTACCAGATCCGCATCGACGACGGCTCATTTGAAGCAATGCGCGTATATACTACCGGAATCGAATTCATACCTGAATACCTGTCATGGATCGGGAACGCCTATGTACTGATGCGCGCCGACGCGCCAAGAGTGTTCAACTATATTAAGCTGCTGGTCCCCACCGCTTTTACACGGTATCTCGGTTAGGCAACAGGAATACATCAATAGTGAGGAGTGAGCCACCAAATGAAGTTTACGAAATCCCGATCAAATTTGAAAACAATATTATTGATACAACTGCCGACATCATCCGGGAGGATAATATAATGATTCACTGGTAGTTTCGGTTAATCCTGGGCGGCTTCACCGGCACCTGATCGATACGTAACAGGCGGCAGACGGTATAATACCTGCCTGCCGTTTTATCGCTCTGGATCAGTTTTACCAGGAGCTTGGTTTAGCTGATCGGCATTGTGTATTTCCGCTTCCTGTTGTGCTTCAGCAAGGCGTTCTTGAATGGGCTTTCTCGGAATAGGGATAGACGCAGTTAGGTTCTGCTCGTCCACCTTTTCCCGCAATGTAGACGCTAATACGCTGTCATCAAAGGTTATGCCTTTTGCTATATATGTCAACTGCTTGTAAAGAACCTCGTTCCGGGGTTTCGAAAAGATGGCGATTACCCTACGCCGTGTCGCTTTGGAAGTAATATCCCGAACATCTATTTTAAGCGCTGTATTTGGAATAAAGAGGTCGTTGACATAGATGAAGCCCATCGCCATAGTTACAGTACCTGCGAATTTGTCGGTAACAAGCAAGGGTCTGGAATTGTCATAATCGCCAATCATACGCGCAGTCGTGTGTATCGCCATTAACTGTGGGAGGATTTCTAATTTCAGTTCAGTCGCACCTGCTTGGTCAAACGCAATACTATCTGGGCTTAACCGCTTATTAAGCGCAGCCCTGAAGAAAAAGTCGCTATTCATGCTGGTTCTGACGCCTGTGAGGTGCAGGAAATTTTGGGGGAGGAATAAAGCTTCGAAGCAGACGGCTTTATTGTTGCCGGCGGTGACAAATAGAACATTCCTGCCGGAAAGATTATCGTTATATAAGACAGCGCAATTGTGGATAATGCCTACAGCCTTCTCTTTACTCGTAACTGCCATGATAATCCCTTCTTATAAAATTCTAACGGGGAGCAACAGTCCCGCAGGTCTGCGATACTCCCCGTTAATGGCTGATTTTTCCGCTGTCCGCCAGCACACCGGCACCCGAAGTCCGGCAAGGCGCGCAGGATTTCCGCTGCCTGCTCAGCTACCGGCACCCAAAGTCCGGCAAGCCTTTCGGATTCTTAATGGTGTCAGCCCACCAATATCTTATCAATTTCATTGTAATCGAAACCTTAACCTCTGTCAATCCATAATTTAACATTTAAGCATAAAGCATCGCATTTTGAGGATATCATGGAGTTCCACGCCTACGTTACATCCAAAGGCGGTAGTTTCGGTTAATCCTGGGCGGCTTTCCAGTAGTACACAGCCAGCTGCGTCCTGTCCCGAAGATCCAGCTTGTCCAGTATGGCAGACACCGTATTGCGGACCGTTCCCTGGGACAGAAACAACTTCGCGGCTATCTCGTTATTGGACAGGCCGGCCGCCACAAGGGACAGCACTTCGTTTTCGCGCTCCGTCAGTTTGCCGAAGGACAGGGGCGCGGTTTTTTTCGCGGATAAACCCACGCCTTTGTCGAACACCATCGCGCCTTTTTCCACGGCGCGTATACGCTCGACGATGCCGTCGGCGGGCGTGCTCTTGAGCAGGTAGCCTTCCGCGCCGGCGCTGATCGCGGAGGCGATATACCCGTCGTCGGTAAAGGTCGTAAGCATGACGATCTTTACCTCCGGATATGCCTCCTTGATGCGGCGGGTAGCGGTCACGCCGTCGCAAACGGGCATTCGCACGTCCATCAGAATCACTTCGGGGAGAGCTTCGGCGCACATACGGAACGCGGCTTCCCCATCGGGGGCGGTACGGACAAGCCAGCCCTCCTCCGTCTCAAGCAGCAGCTTCAGGCTGTCCCGGATCAGGCCGTCGTCGTCTACTACCAATAAATCCATAACTTTCTCCTTCATCTCGTCTTAGGCAGTACCGTCACTACCGCGAAGCCGTCTTCCGCGCTCACGGACAAGGTCCCGCCGGCGGCTCTGACGCGCTCCCGTATACCGGACAAACCCAGCCCCATGGCGCCGGCCCCCGTATTGTTCCCGTTATCGGCGACCCGCATGCGGATAAAGTCGGCGTTGCCGTCCAGCTTGACGATGACCCGCGTCGCGTTGGAGTGACGGGATACGTTTGTCAGGGCTTCTTTGAGATTGGCGGCAAGCAGCTCCCAGTATAAATTGCCGTTCAGGTCGCCCGCCGCGGAAAACTGTACGGGGCAGAACGCGAAAGCCTCGCATAGCTCCACTAATGTCTCGATCCCCGCCACCCGCGCCGGCTTTAGATTATGCACCGCTTCACGCAGATGCTCCGACGCCGCTTCCAGCCGCGCCGCGCTCTGGGTCAGCAGTTCGCCGGCCCGTAGGTCGTTTTTTTCATACAGCCTGATCGCCGCCTGCAGCGCGATGGACGCGCCGGAGATCTCATGCCCCACATGGTCGTGTATGTCCTGGGCGATACGTGACCGCTCAGCCATCTCGGCCAGCCGCGCGGCGTTTCGCATCTCACGGGCGGAAGCCTCCCGGGAGGCTTCCAGCTTGAGGCGTTCGCTCCTGTCCTCAAAGCCCTTTCGCAGTAGTTCGTTTTCCAAAGCCTCCCATTTGTCCTCCAGCAGGCCAAATACCGGCAGCCATAAGCCCAGCAGCGCGGGCAGCCACAGGAAGGCGTAACCAAGGCAGACAGCGGTTTCCGCGGCGCCAAGCCAGCGGTAGGGGGCGAAGCGGTACCGGACGGCGGAGAGCGCGGCAAGCGCGAGCACGTAGACAACGCCCGAAAGGGGGCTGTCCACCAGCCCCCAACATACGATAAGCATGATCCCCGCGCCGATGCGGGCGTATACGGCGTAACGCTTCATCCGCAACCTCGATAAGACGCGCTGCCTCAGTCTTCCATCTGCTGTATCCTTCCGAACCCGCTGATTAACAATACCACAGCGGTAAAGCCGGCGAGAAACAGTATTGGCATAACGAAGCCTTCGAAAGTAATCTCCCGGATATTCGCGAGGCCCCTTGACAGCCAGTAACCCGGGGAGAACCAGGCGAGCCTTCTCATGAACTCCGGCACAAAATCCAGCGGCCAAAACAAACCGCCCAGCATGGCGAACACTGTGGTCAGCATGGACATTGCCACCGATACAGCTCCCAGATCCTTTAGGAAAGACACGATAGCCAGCACCATGCCAACCGCGAACAGATTGTACAGGCTAAGCAGCAGGAAGAGATGAGCGGGATTCGCCACAGTCCCCATCAGCGCCTGCAAAACAAGCAGAAGCAGTATAACAGAGATTTCAGTCATGAGAAAAGCCGCCAACACGCCTTGTGTCAGAATGCTTCTTGTGGACTGAGGCAGGACGCCCAGACGCGCCGGCATACCGCCCTTTTTATCGTCAACCAGTGTTTTGATAACGAAATACGCCGTAAACACAGAGACGAATCCGTAGAATCCGAACCATTGCGCCGCCGTCTGCCAGTTGTCCGCGGGCAGGGCCGTCACATCCACAAGCGAGGCTTCCTCCCAGGCGGCCAGCGCCAAGGGGTCGTTCGTCCCCAGCAGCAGCAAGGCGCGGGTGATGTTTTGCGCGGATACATTACCCAGGGCCGATACGTCGGATACGGTAAGGGAGTATCCTTCCAGCGCCGGCGGGCGCCCGGTCAGGATGTCCCGCTCATATCCCTCACGGATAAGCAGTATCCAAGGCGCTTCCGAATCGGTGAGGACCGCTGAGACGTCCTCCTCCTTAAGTTCTTGTATAGTATATCGTTTTTTAAGCTGCTCCACAAGAGTTCGGGACAGCGCGCTGTCGTCCCTGTCAACCACGCCGAAGCGCATGCCTCCGGTGACGTCGTTATTCGCTACAGCGTCGCCCGTTGCGCTTGCCGCAATCAGTATCGTGAAGATGACTGGAAAAATCAGGATGAATACCCAGTTGGCCGGTTGTTTGATGATCCGTTTTAATGTCGTGTAAAATATCGTCATGCCAATCTCCTCCTTCCGCACAGGAACGCCAGGACAAACAGAACCGCGCTCACGCCAAAAAGGGCGAAAAGGAAAACCGTCATTTTCATCTCGTTGCCGCCGAAGATAGCGCCGAAGATAATGGTGTGCGCCATAGCGTTTGGCGCGTATTGAAAGACTTTTTCCATGGCGCCAAAGTCAATTTTCATGTATCCGTTCGACACGAAGGTAGACGTCCAGAAGAACACCTGAGCGATCGCGGATACCGCGCCTTGATTGCGCAAAGCCATAACCAGGAAAATGCATAGGGACTGGGAAAACAACACGAAGGCAAAGAGGGTCAGCAGCACCAGCGGGATGCGTTCGCCCCAGTAAACGCCGTACACCGCGCCGGTAAAGATGAATGTGACCATGCCTTGCAGGAAGCTCGTGACGGTGGACGCGGCGAGCAGGCCGCCGATAAGCGCCGGCTTGGAGATCGGCGACACACGGTTGCGGTTGCCCATATCGCTCAGCAAACCTTTGTTGAATAGATCCATCCCGTTCATCCCTGTATATAACAGAATCATCACGAGCATGGTCACCGCGTAATAGTCCATCGCTTCCGGTATCCTTGTGCCCAGAGGGACGTCCCGGACGTTGACTTCCATATCCAGTATGGCGTATACGTTTTTTCCGCTTAACGCGGCTATCGTCGCCGCCGAGCCGATTTGTTTATATGAATCGATAATGGATAATACCAGTTGCGTATGCAGTCCGCCGACGCCGGGGCGAACGATTGAGATATCGCCCCGGTCTTCGATGATCGCCGCGATGACGGTTTCATCAGCCGCCATTTGTTCGGCGCTTTCCCGGCTGGTGAAGGTGATTTCAAGGAAACGGGATATCTCATCTTCTTTAAGGAACATCTCCAGCGTTCCATCCGGGTCGGACGCGACAGCGACGGGGGCGGGCGTCAGGTCTGTGTCGGGGGAGATATACGCGGCCAGGGCGTTACCAAGGATCAGGATGATAATGATGGGGAAAAGAACCAGAATGGCGATGTTGACGGGGTTTCTCCATAGAAATTTAAATCCCATCCAGAATGTAGCGGTAAAGGCGGTCATTCGTTGTCACCCCCGTCTCTGAGTTTTTTGCCGGTGAGGGCGAGGAAAGCGTCCTCAAGGGTGGCGCGTTTCGCGGAAACGCCTAGTATCGCGTAAGGTACGGCGCACTCAAGGACGCGCGCCAGGTTTTGCGAACCGGCGGTGCTGGTTACCGTCAGCACGCGTCCTTCCACCTCGCAGCGAAGCACGCCTTGTACCTTGCCGATCCCGTCGGCTAAGGCCGGCGCCGGGTCCCGTACTTCGAGGGTGACCGTTTCTTCAAAAAGCGCCGTACGGGTCAGTTCCTCGACGCTGCCTTCGGCGATGACGCGCCCCGTGTCCATGATGAGCACCCGGGAGCATATCCGTTCGACTTCTTCCATGTAATGGGACGTATACAGTACAGTCGTGCCCTGCCTGTTCATCTCCTCGACAAAATCCAGGATGTGGTTGCGGGATTGCGGATCTATGCCTACCGTCGGCTCGTCCAGGATGAGCAGCTCCGGCTTATGGATGATGGCGCAGCCGATGTTGAGCCGGCGCTTCATGCCGCCGGAGTATTTCTTCGGGGATTTGCCCGCCACGTCGGAGAGCCCCAGGACGTCCAGCACTTCGTCCACTCTGCTTTTTAACGCCGCGCCGGTGACGCCGTAGAGCCGCCCGAAGTAGGATAAATTATCCCGGGCGGAGAGCGTCTCGTAGAGGGCCAGATCCTGAGGCACCAGGCCGATGCGCTTTTTGACCGCGGCCGCGGTAACGGGCGTATCGTCGTCGAAAAGCCGCACTACTCCGGCGTCCGCGCCGGTCAGGCCTGTCAGTACGCGGATGGCGGTGGTTTTACCGGCGCCGTTCGGACCCAGCAGACCCAGGGTTTCCCCCTCCTGTATGGCCAGATCCAAGTGGTCCAGCGCGGTATGGGCCCGGTAGCGTTTAACGATATTTGACATAGTTGCGATCATGTTATATACCTCCCGATTTGTGATAAGTCGCGTTGATTAAAAAACACAGCGTAGTTTTTCCCGGCTACTGAACATAATATAGCAAAAGCCCCCGGCGCAGTGTAGTGCCGCGGGGCATGATGATACATGACAAATGTCACCGGTTTTATTTGTGAAAAGCCAGCCGGATTTAACCCGGCCTACCGCGCGGCGGCTTGGAAGGCGGTCAGCAGCTCCTCGTCTTCGTCTGGCAGAATGGTACGGAGAGAGAGCATCGCCATACCGTCGTGGATGCGCAGGATCACCGGCAGCCGGCCGTTTCTCAGCCGCTTCTCCAGATCGTCTACGCTGAGCCCGTCGGGCTTGAGGGCTACGGCCCAGCCCGGCAACTGTACATTTGGTAACGAACCGCCTCCGGTTTCGTCCGTCGTTTCGCGTGCCAGTATTTCCCAGCCCGGGTATAGCGTACGAAGCCGCTCCGCCAGGTCTTCGGCCCGTCGGCGCAGGTCTTCAGGGCGGGCGGCAAGCATGGCGATCGCGGGGATACGGCGCAGGGCTTCGCCGGGGTATCGGTAGATACGCAGCGCCGCCTCCAGAGCGGCGAGCGACAGCTTATCCGGGCGAAAGGCTCGCGTCAGGGGATGCTTTTTCATCTTGTCGATATAGTCTCCACGGCCCGCGACGATCCCCGCCTGCGCGGAGCCAAAGAGCTTGTCGCCGGAAAAGCAGACGACGTCCATGCCCGAGGCTATGGCGCCCCGGGCGCTTTCACCCTCATGGAAGCCGACAGGCTCAGGCTCAATCATAAAACAGGAGCCGACGTCATAGAGGGCGGGCAGCCCCCGTTCTCTGCCGAAGGCGGCGAGCTCGGCCGCCGATACCGACTCGGTAAAGCCGATGATGGCGTAATTGCTGGTATGGACTTTCAGGAGTATCTCCGCGCCTTTATGCTCCACAGCGTCGGCGTAATCACTCAGCCGGGTCCTGTTTGTAGTCCCGACCTCCACGAGCTCCGCGCCGCTCTGCTCCATGATCTCAGGCATGCGGAAAGAGCCGCCGATTTCCACCAGCTCGCCCCGGGAAATGGCGACCTTTTTCCCCCGCGCCAGCGCACTGAGCATGAGATGGACGGCGGCGGCGTTATTGTTGACCGCCATAGCCGCTTCCGCCCCGGTCAGCTCTGTGACGAGCCCTTCCACATGGCTGAAGCGGTCTCCGCGCCGCCCGGTATCCAAGTCATATTCCAGGTTGCAGTAGCCGCTGAATACTTCCGCTAATGAAGCGCCGATATCCGCGCCCAGGGGGGCCCGGCCCAGATTCGTATGCAGGACGACGCCCGTGGCGTTGATGAGCCTGCGCAAACGCGGCATATCCGCGGCGCCGGCTTTCGCGCGTATCCCTTCCGCGCATTCATCCGGGGACGGTATCCTCCGCGCAGCGCCCGACAGTATGTCTTCGCGCAGCTCGTCGAGATAGGCCCGCGCGGCATATTTGATACGCTCGCGCTCCATGCCCCGGAATAACGCGTGATCCAGAAGGTCGTTCATATTCGGGATTTGGGAGAGAAGACTGTCAGCCATAGGTCCCTGCTTCAACTGAAATGGCGGGGACGTGTGCGAATCGAACACACCAAAGACGGCTCCCGCCGCCTCACGACCGGATTTGAAGTCCGTGCCGGCCACCAGGCCGGAACCGCCCCCGCGTCTAAGCCCATAAGGTACTGAAACGCATTATATAACCCGGCGGCGAAAAAAGCAAACAACGCGAAAAGCCTTTGCGATCAGCCTTTCTTCGCTTTGCCGGCGGAAAAGGCTTTGCCTATCTCCTCGCCTATCGTGTAGTAGTTGCCGCTGCCCGGCGCGAACACCAGGGGCATAATCTGCTCGATCAAGGGCAGCCGGTCGTTTTCCATCATATCAGCGTCCGCTTTCACGTTTACGATCTCGCCCACAAACTGCGTATGCGCGCCTAAATCGGCGATATGGACGACTTTGCACTCCAGATTCAACGGAAACTCTTCGATATAGGGGGCGTCCACCAAGGCGCTTTTTACCGGCGTCAACCCGGCCGCCGCGAATTTGTCCTCGTCTTTGCCCGACGCGACGCCGAGATAATCGGCTTCCCACGCGTGCCCTTTGCCGGGTATGTTAACCGTATACGCCTTCCTCTCCATGAGGCTATCGTAGGTATGCCTTGATTTACGGACGGAAACCGTTACGCAGGGCGGGTCTGAGCAGCAGATCCCTCCCCAGGCGGCGGTCATGGCGTTTGGCTTGCCCTGACCGTCATAGGTCGCCACGACCAAAACCGGCGTGGGAAACAGTATCGTTTTTGCTCCAAGGTCTTTCTTCATATTAAAATCGCCTCCTTAACTTTTTGCCATAACACATGAGTGGAGCGGGGCAGGATCCCATTTTAATTAAACAATGACGGCTGGACCCGCGCCGGCTCGAAACGCCGGAGGAATGAAAACACCTCGTCCGTACCGCATAGTATATCATGTTTCGCGCATTCTTCCTTTAATATACGCGTCAGCGCGGCGTTGTCCGGGCTCGTACAAGCGTAAGAATTGCCGTATTTCCTTATGAACCGCTCTTTCACGCCGGGAAAGGATTCGTCAAGCCCGGCGTAGAAGTACTCCCGGTTGCCTTCCCGCATGGTTACGCCGAAGCCGAAGCAGAGGATAGCAGCCACTTCAGCCCGTATACAATAATCAAGCAGGCCCCGGAGGTTTTCTTCGGTATCGTTGATAAAGGGCAGCGCGGGGCTCAGCCAGACGACGGTAGGGATGCCCGCGTCCCTAAAGGCCTCGAGGGCGTGAAAGCGCTCAAAGCTCGACGAGACATTCGGCTCGATTTTCTTACACAGGTCCTCGTCGTAGGTCGTCAGCGTCATTTCCACTACGCAGCGCGCCTTTTCGTTGATCGCCGCCAGCGTATCCATATCCCGCAGTATGCCCGTCGATTTCGTCTGGACGGCCAGCCCGAAGCCATACGCTTCGATAAGCCGGATGCATTGCCGCGTGACCGCCAGCGTCTCCTCGAAGGGCATGTATGGATCGCACATGGCGCCCGTGGAAATCATGCATCGTTTACGCCGCCTGCGGAGCTGATCTTCCAGTATCCTTGCCGCGTCGCGCTTGATCTCTATGTCCTCGAAATCATGGTTGATCTGATAACACGCGCTCCGGCTGTCGCAGTATATACAGCCGTGGGAGCAGCCGCGGAAGAGGTTCATCCCGTTTTGGGGCGACAGTATTGTTTTGTAATCGGCGTAATGCATGGCGTGTCCGGCCCCTGTTTGCTTATTGATTGAATTGTACCATGATTCGCGTTGTTTTATAAGCGGAAGATAATAATTCCTTGACGGGTACTTGTTTTGCCGCGGTGATGATAGTATCGTATAGGCAACGATCAGAAGGAGGTTCGCGATGAAAACCCTTGAGACGGAACGGTTGGTTCTGCGCAAATTTAAAAGAGACGATTTCGCCGCGGTGTATAGTTACGCGAGCAGCCCGGAAAATGTGGTTTATATGATGTGGGGGCCGAATTCCAAGAAAGAGACCCGGGACTTCATTGAAAGAGCGATGATCGACGCTGAAGAAAACCCTTGCACGCACTACACGTTTGCCGCCGTATCAAAAAACGCCGACAGGCTTATCGGCTCATGCAGCATTACGGTCGCCGCGGAAGGCGACGAAGCTGAGATCGGCTGGATCCTGCACCGGGATTTCTGGAAACAGGGCTTCGGTACGGAAATGGGGAAAGCCTTAGTCATATTCGGCTTCGAAGAGCTGGGCCTGCATCGTATCCTGGCTCATTGTTTTACTGAGAATTACGGCTCTTACCGGGTAATGGAAAATATTGGCATGAGACGGGAGGGGACGTTTCTCGAAAGCCGCCGTTTCCGCGACCCATCCGACAAAATGTACGGCGACGAATATTCATACGCCATATTAGCCGACGAATGGGACGCGCAAAAAGAGATAGGCGATTACCGTTCTCTGCCGGTAGTCTTCGATGGTTTTATCGACGTGCCCGAACTGTCCGACGGCGAGGTCCATCTGGTATGCACCGAAAAAACGCCGGGAGACGATATAAAGAAGTGGGTCCCGGCATATAAGTTTATCATATGCAAGGGAAGCGAAACAGTCGGCGATATCGATTTGCGGATCGGTTACCCGGACAGCTTATACTATGGCGGGCAAATCGGGTACAATGTCGACGAAAAACACCGGGGCAACGGTTATGCCGGACGCGCCTGCCGTTTGGTCGCGCCTGTGGCGAAAGCTCACGGTATGGTCAAGCTGTTTATCACGAACGATCAAGCAAATACCGCTTCGATGCGGGTTTGCGAAAAGCTCGGCGCGCGGCTGCTTCGCGTCGCCCGTTTGCCGGAGTGGCACGATCTGTACAAAGAGGGGCGCCGTTTCTCGAACATATATGAGTGGGATATGAAGTGATTCCACACCTGTCAATTCATTTTTCAAGATCGGAAGAGATTATGGCGTTATTGCTGTACAAATATATGAAAACCGCCCAATTGGCTGCGCTGGAACGAACCAACGGCGGTATTGTTTATCTGTTTCCCGACATACTCATCAAGGTTTTTACACTCATCCCGCTGATCTACCTGTGGCGGGTGGTGATGTCCTCCGGAGCGGACGTGGGCATGAGCCTTGAGCAAATGCTGACTTATACCTACGTCAGCGCACTTCTGGCCGATATGCTGGTGATCAAGACAGCCGCTACGGGATGGCTCTCCGACGGCGTCCTTCTCACGCTGTACGGCCGCCCATTGTCCGTATTCGGACAGCTCGCCGCCCAGACCACGGGCCGCTGGACGCCGACTCTGCTGATGTTTTCGCTGCCTATGGCCCTGGTCGCGCCTTTATTCGGCGTCCGGCTGATACCGGTTTCGCCTTTGTTTTTCGCCAGCCTGCTTCTTTGCGTCACCCTCGGCTTCGCCGTGGATTTTCTCTTTGCCTGCCTGTCGCTTAAACTCAGAAACATGAACTGGCTTGTGGACCGCACGCGTATTGCGATAGCGATGGTGCTTTCGGGCACTATCATCCCCATAAGGCTGCTGCCTTTCGGCCTCGCCGATGTGATGAAGTACCAGCCTTTCGCCAGCCTTGGCGGGTCGCCCCTGTCCATCTTCGTCGGCGCCGCGGACGCGGGGGAAACCATCGCGCTGCAGATATTCTGGAACCTGATCCTGTGGCCTGCCGCGCTGCTCATCTGGAGAAAATCCCAGGAAGGCATGGCAAGCTATGGCGGATAAAATCACGTTGAGGCGCGTACTCAGGCTGCTGGCTATCTCGGCGAAAATGGATTTGGTTTGGCTGCTCAGGGATACGAAGTTCGCTATAATCGGCGTCCTCGGCGATATCATCAGCAATCTGGGTACGGTAGCGGGGGTATTTCTCATCGCCGCGCGGTTCAACGGCATCGGCGGTATGAGCGCGGATGAAGTGCTGTTTATGATGGCGTACTCCACGCTGGTTTCGGGTATTTTCACCACATTCGGCACGGGAAACAATATCCATATCAGCAGGATCATCGGCCGGGGCCAGCTCGAGCATTTGTTCATCCAACCTTTGCCTCTGGGCGTCCAGTTAGCCACCAACGGATTCTCGCCTTTCACCAGCGGGAAAATGCTTGTCGGCGTCGCGCTGATGGCGATAGCCATCGACAGGCTGGGTTTGCGGATATCCATCTTATGGGTCGCCGCCCTGATCGCGTATCTGCTGACGACGATGACGGTCATTGTGGCGCGTTCGTATCTCGTCTCAAGCATGGCGTTTTACGCCCCCGTTGCCATGGAAGAAATATCCAACACAATGATAGAAGACGCCTGGCTTATCAGTACCTTCCCGTTATCAGGCATGCCGGCTTTCATCCAGATACCGCTGCTGACGATCCTGCCGGAAGGGCTCATCGCCTGGTTCCCCTCCCTCTGCCTGCTGGGCAAACCGCCGCTGAACCTGAGCCCCTACTACCCGATGCTTTTCGCGCTCTTTATCTCCCTTATCGCGGGGTATGTTTTCAAAAGAGGATTGAACTACTATGTCCGAAAAGGCGCAAACAGATATGTCCCATACGGATTCCGCCGTTAGCGTAAGCGGCGTCACGAAAATCTTCACCCAATGGCAGCGCGACAATACCGGTCATGGCATGCTGCGAAATTTGCTGAAGCCTGAGAAGCGTGTCATTACCGCCCTGGACGATCTTACGTTTAAAGTCGGGAAAGGCGAATTCGTCGCCTATGCCGGGCCGAACGGCGCTGGAAAGAGCACGACGATGAAGTTGTTGTCGGGTATGCTTGTGCCTTCCTCCGGGGAAATATCCGTATTGTCCGTGTCCCCCCAAAAGCAGCGCCACGCCCTCATGAAGTATCTGGGGGTGTTGTTCGGTAACCGCACCGAGCTCTGGTGGGACCATCCCGTCATCCAGAGCTTTGAATGGAAAAAAGTCGTCTGGGATATCCCCGACGATATGTATAAACGCAATCTCGATATGGTGACGGAACTGCTGGATATCGGCGATCTGCTCAAGACCTTTGCCCGGGAGCTCAGCCTCGGTCAGCGCATGCGGGCCGACCTGGCTATGCTTCTTCTGCACAGCCCTACGCTCATCCTCCTGGATGAACCCACCCTCGGGCTGGACGTAATAGCAAAGCGGCAGATGATCGGATTCCTCAAGGAATTAAACGAACGCGACGGTACGACGATAATCGTCACCAGCCACGATATGGACGATCTGGAGGAGATGGCCAGGCGTATACTGCTTATCTCAAACGGGCGGATAACCTTTGACGGGGATTTCGCTTCCCTGCGAAACGAACTGGGCTGTACGAAACGGGCGCTGGTCAGCTTCAGCGATGGTTCGCAAAGCGTGATCGATTATCAGGATACGCGCAGGCTGCTCCGGGAGCTTTCGGAAATGGAAGGCGTCGTCGATATCAGTTTCACCC
>Ga0082212_10002683_pt1 | contig 25722 bp, 19 predicted proteins | sample TergutNt197P3_FD_71548 | JGI IMG/M metagenome (GOLD analysis project Ga0082212, IMG submission 71548) | Neocapritermes taracua P3 segment gut microbial communities from Petit-Saut dam, French Guiana - Nt197 P3 | ecosystem: Host-associated > Arthropoda: Insects > Digestive system > Gut ...
TTTGTAAGGTGTTTTTGGAAATTCAGAAATAAGCCTGCGTAAAGCGGCCTCTGTTTGCAGCAGATCGCGGTCGTCGCCCGAAAGAGCGAGCGAAAATCCCAGGTAAAACAGCGCTTGTTCACGGCCGGGAGCCTTTGGAAAAGTATAAAGGAATTTTTCATAAGCCTGCGCCGCCCGCCGGTAATTGCCGTCCGCGAAATATTGTTCCGCTTCCAGAAAGATTACCGGGGGCGCAACGGTCTCGGACCGCAGACCTTCCGCCGGTTCCGCTACGACGTTAGGTTCCGACGGTGTGATCGCCGATGGAGCTCGGACTGACGCGTCCCGGCTCACCGACGGTTCAGGCGCGGCCGGCGCCGCTTTTTTTCCGCACCCGGCCGCACCCGGCCACAGCAACAGAATAATTATTAGCCTGGATAATCCATTAATTGACATTTTTTCTAAAAATTTGAGAGTAGATTAAGATTTTCATACGTTCAACAGGTTTTTCAGTTATTTTTATTAAATGCTAAATAAGTTTAATTCTTCTCCGTATTTTACGCATATTGTACGTATTGTTCCTTTCGCCGTTTTTGCAGCGCTTACACTGGCGCAGGGACGGTTCGGCGAAACAGGCGCGTACTGGATATACGCGCTCAAGACTATCATCGGCGCATGGCTGATATGGCTTACGCGGAATCATGTAAAGGAAATGCGCTGGAATTTTTCGTGGGAGTCTGCTGTAGCGGGCGTGGCGGTTTTTCTGGCCTGGGTCGGCCTGGACGGGCTTTATCCCATGTTTGGCGAACGCGCGGCCGATTTCAATCCCGTAAAATCTTATGGAGAATGGAGTACGGCTGCCCTGATTTTTATCGCCGTGCGCGTTTTAGGATCCTCTCTGGTAGTCCCAATGCTGGAAGAAGTCTTCTACCGCTCTTTTCTGTATCGCTGCCTGATAAAGCCGGATTTTCTAAGCGTTCCCCTGAATTTCTTTCACCGGGGAGCGTTTCTTATTGTCTGCGCCGGTTTCGGTTTCAGTCATTACGAATGGCTTCCGGGAATTATTTGCGCCTTTGTCTACCAGGGGCTCGTAATCAAAAAAGGGCGGCTGGGCGACGCGATAACGGCGCACGCGATTACCAATTTCCTTCTTGGTTTGTGGGTGGTTTTTCGGGCGGCGTACCACTTCTGGTAACGGATTTTAAATAGCTTTTAATGAAAAATATCGGTACTATGTCAGGTTTCAGCGTTTCCGTAAAACGTGGTTTATTCGGAGGAATATATTATGTCGGCGAATAATAAATTGATGCGCGGCGCGGCGGCTTTCATTCTGACCGCGGCCGTTTTGTTATTATCCCAGGCTTGTTCAAAAAGCCCTCAGGCATATCTTGAAGCCGGGAAAAAATACATGGAAGAAGGCAAGTATAATGAAGCCCTGATCGAGTTTCGGAACGCGACAAGAAAAAACGCCAGATTTCCGGAAGCGCATTATCAGATGGGGCTCCTATACATGCAAATCGGAGCCTATCCTGATGCCTTGCGGGAGTTGGAAACCACGATCGGAACCGACCAGAACCGCATGGATGCCCAATTGAGGATCGGCAACCTCCGTTTGATGCAGCGCAGGTACGACGAAGCGAGGGAAAAGGCCGAACTGGTTCTCGGCAGGATTCCCGACAGTATCGACGCGCAAATTTTGCAGGCAAATTCCTGGGCTGGAATGATCCATGTCAACGATTCCATACACGAGATCCGCAAGTGGATTGAACAGGAACAACAGTTGAGACCCCCGCTTATCATGCTTGGAGCCGACGACAGCCGCGGCCGGCTTGACGCCGATAAAGCGGAAGAGATTTATCAGAAAATCGTCGGCTCAAACGGCCGGTCGGTGGAAGCGCGCCTTGCCCTGGGAAATTTCTACCTGGTTCAAAAACGCAATCCCGAAGCCGAGGAACAGTACAAAGCGGCGGTACAGAACAATCCGCAATCGCGTGACGCTGTTTCCGCGCTCGGTTTTTTCTATCTGCAAAACAGGCGGTCGGCGGAGGCGGAAGAACAGTATAAAAGATATGTGGAATTGAGCAGAGACAACCCGGACGATCATATTATTCTGCCCGATTTCTACCTGGCTTCGGGAGAAATCGACCGCGGCATACAGACTCTTGAAAAAATGGCCGCCGACAATCCCGGAAGCGACGTTTTCAAAAGACGGCTGGCTTCAGTTTTGCTTGATCGGCGCGAGTTCGACAAAGCCGGGCGGCTTGCGGATGAGTTGATCGAAAAAAACGCTGACGACGCGACCGCGCATTTTGTCAAAGGCCGCATTCTGCTGACGCAAAACAATGGCGCGGAAGCCGTTTCGCATCTCCGGATTTCGGTAAGGAACCGCCCGGGTTACGCGCAGGCGCGATATTTTCTCGGGATGGCGTATCTGCTGAACAGGGAATCTTCCAGGGCGGCGTCAGAACTGGAATTTGCCGTTGATCTGGCTCCCGATCTTGCCCCGGCGCTGCTTGCGCTGGCAAATTTGAAACTTGAAGCGGGCAACGCGGATGAAGCGATTCAACTGGCGCAAAGAGCATTGAATCAGAATCCCGACCTGGATGAAGCGCGCCTGGTTCTGGGAAGCGCGTTGGCTACTAAAAACGATTATCGGGCCGCCGCCCAGGAATTGCAGACGTTTGCCAGGAGGAATCCGGCAAATACCCTGGGTATGATACAACTGGGAAAGCTTTATATGGCACAGGGGAATAACTCCGCCGCCGAAACCCAGTTTGAGGCGGCGCTGAAAAACGACCCGGATAGCATAGCGGCCGTAACGGAACTTGTAAGGCTGTACGTAATTCAAAACCAACACGACAGGGCGATTCAGCGCCTGAACCAGATATTGTCACGAAATCCCGGTCTTACCCGCATACATGAAATACTCGGGCAGGTGTATTTCAACCGTAAAGACTACAGTTCAGCGGAAGCGGAATACAAAAAAGCGGTTGCGGCCGATCCGAAAAACCCCGCACTGCAGATCGCGCTGGCGCAGTTTTATCAAAGCGCCGGGCAATCGGACAAAGGGATCGCGACGCTCGAGGGGTTTGTCAGGGAAAACCCGGCGGATATCGCCGCCCGTTTGCGCCTTGCCCGCGTGTTCCTGGAAAATAAAGATTACGACAAGGCGTTCGCCGCAACTGGAGAAGTTCTGAAAATCAATGACAACGATATTGACGCGCTTTTGATACGCGGTCAGATTTTAATCACGCAGAACAAGGCGGCGGAAGCTGTCCGAGTGATGCGGGATGCCGTAGCTGCGTCGCCGTCTTCCCAGGAAGCGCGTTACCTTCTGGGCCTTGCCGCGCACCAGACCGGCGACCTGGCGCGCGCCGAACAGGAATGGCAGTTCGCGGCGGAAAGAGGCAGCCGGTTTGTTCCGATGTATCTGTCTCTGGGCAGGTTAAAGCTCGACGCGGGCGAACATGACGCCGCCGCGCGCTACGCCCGGCAGGCGTTGGACATTAACCCTTCAACGCCGGATGCCCATCGGATTCTGGGCAGCGCCTTTGCCGGTCGGCGCGATTTTGCAAACGCTGTGGCGGAATTTGAAAGATATGCAAAGGAACGTCCTTCAGACGCCGTCGGGTTGTTGTATCTTGGCCAGGCATATCTTGAACAGGGAAACTTCGCCGCGGCGGAAGCCCGGCTTAATTCCGCCCTTGCGGCTGATCCGAAGCAGACAGGTGCCCTGACCGCGCTGGTCGGCCTGTATGTCAGGCAAAATCAACCAGACAAGGCGATTGACAGGATAAACCAGGAAGCAAAACGTGGACTGGACGGCGCAAGGGTTCACGAATTGCTGGGCCGAATCTATCTTGGACAAAACGACAGCGCAAAGGCTGAACAGGAATTTCAGCAAGCGGTTTCCCTTGATCCGAAAAATCCGGCTTACCGGCAGATGCTGGCGGATTTATACGTAACAACCGGAAGCGCGGCAAAAGCTGAAGATATTCTGCAAAAGCTGTCCGATGAAAATCCCGGAAACATGGAAATCCGCAAAAGGCTTATCAGTTTCCACGCAAGTCAGAACGCCATGGATAAAGCGTTGCGGCTTATTGATGAAACGCTTAAGGCAAATCCGAAAGAGACGGAAATCCGTCTTATGAAAGCCAGCCTTTTGATGTCGCGGGACAATTTAGCCGACAGCGTCAGGGAAATTCAAACCGCGATCGAAAACGATCGAAACTCAAAACAGGCGCAATATATGTTAGGCATGGCCTATATCCGGGATGGAAAAGAAGCGCAGGCGGAGTCCGCGCTGAACTCGGCCGTCAGGATTGATCCCGGGTATATTCAGGCCTATCAGGCGCTGGCGCAGTTGAAGCTTGGCAGCGGAAACGTGGACGCAGCCATTCAGTACGGACGGGACGCCTTACGCGCGGATCCAAACGCTATTGAAATGCGTCTTTTGCTGGGCGAGAGTCTTATGGGCAGGAAGTATTACAGGGAAGCGATTACCGAGCTCGAAGCGTATGCCGCCGCAAGACCGGCGGACCCACGCGGGCTTACCCGATTGGGAACGGCTTACCTTGATCAGGGAAATACCGCGAGAGCTGAATCGCTCCTTCAAAACGCTCTTAATCTCAATCCCGGCGGCGTTGCGCCGCTTGCTTCGCTGGTCAGGATTGACCTTGACCGCAAGCAGCCTGACAGGGCGATCACCCGTATTAACGCCCAGATTCAAAAATCCCCGCAAACCGCGGAACTTTATGAACTTCTGGGCCGGGTTTATATGAATCAGGGAAACGCCGCCAGGGCGGAAGAAGCGTTCCGCGGGCAGGCGTCCACGGACGGCGGCCGCGTTGCCGGATCCCTGAATCTGGCACAGTTGTACCGTTCGCAAAAGTCATTTGACGCGGCGATTACCGAGCTGCAAAAGGTTATTTCCGAAAATCCGAAATCCGGAGAGGCATACACGCTGCTCGGCATTGTTTATGAAAACCTGAACGATACCCAAAAGGCGATGGAGAACTACCGCGCTGCGTTGAAAAACGATCCCAGCCAGTCTATAACCGCCAATAACCTCGCGTTCCTGCTTGCGGAAACCGATGGCGACCTGAAAGAGGCTGAACAACTGGCGCAACAGGCGCGAAAACAGTTTCCGGATTCCACCGCGACTGCCGATACCCTGGCATGGATATATTACAAGCGCGGCGCGTATCGTTCGGCGATAGATTTGCTAAGGGATTGTGTGAAACAGGAACCTGAAAACGCGACTTATTTATATCACCTCGGCATGGCCTATTCCAAAAACGGCGACTCGGCTCAGGCGAGGGAAGTTCTGGCGCGGGCGCTGAATCTGAATCCGGGCATGCGGCAGGCTTCTGAAATAAAAAGCGTTCTCCAGAAACTGTAGAATTTTTATATTATTTAAGGAAATGTTGAGTAAATGCTTGTGCAGGATGAAGCGCAAGCATTTACTCAGCGTTTCCTTAGCCCCTGCAATGTTGGTGATGGCAACCCTTATTTGAGCCAACGTTTTATTTGATGGGCATCCGGGTCGGTCGGCGGTGTGCGAGCTTTTCCTGCGGGAACTTGCTTGCCTGAAGCCGTCCGCAGGACGCCCCCCTTGGCGACAAGGTTCAAATAGATCAGCCACACGGCGGCGCGGGGGTTTTGTTTATTTAGCCCGGGTATTTGACTTGAAAAATATCCGGGCGAGCCAAGGCAATGCGAATTCTTTTTATAGGTGACATTTTCGGAAGACCGGGACGGCGTCTGATTGAGGCGAAGCTTCCGGAACTGATCAGGGAATACGAAATTGATTTTTGTATTGCCAATATTGAAAACGCCGCGGCGGGATTCGGCGTTACGCCTCAAATCGCGGACGAATTACTCAAAACCGGTGTCGATGTTTTTACTTCCGGGAATCATATCTGGGATAAACGCCCTATTATTCCCTACATGGCAGGCCAGCCGCGCCTTCTGCGTCCGCACAATTACCCCAAAGGCGTTCCGGGAACCGGCATTTATATCGGAGAAACCAAAAAGGGCGAACGCGTCGGGGTTCTTAACCTGCAGGGGCGTACATTCATGTCGCCCATCGACTGCCCGTTTACCACCGGCATTGAGGCAGTCGAGGAAATGAAAAAAGAAACTCCGATAATCGTTGTCGATTTTCACGCCGAGGCGACTTCGGAAAAACAGGGGCTTGGCTGGCACATGGATGGGCGTGTGAGCGCCGTTGTCGGAACGCATACGCATGTGCTTACGGCGGACGAACGGATCCTGCCGCGCGGAACCGCTTATATAACCGACATTGGAATGACCGGCGCGCACGATTCCATTATCGGCTCCGAGCCGCGCCTGGCTTTGGAGCGAATGATAATGCAAACGCCCAACCGCCTGGAACCCGGCGCGGGCAACCTGAGAATCACGGGCGCCGTAGTCGATATCGACGCCGTGACCGGCCGCGCGCGCGGCATTGAGCGCGTCAACCGTCCGTTCAATCTTTAATCCAGGTTTAATTTAATAATGAATCAGATACCTCAATTGCGGCAAGCATGGACAATCACCCGGATCGAACTGAAACGCGCTTTTTTTTCCAAACGCGTGTTTTGGGTATACGCGCTTGCCATTTTCCCTTCTCTGATCTTTATGGGGTATCACACGCAGGTTAAACTACGCGCAATGAGACTTTCTTACGACTGCGGAATTACGCCGGCGCAACTGGACGGCGTCAACGTGGGGGAAACAGATGAAACGATTATCGAACGGCTCGGAAAAACGACAAGTGACTTCAGGTGGACAAATACACGAACTGCTGCCGAGATCACCGTCTATCGCAGGCTGACCTATTTTGACGGCAGCCGGGAAGCCCGGCTGGATTTTGAAAACGGAAAACTGGTTTCAAAAACAGTATCTCTTTTGAAAGATTTTGAGGAGGATCGCCGAATATTCGCGGGCGTGTTTCAGTTTTTCTATCTGCGGCTTGCGATATTCTTCGGCTGCGTCGGCATTTTCATGAACCTGTTTCGCGGGGAAATACTTGACAGGACGCTTCATTACTGGTTTTTGGCACCGGCCCGGCGCGAGGTTCTGCTGGCGGGAAAATACGGCGCGGGTCTGATCGCGTCGATCGTTATTTTTACCTGCGGCGCGTTGCTATGTTTTGGCGTCATGGCCTGGCCTCACAACTCCATTGAAGTTCAGGTCTTTTGGCAAAACGCCGGCAAGGGGCAGGTTTTTGGGTACGCCATTGCTACGGCTTTCGGATGCCTCGGTTACGGCAGCGTATTTCTGGCGGCGGGCCTTCTTCTGCGCAACCCGGTTATTCCCGCCGCGATGTTGCTTGCCTGGGAAAGCGTCAACGGGTTTCTTCCAGGATTTATGCAAAAGGCAAGCATTCTCTATTATCTGCAATCACTGAGCCCGGTTCCCGCGTCGATAAACATAAACCAGGATGCGCCGGCGCTCATTCGCCTCCTCATTACGCCCGCGGCGCCGGCTTCACGTTCCATGGCCATCCTTGGCATTCTGATAATTACGGCAGCCGTCCTGTGGCTTGCGCGTTTCGCCGTTTCACGTATGCAAATTTCCTACAGCTCTGAATAATCAAAAAATTAATAAGTTTCCTTGTTTCAGCCGCGCGCCGGATGCGAATTCGCGCCCGGTCGTCCGTTTTTTTCCCGGGCGCTGCATTTCAAATATGTCGATCGCGCTTGCGCCGCCGCACGCAACGCGCAACGCGTTTCCAGCGACGCCAAGCAGTGTTCCGGGCAAGGCGGTTCCGTCGCCTTCCAACGGCAGGCTTCGCCAAAGTTTTATTTTCTCGCCCCTGAAATCAAAAACAGATCCCGGATTGGGATTAAGAGCCCGTATGCGGTTGTGAATTTCCATCGCGGGCCGTTCCCACGAAATCTCGGAATCGGCTTTTGTAATTTTCTGAGCCCATGTTACAAGAGTTTCATCCTGCGGCGTCGGCGTCAACGCGCCGGATTGCAATCCTTCCAGAGTTTTAAGCAGCAGCCGCGCGCCGACCTCCGCGAGCGTTTCGGCAAGCTCTCCTTCTGTAGTTTCAATAGAAACCGGAACTTCTTCGCGTAAAAGAACGCTGCCGGCGTCAAGGGATTCCTCCATAACCATGGTCGTTATCCCGCTTACGGCGTCGCCATTGAGAATCGCCCGCGCGATCGGCGCCGCGCCGCGCCATCGCGGCAAAAGCGAGGCATGGATATTGACTGGAAAAAGGCGCGAAAGACTGAGCATCCACGCGGGAACGAGCTGACCGTATGCCGCGGTTACAATGACATCGGGATTAAGGTTTTTCACTATCGAGCGGTTTTCCCCGGCGCTCAGTTTCTCCGGCTGAAAAACCTTTACGCCGCGTGTTTCCGCCAGAGTTTTAACCGGCGAGGCCTGCAATATATTCCCGCGCCCGGAAGTGCGGTCAGGCTGCGTGAAAACGCAGCCTACATCATAGCCGTTATCAAGCAGCGCCAGCAGTGAGACGGCGGCGAATCGGGGAGTGCCGAGAAAAAGTACGCGCATCACCAGTTCCCGGCTTTAATTAGTTTTTTGATTTTTCCGCGGACGATCGCTCTTTTCAGCGGACTGAGGCGATCGACAAACATAACGCCGTCGAGATGATCAATTTCATGGCATATCGCCCTGGCCAGAAGTCCTTCTCCCGCAATTTGAAATGGTTCACCTTTTATATCTTGCGCTTCAATCGCGACTTTCATGGGGCGCGTTAAGCTTTCGTAGAAATCGGGAACGCTCAGGCATCCTTCATCCCCTTCCTGAACGCCTTCGGAAGAGATGATACGCGGATTGCACAGAATAATTTTTTTGTCCGGCTCTTTGCCTCCAGTAATATCAATGGCAATCAGGCGGATATTGATTCCTACCTGGGGAGCGGCAAGCCCGACGCCGGGCGCGGCGTACATTGTCTCAAACATATCGTCGGTCAGTTTTACCAGCCCGTCATCAAACTCTTCAACGGGCCGGCTGTTTTCACGCAACGACGGCGCACCGTATTTCAATATCGTCATTATCATAAACTATCAATTTTAAGCTGTGTGCTTCCAGAAGTAAACCGCTTAAAAAATTGCAAGCAGCCTGGGACGCGCCATAAAAGTTAAAATACGCAAAGGATGGGAACCTGATTCCAGGCAGATTTCTAAATACCTGTCAATTCCATTGAGAATAGCATGGAATGAATCTTTCCACGGCAAAGAGCGAGCCCACGTTGAAAAACGTGGGCTCGGCAAAATTCAACTACATGCTTTGAAATTGTAAATAGGTCGTATTGTTTTTTCTATGCTCACTGTATCTCCAATCAACGCAATAATGCCGTCAGGCGCTTTATACGCCATCGGACATTCATCGATTGAACCTGCGTTTGCAGTCGTTGTGTAGATGCCTTTCATCTGTTCCAGGAATTCCTCAATGCTGTAGGCGTGTTTTGCGTCAGTCCGGCTGCAGACGCGCCCGGCGCCGTGCGGAGCCGAAAAGTTCCAATCGGGGTTTCCGAGACCGGTACAGATCAGCGCGCCGTCGCGCATATTCAGCGGGATAATGAGCCGTTCACCCTGATTTGCGGAAATAGCCCCTTTCCTTAGAATCATTCGCTTAGTATCAACGTAGTTGTGAACATTTGAAAAGCTGTCTTTGCTGTGCAGACCCATGCCGCTTCTGATGATTTCAGCCATCGTCTTTCTATTAAGTTCTGCAAATTTCTGGACTATTGAAATATCATGGATATAGTCCTCGAAGAGTTCGCCGTCAAGAATTGCCCGCCCATATACAATTGAAGGAGCTTTTTTCTCGCGGTTCGTGGATTTTACACAATACTCGTCGTCGTCTCTCTGAAAAGACGTTGCGCGGGCATTTCTTTTGGCCTTTTTGTATTGATGGCGATAGGCCGCGTCCTGATAATATTTTGCCACATCGCTTCCAAGTTGTCTGGAACCGGAGTGAATGACCAGATAAAGCGTGCCGGCATCGTCCCTGTCAACCTCGATAAAATGATTGCCGCCGCCAAGCGTTCCAACGCTTCGGTAAGCTCTGTCAGCGTTTATTTTGGAATAGCAACGAAGTCTTGTCAGATCTATATCTTCATTGGTAATCAGAGGTTTGTCATTGACCCTCGAACCGCATGGTATCTGGGAATGGATAAACTCATCTAGTTTTGGAAGGTCTATTTTCCGTTCCTCAAAAACAACGGTTTCCATTCCGCACCCTATATCGACGCCGACCAGGGCAGGACACAGCCGCCCGCTCAGCGTCATGGCCGTCCCGACAACACAGCCTTTTCCTGAATGCGTGTCAGGCATTATCCTGATTTTTGAGTCAGCGAAAGCTATGTCGCGGAGCAGTTCAGCCAGTTGGGTTTTTGTTTCCCTGTCAATTTTTTCCGCAAAAACTATTGCGGAATTGCGTTTTCCGCGTATTTCTATCATTATGTCTCCTAAATGATCTGTTTTTTTGTGATTTGAAATTGTGGAATTTTCCGCTCATTAATACAGACATAATGATTACCTCCCTTATTGCTGATACCGTTAAGGAAACGCTGATTAATTGCCTGGGCGAGCGAATCGTTGCGTTGCGCGGTGCTCGCAACCTCGACTATCCTTTTGATATGTCTCGGTTTCTGCGCTCCGTGCGCCTTGCGCTTCATCTCGCGCAGACAATTAATCAGCGTTTCCTTAATATTGGGTATGTAGGCAGAGTTGACGCCTACATACCGCAAAAACAGCTTTCACTATACGGAATTTTTGAATAAAATCAACTTTTCACGTGACGGCAACGGCTTCAGATATGCGCGAATATATCCTTGATAAGGTTATTGAAGCGATATTCAAAAAAGGAAATACAAAATATGTTTGAACATTTTAAACTGCTGTACGAACCACTGCCGGATAGCGGACGCTACCTGGAGCGCATCGGAATTAAATCCATAGATGCGCCGGACAAAGAAACTCTGGACAATCTTGTATTGTGCCATCAAAGAACCGTACCGTTTGAAAACCTGGACATATACGACGCGGATGACGCGGATATTGATATCTCGCTCAGTATACCCGCGCTGTACGATAAAATCGTGCTACGCCGCCGCGGCGGATACTGTTTTGAACTGAACGCCGCTTTTATGAGCCTGCTAAAAAGTCTCGGGTATGATTGCTATGCCCTGGCCGTCCGCGTCGTTTGGAATTTCCAGGACGTCATGCCCATTTCGCACAGAGCAACGGTCGTAACGATAGACGGCATCCGCTATTTCTGCGATGTCGGGTTTGGCGGTCCGTCGCCGCAGGGCGCGCTGTATCTTGACGTTGATGGTTTTCAGGAATCCGGTACAAATACGTTTAAGATAGAAAAAGTTAAATCCGGAACCGTCATACACAGGATGGTAAACGGCCAAAAAGAGCGGCTGCTGCTGTTTTCAGAAGAGCCGTGCGACCCCGTCGATTTCCTCGCGCTGAACGAATACCAGTCAAGGAGCAGGGATTCAATGTTCCGGAAGGGCCGCCTGCTTAATCTGGTGACGGAGAACGGAAATAAAACGCTGACCGGGAGTGTGCTTACAATAAACGAAAGCGGAAATAAAGCTGAAACAACGCTGTCCGGCGAACAGGAATTAAAAGCCGCCATGAATGAGCATTTCGGCCTGTCGGTTGATTTCCCTCTCAAACCTGTTTAACCCGGATAGTTCCACGCAGGGGGCGTGGGCGCAGCGCGCTGCGCCCACGCAATATTGGGCGGTTCGCGAACCGCCCCTACACACGATAAATGTTATGATGAAGAATATGGAATCTGTCAGTTCAAATTTTATACGGGAAGCTGTGCGCGACGATCTCGCGTCGGGACGTTTTAACAAGGTAATTACACGATTTCCGCCGGAACCCAACGGATATCTGCACATTGGCCACGCCAAGGCGATTTCTATCGACTTTGGCATCGCGCGTGAATTCGGCGGTCACTGCAACCTTCGATTCGACGACACCAATCCGGCAAAGGAAGATCAGGAATATATCGACGCCATTATGGACGGCGTGCGATGGCTTGGTTTTGACTGGGAATCGCGCCTTTATTATGCCTCGGATTATTTCGGCCGGATGTATGAATTGGCCGTTCAGCTTGTCAAAGCCGGCAAGGCGTATGTGGACGATCAGACGCCTGAAGAAATTCGTCTGGGACGCGGAACTTTAACCGAACCGGGAAAAGAAAGCCCGCACCGTGATAGAAGCCCTGAAGAAAATCTTGATCTTTTCCAGAGAATGAAGGCCGGAGAATTTCCCGACGGTTCGCGCGTACTGCGGGCAAAAATCAGCATGGCGTCGCCGAATCTGAACATGCGCGACCCGGTCATGTATCGCATTTCGTCCGCGCCGCATCACCGTACCGGAACGGACTGGAATATTTACCCCATGTACGATTGGGCGCACGGTCTTGAGGATTCCATAGAAGGCGTCAGTCATTCGCTTTGCACGCTGGAATTTGAGGATCATCGCCCGCTTTACGACTGGTTTTTAGAGCAACTGGGCATTCACCACCCACGGCAGATGGAATTCGCGCGTCTGGAACTCAGCTATAACCTGATGAGCAAGCGCAAGCTGCTCCAGCTCGTGGAAAGCAAAACCGTAAACGGTTGGGACGACCCGCGCCTCACAACGCTCGCGGGTCTGCGGCGGCGCGGCTATACGCCCGAAGCCATCCGGGATTTCTGCGAACGCATCGGTGTTTCCAAGGCTAACAGCGTGGTTGATTTCGCGCTATTGGAGCACTGTCTGCGCGAAGACCTCAACCGGCGCGCGCCAAGAGCAATGGCCGTTTTGCGTCCTCTTAAAGTTACGATTGAAAATTATCCCGAAAACCGGACGGAAGAGCTTGAGGCGGACATCAATCCAGAAGACCCCGCCGCGGGAAAACGCCTCGTTCCTTTCAGCCGCGAACTCTGGATTGAACGGGACGATTTCATGGAAGACCCTCCGAAGAATTTCTTCCGCCTCTCGCCGGGAAAAGAAGTGCGCCTGAAATACGCCTATTACGTCACCTGCACCGGCGTTGTCAAAGATCCTTCAACCGGTGAAATAGTTGAGTTGCGCTGCGAGTACGATCCCGCGACGCGCGGGGGATGGTCCGAAGACGGCCGCAAGGTCAGAGGGACATCTCACTGGATTTCGGCCGCACATTCCGCGCCCGCCGAATTTCGCCTGTACGACCGGCTGTTCACAAAGCCGAATCCGGACGAAGGCGACGGCTATATGGCAAACCTGAATCCCGCGTCGCTTGAAACTCTGCGCGGTTTTGTCGAAAAACGGATTATTGATGAAGCGCAAAACGGAATCGGTTATCAGTTTGAACGTCAGGGATATTTCCGCGCCGATCCCGATTCCCGCCCGGAAGCGCACGTTTTCAACCGCAGCGTTTCGCTGAAGGATTCCTGGCGGAAATAATCCCGGATTCCGAAGTCATCCACGACACAAGTGTCGCCAACACGATACGAAACCGGTAGACATTCAGACGAAGATTCTTCCAACGGAGGTTTCACAGGAGTTAAGCGACAGGAAACGATCATAAACCATATCGGGCTGGAACACGTCGGTATCATCAATATCATCGCGAAAAACCTATTCGTAACGCAGAGCTTCGATCGGGTCGAGGTTCGCCGCCTTGCGCGCCGGCCAGACGCCGAAGATAAGCCCGATGGCGATTGAAACGCCAAGCCCTGTGACTACAGCCCAGAGCGGTATGGCCGCGGGCAGTTCAGGTATCAGCAAAACGATCATCCAGCTCAAAAACGCCGCGATTATAACGCCGAATAATCCGCCCATTCCGGAAAGAGTCATCGCTTCAAACAGGAATTGAAGCACGATATCGTTTTTTGTCGCGCCAATGGCTTTGCGCACGCCGATTTCCCGCGTTCTCTCCGTCACCGAAACAAGCATGATATTCATAACGCCGATTCCGCCGACCAGCAGACCGACGCCCGAAATGGAGATCATCGCAATGCCAAGCATTGCCGTTATCGAATCGAGCTGTTCAATGATTTTGTCGGCAGTCGTCAGATCAAAGTTGTTATCTTCGGTGTAGCCGACGCCCCTGAGTCTGCGCAGCATGCTTTCCGTTTCATCGAGAGCCTGGTCGCGCATCCCGGATTTCGCCTGGATGAAAAGCGTGGGCGTATCTGTCCCCGGCGACATGCGCCGCAGCGTGCCATAAGGGATTACCACCTGGCTGTCGGCATCGGACGTCAGAAAACTGGTTTTGCTTTTTTCCATGACGCCGATCACAGTGAAAGGGCGGCCGCCGATGAGAATCTGTTTGCCTATGGGATCAGAATCGCCGAACATAGCCTCGGCAGGATCCGGGCCGATTACAACCACCGCCACCCTGCGTCTTTCCTCTGAATCGGAAAAAAATCTGCCGTTTTCGATTTTCATGTTTGAAACCGCGCCGTAATTCGCCGATGCCCCGCGAAACGCAAAACTCCTGAGCCGGTTGTTCTGGTACTGTATCCGAAGGTTCCAGCGATTGCCCCCCCACACCCATGCGACATCCTCAACCGCGGCGCATTGCTCTTTAATCGCCATGGCGTCGGAGATTTTAAGCGGCTTTCGCATCCTTTCTTCCCTTGTAATCCTTCCCACCTGCATCAATGGCCGATGAAACGCATAGATGTTGTTCGCGCCCACTCCCTCAAGTTGATCAACGATACTCTGCCGCAGGCCGGCAAGCGCCGACGCGATAACTATAACGACGACGACCCCTACGACGATTCCCAGTATCGTCAGAAACGAACGGAATTTGTGCGTTACAAGCGTATCAAGCGCCATTTTCAGATTTTCGCGGTAATCCACCATCGGGATTTTTTCCTTATTCTTTAGAGAGAGCCACAATAGGATTCAGCTTTGACGCTCTGTATGCCGGGTAAATGCCGGATATTATGCCAATGCCGCCGGAAGCCAGAAGCGCCATTACAATGTATCCAATGGAAATATCCATCGGTAATCCGGCCGCGGATTCGACCACGGCGCATGCGCCGTGGGCCAATAGAATGCCGATAGCGCCTCCAAACGTGGCCAGGAGCGCCGATTCAACCAGAAATTGCATTAAAATATCGCTGCTCCTTGCGCCTATAGCCTTGCGTGTTCCGATTTCAACGGTTCGCTCCGTAACCGTGACCAGCATGATGTTCATAACCACAATGCCGCCGACAACCAGTGAAATCATCGTTATCGGCATAACAGCCATTGCGATGATTCCCGTTATCTGACCCAGCATCTCCTGAACGGCGTCGCTCGCCAGCATGCCGAAATCGTCGTCACGATTCGGTCTCAGTTTATGCCGTCCGCGGAGAATCTGCCGCACTTCGTCCATCGTATAGTCGAGCATTTCTTCCGAAACAGCGCGCACCCGAAAATTAATGGACTGTCGGCTGCCGTAACGTTTCAGGTAAACCGAGTAGGGAATATAGGCATTGCGGTCAAGCGACTGCCCCATCATGTTGCCGTTTCTCGCTTCGATGCCGATCACCGTGTATTTGTCGCTTCCCAACCTGACTTCCTTGCCAAGCGCCTCCGCCGTGCCGAAAAGATCATCCCGTATTTCCGCGCCGATCACGATGAAAGGGCGCGCCTGTTTTATGTCAAACGCGGAAAAAAAGCGGCCTTCGTCAATATCGAGGGCCTGTATTTTCGGCATATCCTCGCTGACGCCTTGCACGGGCGCGTCCTGAACAATCTGCCCGGCCCGTTTGACGTCGACGTTGCGCCTCATCATCGGCGAAATCGCCGCGCAGCTTTCGCACCGCGCAGCCACTGCCTCCATATCCTCGCGCGTTATATTTTTATTGCGTCGGACGATTAATTCCCAATCATCGGCGGAAACTCCCGTAAGCGGGAAACGCGAGACCATGAAAGTATTGCTGCCGAAATTCGATGAAATTCGATCAGAGGCAAAAGTGCCAAAGCCGTTTATGGCTCCGCCGACGGTTACGACCGATGCTACGCCTATGATGATCCCCAGCAGCGTCAGAATTGAACGCATTTTGTGCGCCCAGATGGAATCCAGTGCTATGCGGAAGGCTTCCCAGAGCGCTGCGCCGAAACGCATGTGCCCGGTTTTTTTCGTTGAAATTTCAGGCTGTTTCATTTCTAAGTGCAATCTTAACGGTTAGCCCGTCTATTTTTTTCATTTGAACCAGTTTTAATGGCCGCGCCGTCCCTCAAAGTTCTTAGAGTCTGGAAACTGCCGGTGACAATTTCCTCGTCCTCGTTGAGGTTATCCAGGACTTCTATTTCAGACTCGCCGGTAATACCTGTAACAATATCCCGGAAGCGCGCGGCCCTGTTATTTTTATCTATAACAAAAACGCCTTCAAGTTCCTTCTTTTTATCCTTGTCGTTGGAAGATGAAGAAGAATCCGACAAAGCGCGCGCCTGTTCAAGCGTGGGCGGGGTGTAAACGCCGTTATCATCTACGATAACGTCCCTTACCGTCAGCGCCTGAATAGGAATGACGAGCGTGTTCTGGCGTGTATCTGTGGTAATGTCGCCCGTGCATGACATTCCCGGCCTTAGTTTAGGCGAAGGGTTTGAAAGAGTAACGATAACTTTGAAATCCCTTGCGTCCTGTGACATTCCCGAAGCCTGAATAGGGCTGTTGCCGATTTCCGTGACTTCTCCCATAAAGACATCGTTAGGCAGCGCGTCAATCCTGACTTCCGCGGTATCTCCGAGCGAGAGGTTGACGATATCAGTTTCATCGACTCTCAACTCTGCCTGAATGACGCTTAGATTTGCGATAGTCATGAGAGTAGCCTGCGGGTTGCTCATGATGCCCGGCTGGGCTCGCTCGCCTTTTTCGACATTCAGTTGAGTGACGACGCCGTCGAGTGGAGAATAGATGACGGTTTTTTCAAGCTGATTGCTGGCCTGTCTGAGCCTTGCCATTGACGCTTTTGAACTGGCGAGGCGTGCTTCCGACGAGGCTTTGCTTTGCAGGATGTTGTTTCGCGAGACCTGCAGTTGCGTTTCAACCTGCTGCGCCTGTGCTTTCGCGCTCTCAAGCCGCGTTTGAGCGGATTTAAGGTCGAGCTGCGCGATTTCGTATTCTTCGCGCGAAATGAGGGCGTCTTCGTACAGCGACTGTCTTCGTCTGAAGCTGGTTTCCATGCGCGCGAAATTGTCTTCAGCAAGGGCGAGGTCTGCGCGTGTTGATCGCAGCGAGGCTTCGTCCCGCTGAAGGTTTGCTTCCGCGTTCATGATAGAAAATTCCTGCGCGCGTACATCGGCCAGGGCGGATTCGTACTGTGCGTTGCTTGAATCCTTTTCGGCTTCAGTCTGAACGGGGTCGATGCGAATGAGTATGTCGCCGGATTTTACGGAAGCGCCTTCACGAATGAGTAGATCAGTAACGATGCCGGCGATTTCCGCCTGAATGTCAACGAACTCTTTAGCGCGGATCTCTCCGCTTGCGGTGACTTTAGAAATCAGCACGTCTTTTCGCTTGACGATGGAAGATTGCACCGCAACGGCGTTCTGCCGCCTGGAACTGACGCTGCTCATAACCACGATAATGAGAAGAATCGCGGCCCCCGCGAAAACCCAGATTTTCTTGCGCTTTGCCATGTATTTGACACCTCCAAAAACTTAAAGACGCACGACAAGGAAGATTATTACAAATAAACTGCCCGCTAACCACTAACCACTGCTTCACTTATATCCGGCGTTGTTTTTTTAACGCCACGGCTGCGTCTCATTTCATGCAGCCCGCTGAATCCATGCCGTGTCAATTCCTGCGCAAGCTTTTTGCGTCCCCGGTGAAGATGATTGATTACCGCCTGATACCGCTCGGGCGACATTTTCGCCGCGATCTCTCCGGGAGTCAATCCCGCAATCAGCATTCTTAGCGCCGTCTTTTGCGCGTGCGGCATACGCTCGACCGTGCCGGCTATGACGTTCCGCAATTCTCCATGCAGCAAATCTTTTTCCGGCGAGACTGCGGTTTTTAATTGTAAAAGTTCCGGCTGAAGTTCCGCGTCACTGGTTTCACATTTTGCCCGATAACGGCCTCTACGATAATAATTGCCGATTTTGTTGCGCAAAACGCCTGTGCTCCACGCAAGCGGATCTTTTTCCAGACATTCCCTCGGACAACTGTGAACCAGGGTCATAAGAGTGTCCTGAACAATATCTTCCGCGTCGGCGGCGTTCAGTACGCGAAGGACGGTAAGCTTGCACAGTTCGCGCCGTATGCGGGAAATTTCTTCATTTGTCCACGCGGGGCGTTCCTGTGGAGAATGCGGAGACGCGCCGTTTGCCGTCTCGTAAGAGGAAACAATTTCAGCGATAAACGAATCAAAGCTTTCAGATGAAAAGTATTTTGGGCGGGTCATTACAGGGACGTCCTCCAATTCAAATTCAATAGAAAATTTGAATTCGAAGACACGTCCCGCCGGACATGGTAAACGGGGCGACAGGATAATGCAGTTATCAGGCCGGTTAAGTCAAGTAAAATATCCGGGGCAACATTAAATTGACAGAGTGAAACGGCTTTGCTAAATTTTTAAACTTGGTTAACTCACCCTTGCTTATGCCGGAAAAGCGCGACGGTAAATATTTTTGCGAAAGTGGCGGAATTGGCAGACGCGCTGGACTTAGGATCCAGTCCCGCAAGGGGTGGGGGTTCAACTCCCCCCTTTCGCACCATGTAAAGTAATGAATACAAATATAAAAGACAGGCGGGAAACATACTTTGACAGTTGAAATCACCCAGGTTAACGGCTGCAGGAAAAATCTCGCGGGGGAAGTCTCCGCTGAAGAATTCGAAAAAGAAATTGAAAAAATAGCCCGGGACTATTCCCGTAACGTAAAAGTTCCGGGCTTCCGTCCGGGCAAAACGCCGGTCGCCATCATCAGACGCCGCTTTGAAAAAGAAATCCAGGAAGAGGCTTCGCAGCAGATTATGGATCGCGTGTGGCAGGACGCCATTGACGCGAACAATCTGAAGCCGCTTACCCGGCCGGAGATCAAAACGCTTGAAAACAAACCCGGCGATCCCATGAAATTTACGGTTACTTTCGAGGAACTTCCGCAACTTGAGGTCAGGGACTACAAAGGCGTCGAGGTAAAACAGGATTCCGCTGAAGTTAAAGAAGAACTTTTAACGCAGACGATCGACCAGATCATGGAACAATACGCCCAGTTCGTCCCCGTGGAAGGCGAAGCCAAAGACGGGCACTACCTGACGGTGGATATTGACGGCCTGACGGAAGGTGAAAGCACGCCGTTTCATGATGAAGACGTCACCCTGATTATCGGGCACGCGCAGGCCGTCGCGGAGTTTTCCGATAACCTGCGTGGCGCGAAGGTTAACGATACCCTGTCTTTCGAGGTCGCCTACCCCGATGATTTCCAGAGCAAAAGAGTCGCCGGCAAAAAGGCCGCCTACACGGTTCTGGTAAAGGAAATCAAAGAACGGCAAATTCCCGAATTGAACGATGATTTTGTCAAGGATATCGGCGATTTTGACAATGTAGAGGCGTTTCGCGCGAAGATACACGGGGATTTGATAGAACGGGCCGGAAGCCTTGCCGAAAAAAAGGCAAAGGAAGAACTGCTGGACGCTATAATTGAACGCCAGCCGATTGATGTGCCCGATTGCCTTGTGGCCGAAGAACAGGGGGAGCTTGTCCGCCGCATGATGAATAATCTTGTGTATCAGGGTTTTGACGTAAGGCAGACCGCCGGTTTCGACTGGAAGAAGATGTACGATGAGCAGCTTCCTCATGCGCAACAATTCGTGCGCCGCATGATATTTCTTGACGCGATCGCCAAACAGGAAAAATTTGAAGTTACCGGTGAGGATATTTCCGCGGAATTTGAGGAAATGTCGGTCCGGGCACACAAACCGGCCGAGGCATTGCGGGCGGAATTTGAAAAGAACGATCGTATGGACGAAATCAGACAGGGTCTTCTTCAGGATAAGGCGCTTGATTTCGTCTATCGTAATGCTAATATTCGCGTGGAGTAAATAACCTTGACACTGATTCCGATGGTAGTTGAGCAGAGCAACCGGGGCGAAAGGGCCTACGATATTTACTCGCGCCTGTTGAAAGACAACATCATTTTTCTGGGAACTCCGGTTGATGATAACGTCGCCAATCTTGTCATAGCGCAGCTTCTGTTTCTGGAAGCCGAATCTCCCGACAAGGATGTTCATCTTTACATAAATTCGCCCGGAGGATCGATTACGGCGGGCATGGCCATATATGACACGATGCAGTATATTCGCCCGGACGTATCGACAATCTGCATCGGACAGGCTTCCAGCATGGGTGCGTTGTTGCTGGCGGCCGGCGCTCCGGGAAAACGTTTCGCGCTGCCTAATTCAAGGATTCTGATTCATCAGCCATCCATGAGCGGCCTCGGCGGACAGGCGACCGATATCGACATACACGCCAGGGAGATTCTCAGGATACGTGAATCGCTGAACGTCATACTGGCGCAGCATACGGGACAAACACTCGAACGCATCGAAAAAGATGTCGAGCGCGACTACATCATGACTGCGGAACAGGGCAAGGAATATGGCGTCGTGGATCATGTTATTGCTAAAAAAGAATAGAAGTAATGAAATGCTGATTAAGGGTAGTCGAGGTTTCGAGCACCGCGCAACGTGTAGGGGCGTAGCGTGCTACGCCCTGGTAACCAGCATTTCATTTAAGGAAGGGCTTCCATGAGAAGAGATGAGGATAGAGAAGAAACTCTGAGATGCTCTTTTTGCTCCAAAAGCCAGAGCGACGTCAGAAAGCTGATAGCCGGGCCCAACGTTTACATCTGCGATGAATGCGTCGATATATGTAACGAGATTATTTCCGACGACGTCGTCGTCGCCCCTTCTTTGAGCGGCCAGTTGCCGAAACCGCAGGACATAAAGGAATTTCTTGATCTTTACGTTATCGGCCAGGAAGTCGTCAAAAAGAAGCTGGCTGTGGCGGTATACAATCACTATAAGCGGCTTGAAATATCAAAAAGAAGCGGCGATCTGGAACTTCAAAAAAGCAACGTGCTTCTGATCGGGCCGACCGGCACGGGAAAAACCCTGATGGCGCAGACGCTGGCCAAAATGCTCTCGGTTCCTTTCGCGATTGTTGACGCGACTACGCTGACCGAGGCGGGCTACGTGGGCGAGGATGTTGAGAATATAATTCTCAAACTGCTCCAGAATGCCGGCGGCGACAGGGAAAAATGCCAGCAGGGAATCGTTTATGTCGACGAAATCGACAAGATCGCGCGTAAAGACGAAAACCCGTCCATTACCCGCGACGTCTCCGGCGAAGGCGTACAGCAGGCGCTTCTTAAAATTCTGGAAGGAACGGTCGCCAATGTGCCGCCACAGGGCGGGCGCAAGCACCCGCACCAGGAATTCATCCAGATCGATACCACCAATATTTTGTTCATCTGCGGCGGCGCGTTTGTGGGGCTCGATAAAGTCATTGAGCGGCGTATCGGCAAAAAGAGCATGGGATTTCTAGTCAATGAAAGAGTTGAAAAAGGGGCGAAACCCATCAGGAGCATGCGCAGAGAGATTCCCGCCAATATAATCGAAGCATGCGAACCGCGCGACCTGATAAAATACGGGCTTATTCCGGAATTCGTCGGCCGTTTGCCGGTTGTCGGCACTCTCTCGGATCTTGACAAAGCCGCGCTTGTAGACATTCTTACGCGGCCCAGAAACGCGCTGGTACGGCAGTTCCAGAAGCTGTTCGAATTTGAAAACGTAAAACTCCGATTTACCGACGACGCGATTGCCGCTATAGCCAATCAGGCTATGGAACGTAAAATGGGCGCGCGCGGTTTGAAGGTTATTCTTGAAGACCTTATGCTGGATGTGATGTATCAGTTGCCGTCGCAGAAAAAAGTGAAGGAATTCGTAATCACGCCGGAAATGGTGGAAAACAAGGACATCGTCTTTACCCTGTTGGAAAAAGCCGGTTAACCTCGAACATGACAAGTGAGATGCCATTGAAAAAAATTGAGCGACTTCCGATGATCCCGATTCGGGACGTTGTTGTTTTTCCGCACATGATGATCCCTTTTGTAATCGGACGCCCATCCTCCGTACGCGCGCTTGAGTTCGCGCTTGAAGGTTCAAAACGCGTGTTTTTAGCGACGCAGATGGACGCTTCGGTGGACGACCCGCGCGATGTCGATATCTATTTGACGGGTACCGTCGCCAGCATAGTCCAAAGCGTCAAGCTTTCCGACGGAAATATCAAGGTTCTGGTTGAGGGGATTCAAAGGGTGCGGGCTCTGCGCTATTCGCAGGATCCCGGTTTTTTTGTCGCGGACGTGGAACTTCTCGAAGAAACGTCCGTCGCGGGCGCGCGCACAAGCCTTTTGGTAAAGCGGCTGCAGACGATTTTCGAACAGTATTCCAAACTAAGCCATCATATAAATTACGACGCGATTCTCAACGCCATGCGGACGCTTGAGCCGCACAAACTCGCGGATAACATCTGCGCGAACCTTCCGATCGGCCTTGAGGAAAAACAGCAACTGCTTGAAACAATTGATCTTGCCGAACGAATCGAAAAAATCAACGAGATCATCGAAGTCGAGATGGAAAAGATAAAGGTTGACCGCAATATACAGGGACGCGTTAAGCGCCAGATGGAAAAGGCGCAGAAAGAGTACTACCTTAACGAAAAGATGAAGGCGATCCAGAAGGAACTGGGGCGCAAGGATGAAAAGAGCGAGCTTGAAGAACTGAAAAAACAGGTCGAAGCCGCGCGAATGCCCGCCGACGCGCGGGAAAAGGCGCTCAAGGAAATTCAGCGGCTCGAAATGATGCCGCCTATGTCGGCGGAATCGACGGTTTCGCGCACCTATCTCGACTGGCTTCTTGCAATGCCCTGGCATAAGAAATCCAAGGAAGTCCGCGACATCAACTGGTCAAAACAGGTGCTGGAGGACGATCATTACGGCCTTGAAAAGATCAAGGATCGTATTCTGGAATTCCTCGCTGTACGCAGCCTTGTTAAAAAACCGCTAGGGACTATTCTCTGCTTCGCGGGTCCTCCGGGAGTCGGAAAGACATCGCTTGGAAAGTCGATAGCGCGGGCGACGGGACGGCAGTTTGTCCGCCTTTCGCTCGGCGGCGTGCGCGATGAAGCGGAGATTCGCGGCCATCGCCGGACGTATATCGGCGCGCTGCCCGGGCAGATCATTCAGTATATGAAAAAAGCCGGAACCAAAAACCCGGTTTTCATGCTGGACGAAGTTGATAAGATGAGCACCGACTTTCGCGGCGATCCGTCGTCGGCCCTCCTTGAAGTCCTTGACCCGGAACAGAACAACATGTTCGTTGATCATTACATGGATACGGAATTTGACTTGTCCATGGTGATGTTTATAGCAACCGCGAACGTTCTGCACACGATTCCGCGGCCGCTTCAGGATCGCATGGAAGTTATTCATCTTTCCGGTTACACGGAAAACGAAAAACTTGAGATCGCCAAACGTTTTCTGATTCCCAAGCAGATGGAAGGCAACGGCTTAAAGGCCATGCAGATCAGTTTCACCGATGAGGCGACGCTTGAAATCATTCGCCGGTATACGCGTGAATCAGGCGTCCGCAATCTGGAACGCGAGATAGGGAGCGTATGCCGCAAAACGGCCAAGCGTATTGTTACGGCGGAAATCACCGAAAGCACGATCACGCCGGAGGAAGTCGGCAAACTGCTTGGCCCGGCCAAATTCCGCATTCAGGGCATAGGCGAACATAACCAAGTCGGCCTGACGACAGGTTTGGCCTGGACGGAAGTAGGCGGCGAGGTGCTGCAAACAGAGGTTGCGCTGCTTGAAGGAAGGGGGCAGTTGTCACTGACCGGAAAACTTGGCGAGGTTATGCAGGAATCGGCGCGCGCGGCTATAACGTATGTACGCAGCCGTGCTATGGAATATGGCATTGAACGCGGGTTTCATAGAAAGATGGATCTGCATATCCATCTTCCCGAAGGAGCGATTCCGAAAGACGGCCCGTCCGCGGGCATTACGATGGCGACTACCATAGTTTCCGCGCTGACCAAAATTCCTGTGCGCAAGGACGTCGCGATGACAGGGGAAATCACCCTTCGCGGCAAGGTTCTGCCGATCGGCGGGGTCAAGGAAAAACTGCTGGCCGCGCACCGCGCCGGAATACGAAACGTTATTATGCCAAAGGAGAATGAAAAAGATTTACAGGATATTCCGCGTGATATTCTGGATGTTATGAGCGTAAATCTTGTTGAAACCATGGATGAGGTCCTGGAAATCGCGCTGGAACGCAAACCCGTTCCAATAGCGCCGCAACCGATGATGCCTGATATCGAAGGGCTGCGCCCCAACGAAAACCTCGCCCATTGATACTGAAGTAGATGCGCCCGGTGGTTCAAGCAGATTTTATTATTAGTTCAGTATCAGAACGCGGCTTCCCGCAGGAAGAACTTCCCGAAATCGTTTTCGCGGGCAGATCGAATGTTGGAAAATCCAGCCTTATAAACCGGCTGGTTGGAAAAAAGAACCTGGCCCGGACCAGTTCAATGCCGGGCAGAACCCAGAGCATAAATTTTTATCGGATAGATGATTCGTTTTTTTTCGTCGATCTTCCCGGATTTGGATATTCCAAGGCGGGCAAATCGGCATCGGCTCAATGGAAAAAACTCATTGAGCGTTATTTTCACGTCCGCCGGGCTATTGCCATAACGGTGCAACTGGTGGACTCACGTATGCGCCCCACAGCCATGGATCTGCAATTGGCGGAATGGCTGGACGCGCTTGAAACGCCTCGGCTGGTCGCCGCGACCAAGTCCGACAAATTGTCAAATAATCAGAAAGTCATGCAGTTGCGAGCAATTTCGGAGTCGTTTGAAAATCAGAATATAATTATGTCATCGGCCGAAACAGGGACCGGTTGCCGGGAAATCTGGAACCGGATCACGGCTGCCGCCGAAGCTTTCAAAACCAAACATCTGAGTTGAATTATGCCAGAAACAATAACACAGCGCCGCAGCGCCGGCGATCGTGAAAGCAGCAATAATTTGAATATCCGCGATTTGAAGGGAATGACCACAACCGCGCTGGCGGAAATCGCGAAAGATCTTAACGTTCCAGGCTATACGGGAATGCGTAAACAGGAACTGATTTTCCAGATCCTGAAGGCGCAGACGGAGCAAAGCGGCCTGATTTTTTCGGAAGGCGTTCTGGAGTGCCTGCCGGAAGGTTTCGGTTTTCTCCGCGCGGCCGAATGCAATTATCTGCCCGGGCCGGACGATATTTATGTTTCTCCGTCCCAGATAAGGAAATTCGACCTGCGCACCGGAGATACGGTTTCCGGGCAGATACGTCACCCCAAAGAGGGCGAACGTTATTTCGCCCTGATCAAGGTTGAAGCGATCAACTTCGAGCATCCTGACGCCGTCAAGGAAAAAATCCTGTTCGACGATCTGACGCCGTTGTATCCCGCCGAGCAGTTGAAGCTTGAGACCGTTGCGGACAACCTTTCCGGGCGCGTCATGGATATGCTTGCGCCGATCGGAAAGGGGCAGCGCGGCTTGATCGTTTCGCCGCCGCGAACCGGAAAGACGATGCTTCTGCAGTCCATCGCGAACTCCATTTCCCGGAATCATCCCGAAGTCGATCTGATAGTGCTTTTGATTGACGAACGCCCGGAAGAAGTCACCGACATGAAGCGTTCCGTCAACGGCGAAGT
>Ga0082212_10002684_pt1 | contig 25703 bp, 24 predicted proteins | sample TergutNt197P3_FD_71548 | JGI IMG/M metagenome (GOLD analysis project Ga0082212, IMG submission 71548) | Neocapritermes taracua P3 segment gut microbial communities from Petit-Saut dam, French Guiana - Nt197 P3 | ecosystem: Host-associated > Arthropoda: Insects > Digestive system > Gut ...
CGATGTCCGCAGGTACGGCTCGGTGCTTGCCCTGCGAGCAATAAACAGCAGAGACGCCATGACTGCCAACGTTTACCCTTTTAAAACCGAGGACCTTCTGGAAATATCTGCCCGCATCACCAACTCCGTACCGGAGATCGGACGGGTAGTGTACGACATTTCCAGCAAGCCCCCGGCGACCATCGAATGGGAATAGGGCAATGAAAAAATTTTTTCTGGCAGTAATCCCGCTGGTTTTCCTGTCGTGCGCCACCGTTGTGTCATTTCAGGTTGAGCACCCGCCTCTCATCGATCTGCGGAATGTAAACACCATCACCGTCATTCCCTTTGAATGGAACAGCACTTGGGAATACCAATATCTTTCGGGATGCGTAACGTCCGCGCTGATAGACGGCATCAGGAGGGGGAGGATTAATTTTGTCAATCCCTATCTGTCACAGAATATCTATCAGCGGAATTATGCAAAATACGCCGACGTGTACATAACCGGCAGGATAACCAACGTCAGAGCAAACAGTGAAACCGAATTGATAGAAGAAAAAATTCTGGGCAATGAAGTAGTAAGAAGGTACCGGACCTCCAGGACGGTAACCGTTGACATTGAATATTCGTATATACGTTCGGCAAACAACGAACGGCTGGGTACATTCAGGAAAGACGAAATAAGCACCCATACTTTTGAACATCCGGAAAGGCGGAACAACAGAACCAGGCGGGAACGTTTGCCCTTTATTTTCCGGCAAAGGGGGAGCTTGACTGAACGAATCGCCGAATCGGCGATACTGAAATTTTCCGACACGATGGCCCAGGAGCTTGGTCCTTGGACGACAACCGAGCGCAGAAATATCAGGGGTACGGGAAACGATCCCCGGTCGGCTGAGGCGAAACAACTGGTCAGGCAAAGGCAATACGGAAACGCCCTTGAGCTATACAGCGGCATATACGGACAGACCGGCCTTGTTCCCGCCGGATACAACGCTGCCATTCTGCTTCAGGCAACCAACAAATTCCCCGATGCACTGGAACTGTTGTTTGACCTGCAGCGGAGAACAGCCGAATCGGGCAAAAGCATCCCGTTTTATGTCCGGAGGGAGATAACAAAGATTTCGGATTTTATCTACGGGTTTATGGTGCTGGAGGGGTACAGGAATAGCGAATAATGCATATATGGATCGGCTGACTTCTGAACAACGAAAAAAAGCAATGTCACATAACAGAAGCAGAAATACATCCATAGAAGTATTATTGCGCAAAGCATTATGGCATGAAGGCATACGTTACCGAAAAAATGTAAAGGCATTGCCGGGCTGCCCGGATATTGCAATAACAAAATATAAAGTCGCCATTTTTTGCGACGGAGAATTTTGGCACGGAAAAAACTGGAAAAAATTGAAAGAAACCATAAAAACGAATCGGGATTACTGGATTCCAAAGTTAGAACGCAATATTACACGCGACAATGCCAATGAGAAAAAGCTTGAAAACATGGGCTGGGTTGTACTGCGTTTTTGGGGCAATGAGATAACCAAAAACCTTAATGGCTGTGTAGACGAAATAAAAGAAACTATTTATGCAATAAAAAATGGCATTTATTATTTGGAATATGATGACAGTATGGGTCTACTCGCTGCAGAAAACGAACAGGTTTACGATGAAGCACTTGTTTAAGAATTTACTATTTTTACAACCCGAAAACGGGGAGTAAAGCCCTTCTTCTGCTTTTCCTCTGGTGGCAAAACCCTTGCGGCCAAAATCAATAGCTATTGCCGCATCAGTTGTACTATCTACTAAGCCAATCGGGTCCAAATTCTGCCTCTGCTTCAGACAAATTCCAGCCGCCCTTAATAAGAGGCTCCACACCAACTTTTTCTTTGTAAATTTTTGCTAAATAGGGGGGCATGGGGGCTGTTCTTATAAGGCGGTGGAATCCTTCCTTGTCTCCTGCATGCCATAGCGCGCAAGCTCTGTTTGATATGGCAAGTTTTTCATCTAAAGACATTGTTTCCGGCATAGATTTCTCCTTTGCTTCTTTAAAAGCGCTTGGTGTAGCTGAACTGAACTGCGGCGTTGCCTTTGTCGTCAGAAACAAGTTCGATGTCCAAAGGGGGGGTGTATGCAAATCTGGCCCCGGTGTGTTCTTGGTGATATAGATATGGCGCAATAAATCCGTATATGGCGCCTGCAGCATATATTCCTACACCGAAGCCGAGCATTAGCAGCGGGTTTTCCGTTTTTTTGTTACCATCAGAATCATAAGTTACTTTGCCCTGCTTGTCCCGGTTAAGATAGCCGCCGAGCATCAGGCCCACTCCGGCGCCTTCAATCAGAAATATGCGGCTGGCGGCGATGCTATCCCCCTGAGTTAATGACCCCAATCCAAGGAGCGGATTGAGAAATGCGGCGCCAACAGCCCTTGATTGTGATGCCGTTTCTATTATCCGGAATGCTTCCTGCTGTTCCCGCCGTTGTTCGGTTAACCGCGACTTTTCTTCCAATTCCCCCGTGTCTATCCTCATGTAGCCGGAAGCGGCGATGTTGCGGGATGGAATTCCGTTTACCGCCACAATCACGATGTTCAGGGTGGGGGTTAAATCTACGGCTTTTATGCCGGAAAAACGCACCGTCTCATAGGCTGGGGAGGGGGGCTGTATTCTCTTGTCCCCGGCGAAATACGGTATGGTTCCCGTGTTCAAAATGACGGTGTTCCTTCCAAGGGTTTTATTCGCCTCATTATAAAGGGCCACCTCTACATGGTAAACAAAAGAACGGCTTCCCCCGAACACCACCGTTCCCGCAGTTTTCGGACTGATATCTTCCAGCGGCCAGCCGTCAAAACCCCAGACGGAACGCCTGCCCGTCCTGTTAAGCCCTTCCAGGATCGAGTTCAGTGCGTTGAATCCTGCCTCGGTCGGGTTCAGGGCTATCCTCATTCCCAAATCCGCAGTTCCCTTGACATAATCGGTGTTGCCTATCTGCACCAGGTTCGAATCAAAAATTATCTCGACAGGCGGATGGTCGCTGAAAAAACGGGCCGTTTCTTTAAATGTTTCCAGCCACTGGTTCCGCGCCTGAATGTCATTTACTATCCTTTCGCTGATAGAGCCGCTGCTTATGGTAGAGGACAGGCTGGTAAGCCGGGAGAGGGCTTCCATCTGGGATGGGTCAAAAGCAACGGACTGGCTGAAACTGAGCAGGGCTTCCAATTCCTGGCCTCCGGCTTGGGCAATAATGCCCTGTGCCTGGGCGGCCTGTGCCCGTACTGTCGTGGTGTTCCCCGCCAAAAGCGCCTGTTTTCCGGTGCTGGTAAGCCGCACTCCCATCTGGGAAAGGAGGTCCGCCGATGCTTCGTTGATGAGCGTTCCCGTTCCCTCAAGCTGCGCCAGGGTGCCGCCCATCATGTAATTAGCCCTGCGGATGCCGGTCCCTGCCTCGGTTATCGAGAGCAGCAAAGAATAGCGATTACCCGAAAGGCGCTGGATTGTCCCAATAAGAAAATACTGGGTGTTGGTCAAATTCCCGATGGTGATATAGTCTGCGTCGGAATAGTTCCCGCTTGCCGCAATATTCTGCTCGGCGATTATTTGGTTAAGGTTTTGCCGGTCGATGAGGGTGATGGCGGAATATCGCCCGAAATTGTTGTTCAATAGGCCCTGGACATACAGAGGCAGGTAGTCCGGCACGCTGCCCTGGGTATCCGGAGCGAGTATGGCAAGCCGTATGCCGCGGCCGCCGTCGCCTTCAAACCGGGGGGCATCTGCGGTCTTAAGCCCTCCAATCGCGCCACGAGCGGAAATGTCCGCACCCTCGGCGGATGCGTCGCCCGAATTCTCCCGCCAGCCGGCGCCGGTGGCACATGCTGCAAAAATAATGGCGAAAAATAACAAAAACAAATAAATATGTCGCTTCATTGTCCTGCTCCGCTTAGTCTCCGCTTTTTGCCGCAGCTTCCTTTTTTGCCTCGGCGCGGTCTTTGATATCGGCAATGCCGATAAATACCGCGATAATGGCGACGGCTATCGCGAATACGGGCAGCCCGCCGCGAAGAACGGCAAGCACGTCCTGCCCCCAGCCCAGTCCAAAACCGGCCGTCTCCGGTGAAAGCACGGCGAAAGCCGCCGCAGCCAGAATTACAATGCCGATAATCAGGGATTTCATATTTTCCTCCGTTTTTAGAATTTACGCAAACGATATTGCCTGACAACCATTACCATGAATGCGGCGATAAAAAAGGCCATACGAAGCGATGGCAGCAGTATCGCCGGCAGGGAAACGGAACCGATAGCCAGCACATTGCCCGCCGCAATGCCCACAAGCTCCAGAATCGAGTAGACTATTTCGACGTACATCACCACTGTGCCGGCGACAATGAGCATCCATGCGGCATCCCGTGTCTTTGACCACAGCACAATGGCGAAAAAAGCCGCCAATGCCCCCAAAATCAGGCGGCTGTACGCTAAAATCATCTGCCCTGAATCCATCGCCACAGTATGGCATTTTTCCGGCATTTGTGGAATATTGCTCTGAAAAGTGATATATTGCAGTTAAGAGCATGTATGAAAAACCATAAACCATTGTCCCTGCCGGTTCTGCTGGCGGCCGTCCTGTTTACGCTGGTTTCCTGCGATTTTCTTTCCGATTTTAACCAGGTTTCTAAAGACCTGCCCAGTCTGGAATCAAACCAGTTCTACGCCCAAAACATGGTAAACGGCAAATACTATATTGTCACGGCCGATCGCCTGTATACCGGCGAAAAATGCGTAATCTGGGCGGAAAGGGGCTGCGGGGCGACAATGGCTTTGGCAAGGGAAATTGCCGATGAATACGACCGCGTTATCCGCCCGACGACTGTGGAAATGTTCAGCATCCGGAATTTTAAAATTCACTATAAGGATGAAGAATACCTTATTAATGACGCGCTGGATTTTGCCAGTTGGCTGGTAGAGGGCGACGGAAAGCTGACTATTTTGCTGCTGGACATTCAGGACGGTTATGAAGACCCGAGAACCGACTCGTACGTTGCGGGGTATTTTTTCAACGGCAATTTTCTTCCGGAAGGAAAGATAGAAGGAACCGTGCATTATTCCAATGATAGGGACATGATATATATCGGTACCAATCCCGGCCTTGATCCGGATCTTAGGGAACAGACATTCGCTACGTTTGCCCACGAGCTGCAGCACCTGATCAACTATGTCACATCGTACATAGTGGACAGGGATTATTTAATGGATACCTGGATCGACGAGGGGCTTTCCTCCCAGGCTGAATATTTCTACCTGAAGGAAAACCCCGCTGATAAATGCTGGTGGTTCAGCGCAGATCCAAACAAGACTATCGCTGTGGGCAATAATTTTTTTGTTTGGGGCGACCGCCCCGATTCGATTATGGATGAATATGCTACCGTATATCTCTTTTTCCGCTGGATGTACCTGCAGGCAAACACTGCACTTAAACAGAACTTTTTTTACAATATTGCAACTTCAAATCAATCCGATTACCTTGCCGTAACCGAAGCGGCCGCGAGGATCAATCCCGCATGGAGCAATTGGGAAACCCTGCTCAGAACCTGGTTCGCCGCCAATTATGCCCCCAAAAACGCCGTCTTTGGATACAGGGGCGATAACTATCTTCAAAATGGCAACGGCAAGAATTTTCCCGGAATAAAGGTAAGCCCCATTTCTGGCTCGTCTATCGCGCTATACCCGGGCGAAGGGGTGTACAGCGTTATCAACAATTCCTTTAGCGCTTCTTCGGCAGGCAATATCCGGTATGCGGGGATTAGCTCATCCGCCATTGACACTTTTTCCTCATATACCGGAAATGTGCTGCTCACCTTTAACGCCAACGACAGCATCAGAGGCAGGCGTGAAACCGGCATCCTTACCGGCGTTGCACCCCGTGCTTCTGATGCCCGCTCGGCGGCGGAAACGCAGACGCGGCAGCCCGGCCCCTACGTACTGGATGCGCGCGATGTTCTGGGCAGGGACAGGCTTGCTGATCTGCCCGAAGCTGCCGGCAAATCACCGGCATTAAAGGCAAAGGCGGTAAAATGAAAAAGTTTGCCGCCGCAGCGCTGGCATTGATCGTGCTGTGCGCCGCGCTGAACGCCCTTGGCAGCGGGGAAAAAGACGGATCAAAACCGCAAAAGGTAGAAGTCAGCGGAATAGTACGCCTTGTGGGGAACAGCCCCATGACCTCGCTGGTTATCACAGGCGGGAACCGGGAATGGTTTATCGAATCGGGCGAGCAGGGCAAGCTCATGCACCTGCAGCAGCAGATGGTAACCGTCAGGGCAAAGGAGTATTACTACGACCGCGTCTTTGCCAACGGCATGTCCGCCGGAAGGCACTATTATCTGAAGGATATTACCGTTATCAGCCCGTAAAGGCAATTTTAGCGCTGTCGGCTTAATACCCGTCGGACATTGCGCGGTTCAGGTCGCGCTGGTACAGCTCCTGGTATACATAGCTGCGGTTGCGGAGCCGTTCCTTGACTTCCTTTGAGAACGGCATGAAGCGCCAGAACGCCCCGCGAATCTCCTTCTCGAGCTTTTGTATGCCTTCGGCTTCCTTGGTCATCCAGATGATGTAGTCCTGAATGAAAAATTCTTTTACGTCCCCTTTGAGTTTCTGGGCTGCGAACCACTGGTAGTAGTTCCCCGTAAGGCCTTCCTCCATCCAGTAGTACGATGCCTTTTCCTTGGCGACCTGCCAGCGGAGGTCGGCGATGGCGCAGAGGACTGCATAGTATAGGTTCTTGGGGTACATGGGGATAACGATGCGGCCCCGGCTGGTGGCGCGGTTGTGCTTGTCGAACGGTTCCCAGCATATCCCCGTGTCGCCGTACGTTGGAAGCAGAATGACATAGGGGACGATGCGGTTAAGCCGGTTTTTGTAGTTGCGGCAAAACGCCTCGGGATCGATGCTTTCGATTCGGGCCAGCATGCTGATGATGTTTTCGCGGTATCCCACGTCGTTGGGGCCGCAATGAAAGTATTCGCTTATCAGGACGGGGAAATGGTTGCCCTGCCTGCCGATGGTCATCTTTGCCGCCTGCCGTACCGTGTCGAATTCCGAATCGACCGCCTTGAGATCGAGCACGTCTCCGACATCCCCGTCCGCGACCTTTTCTCTCAGGGTGTGCACGTCCGCCTCGGCCTGGTAATATTCCTTCGTCATTGTGGCAAGTTCGCGGTCGCCTTTCAGCAGGTTTTTGATGACCTCCTGAATATCGGTAAACGCCCTTTTCTGTGATTCGCTGTAACACGCGCTGACGTTTTCAATATTGTCCAAAGGATAATGTTCGGTGATTATGTGGATACATTCCTGAAGGTTGTGTTCCAGATCGTAGCGTTGGGAATCCTTGCCCTTAAGCAGCGTCCTTGTGCCATCGAGCTTGCCCTGGGCTTTTTCCAGAAGCTGCTGCAGCTTCTGCTGGGTGTTGCTGCGGGCGATATTCACCTCGTCGGTGGTCGAGGCGCTGATCACCCCTGTTCCCACCGCCTTGAACCATTCGTCCAGGTAGTAGACCGGCTGGTTCAGCTCGTTTTCCGTTACCAGCTTTGCGAAGAAATTTCTTGTTTCGGCATCAATAAAATTGGGGTGCAGCAAGTTATAGCGGAGCAGGAATTTTTTCGGCTCTGCCAGTTTGCCGGGCGCTCCCTTTGCCGCGCTGCGGATAAACTCCCAGTAGGCGCTTATAAGCTGGGGGCGGAAGACGCTGCGGTCCTTGGGGTCTTTGGCGTTGAGGTACTTCTGCAGAATCGTGTGTACCCTTTGGGCGATGTCCCCCTCGTGCGACAGCGCAATCTTGTAATAGTCCGGATTTGCGAAAAATTTATGGGGAATTTGTTCGAAGCGCTTGGTAACTTCGGGGAATCCCGCGACGCTGAGATCAACCGCGCCGCTGTCAGAGTCCTGGCTTCCGGCTTCGGGGCTGCCCGAATCGTCGCCGTCTTCCGCCTCCGGCAAGGCTTCCAGTTCTTCATCCGCCTCCGTACCGTTCAGGCGGGCTTCCAGTTCCTTAAGAAATTCCTCTGTCATAATACCCTTATTATTAAGTTTATTGAGGGTGTTCCAAAATGTCAATGTATATTAGTATGGGGCATGGTTATACGGGAGCTTATTGCGGCATCGCGGAAAATAGTATTTAAATTCGGATCGCATACCCTTGCCGGGGACGACGGCGCAATAAATTCCGTTTTTCTGGAAGAATTTGCCGGCCAGGCGGCGGCTTTAATCGCCGGGGGCAAGCGGATTGTCATCGTTTCGTCGGGGGCGCAGGTCGCGGGGCTTTCTACCCTGGGCAAGTGGACCCGCAAAAGGGACATCCACTACCGGCAGGCCCTCTGCGCCGTGGGGCAGGTGCGGCTTATGCAGGCATGGCAGGGGGCTTTTGAGCGGCACGGCTGCCGGATAGCCCAAATTTTGCTGACCCAGGACGATTTTGGCGACCCCATCCGGACGCTCAACATGCGGAACACCCTGTTTACCCTGGTTGATGAAGGCATTATCCCGATAATCAACGAAAACGACACGGTCTCGGTCGAGGAAATCAAGATCGGCGACAACGACACCCTGGCGGCGCAGTCGGCGATTCTCTGGAGCGCTGACCTTCTGGTGCTGTTCAGCGACATCGACGGCCTGTACAGCAAGAGCCCCAAGGAATTTCCCGACGCTGAGCTGGTGGAAGAGGTGCGGGACATTGACGATATCCGCAAAAATGTCAGCATGGGGGAAGCGGGCAGCTTCGGCACCGGCGGCATTGCCACCAAGCTGGACGCGGCGCAGCGCGCCCTGTCCTACGGCATCCCCACGATACTCACCCACGGCGGCAAGCCCCGCTGTCTGGAAGCCCTCGCCGCCGGCAATCAAAAAGGAACAGTCTTTCTGGCATAGAATTTTTCCGAATTTCCTCACAGAGGCACAGAGGCACAGAGTTATTATCGTATTTGGAAGCATTGTGCATTTCTCAGTGCCTTTGTGCCTCCGTGTGAGTAATCTGGGAATAAGATCATACATACGGTGCTTGCCCCCATCTCCAAAAAGTGATAAACAAAACAGAAGAGGTAACTATGGCAGCTTTAGTGATTCCGTCATCGGTGGGAACGGCCCACGATTTTTTGGCGCTGGGGGCTTTGATTACCCGGCTTGATCCGGGCATCGTTCCCTTCGCGGAGGCAAACGAATACCGGCTCCACGTCGCGGGCGGCGAATACAACGTCGCCGCAAATTTATCAACGTGTTTCAGAATGAATACCGCCGTCGCAACCGCAATGGTCGACTACCCCATCGGGCGGCGGATTGAATTTGCCGTGCAGAAGGCAGGGGTAACGCCCTATTACCGGCGGTTCGAACACGACGGGGTGCGGGGGCCGAATATGGCCATCGTGTGGAGCGACCGGGGACAGGGCGTGCGCGCGCCGGTGGTGTTTTACAACCGTTCCAACGAGGCGGCGCAGCAGCTTGGTCCGGGTAGCTTCGACTGGGAGGCGATTTTCGGAACCGCCGCTTCGCCCCGAATCCGCTGGTTCCATTCCGGCGGAATTTTTTGCTCGCTTTCGCCCAGCACGCCCGAACTGGTAATCGAGGCGATGCAGGCCGCCAAAAAAGTTGGCGCGGTGGTTTCCTTCGACCTGAACTACCGGGCAAAGCTCTGGGCAGTCGCCGCCGCCGAGCGCGGCATGACCGCCGGCCAGGCCAGCGAGAGCGCCGCCGCAACCCTGCGCCGCATAGCGGCCCATGTCGACGTGCTGGTCGGCAACGAGGAAGATCTGCAGAAGGGGCTTGGCCTGAAGGGGCAGGACGTTGAATCGAAAAGCGAACTCGATCCGGCGGCGTTTTTCGGAATGATCGAAAGCGTCAGAACGGATTTTCCCAACATCAAAGCGGTGGCGACCACCCTGCGCGAGGTACATTCAACCAACCGCCATTCCTGGAGCGCCGTGCTGTGGATGGACGGCAAGACCTACCAGGCCCCCGCCGCCGAACTGGATGTATACGACCGTGTCGGCGGCGGCGACGGTTTTGCATCGGGCCTGTTTTACGGCCTGTTAACCGGCCTTGGCCCCGAAGAATCCCTGCGGCTGGGCTGGGCGCACGGCGCGCTGCTAACCACCACTCCCGGCGATACGTCGATGGTCGGCGCGGATCAGGTGGAAGCGTTTGCCGCCGGCGGCTCGGCGAGAATCCAGCGATAAGGAGACAGTATGACAGAAAAAGAACTGCACAAAATTTTCAGCGCGAATCTCAGGGCGCGCCGCACCGCCGTCCATTGGACCCAGGCGCAGGTGGCAAAAAAAGCCGGAATCACCGTTAACTTTGTAAACGATCTGGAAGCGGGCAAGAAATGGGCATCGCCCGCAACAATGCTGCGCATTGCCGCCGTATTCAAAATGGAGGCGTACGAGCTTTTTAAGCCGCCCCACGCATTCCCCGACAATTTGGGCAGCATACTGAAAAAATACGCCGACGAGATACATGCCGCAGTTGACGGAACCCGCCACTCCCTTTTGAAAGAAGCGGAAGCCGTTATGAAATAATATTGCTTATTTTACGAAAAGATGGTATATTTTTCACTGTATATTTCAAAGGAAACCAGTGTATAATTATACGCTGACAGCGAAACTTTGGTATACTCCGACCTGTTTGGGCTGGATATTTTTCTGCGCCTCTGAAAAAGGCGCGGCTTCGAGGAAAAGCCCGGGGTAATTGACTGCATCCATTGAATCCGGTTTTTACAGAATACGGCCTGAGGGAAAGGCGTTCTGTACATAAGGAATCCTGAGGTTCCGGGCTTCTGTTCTTCGGAAAGGAGTTCCTATGTTCTCGGTGTTACAGAACTCGCCGTTGGGCCGGTGTCCGGTACACGACCCCAATAACACAGGCTGCAAAAACCAGTTACAAGTAAAAAGAAGGTTTTCCATTTTCCGTCTTCCGTTATGTTTAGTTTATAGAAACTTTTTAATACTGCTTTCACTCTGCCTCCTGTTTGCCGCCTGCAAGCCTGATCCCGAACCTGAACGCGATCCCATTGTTAACGCGGAAACGCCGGTAATTATCAGCCTGACCTCTGGTTCCGGTACTTGGCATACACATGTTCAAACTCACGCTACCGTGACGGTGGTAGCCGCCGATCCCGAAGAGGGGACCCTCGGCTACAAGTGGTACCAAAATGAATCAGCGGCTAATTCCGGCGGCGCCGAAATTTCCGGGCAGACAGATGCGACCCTCACTCTTGACAGAGATGATTTCACCGAAAACGGCGACTATTATTTCTATGTAGTTGTGACAAACTCAATTGATGACAACGGTGACGGAGGGAAAAAGACCGCGTCTGTTACCAGCAATTATGTCCAGGTTACAGTAGATAATGATCCCACCTATGTTCCCGTAAATGCCCAGACGCCGAATGTCGTCCGGACGCCAAACAGCTCCGATTGGAGTCCCGCAACCTGGAATATGACTATTAATGAGACTTTTAGCCGGACAGTAGCAGCCAATGTTGCTGACGGAGGGATCCTGACTTACCAGTGGTACTCAAATACGACAAATAATGCTACCACCGGCACCCGCACTGCAATTGAAGGGCAGACAAGCGACACTCTCACCTTGTCCAGAGATGATAATATAAGCGCCGGCACCCATTATTTCTTTGCGGTAGTTACCAACACAAATAACGCCGCTACCAATAATAAAACCGCCACTGGTAACGGGCCTGTCCTTACGCTTACCGTTACTGTTGCCGTCGATGCCGCAACGCCGGTTGTCATTCCCAATATTGGCACCGGAACCTGGGCTAGTAATATTTGGGATGTAGCCTACAATATTAATTTGATCAGGGTAATAATGGCGAGTGTTACCGATGGCGGAACCCTTAGCTATCAGTGGTATGAAAATACTGCTGATAGCACTATCGGCGGAACCCCCATACCCGGGCAGATAACCGAAACGCTCAGCCTGAACAGGGATGATTACCCCGGTCCCGGTCCCTATTATTTCTATGCAGAAGTAACCAATACCAATAACCTTGTATCGGGAAATACAACCGCTACCGCCCCCGGTCCTGTCGCCACCGTTAATGTGGTAGGGCGGCGTGCCCAGAATCCGAATATAACCACCCAACCTGTCACGGGTACCTGGAATTTGGCCACCACCGCGACTCTGACCCGCACAGTAGCAGCCAATGTTATCGACAGCGGGACTCTTACGTACCAGTGGTATGATAATGACGAGCCAAGCAATGAAGGTGGAGAGCCAATACCCGGATCAACAGGCACTACACTCAGCCTGGCAAGGGCAAATTACCCTGTCGGTGAATATTATTTCTATGTGGTGGTAACGAACACGAGAACCAAGACACTGGAAGACGTTAATGTTGCAACAACTGTCAGCAATGTCGCCACAGTTACCGTTACGGTACCTGAAAATGCCCAGGTGCCGAATATCCCCACCCCGCCTGACGATGCCATTTGGGATGTGTCCGAAGCTGAGACCTTTACCCGGACAGTTGCCGCCAGTGTTACCGATGGCGGAACGCTTAGTTACCAATGGTATTCAAATACCAGTGCAAGCAATAGCGGCGGCACGTTAATACCCACAGCGACAACTGCGACACTTACTCTCAATAGGACGGCTTACACTGTTGACGGCGATTATTATTTCTATGTGGTAGTAACCAATACGAATACCTATGCCACCGACGATGATACCGCCTCGGTGACTAGTAATATTATCACAATTTCCGTGGATGGAAACTAATGATGCAGGTTACGGCAAATCGTAACAGGAATATTTGCCCCTTCGGGGGCAACGGTCCTGTCAGGGCCGGAAATTTATTTTGGATCCAAGGAGTTTTTATGTTGTTGAAATTTTTTAAAAGGACGGCTTTTGCCGGTTTGGTTTTGTTTTTAATGGCGGGCCTGCTGGTTGTTTCCTGCGATCAGCCTACCGACAGCGATAAAGACGCGGCGCAGCCTGTTATAAATACGCAGCCAGCCGCCGCTACCGACTGGGATGTCAGCGTCGCAGCCACCCTTACCGCTGTATCGGTAACAGCCTCCAGCCCGGATGGCGGAGAACTTAGTTACCAGTGGTATTCAAGTGAAACCAATAGCGCCACTGGCGGCGCCATTATTTCCGGGCAGACAAACGCCGCGCTGACCCTTGAAAAAGAGGATTATGCTGAAAATAAGGATTACTACTTCTATGTAATCGTAACAAATACGAACAATGCCGCTACCGGAATCCAAACCGCTTCAAAGACCAGCAATGTTGCCAAGGTTGCGGTAATCGGCAATACCGGCACTCCCCCCGAAGACGCCGAAGCGCCGGTAATCGACGAGGAGCCAGAGGGCGGTGACTGGGATATAGCTGCAGATGCCACTTTTTCCATCATAGTAACAGCCAGCGTTACTGATGGCGGAGATCTTAGTTACCAATGGTATTCAAATACGACTGACAGCGCCGCAGACGGTGAAGAAATTTCCGGGCAGACAGATGATGAGCTGATCCTTGCAAAAACGACTTACACTGTTGATGGTGAATATTACTTCTATGTAATCGTAACGAACACAAACAATGACGCTACCGGGGCAAAAACCGCCGATACGACCAGCGCTGTCGCCAAGGTTACGGTAACCGGCAATGCCGGCATCCCCCTTGTCAATGCCGGGCAGCCGGATATCAGCACCCAGCCCGCCGCCGCTAGCGCCTGGGATGTCAGCGTCGCATCCAACTTTACCGCAGTATCGGTAACAGCCTCCAGCCCTGACGGCGGGGAACTCAGCTACCAGTGGTACTCAAATTCGACCAACAGCGCATCAGGCGGCGAAGAAATTTCCGGGCAGACAAACGCCGTGCTGACCCTGGCGAAAACTACGTACACAGTCGATAGTGACTATTACTTCTATGTAGTCGTAACAAACACGAACAATGCCGCTACCGGAACCAAAACCGCTTCGAAGACCAGCACTGTCGCCAAGGTTACGGTAACCGGCAATGCCGGCATCCCCCTTGTCAATGCCGGGCAGCCGGATATCAGCACCCAGCCCGCAGCCGCTAGCGCCTGGGATGTCAGCGTCGCATCCGCCTTTATCGCAGTATCGGTAACAGCCTCCAGCCCTGACGGCGGGGAACTCAGCTACCAGTGGTACTCAAATTCGACCAACAGTGCATCAGGCGGCGAAGAAATTTCCGGGCAGACAAACGCCGTGCTGACCTTGGCGAAAACTGCGTACACAGTCGATGGTGACTATTACTTCTATGTAGTCGTAACAAACACAAACAATGCCGCTACCGGAACCAAAACCGCTTCGAAGACCAGCACTGTCGCCAAGGTTACGGTAACCGGCAATGCCGGTCCCCCACCCGAAGATGCCGAGATGCCGGAAATTGAGACACAGCCTTATGGCGGTGCCTGGGATGTATCAGCAGAAGCCACTTTTTCTATCACAGTATCAGCCAGCGTTACCGACGGCGGAACCCTCAGTTATCAATGGTATAATCATTATAACACAGATACCTCAGGTGGTACTCTTTTGTCGGGGGAGGCAAGTGCTACCCTCATCCTAAAAAAAGAGTTTTACACTGAAAATGTCAGTCAGAATTTCTATGTAGAGGTAACAAACACCAACAATAACGCTACCACCAATAAAACTGCTACCAATACCAGCGCATCTGCTACGGTTAGCGTATATGGAAATGCACCTGCCAGCGCCGAGCCGCCGGAAATTATCACTCAGCCTGCCGCAACTTCCAACTGGGATGTAGGCGCTACAGCCACCTTTACTGCTGTTTCGATATCTGCTGTCAGTCCTGACGGCGGACAGCTCAGTTACCAATGGTATTCAAATTCAAGCAGCAGCAACTCCGGCGGCTCCGAAATTTCCGGGCAGACAGATGCTACTCTCACCCTGGCAAAAGCGGATTATGATACTAACGGCAGCTACTACTTCTATGTAGTTGTAACGAACACTTTATATGATACAAGCAATACTACAACCAGTAATGTCGCTGAGGTTGTCATTATGGGCAATGTTTTTGTGCTGGAAAGCAGATGGGTTGGAACTTGGGAGGCTACCGAATATGAGGAAGATTATTTCTATATTGAGTTAAGCGGTTATGCGGAGTACGAAGCAATGCCGTGGTATCCACCTCCTCAATATAATGAGGTTTATATGGGTTGGAGCGGAATGATACGTGACATTGTATATTTTGACATTGGCAAAACCGAAGGCCTCATTTTTATTGAGTGTACTTATACTGGGGATGCTTTAGATATGTTTGGATCGGGTAACTTTACAGCCGTTTATTTTAAAGACACAGGTTCAGGGGGAATATATAAAATGTCTAACGCTATAAATGGCATGGGTTTCCAACTAATGTACCCAACTTTAGATGCAGCCAAAACCGCTATTACTTCAACAGTTACCTCGGGGCTATCTCTAATATCCTTCAGAAAAACCCTATAGGAGTTACATTTCCAGCATCAGTTAATACGGCCGTTATCAGGCGGCCGTATGTATTTTTGTACAATTTCCAAGGAGGTTCATATGAAAAAAGCTATTGTTTTTTTTCTGCTGGCAGTTGTTGCTGCCACAGGAGTATTTGCCCAATTAACATTCAGCGGCGATATGTATGCCGGTTTCCAGGTTGAAGAATACTTTGGCAAGGATGATAAAAGCGTTACCAGCCTGTTGCACCGGAAAGAAGGAGCGCCGAAGTTTAACTTTGTAGCGGCTGCCGCCAGGGAAACGTACGGGGTAAAACTGGATGTCACCTTTCAAACCACCAATCCTTTCAACCTTAACGGAGTCTATGCATGGGCCGGTTTTCTGGAAAACGCGCTTCGTCTTTCATTGGGTAAAATAAGCGACCCGGTGTGGCTTTCAAGCCTGGATGCTGATCATGAAGAAAAATTTGACGATATAACGGGTTTTCGCGTTGATTACAAGGTGCCTTATCTGGAGGGGCTGAATCTTGGGTTTGCTTTTACCGTTGATGATTTTGATGTCGAAAAAATGTTTAAAAAAATAATTTTGGGTGCCAGTTATGTCTGCCCCATGTTTAATACTGTTATCGCCTATGACAATGGAAACAATGCCCGTCTGCTTTTCGGTTTTAACTATACCGGCATGGATGATCTGACCTCGGCAGGTATTCAGATTAAGGCCTTCAATATTGCGACCTGGGAGTCGACGGTGTATAGGGGAAGGCTTGAATTAAACGAAAAAGTAGGGTACCGGGTTATACGGCCCCTTACCGTATCACTTCTCATGGAACAGGTAATCTTTGGTACTCCGAATACTGATCCGCGATTATCTTTTACTGTAGAAGGGTCGTACCGGATTATGCCGAATTTAACCGGCTCGCTGGGTTTGGAAATACAAAGCGCCGATTTGTTCAACACGCAAATAATATCCATACATCCCTATTTTGAATACACGCTGAAGGGTCCGGCCCTTCTCTATGCGGAATATGAATTGTCATTGGCGGAATATCGCAGCGGTTCTTTTCACCGGTTCGGTTTCGGTATTGATATAAAGGCTTTTTAAATTTTTAAGGAGACTATGATGGATAAAAAACTCTTTATCGTGCCGTTCGTAATTGCGGCGGTTTTTTGCTTTGTCTTGGCCGGATGTTATATTGAATTTGATCCTGGGGATGTTGAAAAGGCGCCTCCTCACGGATCCGGCACATTCAACGGAAAAAAAGACGGAACCGCTAACGGTTATAGAGGTCCGGTTAAAGTGGAGCTTACACTTGCAGATGGAGAAATAACAGCCGTGAGTGTTACCCACAAAGAAGATGGTCCGGGTCTTGCCCTGATAGAAAACGCAAAACCGCTCATCATCCAGGCGAATTCTTTCGATCCTGTTGTCGATATTATGAGCGGGGCCACATTTGCCGGGAACGCGTTGATAAAAGCCGGTACAGAAGCAATCGGAAAAGTTCCCTAATTGTCTGTCCGGCAAAATTTGACATTGACTCATTTTCAAAAAGGTAGTACTCTTTCCCCCGTATACTTCAAAGGAAGTGGGGTGGGGAACGGGAACAATAGTTCCTTTGGTTCCGAATCCCCCGCTAACCCGTAACTGTAACCGGGAAGATTCTGTCATTTATAGCCACTGGGCGTATGTCTTACAGACATATCCGGGAAGGCTGACAGAGGAATTGCCCGCAAGCCAGGAAACTTTGGTGTACGCTGATCCTTGTGGGTCAGTCATTTTTCACGCTTCCTTTGGAAGCGCGGCTTCGAGGATTGAGCCGTGATAAAAAACACCATTTCACAAATACCGGTAGTTTTTTCTCATTACAAAGAAACAATGCGGCTATAGAACCGCTAGTTCCAGGCTTCCTTTTCTCGGAAAGGAGTTTTTATGTTTTCGTCTAACCTGCTTCGGCCCGGATCGTTTCGCCGCCATTTTATGCGCGGCGTTTTCGCTCTGTTCTGCCTGTTTACGGTTATTCTTTTTACCGGCTGTGATTTGGATGATGATTTTGAAATAAATCATGAACTTAATCCAATGCTTGAAGGAACATGGAAGACGCAATGGGATGGATACATCATAGATCTGAACGCCAATACGCTTGAATATGACGATGGCGGCTGGGACTTGGATTTTAAGGGAACCATTGTAGGGGTCGTAAATTTTAACAGCGAAAATACCGCCGGAATTATTTTTATACAATACAGCAAAAAGCCGACAGATTACGATACCGGACTCCCCCCCGACGGCGATTATGTTGGTATATATTTTAAGGAACTTACCGGCACTGCCGGGCAATTTGCCCCCCCTGTTGAAGAGTATGACCCGGGTGAGTATCGAACTCCGGCAAAAGCGACACTGGAAGAAGCAAAGGAAATATTTACCGCAGGTACTATGGGCGATTTTGTTTTGTACTGGGCTACGTACGAAAAACAGTAATGAGACATATTTTCCGACGGGCCGGAATTTTGTCGGCTCTGCTGGCACTGCATTGTGTACTCCTCTTTCCCGATGGGGATGATTTTGTTAACGATGAATTTTTCTTTACCGAGGAAGAAGGCATTACTGTCGTAGGTACGCTGCAGACCAGCCAGCAGATGACGGTCATTGACAGGGCGGACATTGAACGCCGCTGCGCTCCTGACCTTGCAAGCCTTTTGCAGCAAACTCTTAATATTGCCATCGTCCGCTACGGCGCTTACGGCAATCAGGCAGGGATAACATTACGGGGTTTCGATTCAAAGCGGGTGGCGTTTCTTGTTGACGGCTCTCCGGTGAACTCGTCCCTTGACGGAAAAATTGACATTGACCGTATCGATCTTAATTCGATAGAGCGGATTGAAGTTGTTTACGGCGGGTCGGACTCGAAATACAATGTCTCCGGGGCATTTGGCGGGGTGATTAACATCATCACCGTTAAAAAACAGAAACCGGGTCTGCAGATAGGCGGTTCAATTTCCAATACCGCTGCAATGCCGGGGGAGTACCGTGACCGAAGCGGCGGGAAACAGGATCCACATTGGGAAGATCTGCTTGACACCCAGAATTACGCAGTCTCGGCGGCTTATGGGGGCGGCCCGTTGTCAATGACGGCTAACGTATTTTACAACCGGGCCGCTAATCATTTTATCTTTTCGGACTATGTGGGACAAACCCGCCGCAAGGACAACAACGAGGTATGGGATACCGGGGCATCGGGAAACCTGATATGGGAACTGTCCGATCCTGCAAAGCTGATCTCGTCTACCGGCGTTTACAGCGGTGGCAGGAATTTACCCATCTCTGGTTTTTCCGTCAACACCGGAGCACAGCAGGATTTTTCCGTGCGGCAGAATTTCATGCTTGAAATGCCCCGCGCCTTTCGGGATGATCTTGCCGCCGAGGCTTCATTGGCATGGCTCTTTGATCGTCGGGACTACACTTCTTCTTCGGGCGCGTTTTCCCGGCATGATCAGAACAGCTTCGCCGCAGTCAGCCGCTGGAACTGGTACGCTGCCGGCTCTCTTACCCTGAGAAGCGGCGCCGACTACCGCTTTATCCGCATCGATTCGACGGACATTGGCTGCCACATCCGGCACGACGGCGGCGTTTACCTGACAGCGGAATACAATCCGGCACAGCGGTTCCTCATCGTCCCGTCGATCAAGGCAGTGGTAACCAGCACTGGCTCCGCTCCGGTAACCTTTATTCCAAAACTCGGCCTCCTCTGGAATCCCGCCGATTCCCTTGTCCTGAAAAATAACTATTTCCGCAGCTTCAAACTTCCCGACTTTGAGGAACTGTACTGGAGCGGGGCGGGGGGTATTGGCAATCCGGACCTTCGTCCGGAGGACGGCTGGGGCGCAGACATCGGCGCGGCATGGCAAATAACCGGGCCGATTAAGCTGGAAAGTGTTTTTTTTACCCAATGGACTAAGGATTCGATTCACTGGTATTCGCAAAGCGGCGGAATCTGGCGGCCCGAAAATGTGGCGGAGGCGATCTTCTTTGGCCTGGACAATAAGTTCAACTTTGAGATTCCGGTTTCAATGGGGCCAGTACAAAAAATTGTCTTTGCACTTTCGTATCAGTATCTGCTGAGCTATCTCCTGAGTTACGGCTATACATTCGAGTCGAACAGGCGTGTCCCTTACAATCCCATACATACCATAGGCGGCTCACTGGAAATTCCATGGGGAACGGGTTCCCTTTTGGTGTCGGCCCATTATGAAAGCCAACGATGGCACGACACGGCGAATCTTACCGGTCTGCGGCCGTTTTTTCTGCTTGACGCCGCATTGAACCAAAAAATCGGAAAGCGCTTTGCGGTCTTTGGCGTACTGCGGAATATCCTGAACGAATCGTATGAATCATTTTACGCATATCCCATGCCGGGAATTACCATGACATTGGGAGTGAGGGTGAATGTTGATGTCAAACAGGATGAATAAATTGCGTGTAACAGAATCGTTGATTATCATAATCATACTAACCCTGTCAGTGTCAGGTTGTAGTGAGAATAAGGGCCATGAGGTAATCGACCGGTCGGGCAGGGCGGTGATGGTTAAAGGCCCGGTTAACCGGGTTGTGTCTACCGCGCCGTCTAATACCGAAATTATCGCCGACCTCGGCATGGCGCATACGCTGGTCGCCATCGACCGCCACTCCGCCAATGTCGGCGGGCTTCCCGAAAATCTGCCCCTGCTGGATTTCTTCTACCCCGACGCCGAGGTGATCATCGGCCTTGAGCCGGATATAATTATCGCGAGCGGGCATAACCCCACCGGTACGGGCGAAGATCCCTTCCGGCTGCTGCGCGAAACGGGAATCGCTGTGGTGTATATCCCCATGAGCAGAAGTATTGAAGATATTTACCGGGACATCGACTTTATCGCCGGTCTTTTGCAGGCGCAGGAAAACGGGGAGAAACTTATCGATTCAATGAAAGCGCAGATTGCCGAAATAACACAATATGTCCCGCTTATCGAAACCAGAAAATCGGTATATTTTGAAGTGTCAGCCGCGCCGGACATGATCACCTTTGGCAGGGACAGTTTTATCGGCGATATGATTTCCGTTATCGGGGCGCGCAACATTTTTGAAAACGATAACTGGTTTGTTACGCCCGGCGCGGAGTCGATCATTGATCGCAATCCCGATGTTATCCTTACCAACGTTAACTATATTGACGATCCCATCGGCGAAATAAAAAGCAGGCCGGGCTTTGATCACATTAACGCCGTTATCAATAACCGCGTGTACCAGATCGACACCGATTCCTCGGTACGCCCCTCGGCGCGCATCGTTCTTGCCCTGCGGCAAATGTCCCATGCTGTCTACCCTGAGTGGAATGAGCAATGAGCAATGAGAAATTAGGAATCATCAATAAACATATAATTATTGGTGTAATTATTTCAATAATTATCATCGCCGCCGCCGCTTCGCTGGGCAGTTCCGGCATCTCCCTGGGCGATACGTTTTTTGTTCTGCTGCACAAGCTCTTCCGCCTGCCGCTCAAAGAAGGCATTGATCCGCGAAGCGTTTCAATTGTGTGGCTGCTGCGGCTGCCCCGCGTGCTGCTGGCTTTTATCGTCGGAGGCTGTCTTGCGATCAGCGGCGCGGTCTGTCAGTCGATTCTGCGGAACCCGCTTGCGTCGCCGTACATTCTCGGCGTTTCCTCCGGAGCGTCCCTTGGCGCGGCCCTGGTCATCATCAGCGGCCTTTCCCTTCCATTGCTCGGCGGTTTTACCCTGCCCCTTGCCGGTTTTGTCTGCGGCCTGGCGGCGGTTTTCTTCGTCGCCGCCTTCTCCTCCCACATCGACAAGTCAATGTCGAATAACACGATCATTCTCTGCGGTATGGTGCTTTCGCTTTTTTTGAACGCCCTTTTAACCACGTTAAGCGCGGTTTTTTCTGACGACCTCAGGCGCATTGTTCTCTGGCAGATGGGGAGTTTTGCCATGCGGGGCTGGGAGTCTGTGCGGCTGCTGCTGCCGTTTTGCGTCATCGGGGCGGCGGTGATTTTCCAGTACGCAGGGGAAATGGACATCCTTACCTTTGGCGATGAGCAGGCAAAATCGGCGGGCGTGGAAACCGGTGTATTGCGGAAAAAGCTCTTGATGTTTACGGCGGTACTCACCGGCGCGGCGGTTGCGTTAAGCGGCGTTATCGGCTTTGTCGACCTTATCGCCCCGCACGCAGCGCGGAAGATCACCGGATCGCGGCACCGGCATTTGCTGCCCATGTCGTTCCTGCTCGGCGGCTCGTTGATGGTGGTAACGGACTTAATAGCCCGCACGGTTATTTCGCCGTCGGAGCTGCCCGTGGGGGCTTTGACCGCCCTTATCGGCGCGCCGTTCTTCGCATGGGTCTATTTCAGAAGGCGGACATGAGGGCGCGGTATGATTGAAGTAAATAATTTGTACGCCGGTTACGGCAGCGTTACAGCCAAAGGCTATATTGACGTTATACGCAACATCAGCTTCAGGGCGGGCAGGGGGGAGAGCCTGTGTGTGCTGGGGCCGAACGGCTGCGGCAAAAGCACTTTGCTCAGATCAATCGCCCGCATCATCGACTGCCGGGGAACCATTACCCTGGACGGGCAGGATGCCGCCTCTTTTCCCCGCAGGGAAATGGCAAAAAAAATCGCCCTTTTGGGACAGAGCGTGCAGGTCTTTTTCCCCTACAGCGTGTACGATACCGTTTCAATGGGACGCTATGCCTATTCCCGAGGCTTTCTGAAGAACCTGTCCGCCGAAGATACGGAAATTATTGAAAATATTATTGACAAACTTGACATTGCCGGTATCCAGGATCGCATGATCGACGAGCTTTCCGGCGGCCAACTGCAGCGGGTATTTCTCGCAAGGACTCTGGCGCAGACCCCCGATGTAATATTGCTGGATGAGCCGACCAACCACCTCGATCTGAAATACCAATTGGAACTCCTTGCATTTCTGAAATCGTGGGTGAGCGAAAACGGCAAGACCCTCATCGGCGTGTTCCACGACCTTAACCTGGCCCGCCGCTTCGGCGATACGGCGATTCTTATGCAGAACGGCGAAATTGCCGCCGCCGGAACCATCGAAGAAACGCTGAACAGTGAAACCCTGCACGCGGTTTACGGCATTGACATTCGCGGCTTTATGCTGGAGTCGCTGGAAAGGTGGCGGGCATAAAAAAGCTGCCGGTACGTCACTCCCCGAGCAGTTCGGTTTTGTTGCCGGTGATCCTGCCCACCTGATCGTTGAGCTTCTCGGCGCTTTTTGACGAATCGTTGTACTTGCCCAGGGCGTTGGAGAGGTGCTTTCCCACAAGGCTGAAATCGGTGTAGAACTTTCCGAACCTGTCCTGAACCTGTGAAAGCTCGCCCAAAATGGTTTTCGCTTCCTGTTCGATTTTGAATCCTTTTAAGCCGTATACCAGGGCCATGAGGTACGCATAGAAACTGTTGGGCGAAACGGGGATAACATGCTTTGCCATCGCGTAATTCAAAAGCTCGTAGTCCTTGTTGGTCAGCGAATCGTTGATGATCGTTTCGTAAAAAACATTTTCCGCCGGAATGTACATCATGGCAAAGTCAAAGGTTCCCTCGGCGGGGTTGATGTATTTGGATGCAATTTCATCGATGCGTTTTTTGACGCTGGAAATAAATTCCCTTTTGAACGTTTTTTTGTCTTCTTCACCAGCAGCGGTGACAAGGCGCTGAAAACTTTCCAGGGGGAATTTTGAATCGACAGGGACGATGTTCCCGCCGAGTTTGATGATCGCGTCTACCTGAGTGCCGTTTCTGAAGCTGTGCTTGATAGCGTAATTGGCGGCGGGGAAAATCTGCTTGAGCAGTTCTTCCAGCAGGTACTCGCCCAGATTGCCCCGGAGCTTGGGCGCCTGCAGCGTGTTCTGGAGCGAGGAAATGTCCTTTCCAATGTCCTGAATGTTTTTTGCCGTCGTTTCCAGAACGCCCAGCTTGGTGTGTATGTCGCCGATTACCCGGGTTGAATTGTCAAGCTGCTTTGCGATGTTGCCCTGCGCCGAACTGAGGTTCTGGTTCATCAGTTCCATCATGTTGTGCAATTGCGATCCAAGCTGGTTCTGGGTGTCCAGAAAAAGCTGCTGCTGGCGGACAAGAGAAGTCTGCTGGCTTTCCAACTGCTTTGTTTTCAGTTCGTTCAATTCGTTTTTCAGGTCGAGTATCTGGGGGGTAAGATCCGCCGTTTTGCCGGAATAGAGCTTTACCAGAACAAGGATAACCAGCGCAAACAGCCCCGCAAACGCTGCGGCGGCGATAAAATAAAAGGCCATGGAAATTCTCCGTTATTTGCGTACTATTATTTTCGTACAATTTTCGCGCCAAGGGCGGAAAGCCTTTCGACAAGGTGTTCGTAGCCGCGCTCTATCTGGTAGACATTGCGTATAACGCTTCTCCCATTGGCGCAGAGGGCGGCTATGAGCATCGCCATGCCGGCGCGGACATCGGGGCTGATAAGGTCGGAGCCATGAAGCCGCGTGGGGCCGGACACCACCGCCCGGTGGGGATCGCATAACACAATATGCGCCCCCATGGCGATAAGTTTGTCAACAAAAAACATCCGCGACTCAAACATTTTTTCGTGGATCAGCACCGTGCCTTTTACCTGCGTGGCGACTACGGTGATGATGCTGGTAAGGTCGGGGGGAAAGCCCGGCCAGGGCGCGTCGTCAATTTTTGGTATCATGCCGCCGAGGTCGTTGTTAACTTCCATAAGCTGGTTTTTTGGGACGTGGATCACCGTGCCCTCCTGCGCCCAGGAAATTCCCAGCTTGCCGAAGGCGACTTTTGCCGGGCGCAGGTCCTGGGGGCGCGTACCCTGGATGTGCAGGTCTCCCCCGGTGGCGGCGGCAAGCCCGATAAACGAACCGACTTCCATAAAATCCGCCCCAATGGTAAAGTCGCAGCCGGACAGTTCTCCCACTCCGGTAATCGTGAGTATGTTTGAGCCGATTCCCTCGATTTTTGCCCCCATCGACACGAGCATTCTGCAGAGGTCCTGCACATGCGGCTCTCCGGCGGCGTTGGTGAGTATCGTTTTTCCTTTGGCAAGCGCCGCCGCCATAACAGCGTTTTCGGTGCCGGTAACCGACGCTTCGTCGAGGAAGATGTCGGCGCCTTTCAGCGACCGCGCGCTAAAGGTAAAGGCGTTATTGGTTTTTACTTTGGCGCCCAGCTCGGTCAGGGCGAGAAAGTGCGTGTCCAGCCGCCGCCTGCCGATAACGTCCCCGCCGGGGGGCGGCAGCACTGCCTTGTGCGTTCTGGCAAGCAGCGGCCCGGCGAACAATATCGAAGCGCGTATCTTTTTTGCCAGTTCAACCGGTATTGACGGGGAAACGGCGCCGCCCATTTGCAGGCGGAAGGTGTTCGGCCCCTGAGATTCAACGCTTCCCCCCAGGGCGGCGTATATTTCCAGCATCACCTGCACGTCTTCGATTTCGGGGATGTTCCTCAGCACGACAGGCTCGGTTGTCAGCAGCGCCGCCGCGATACAGGGCAGGGCGGCGTTTTTGTTGCCGCTTGCCTTTACCGTGCCGCTCAGCGGCACGCCGCCGTCGATATGGTATTCGCTCATGGCTGCTCCCTGTTGATGATCTCCAGCAGGGCGGCGGCGGTCATGCCGAGGTTGGCGGCGACTTTGGCCGCAGGGCCGGATTCGCCGAAGCGTTCTATCGAGAGGATGTCTTCGGCTTTTGCCCAGCGTTCCCAACCGCTGCGTACACCGGCTTCGCAGACGATGGCCCGTATGCCGGGAGGGACGATTGCGTCGTGTATCGCTTCCGGCTGGGATTCAAACAGTTCCCTGCTGATCATCGACACTACGCGGATTTTTTTGTCAACCGCCAGCGCCGCCGCTTCCAGGGCAAGGCCCACTTCGGAACCGGTGGCGATGATCACCAGCTCGGGAATTGCGTCCGCGTCGTCGTCGGATGGCGATGGCTGTTTGACAATGTATGCGCCGGTACGGATCATTTCTTTCCAGTCCGGGTCGGCCTTGGGAAACACCGCGAGGTTCTGCCGTGAAAGGGCGAGCGCCGTGGGGCCGTCTGTGCGTTCCATCGCCATCGCCCAGGCTTCGGCGGTTTCTTCGGCATCGGCGGGGCGCAGCACGCGGAGGTTCGGCATGACCCGCAGGCTTGCCAGATGCTCGACCGGCTGGTGGGTGGGGCCGTCTTCGCCGACAAAGATCGAGTCGTGGGTCAGAACGTA
>Ga0082212_10002685_pt1 | contig 25685 bp, 26 predicted proteins | sample TergutNt197P3_FD_71548 | JGI IMG/M metagenome (GOLD analysis project Ga0082212, IMG submission 71548) | Neocapritermes taracua P3 segment gut microbial communities from Petit-Saut dam, French Guiana - Nt197 P3 | ecosystem: Host-associated > Arthropoda: Insects > Digestive system > Gut ...
GTTGGTTGACATAATGGGTATTATCGGAAGTAAAAATACCGGAAGCCGGAAAGGAAAATGCAGGTTATAGTTCCTATCCGTATCCGATGGAGGTTGTGGAAAATGAAAACGATTAGCCCTGTCGAGCAAGAGGTCAATCAAATCCGCCTTGCGATTTACGAAAAAACTAAGGACATGACACCCGCGCAGAGAGCGGAGCGCACAAATAAAATCGCGGAAGCCGCCGCGAAAAAATACGGATTCAAAATAATTGAAAACGCAAAAGAGCAAACAGTTAAATAAATTTTGGGGAGGCATAAAAATGGCTTGTTTATTTGGTCATAAATGGGACGGATGTAAATGTACAAAATGCGGAAAAACCCGCGACGAACAGCATGATTGGGAAAATGGTAGATGCAATATATGCGGAGTTAAACAGCCCGGAGTAGTGCAATCACCTGACCGACAAAGTAATACACAACCCGTATCAAAAAAGATTAACAATATAAATAATATCAATCCATATTTGTCAAATCTCGACCAAGGTAACCAAATCTTTGTCGAAATGATTCGCGATGCTGAGAACCGAGAATCGCAGGTAACGATGGCTTCGAATTTACTTTTTGGGAAATGTGGTACAGCTTTATTGTCAGGAAGCGTATTCACGGATGACGTTGCATTGCTATTCAAAGCAATAGGTTGGGAGCTTAACAACGCTCACGGTAGAGCAGCCATGCAAGATGTTTTCAACAACATTATGAATCGCTATCCTATGCTCGGCGTTTCGGTTTCAAAAATGTGGACTGGCATAAATGGATGGAATTAATAACCAAAGGTTCGGGGACGGACTAAACATTAATGTACATTTTCACATGCTCGCGCTTGATGGCGTATACGCAGAGGACAGCGATGGCTTTATCCGTTTTCATGCCGTTGCCCCGCCTTCAGACGCAGAGGTCGGGCGAGTGGCCGGGCATATTGCGCGGCGTGTTGAAAAACTGATGTTGCGGCGAGGCACCATGTCCGGTGAAGAACACAACGACCAGCCATTTCTCACAGAACTTTACGGCGCGGCGGTCGCGGGGCGTGTGCTGAGTGGCGCGCGCTCCGGTCAGAAAACCGTCCGCGCGGGCGATCCTGAAAACGGGCATGGCCGTAATGGAACAACATCTCCGCGCTGTGTGAACGTAAAAGGCGTGGGGCTTCATGCCAATACCTCAATTCCGGCGCATGACCGGGTGCGCCTTGAACGAATGTGCCGTTATATGGCTCGTCCGCCGATTGCTCTTGAAAGATTAAAAATGCTGTCGGACGGCAGATTGCTTTATAAGCTCAAGAAACACTGGCGGGACGGCACGAGTCACATAATATTCCAGCCGCTTGAAATGATGGAACGATTGGCCGCGCTTGTTCCCGCGCCGCGTTTCAACCTGATTCGCTACAGCGGAGTGCTTGCTCCTGCGTCGTCATGGCGTCGTATCATCATCCCGAAAGAAGATATTGCGGAAAAAGAAACAGCCGTACAGAAAAATGAACCGGAGCGGAAAATGCAGATTATAGTTACTATCCGTGGTCAAACACTACCGCGGGAACAACGATGAAATCAAGTTCGTCCGGCCCGATTCTGGGCGCGGATTCATGCGGTTCCGGAATGCCGAACCGGGTCGGTGCCAATTCGTCAAATCCCGCGATTTTCCGCGCCTGCATTATACCTTTCGGATAAGTTTTGGGAAGCGCGACGGTTTTTCCAAGATCTAAAGCGCGGCGAATCATTTCATGCGTGTCAGGTTCGCTCCATATGCTGTAAAAAAACAAAACGGTTTCCGCACGCTGAAACTCCGGAAGGCTGAAAAGGTTGCGGATTATTCCCGCGTTGCTTTCCGCTATATAGCTTTCTGAAAGAGCGCCTTCTTGCTCCATCCACAGTTTTCGTAATTCCGCCTTTTCGCTCATTCGTTACTAACAAAGCAATAAATTATCAAGTATGCTTGTACAAATTTGTTACTACGTCAAGAACTATTGTTGAACGATAAACCGTGTATGGGCACATAGGATGAAAAACAAACTGGGTTCGATTGAATTTTTTCGCATATTCCTGACAGTTTGCGTTATTTGGGGCCACTATGCTCCTGATTGGCTGAGCGAAACATTATTGGGCAGCAGTAATATTTTCTTTATAATAGCTGGATATTTCCTGTATTTTGGCGCGCAAAAAGCCGCGAAGGATAAGAGCACGATCTGGGGTTACGCCAAAAAGCGATACGTCCGTATCATGCCACCGGCGCTTTTCGTGATCGCTCTGGCGCTTTGCTTTGGCATGATGGACTGGGGTCATTTGCCGGCATACCTGACCATGTCCGCGAATATATGGATAGGAAGCAAGGATGTCACCCCGATGTGGTATCCGTTTGCGCTTTTTTGGGCACAGATCGCGGCTATTCTGGTTCTTGTCCATTTCCCCAAAAAGATTTCGTTATGGATGCTTGCGATCGTCGGTGCGCTTGCGGGTACGGCTTTGATAACCGCAGGCATGTTGCATAAGCCATTTACACTGATGTTCGGTTTAGTCCGTTCGGGATTTTTAAGGGGCGTGTTCGGGTTGGTTATCGGCGTCATGGTGGCAAAGGCGACCGAGGTTTGGCGTATTCCTGAAAATACAAATCGAAGACAAGTTTTTGGGGCAGCGGAACTGGCTCTGTTTGCTGTATTTATCGTTTTGTATGTCGGTGGGTTCGGAAGAAGTAATCAGCCCGTTCTGTTAGGCATTATGCTCATATTCGCGGTTCTATTGTTTTTGTTGGTGCAATCGGCGGGAGCTATTTCACAAAGATTGAATAAAATTGGCACGCTGGCAAAGATTTCCGTCTATGCCTATCCCGTTTTTATTCTGCAGGGCGTGGCGTTTTACCCGATGCGCAGGATGGTCGAAAGTTTTTCCGATTGGTTACGAATGATTACGGTGCTGGCGGCGCCGATCGCGCTTGGGGTATTCTATGTTCATTGCGTTGCGCCAGTCTTTCGGTATTTTAGGGTAAAATGCGAGAGTATCGGATTATTTGAAAAAATCTTAGCTTTTGTCAAAAAATGTTTTTTGAGGCAGTAACGGAAAATGTAGCCGAGGCAGACTTGACCCGCTTATTCCATGGTTTGAGAACGGACTTTCGTTTTTTCATCCTCCAACGCTTTATACAAGTTCGATTTGTACAGGATGTCGAATGCTTCTTCCAAACTCAGCTTGTGATTTTCCATAAGCAGGTTTACAATGCCCGGCGTTATCATTGCGATAACAGGAGAGATTTTCTTATCCATTAGCCGCGCCCTCTTTTACTTCGAAAGACTTGACAAAGTTAAAAGGCAGGAAACGATCATAAACCACTGCACCATATTGCCTTGCCCTTCAGGGCGGCTGTATTTTTTTATTCCCTTACCCTGAAGGAAGGTTAAGCGCGGCGTACTCAATAGTACGTAAGCGAAACCTGACGCCGCATCGTGTCAAAAAGACCGCGCAGGCATGGAAAATCATTTCGTCCGCGGGTATAAATATTATGTCGCCCACCCGCACGGCAACCTTGCCGCTTCCGTCATATTTTTCATAACCGGTACGCCGAACGGGCAACGGTCCTCGCAGGAACCGCAACCTTTACATTCGCTTCCGTTATGCGCAAGGCTTAAATAATGCGCCTTTACAGCAGGCGGAATATTGTTAATATCCAGACGGGCAATATCCAGGCACTTATTAACGGAAGCAATGTCAATCTCCGCCGGGCACGGCTGGCAATGACTGCAATATAAACAGCTTCCCCTGAAATCATTCCGCATTGCGCCCAGAACCCCCGCATAGTTTCGCTCTGAATCATCAGCGGCAAAATATCTAACAGAGTCCAACATCTCATGAGATGTCTGGCACCCCAATAACACGCTGGCCACGGACGGTCTGGACAACGCGTAATGAATACACTGGGGCGCGGTCAGCGGCTTGGCAAACGGAGAATGTTCCCGTGAAAGAAGCTTCCCCGCCCCAAACGTTTTCATTACCGTAATACCGATTTGTTTAAGCTCGCATAGTTTGTATAATTCGGATCTTTTGGGGTCGATTCCCCGCAACAGTTCAGAATCAAAGCCTTTTTGAAAGTGATCGAGAACGTATTCTTCCGGCGGCAGCATGTCAAACGCCGGGTTTATACTGAACATCATCATTTCCGGCACCCCCGTATCAATTACTTTTAAGGCCGTTTCGGGATTATGCGAACTAAATCCTATATGTCTTATGTAACCCTGTTTTTTAAGATTTTCCACATATTCGGCAAAGCCTGTTTCAAAAACATCCCGATAATCCTTTTCCGTGTCGATAAAAAACATCATTCCGAAATCAATGTAGCCGCCAAATATTCGTAAAATATCCTCGAAATATTTTTTTACCGTGGATATATCACGGCTTATGTCATACTGCCGTTTTATATCGGTAGAACCGATATGCCCCTGTATCATCACTTGTTTGCGCCGGTTTCCCAAGGACTTTGCGATATTTTCACGAATTTCCCGACCAGGCATGAACACGTCAAAAATATTGACCCCCTGTTCCAGGGCTGAGTCAATTGTTTCTTTGACCTGTTCATATGGCTTTCCATCAAGGTGTTCACAACCAAGCCCGATTGCGCTGATCCGCCGTCCTGTTTTGCCCAGTTCTCTATATTCCATGTTGTTCCTTGTGCAATCTGTCCGCTGTTTCAAGTAATTTTATTTTATCATTTTCAAGTGGAATTTAAGGTTCAAAGGCACCGCGCGGATTGATGTCGTGTACAAACTCCAGTATTCGGACGGTTCAAAAGAACCGTCCGAATACAATTTTCGCGGCGAAGCGTCAGATGCGTCCGCCGCGCGTATCGAAAATCTACTTCCAGTCGTCGATCAAAATTCCATTGGTGAATCTGAAATCAGTTAAAAACCACGTGGTCTGGATGTCTCCGCCCGTAACTACGACGTTGATTGCCTTTGGATTGGTAAAAGGCTTGATCATCGTCCTTGGGGACAATTTTCTCCACGTTGCGAAAGGCTCCAGGCCCTGAAGCCCTAGCGGTTCGTTTGCGGTGGCGTTCACGCCGTTTCCCCAATAGGCACCGACGGTGACTTCGGCATTATTTGACAGCCATTGGCCCAATTCCGCCTTTGTCTTAAAGCCATGCGCGCTTTGGAGAAGACGCGCCACGGTCGGATCCATAATGATCGTAGCCGCCGGACTGGCCAGGGCTTTCATATAGTCCGCAATCAGCATGTGCGGCCCATAGGGGAACTGCGACTCGCCGACGCTGGAGATATAACTCCAGCCCATGCCGATACTGACGACGCTGTCCGTAGGTTTGTAGCCAAGCGATACACTGAGCGAATCCCAACCCGGAGGCAGCAATTCCTCGTTTTCCGCTATGGTCATATTGTTGTATTGGAGAGCGCTTCCAAGCGTGGAATATGCTCCGCCCTTGATCCTGACGTCCCCAAGCATCTTGCCCGCCAGAGTGAAGGATCTTCCTATGACCGAATTGGCTTCACCCATGGGGCTCATGACGGCCATGCCTGAATGCATGCCGATCTCTTTGCGTATGGGGCCGTTCACAACGATCATATTCGCCGCGGAACTTGTGGAGTTGCCGAAACCGCTCGCACGGGTGAGCGCGGCGAGGATCGTCGGGAAGTATTCAGGTTTTGCGCCTGCCATGACGGCAAAAACCGCGGCTTTTTCCACGGTCATTTCACGCGCGCCGGATCCGCCCACCACGTCTTCAGGCTTGCGGCTCGTCGCTTTAAGCATTTCCGCCACTCTCTGCTCGGTGGGAAGCATGATCACATTGAAATCCGTCCACTCGTTGTCTTTGAACAACCGGTGCAGGTTGGCTTCGGTATCCGGTTTGAGCAGCCTCGGTTCAGGCTCTCCGCCGGGAGGTATTCCCGCCATCAGTTCTTCATCCGTAAGAGGTTGTGTAAACGCGTCGACGATAGACTGCATCAACGGTTTGCCCGTCAGCGGGTCATTCCCTTCGATATAGCTCTTGTGTACCGATTTCGGCTGGCCCGCTATCGGGAACGGAATCGCGACCGACCGTATCGGCATGCCATTGGAATATTTGAGCAGGTAATCTTTGTATGGCGCAACGTTGGATCCGGAAGCGGCCACAGTAGGTATTTTGCATTCAAGTTCGATGTCTCTCGCAAGTCGGTTCACGACCGACACGCAGCCATGTCAACCGGAAATCCCGATGACCACCCCGTCAACCTTTTTTTCGACTATCTCCTTGAGAAACCCCTTGTCGTACGACATCCAGCCGGGCCCTTTATGTATCACGATTTTGGCCGATGGTATGTTTTTGGCAAACCACGCCTGCATCTCTTCGTATACGCTGTTAGCGGCTTCCGGGCCGCCCCATTGCGTGTCATACAGGTAAATCGTTTTTCCTTCCAGCGTGTCCATCCGCGGCGTGAGCGGAACACGTTCCGCAAGCTTGGCTGTCATCGCCGGGTTTAAAACCGTAATCAGCCGCCCGTCTCCGCCTTCAGTCTGACATGACGTCATTCCAAGCGAAATCAGGCCGGCAAGCGCCAGCAGCGCGCTTCCAAACAGGATCTTTCTTTTCATTTCCCCTCCTGGAATATATTTCTAAATTTCAACCATTCTAAAAAACTCCGCCAGAGGTTCTTGCAAAACCCCTGGGAGCGCGGACATCTTGTCCGCAAATCCTTGAAAAATGCAGGCAGAATGCCTGCGTTCCCGGCAAAGCCGGAGGTTTTGCAAGAACCTCGCCAGTATCTTCAAATCAGATATTTTCGGCAAACATATCAAAATCCCTGTCATCATGTAATAACAATCTTTAGCGCGGTAAGCGCTATCAACACATCTGCCACTCGAACCGATAGCCCACGTCGCGGATGGTTTTTATGAAGGCTGGATCGGCGGGATTGCTCTCAATCTTATTGCGCAGCGTATTGACGCAACGGTCAACGCTGCGCGCGGTGACAAGGATATCGCCGCCCCAGACGCGCCGGAGAATTTCATCGCGCGTAAGCGCGCATCCGGCGCGCTTGACAAACAACGCCAGAAGACCGAATTCCTTGGGCGTCAATTCGATTTCATTTCCTTCCCTGAACAATTGCCGGGAATTCATGCTCAGCTTGAAATCTCCGAAGCGGAATTCCCGCGTCTCCTCTTTACGGCGGCGGCGCAGGAAAGCGTTGGCTCTCGCCAGCAGTTCATGAATGTTAAATGGTTTTTTGACGTAATCGTCCGCGCCGAGATTCAGCCCAAGCACGATGTCCGATTCCTGCCCCTTGGCGGTCAGCATGATGATCGGCATGTCGAGACCTTCCGCGCGAATCAGGCGGCAGATTTCATAACCATTGATTTTAGGCAGCATGATGTCGAGCACGATCAGATCAGGTTTTGCGTCAAACGCCGCATTGAGGCCGGCTTCCCCGTCCGGCGCGGTCAGGACGCGGTATCCCTTGAAGGTAAAATTATCCTTCAATCCCCGCAGCATGACGGGATCGTCTTCGATAATCAGAATCGTTTCCATCAAAAATTTCCCATCGGCAATCTCATGGTAAAAACGCTTCCCTGCCCGGGCCGGCTTTGGGCGCTGATTTCGCCGCCATGCGCCGTAACAATGAATTTTACAATACTCAATCCCAATCCGCAGCCGCCGGTTTGCCGGGACAAAGAACTGTCCGCCTGATAAAAACGGTCGAATATCTTTTTGGCCGCGCTTCGCGGAAAGCCGATGCCGTCGTCCGTTACTTCAAAACACACGCGGCCGTCCGCAGCGAAACACGACACATGAATTTTCTTTACATCGCCGGAATATTTAAGCGCGTTGTCCAGCAGATTCACGAGCGCCGTCGTCAGAGCGTCGCGGTCGCCGAAAATATCAGGAATATCAGGCGCGAAGTTCACTTTAAGATCGCATCCGGGCGCACGCAAACGTTCACCTATGCTCTCAATCGCCGCGTCCACGATTTCGCCCGGACGCAGGGAAGCGCGTTCAAATTTCGCCCCTTTGCGCTCCATGCGTGAAAATGTAAGGAAATCCTCAATAAGGCGGCTGAGCCGGGCGTTTTCCTTAGCCATCAGCCCCGTGTATTCCTCAACAAGCCGCGCGTCGTTACAATGACCGTCGCGCAGAGTGTCCACCAAAAGGCGCATGGACGCCAGCGGCGTTTTCAGTTCATGCGAAACGGTGGCGATCAGGTCGTTTTTCATCCGCGTAAGCCTGACCTGCCGCCGCAGCCATGCCGCAAGCAGAACGGACAGCCCCGCGATACCGCATGTCATAAGAACGCCGATCCACATATATATCGTGATTCTTTGACCGGCCGCCGATCTGAAATGATCGACGCCTTCGGGAACAAGCGAAATTTTCCACGACGGAAACAAATTTCCAATTTCTTCGGTCATGAACGCCGACGACTCTCCCGCATCGCCGCCGGGCGGCGTTACGAAAAAATGAACGCCCGGAATCGCCTCCTGCCTCGCGAGAACATCATTCATGAACGTCATGATATGGTCATGACTGAAAAGCGCGATCATGGCGCGGTCGGGCGTCAAATACGCCCATGTGTCCGAAACGGCGGTCGCCCGCATTTGCCCGGGGCTGAGAAGTTCGCCCAGTGAGATTTCGTTGAATGGCGCCGCCAGTTCTTCGGCGTTTAGTGTTGGAAACGGCGGGCATTCCAGACAGAGTGTTTGCAATCGCCGCATAAGAAAACGCCGCTGACCGGAAGGCATGGTGGGCGCGGTGTAATCGTTGAGACATTCCACGAGCGTTTCAACGGTTTTCTGAAAAAGCGGATGCTCCGGACGCGCCATCAGATCAAGCGCGAACATCAGCGCGCTGGCCCTGACAAGCCGCCGTTCAAGATCTAACGCGTCGTTGTAGCGGTTATAACGATTGCCGCGACTATTACCGTCGCCGGAAAATTCCCGGACAATCATTTCGATCGCGTCCGCGGGCCGTCCCGCTTTATTCAGACAGCGTGCTTCGGCCAGCCGCGCAATGGCGGCCTCGCGCGTTCCGGAAATTTCGGCTATCCTTCCATAAGCGTCCGCGGCAGCGCCGGGATTATTCCATATATACTCCTGGTCGCGGGCCTCGCGCCATAACGGAGAGTCGAATTCCGCCGCCGATGCCGGCGCCGCCGCAGATTCGGGATAAATCAAAATGCCGCGACTGAAAAAGAGAGCCGCATCCGCCTGTCCGTTTTTCACTATGGCGGCAAACGTCTCCGACGCCCGCGCTTCCGTTTCCGGAACCTGAAACGTCAGCTTTTCGCGCCATGCCTCATCTATGCCGCGGGCTGCGGTTTGCACCTGAGACGTGTATATTTCCCGAAGACGATGCTCCGCTGCCAATTCCTCGTTTCGCATGGCCTGATTCATAAACCAGAGCACGCCGCATGTCGGAAGCGTCACAACGGCTACGAGCAGAACAAACACAGGCCAAAGCCGCTGACCGGCGTCTGCTGATTCTCTCATGCGAAAAAACATACCGTCATTTCCTTCATTTATGTTATATTCAATTCATGACCTTTACACAAACCGTAGATATACCAGATAGCCATCGGCTGACTATTGACGTTCCACGTGAAATACCTACGGGGAGAGCAATTATTACCTTTATCTCGGTTCCAACCGTTACAGAGGCTTCAAAAAAATCCGAGGCGCGAGATATTGAACTTATCAACCGCAATGCCGAAAGACTCAACCGCGAATCTTTTGACGTCCTTTCGTTTCAGATAATTACGTTATGACGAAGTCTGCTGATAAGCCGCCGCCGCGCGGCGGCTTATCAGCAGACTTCGTGTCCCTTGACGGAACACTACTTCAGTTTAATGCTCTCGATGATGGAATCGAACACCGGCTTAAACCTGTCGAAATTTTCATTTCTGGTTCTAAAGAAACACCTAACGGATTTATCTCCGGCGGCGACCACAAAGCTATATGAAACATAGCCAGGGTTGAATTGAGCAATGAATCGAATGCCTGGAAAACCCGAAATTGTTATATCTTCCCTGCTTCCGGGAATTTCATGATAGGTTTTATACCACTCTTGATTGAAGGCTATTAACCCATCGACAGTTTCATTCAATAGCAATTGCGCGTCTTTTGCGGAAGGATATTCTATCAGCGTGAAATCATTGGACGTATCAAATTCCGGGTCGGTGAAACGTATGCCAGTCCATTGTTCGTTATATCCTTCGTTTGCAAACCTCTTGAAATTATTTGAAAACAACCACCCGGAAGGAAGCGAAATAAGAAAGTCGTCATTTTCGTACACAACTGGTTTGTCTTTTTTGAATTTTGAAATTAACACTAAATCATCAGTGCTTTCATTTGTCGGGGATGATTGTATTTTTACCGGATACCGGCGACTGTCGTCGGAAATCCAGTAATAAGTTTCAACGCCCTTGTTCCCGTAAGCTACTTTCCAGGCGTTAAATTTCCCGGCGGGTGTTACAACCGTTTCCCGGCCTTCAACGGATATTCTCTGGTTTGACATTGTCATTGAACCGGAACCGTATGAACTGTTGAAGATGGGAAGAGTTGTTTCAAATCCCATCCGCAGAGGCAGGCAGCGAATGAGAAAAAAAATCTGACTGCTGTCATAATACACAGAAGGCAAGTCAACACTTGTAACCATTCCACCTTGTCTCCTGACTGTCACGGTATTCTGGTTATACTGGATAGGCAAATTTTTAACCGAAAAACCATCAGTAGTTGCGTTTGAAGAACGATTTTCAACAGGCATCAATGTATCATCCTTTGCCGAAACGGTGATGAAATCCAAGGCGCTTCTTACTGGAGATGTTATTGAGTGAAATTGCCAGGTCGTTTCGCCATTTTTAGATACTGATTCGGCAATAAACGTCTGAGTGAAGGTCATCAGGGAATTGTCAGCCGGATCGGTACGCCTTGCCCGTCCCCAATGCAAAATTGCATCCGTGGTTGCAGTTTTGATGGAAACCGTCGGTATAACATCCTTATCGCTAAATGAATACGTCAGCATTTCACCATCTTCCCATGGCGCGGGGAGAAATTGCGGAACTTCCAGCCGTGAACCGGCAAGACCGGGAATCCGGAAAATCAGTTCTTTCTGTTCCGGATACTGCTTCGCGAGACGTTCGAAAGTCTCCTTTGCGTCCGCGCCGCGTCCGCGTCCTTCGTAATACCGTCCAAGACGATAGAGCGCCTGTGCCGCCGCCCCGCGTCCGGACGACGCATTATCCGCTATTTGCAGATAGATGCGCGCGGCTTCGTCGAGGTCGCCGAGCGTTTCCTCGGTATAAATCGCTTCTTCAAGAAGGATGGCGGCATCATCCGCCGAGAAAGCGATACTGCCGCCGAAAGACAGCGCCAGTATTAAAACCAACCCGATTCGTTTCATGTAATTCATCGTACACTTCCTTTCCTTTTCATGGTTATTACGCCGTGAAGTCTGAATTTTGATTCCCCTGGGAATCACCCGAAAATCCAGACTTTACGGGAAACTCGAAAGGAGCATAGCTTTCTAATGTTACGGTTATGTTACGCCACCGTCCTTTTATCATCCATTTTTTCATTGTTACCGTAAAAAACCTGTACCATATTACGAAATTCCGCAGTAAAATCAATTTTTCCGGTTACGGAAGCGGATTCCGGGGATCGCCGTAATCTGAAAAAGTCAGCTTGCCGGCATTAACCGGAAGCTGAAAAACATAAAAAGGTAAATTATATGAATTCCATTCTGCGAAAAATCCTGTTTTTAACCGCCATTCTTAATATGTCAGTTTTGTCCGCAGTCGCGCAGGAAAATGTATTCGACGTATTCAGCCGATCCATCGACCGCGCCATGAGCAAGTATTTTACGGCGGAAGTCATTTTCACATTAATTATAGGCACGCTGCTGCTGATTGTTATCGCGGTGCTAAACGAATCCCGCCGCTCAAACAAAATAAAGCGGGAAATGCTGGCATTGGCCATGGCAAAATTCGACCTCCAGGCGGAAAAGCTTGACATGCGGCTGTCGAGCGCGGCGATCCTGAAAAAAATAGCGCTGAAATCCGGATTGCAGGATCTTAGTTCAATATTGAAATTTTCGCATGTGTTTGAGAGTTCGGTTGAAAAATATTACGAAATCCAAAAAATCGGTTCGATATCAGACGAAGTGCTTTTGCAAATAAGCGCTCTGAGGAAAGCGCTTGGTTTTTCGCCTTTGCCAAGAGGGATAGCGCTTACATCGACAAGGCAGTTTTGCATTGGCGATGAATGTATGATACGAATTTCCGAAAATGACCAGGTAATCCGCAAGGTAGCATGCCAGGTGCTTGATTCTGATGAACGGCATTGGTGCGTAACCTACCCCGACGGGGTTCAGGTTCAAACCGGAACCTCGTTAAACATGAGCCTGGCCAAGTCGGGCGACGCGGAATACACTTTTAAAACGCAAGTGCTGAATGATTTAAACGCGGAACTTGCTTTAAGCCACACTAGCGAGCTTACCCGCACTCAGCAAAGGAACTGGCTGCGCGTAAACGTCAACCTTCCCGTTAAAGCGACCATAATCGAAGAAGCCAACATGGGCGACATTATTTCCGGTAAAATAATAGATATATCCGGAGGCGGCCTGGGCATGACTCTTCCCGTTTCGCTGAGGAAAGACGCCATGCTTTTATTGAGTTTTGATCTTCCAGGGCGCGGCAAAGTAATTGATATGTTTGTGAAGATAGTCAGAGTCGGCGGGCCTGTTGACGGGGATGCTTCAAAAATCGTGCATAGCGCGACTTTTTCCGGCGAAGTCGATATATCTCACGAAAAAATAATACAGTATGTATTTGAAAAACAGAGGGAAGGCCTCCTAATCAGACGAACCCAGGATGAAACTCCGCAAGACCAGGAATCTCAAGCCGTGGAGGTAAAGGAACCCCAGGTGGAAAATAATATCCAGGAGACAATGTAGGGGTGCGATTATTTATTAAAGCGCGGATGTGTCCTCTAATTTTGCAACAGGTGTTGCAAAATTAGAGGACACGTCCAGTTTTCTCTCGATTTCTTCTATGGCAGGCAGGCTTGATTTCAGCTCTTCCGGCAGGCTGATGACGAAATTGCAGTTTCATTCGTTGATATCTCCTATCACCCAATAACCGGACGCCTGTTCCGATAGCGCCGGGCGATAGCCCATCCCGCCTTGAGGTCTTCAATTTTGATTAATTTCTCCGGACCGGGGTAATTGATGATTTTTAATACAGTTGCTTTCAACAAGGAAATCTTCAACAAATCCGCGCCGAATGTCTGTAATCTTAGCCTGACGGTTTACGCGATCATCAAACGGCACTGAGTTGAATTTCTCAAAAAGCTCGGAAAGATCCGCTCCTTTGGCAATCGTTTTAACGGACGACGGCTTTATCCAATACTCCTTGTGTTTGTTTTTTGACAAAACATACCTTTGAGCGGAATATGGCCCGTCATCTCCGGCGGAACACCAAAGATAAAGAAGGTTTTTGCCCTGATGCCGTATAATTTCCATTTGCGGGATATATCGTGGTGAAATGAAATTAATGTCTCCATTTATTTATGTCTCAATGCCGCGCGTGTTGACCGCGGGCGCGGGGAGTATTACAATGTTTCCCGCGCTGGAAAACAGCGCACGGGTTTAGCAGCCCGAATCACAAAGGCGGACAAACTGCTTCATCAGTGGTTTGTCCGTGCCTGGCTTTCTTCTTTGTATGGGCGGCCATGCGGGGAACCGCAAGGTTCGCCGGATTCCTTTGTGGCCGGTCTGCTAACCTGCGTGGCCGCTCGCCCTTTTTGACGGGATGAGCGGGAAACAACCATACAAAGGAGCCGGTCATGTCAACATTTTCCAATCAAACAGAATCAAACCAAAGCCATGGGAGCGCCGGCGGCTACTGAATGATTGTCTATTAATATCTATAAACGTATTGATACCCTATTTAATAAAGGGTTCTGTAAAAACAACTTGTCTATTGGCTTGCAATGAAGTACCCTGAAATCCGTGATTCATTGGTGGGTATTTTGATTGATAGAATAGCCTATGATAATAGTTGCCTGTTCTCTGTTTACCAGCAAAGATGTCAGGGAGTAATCAGGCTATTCTATCCATCATCACGGATATGAAGGAAACGAAACATGCCAAAGAAAGCAAAAGAACTTTCCGCAAAAGAAGTGCTGAAAATCAAAAACGACGGACTCCATGCCGTCGGCGGCGTACCGGGTTTGTATATGCAAATCGTCGGCAATTCTCGTTCATGGGTATTCCGCGCCAGTGTCGGCGGCAGAAGGCCGGAGATGGGGCTTGGGGGCTGTGAGCATGTATCGCTTGCTGACGCGCGCGACAAAGCGCGCGAGCTGCACAGGAAAATCAAGGTAGATGGTATAAACCCGTTAGAGGAACGCAGAGCGGCGAAAGCGCGCTCAAGACTGCAAGCGGCGAAAACCAAAACATTCAAACAATGTGCCGAAGCGTTCATTATGGACAAACGCCTAGAATGGGGATATGCACACGCCAAGAAATATGAAAGCTCGCTGGCGTTGCATGTATACCCGATCATCGGCGGTTTGTCGGTTGCCGACATAGATGCCGGACTGGTTCTGGAAGTGTTGCAACACCCTGTCGAAACACAGGAAGGAAAGGCGACTTTCTGGAACACCAAGACAGAAACGGCAAGCCGTGTGCGAGGCCGCATAGAATCCGTTTTGCAATGGGCTAAGGTTCGCGGATTGCGCGACGGCAGCGAAAACCCTGCGAACTGGAAAACTCTGCAATACGCGCTGCCGTTGAAAAGCAAGGTGTGCCGGGAAGAAAACTTTCCCGCGCTTCCCTACGCTGAAATAGGCGCATTTATGGCAGATCCCTACCCTTTCTGTCAACTTTTCAGCTCGAAATCCACTTGCGCCACACAAAAAATTGGTTTTATCGTCGAAATCCGTATAATGAAAGCTGTTTTTTGAAAAAACTGCGGTAGGGTAGGCAGGGCTTCCGCCTAACCCTGCACCCTGCACCATATTAACGGAAAAGAAGGCGCGGCCGTTTATCAATTGTCGATAATCGAAACCGAAACCGGCGAGCACGCGATTGTTTTGGAGTACGACGTTAAAGTGGAGATGGGTTAAGGCTTATGGAAAAATCAACTCTGTCGAAGCAAAGCGTGTGCTTCATCATCACCGCCGTAACGGTTTGCGTTGGAATGTTCATCCTTAATTGCTTAACGCCTTTGATCGCGGACGATTTCACTCACGCGCACATCTGGGGCACGAACGAAAAGATCACAAATTTTGCCGAATTGTTCTCGTCCACGAAAGCGTATTACACGGACTGGGGCGGACGCTTCAATTTTACGTTTTTGGCGCAGATGTTCTCGTCGGATGACAAGATCATATTTAACGTTTTCAACTCATTTATATACCTGGTGTTTGTTCTGGCTGTTTATTATCACATAAACGGCCGGGCAAAGACCAACGCGCCGCTGTTCATAAACGTCAATGCCGCCGTTTGGCTTCTGGCACCCGTATTCGGGCAGACCGTCCTGTGGCTTACCGGAGCCTGTATGTATATGTGGGTGGTAACGTTCGCGTTGGTATTCCTGCTGCCATACCGTTTCTTTATCGAAAAGCCCTTTAAGAGCGGGTTTTATCTGAAATACGTAATGTTTATATTGGGGTTGATATGCGGATGCGGTTTTGAGAATACATCTGCGGCAATGCTTGCGATGTGCGTGTCGTTTATTTGGCTTTTCCATATAAAACACAAAATCGCTTACGGCAATATCCCGGTTTGGTGCTACAGCGGTTTATCGGGCGGAATCATAGGCTTTCTTATTATGATACTGTCTCCGGGTACGCAGAAAAGACTGATTGGAGTAACGATGGCGGCAGACCGGAACGCTTTTCTGCAAGCGCTCAAAAACATCCTGTACAGCAGCGTCATTTCCGCGGTTTTTTTGTTTGTTCTGCTGATGTCCGCTCTGTATTTCATTTACAGGTTGCTGAGAAAAAAAGAAAACAGAAATTTCAACACTTTGCTGGATACGTACGCGGTTTATTTGTTCGGAGCGTTCGCGGCGGTGTATTCGATGTCGCTATCCCCGTATTTTCCGCCCCGAGCGACATTTAACGCGTTTGCGTTTCTGCTGGCCGGTGTTTTCCTGCTGGCGAAAAAACTTCAGTGGGGCGTTTCCTTTGCAGGCATAAAAAAGAGGCTCGCCGCCGGTATTTTATATACGGTTTTTGCCTTATCCGTTTTTTTAGGAGCGAAGGATGTGTATTCATATTCCAACGATATAACCTATGAAACCGCGTTTCGGTTAACAGACGCGGAGCTTCATGCGGCGCTATATCAACCCAAACCCCAGTCAAAACCGATTCCCGACTGGAATGCCATCCACGAGGAATTGGCGCGGCACAAAAACCTCAACCTTCAGTTCATGTGGGAAGAGTACCGTGTTGGTCAACCGGAAGGGTTAAGTTACAGTCAATTCTGCAAACTCTATCGCCAATACCGCAAAGCAACCGACCGGCAAGTAAGCCTGTATAACGAGCGCAAAGCCGGAGAGCTTATGGAGTCTGATTGGTTATTCTCCTTGCCACCAAGAAAATCTTGATTGCAAGGTCATGTTTCCACGAAGCTAACAGAGACGCCGTCAGTTAGTTTTCACTGGCCGGATGTGATGAGTATATGCTGCTTAGGAACTGTAGATAAATAACTTGACTATTTATACCCGCGAACGAAATGATTTTCCATGCCTGCGCCTAAGGAAAATGCAGTTTATAAATCCTATCCGTTATCCGTGACGCCGGCCGCTTATCTGCACGCCGCTTAAAACGAGCAGAACTTTCTTCATGCGGCAATGGTATAAGAAAAAAATATAAAAAGCAATTGCCCGAATAGGTGCGGTTTAATCTGGGCAACGCCGATATGGCATTTGAATATGCCATACACAGAGTGCTTGATTTTGTTTAGGAATGCCTATAGCCTGCTGGGATTCCAGGAGTTCCAGGGAAAGCTTGAACCGGCGCAGAGTCTGAAAGAAAGTCGCTGTGTCGGCGGTTCAATCCCGTCCCACGCCACCGACCTGTTTCAAGGAGAAAAGATGGAAAAGATGAAGCTTCCTCTCGTGTCCGTCATTATGCCCTGCTACAACGGCACCAAGCATCTTGCGAAAACATTGGATTGCATGGCGGCGCAGACGTACAAGAATATAGAATTGATCTTCATAAACGACGGTTCGACGGACGATACCGAAGTCATTTTTCGCTCGTATGAACGAAGGCTCGTCAATGAGGGGAGAGAGGCAGTAGTCTATATAAAACAGGCGAACGGCGGCCTTCCCAACGCCATAAACGCCGGCCTTAAAATTTTTAAGGGAGCGTATCTCAGCTGGCTTGATTCAAGATGATATTATCGCTCCGACCTTTGTAGAAAAGCATGTGAACTTTTTGGAGAGCCATCCCGATTACGGTTTCTGCTATGCCGATACCCGCGTCATAGATGAGATGAACAACACGGATTATATCGTTTCCCGTCAACCGACCAAGGCCAGCATCCACCGCGCCATCATGCAAATAATGCCGGGTCATGATCTGTTTTTCCCATATCCGTTCTGTATGGTGCGGCGTGAAGCGATATTGCGGGCCATTCCGGCCCGCCGTATATACGATGAGGACAAGTTCTACGGCCAGAATATGCAGTTTTTGGTACCTCTTGCGTGTCATTACGCTTGCGGGGCCATCCATGAAACGCTCTCGACTTATTATTATATGAGGGCCGGATCGTCCAGTTCCATAACGCGCGAGCTCCACCTGGAGCAATATTACAGGATGTTATGTCACACGATAGAGGGTATGGATATTCCGCCGGGGGATAAGAGTTATATGCTTTCTTATGTTTCAGCCAACCAAAGTCAAAATAACCTGAACCAAAAACTGGGCCCCGTCTATGAGCGGCTCGATGCCCTCGAGACCAAGAAGAGGCGGAATCCGTTCAAATCCCCGTTGCGGCTTGGAAGAAAAAATGACTGATTTCAAATTCACATTGTCGAGATGGGTGGAGTTCACTCTCGATATGGGGTGTCCGAACAGCTGCGTTTATTGTCCGCAAAAACTTCTTATGAGCAGGTATTATGAGAACGATGGGAAGAGAAAGTCTTCGATGACTTTGGGTGATTTCAAGAATATCCTCGAAAACATTCCCAAAGAGGTGGCGATAGACTTTGCGGGTATGGGCGAGCCTTTGATTAACCCCGAGGCCGTCGATATGATGGCGTACGCCGCCCGGAAAGGGCATAAGGTGCATCTCTATACGTCTTTGCGCGGGGCTTCTCCTAAGCAGATATTAAGGCTGAAAGACCTTCCCATTTCCTCGTTCGTCCTGCATCTGCCGGATGGGGACGGCCTTATGAAGCTTAAGGTCGATGCCGATTATAAAAAACGCCTCGCGCTTTTCCACTCTTTAAATCTGCCCAATGTTCTGTACACGTGCATAGGCAAGGTGCATTCGGAAATACCTGGAATTATCAAGGTTGAGCCGCTTGAAACTCCCATCGTGTCCCGCGCCGGCACTCTCGATACGAACGAGATGCCCGAGCAGGTGAAGCTGACTCGTAACTTCATGGCCAAGACAGGCAAGCGTCTATGTCGGCAACCGACAAACCGCCGATGATCGGGTATACATGTAACGCCAGCGAGCTTTCATATTTCTTGGCGTGCGCGTATCCCCATTCGAGGCGTTTGTTCGTTCCCTTCATATCCGTGATGATTGATAGAATAGCCTGATTGCTCACTGACCTCTTTGCTGGTAAACAGAGAATAGGCAATTATTATCACAGGCTATTCTATCAATCAAAATACCCACCAATGAATCACGGATTTCAGGGTACTTCATTGCAAGCCAATAGACAAGTTGTTTTTACAAAACCCTTTATTAAATAGGGTGTCAAGACGTTTATAGATATTAATGGACAATCAATCAGTAGCCGCCGGCGCTCCCATGTCAGCCGGCTCTCATTTCAGCGGCTTTATGGCACGTAACAGATGCGGCGGCTGTCGTCGTCCACGCAAACGGTTTTTACCGGAATGCTGTAAAGCGCGGTGAGCGCGTCGTCCGTCAAAATCGAATCCGCCTCTCCGAAGGCGACGGTCTTTCCAGCGCTTTCCGCCGTAAATACGGCGACGTCGCCGCACAAAAACAGCGGATGATCCGGAACATGCGTAGTGAATATGACTGCGTAGCCTTCCTCGGCCAGAGAGCGGATCAGTCTGACTGTACGCATCTGGTTGCCGTAGTCGAGATGCGTGGTCGGTTCGTCAAGCATGATGATCTTAGGTTCCTGAGCGATGGCGCGGGCGATTGTGGCCAGTTGTCGCTCGCCGCCGCTGATCTCGGTATAAGGCTTTTCAAGAATATGCAGCATGTTAAGACGCGCCAGAGCTTTTTCCGCTATCTCGTAATCCGCCGCTTTGGGCGAGGCAAACGCGCCGAGGTAAGGCGTCCGGCCCATGACGACATATTCCCTTACCGGGTAGGCGTAGGCGGGGTTGTGTATCTGCGGCACATAGCCGATAAAGGTCGCTATTTCCCTGAAAGACATATCCGCGATATTTCTTCCGTCAAGATAGATAGCGCCCGTTTTCTGGCGCAACAGCCCGGCTATGCAGTTCAGCAGAGTGCTTTTTCCCGCGCCGTTTGCGCCCAGTATGGTGAGTACGCGCCCCGCGCAGAGTTCAAATCCCACATTGCTGAAAACCAAAGGCCCTTTGAAATAGTTAAAGCTGAGATTTTCCACTTTCAATACGGCGTTCAAAACAGCCTCCTTCGCTGCTTCAGCAGGATGAAAAAGAAGAACGGCGTGCCGATAAAGCCGGTCAAAATGCTTATCGGGATATCCATGGACGCCAGCGTCCGCGCCATAATGTCGATGACCATCATAAAAATGCCGCCGATAAAAGTTGCCAGCGGCAGCATTTTCTTGTTGTCCGGGCCCGTGATCATGCGCGAGATGTGCGGGATGACCAGCCCCACCCAGCCTATGGTTCCCGCGATGCTGACGGAGCAGGCCGTCAGAAGAGTCGATGCCAGTATCACAACAAGACGTGTGCGGCGGATGTTCACTCCCAGGCTCTGCGCCTCGTTGTCGCCGAGCGAAAGGACGTTGAGCCGGTAGCGAAAAAGCAGAAGCAAAGCCATGCACCCGACTATAACAGGGCCGACGATGGCGAGTTCCCTCAGTCTCACCCGCGCCAGCGAACCCATCGTCCAGAAGACTATGTCGGCCAGCGCCGTGGCTGGATCGGCGTACATGCGAAGGACGCCCATAACCGAACCGGCGAGCCCTCCGACGATGATTCCGGCCAAAACCAGGATGACGATGGAGCTGTTGCGCACCAGTTTCGGGATAAGCGTCGTAAGAAACACCGCGGCGATGCCGCCCGCGAACGCGCCGAGTTCCACCCATATCAGGCTCGCGCCCAGCAGGATCGCCGCCGCCGCGCCCACGCTGGCGCCGGATGAAACTCCCAGGATATCCGGCGAAACCATGGGGTTTTTAAACATGCTCTGATAGGCCGCTCCCGCGACGGAAAGCGCGCTCCCGATCAAAAGCGCGGCCAGCGTGCGCGGCAGACGGATGGCGACGACGGCGATTCCCTCCGAGTTTGACCAGGTTCTTTCAATGGGGAATATTTCGGCGAGGATGATTTTTACCACATTTCCAAAGGGTACATGGTAAATGCCGATTGAAATGGAGAACACGAATACGACGCATGTAAGCGCCGCCGTACCCAATAGAACAAAAAGCCACGCGCTTCTCCCGACTTTCATAGATTCGGTGAGTTTTAAAAACCTGGACATTTGATTACTGGTCCGGCGGCCTGCCGTTCAGGATATTCTCAACCTGATCGTCTGAAATGGGATAGCCCACGAAATTCGTATAGAAATCCTTCGTTTCCCTGTGCATGTCGATGTAATCCGGACTCGCGGGGGCGGCAAAAATTTCGGGGTGAATGTTCCTTGCCGCCCAGAGGATCTGCAAAACGCTCTCCGCGCCGAAACGCGCCCAGTCAAACAGCGCATACGGTATATATTTGATATTGTCAGCGCCCAGGTCGGCGATGATCCCCGCCCAGGGATTTGAAAAACCGTCTTTGTTCGCCAAAACAGCTTCCACATTTTCGTTGCGCCCGCCGCCAATGAACACCTTCTGCGGAGGATGTTTTAAAATAAGCTCCATATTCACGCCGGTTTGTCCGGAGGAAATATTTTCCTGCCGTAGCCGGCGCATCAACTCCGGCCAGTATTTGCCGCCGGCGTAACCGGTCCATTCGTTCGTAACGACGGATGTGCTGCCCGTGGAAGACATCGTATTGTTCAGGCCGCTCAAACCGCCGGAAGTGTAATAGACCACCGGCCGCACACTGTTTTTTGCGAGACCTTTGGCTATGCGGTCAATATTTGCCTGGAGCGTCAAACCCCATGCTTCCGCGTTTTTTTCGACCCTGCCGCCCAGAATCCTGCCGACGACGCGGTAGGTAACTTTCATTTCCTGGTAGGTGTTGAAATTAATGTTGATTACGGGAAGTTTTTTCCCGCCGTATTCAAGGCCGCGCAGGCTGTCGATGCCTGACGGATGCGCGATTATGAGATCGGGCTCAAGCTTCATAAGCGCCTCCGCGTTAAATGTCCCCGCCTGCGTCCCCGTTCCCACTTCCGCTTCCAGATTGGCGTATGACGGGAACATCACCGCCTGCCACGGGCTAACCATCCCTGACAGTTTGGCGACGAAAAACTCTTCCGCGCCCAGCGCCAGCACGCCGGATGTGTTAGCCGGCCAGAGGTTGACGATCCTTTTAACGCTCCCTTTTTTGAAGGTGAAAGGGATTTTGTCCGAATCGTAAATGGTGGCAAATTCGCCGTCTTCCGAATAGTAGCCGTAATTACCCGGAACGGATGTGTCGATCTCTTCGCCTCCGTAGGGGACATCAATGCCACGCGCCCAAGATGGTTCTCCGGCTATGACGCCGCCCGGGGCAAACATATCAGCGGCATTGCCGCCGCTGTTGTTGTTCCCGCCGCACGCCGCGAGCATGAGAAAGCCCGCGCATATTATGCAGATAATCGCCGCCGGCGTCATCCCGCGAACATCAGCGCCTGTTTTCATCATAAAATAATCCTTCTGACATGGGAGCGCGGACGTCCCGTCCGCGGAAAGCTGCGAATCACTTCAATAGCAGCTTTTTATAAACTCGTTACTTTCCGCGGACGGGGACGTCCGCGCTCCCGTGTCCGCCATAATTTAGGTGTGTTTTGTAATAATTTTTCAAACGGTATTAATACTATGGTATAGATGTTCCACACAATAACAAATTATAACTTTGGAGGAGTTTATGTTGAATTATCGGGATTTTCTGCCGGAATTGAAGAGTACGACGCTGTTTCAGAACATGGAAGACGAAGCGCTGATTGCGCTGCTGGAAGCGATGAAACCTGAAATTGTCCGACGGGAAGCCGGCGCGAAAGGCATGCCGCCGATTGACATGGAAAAAGGCATATTTTGCGTGGTTTTGAAAGGAAAGCCGCTTGATCGGCTTGAACCGCGCCTTGACATATACAATATGCCGAAATTTAACGAGCCGGGGATGATGATGGGAGAAATTCCCTGCCTGTCGGAGATGAACAAAAGCCGCGCGCCCAGGATGAGGTTCAAGGGCATGCCTCCATTCCCGCCGCCGGACAGGGAACAATTTGAGCTTTATCTGCTCCGAATGAGCGGCGAAATGCTTACAAAATATTACGGGGAACAATATGCCGCGGCGCAGGGTGCGATGCTCCGCAATTTTCTGGGGATTCTCGCGCAGAAGGTAACGGATATTAGAAAGGAAAAAGCCGCGCTTTCGGCGGAAGCCGCCGCGCAGATAGCGCCGTATCGCCTGCATGTATTTTGCGCGGGTGTTTCAATGAAGCTGGTTCAGGAAACCGCGAAAAAGTGGGACACGCTCCACCCTGAACTTCCGGTTGTCGTAACTCCGGGCGGTTCGGTTGATCTTATACGCGACTGTCTGGCCGGCGACCCGTGCGATGTTTTGATCTCCGCCGACGACGCGATAATCCGTACCATGATGATGCCGGAACACGCGGACGGCTGCCGTATCTGGGCGGGCAATAAGATGGTAGTTGCGGGCGAAGGCATCACTTCTGAAAATTGGGAGGAAAAGCTTCTCGCGCCCGACGCGACCTTCAAACACCATAATCCTTACGGCGATCCCGGCGGTTATCGCGCGGTTATGACAATGCTGCTGGCGGACGAGTATAAGCCGGGTCTCGCGGATCGTCTGATGAACCATCCAGGCCATATCGGCATGGAGAAAAACGCGGGGCCGTTCGGCAACATGAAAGAGGCGAAATACGAATTCATGTATTATTCCGGCGCAAAATCATCCGGCAAAAATTACGCGAAACTCCCCGCGGTGATGGACCTTTCAGATCCCGCTCTTGCCGCCGCCTATGCCAAAGTCTGCTTTTCCGTGGACGACGATAACACTGTCACGGCGACGCCGATCGCTCACGCGCTCACGATACCGAAAACCGCCGTTCACAAGGAAGCGGCAAAAGAATTCGCCGGAATGTTCCTTGCGATCGACAAAACGGCGGCGGGGTTTCTGCCGCGCGAAGGCGTATATGGGAACGACCCGGTTGCCGGCGGAATGTGAGGTTCCCTTGATTTTACCGCAGGATAGCGTATAGTACCGTCATGATATATTCACTTGAATCCGACCCTTTGATTCTGGCTGGGAAATCTTTCCGTTCGCGTCTCCTTGTCGGGACGGGAAAATACCAGACCTTCGCGCTCATGAAAGACGCGCTGGACGCGTCCGGAGCGGAGATCGTTACCGTGGCTGTGCGCCGGGTCAACCTGGACAGATCGGGCGAATCCATGCTCAATTACATAGATGCGAAACGGTACATGCTTCTGCCGAACACCGCAGGCTGCTACACCGCCGACGAGGCTATTCGGGCGGCCATGCTGGGCCGCGAGGCGGGGCTTTCAGAATGGGTGAAGCTGGAAGTGATCGGAGACGAAAAGACGCTTTTTCCCGACACGGAAGCGTTGCTTTCCGCCACGAAAACGCTGGTGAAGGAAGGCTTTATCGTGCTGCCTTATACCAATGACGATCCTATTATGGCGCGCAAGCTGGAAGACGCGGGCGCCGCGGCCGTCATGCCGATGGGCGCGCCCATCGGTTCCGGTATGGGTATAAGGAATCCCGCGAATATCAAAATTATCCTCGAAACCGTTTCCGTGCCGGTTCTTGTGGACGCCGGAGTCGGTACGGCATCCGACGCCTCGATCGCCATGGAACTTGGGTGCGACGCCGTATTGATGAATACCGCGATTGCGGGCGCGGCCGATCCCGTCGCGATGGCGGAAGCCATGAAGCTCGCCGTGCAGGCGGGCCGCATTGCCTCAAAAGCGGGCCGCATTGCCCGGAAGCTTTACGCCACGGCCAGCAGCCCCCTTGACGGAATAAGCCTGTAGGGGCGGTTCGCGAACCGCCATTTCGCATGAAATATCCCGGTCAGGCAATCTAATGAAAACTCTTGACGTAACGCTGAAAAATCACCGCTATCCCATCTTTGTCGGGGCGGGAACGCTCGCTAAAAGCGGTTCGCTCCTTGCCGAACAGGGCTTTAAAGGCGCGCCGATTGTGATTTCCAATCAAACGGTCATGCGGCTGCACGGAAAAACTCTGCTCGCGTCGCTTGAAAAGGAATTCGGGAAAATCCCGGTAATCAGGATCGGCGACGGCGAACGCTTCAAGAGCCGCGAAAGCCTGTTTCAAATCTATGACGGAATGTTCCGTCTGCGCGCCGGACGGAGTTCGTGGATTCTGGCTTTCGGCGGCGGCGTTGTCGGCGACATAGCGGGATTTGCCGCAGCCACATTCATGCGAGGCATTCCTTACGCGATGGTTCCAACGACGCTTCTTTCACAGGTGGACAGTTCCATCGGCGGCAAAACCGCCGTCAACGTCCCGCAGGGGAAAAACCTGATAGGCGCATTTCATCAACCATCCGCGGTTCTTGCCGATACGGAAGTCCTCAAAACATTGCCTCGGCGCGAACTGGCGTCCGGTCTTTACGAAGTCATAAAATACGGCGCTATCGCGTCAAAGAGCCTTATCGGGTACATCGAAAAACGGCTGCCGGATATTTTAAATTGCGGCGCGCGTGAACTGGAACACATCATCATAGCTTCGGCGCGAATCAAGACGGACGTAGTTGCGCTGGATGAAAAAGAGACCGGCCCGCGCGCTATTCTTAACTACGGCCATACCGTGGGCCACGCTTTTGAGGCTGCCGCGAATTATCGGAAATTCAAGCACGGCGAGGGTGTCGCCTGGGGTATGATTGCCGCTCTGCGGTACGGCAGGGAAGCGGGCCTGCTTACGGAAGCAGAGGCCGGGCGGCTGATAAAACTTATTAACAGCGTGGGCAAATTGCCTCCGATCAAAGGCATCCCGTTTGACGATATATGGAACGCCCTGATGCGTGACAAAAAGTTTCAGCGCGGGGATATCAGGATGATTCTGCTGAATGAACCCGGCAAGGCCGCCATTTATAACGGCATTGAAAAAAACTCGCTCCGCGTGTTCCTGAAAAAATTTCTCTCGGAAAATTGAA
>Ga0082212_10002686_pt1 | contig 25684 bp, 11 predicted proteins | sample TergutNt197P3_FD_71548 | JGI IMG/M metagenome (GOLD analysis project Ga0082212, IMG submission 71548) | Neocapritermes taracua P3 segment gut microbial communities from Petit-Saut dam, French Guiana - Nt197 P3 | ecosystem: Host-associated > Arthropoda: Insects > Digestive system > Gut ...
CGGCGCATTATTTCGACTTTTACTTCCAAAAATATCCGCACATCATCCGCCGCAACAGAAACTCGGTCGCCATTTTGACGGGAAACGAAACAAGAGAACAATTAGAGTTTCTCGGAGATGATATTTTTCGCTATTTCGGACTTGGCTGTCGAAACGTGTCAAAACTTTTTGTACCGGAAAACTATGATTTTCAACAACTTATTACAGCCTTTTCGGAATGGAAGTGGATAGAACTGCACCACAAATACAAAAACAACTACGACTACAACAAAGCCATCTTCCTCATCAACGGTGATGATTTTATTGACGCCGGTTATTTTATGTTAAAACCTTCGGAAGCGCTATCTTCGCCCATTTCAACTGTTTTCTACGAAACCTACGTTTCTTTAAACGAAGTTGCCGAAAAAATCAAACAAGCGGAAGAGCAGATACAGTGTGTGGTAACAGCCCCCCCCAGCCCCCCCGAAGGGGGGGAGATTGCCCCCCGCAAAGTGACGGTGGACTTTGGACAAGCCCAAATGCCGCAACTGTGGGACTACGCCGACGGCGTGGATACAATGAGGTTTTTGATGGAGGTGTGAGGTGGGGATATTTTACCAGCCTGAGTTCCGAATAAGATAGCCCGTTAGGGCTTGTATATCAATAGAATAAAATTTCACATAACCAATTTTGTCCGTTAGGAGATATACCGTTAATGTCCTAACGGACAAAATTGGTTACACAAAATCCATTTTCTATTGATATTCAAACACTAACATGCTATTTCTGTTTGAAAAACTATTAGCAAAAATTAAATTTTAATGCGTTTGTTCTGCGTATGGGACAACACTTGTCCGGTTTACGAAGTATCGCCCTTGCAGGGCTTAATGGTTGGTGGCGTTTTATAACCGTAGGTTACACTGCGTTTCATCTACGGTTAATAAAGTGTTGTCCCTGCGGGACTTTTTTCAATAAAAAACACAACTCAAGTCTGCAATACCGTAAAAAAAATGCACGATATTTGCATTATTTTTGAAATTTGAAAATTCAATAATTTATAAAATTTATCTTATGAAAAAGTTTTTATTATGTATGCTACTCGCAGGTTTAATGATGCCCATTGTAGCACAGGAAAAGAAATCTTCTTTCTTCAAAATGGAAGAAGTTGTTTTACAGAGAGATGAAACCTCTGATTTAGGACTTTCCACACAACCGGCGCTGCCGATAAATCCGGTGGCAACAATGGTTGAGATTGACGGCTGGACGGTTGCCGGAACATCAAATAGTTACGACCGTCAAACGCAATATGCCGTTTATCCGATGACCAAACGGCACAGCGACGGTTTTATCGGCTGTACATGGACAAACGAGGATAATCCGCCATTTTCGGGAAGTAGCGTTCCGAATAGAGGTATTGGATATTCTTATTCAATGGATAACGGCGCCACTTGGAGTACGCAGGAAACCAGAGTTGGCGGAATACCAATATATTGGCCCTCGTATGCGCCATGGGGCGAAAACGGCGAAGTCATTCTCGGCAGAAGCGCCGACACTTACACGCATCAAGGCGTACAGATTTTGAACGGATTGGTATTGCTGACACGTGAAAATAAAGGTCAGGGCGAATGGACAATTACTCCGGTGCCTTATCCGGCAGGAACTTCTCCTGCCGCCGGTTACGTGATGGCATGGGCGCGCATGACCACCAGCGGCGATAATCATCAATACATTCATATTATGTCGCCTATGTCGGTACCTACGCAGCCCTATAATGGATATAACGAACCCATATTTTATTACAGAACGCAAGCCGACGGTTTGACATGGGATGTGGCAGGTGTATTAGTTCCTGAAATGGTGGGAGAACAATGGGACGTACATAGCCAATATACCGATGCGATTACCTTTGCCGATACCGATGGCGGCGATATGGTTGCCTGTTCCTTTATAAGATTTTCGAACAATGGCTATGTATTGCGCTCATACGATAATGGCGATACATGGGAATGTATCAAATTTTTTGACGCCCCTGCCGGTTATTATCTGTCTCCCTCCCATTTTGCCGAAGATTGTTATATCCCTACACAAGGCTGTATTGCATTAGATAACGATGGGAAAATTCATGTCGCTTTTTCGGTAACAATGGTTAAAAATCTTGAAGAAGAAGGCTATATATCTATATATAGAGGTTTTTTGACCTCTTTTCTCTCTTATTGGAATGAATATATGCTACCTATCGACGGCGCTGTTGAGTATGTGAGGGATAAGATAGACCCTATATTTGATGATTATTTCGATTGGGATTTGTCATACGGTGATTATATGTATATCAACTCTCCTACTCCTCAATGGCCAGTTATCGGATATTTCGCTGCAACAGCAGATAACCACTATTGTGTTGTGCCGAGTGTTGACGACTGTGAATGGATTCAAGCCAGTTACGGCAGAGCAGGAACATTCTCATTTCCTCAAATGGCAGTGGATAGAGATAATGTAGTGCATTTATCTTATCTCGGAGTAGTAGATGGAGGATCGCAAGATTTTTATTGGCTCCGTCAGCCATATTACACCGCTACAAATGGAGGTGTGAATTGGACAGACATAAAACATTTAGTTAATATAGTTGATTTGATTAATCATGAATTTGCCTACTTAACATTATCCGGCATTGATGACAATCCCGACCAGCAAGTGCATCTGATGGCGCAAGTTGATCCCTATGCAGGTACTTATGTTGCTTATTCGGGGGCTGGTTCTGAACACGGTCCGACAATCAACAAATTCTATCATTTTCAGGTACAGGGCGACTACATCGAACCTTACTATCCGATAAAAAATTTGACTGTTGATTATACGGAAGAATGTGATGCCGAATTAACGTGGGAAGTGCCGGAAACCAGCGAGTGCCAATACAACATTTACAGAGATAATGTTCTTATTGCAACTGTTAGTGAAAATTTATATACCGATGAAGAACTTGATATACTTACAAGTCATAATTGGAGAGTTGCAGTAGTTTGTGAAGGCGTAGAATCTCATCAGATGGGCGAAATTAAAAATGCTTGTTATGTACCGCCGCCGCCATGCGACCCAATAACCGACCCGATAATACAAGTAAACTGTACCACCGCCACCATCACTTGGGAAGCCGTAGAAGGAGCCATAGGATACAGAATTTCAAAAAACGACGTTGTTTTAGAAACTGTTACCGTTCCGGAATTTACCGAAACCGGCGAATTTGAAGACGGAGAAACTTACACTTGGGAAATCGTAACTGTGTGTGAAGAAAATGAATCAGACCCCGTAGTAGTAACAGCAATAGCCAACTGCGTCACCATCAACGAACTCGCTAACACCATTGCCATCTACCCCAACCCGACTACCGGAATGATTACCGTTGACGCCGCCGGATTTGTAAAAGTTGAAATCTACAACCCCGTAGGTCAGTTGATAGAGACAAAAACCGTCAAAACTTTCGACGTTTCTACCTACAACACTGGAATCTACTTCTTCAAAGTTTACGACGATAACAATAACAACGTTACCAAACGTGTTATGATTGCGAAATAAAAACAACGTTATTCCGGCGAAAACCGGAACCTCCTCAAGATTGCGGGTCATAGTTCATCTACGCTCACTATCCAAGTTCGCAATGACGAATGAGAACAAAAACCGCTCTTTCGAGTGGTTTTTGTTTATAATGCACAATTCATGACAGGGAAAACGCATTTAAAAAACAACCTTATTTTCACCTCATTAAAACAACAAAACAACCTCAGTAGCAACGGATTACAATGAATTCAACCTCATTCCCTCATTTTTTAAAGATTGATTTTCAATGAAGTAATGAGGTTTTTTTTTTCTGTATAATATTGCTACTGAGGTTGTTTTGTTAAAAAGATTAGGTAAAAATGAGGTTTTAATGCGTTTGCTCTGCAATTCATGATTTGTAATTCAAAAAAAAACCGTATCTTTGCCGCTGCAAAAATTTTATAATTATTAATTAAAATACTTAGAATGATGACAAAATTTTTTACAAAAATGTTTTGCATGGCGTTAATGATAACGCTGTGCGTGGGCAATTTAAATGCTCAAAATGTAAACAGAACGGAAAACAGAGACCGTTCGGAATTTATTAATCAAGAAAGACCGGCGCCGGACAGAGGCGGAAATGGAAACGAAAACGTTGTCTTTGACGGAAAAAAGCACGGTATGTGCGTCAAAGATTTACTCAAAGATGGAAGTCCGGAACGACCATCTCATTTACCGACAGTGAAACCGCCTGTTGCTCCGCCTTCGGAAGGACGGAAACAGACACGTGCGGACGAACGGCAAGCGGCAATGTCAGGTCGGCAGACGACTACGGAAGAGCAAAAAACGATGTCGTTAACCCGACAAATGGCGCTTTCGGAAGATCCGCAATCGGTTACGGAAATTACCCTACCGGCGGGAGGCGCTAAAGGTGCAAGTTCGGTAGCGTATTGTTATGACTACGCTTATGGGTCTCCTGCGTCGTTGCAGTTGAATAACCCCGGAGGCATGAGCAACTTCGGTTATATAGGCGATGTTCTAACCGGCGGCGACTGGATTAACGGCGATTGGTATGCCACATCGTTCTATTATGGCGACATCTACAAAATAAATACTTCAACAGGAGATTATACTACGATATATCCCTATCTTTATTATGCCACAGGAATGGCTTATAATCCCGCAGACGGTCTGGTATATGTGAACACTATTTACGATGCCGGTTACGGTTATTATTATAACGATTTTTTTACGGTAAACCTTGTTACCGGAGATGTTAACTATGTAAACTATATTTATACTGACGGTATGTACTTGTCATTTACCTTTACCAACGACGGACGCTGCATAGGACTCAGAACGACATCCGGTTATTATTATTACAATTACGATAGTTATATTACGGAATTAAATCTCTATGGAGGCTATGAAGACTATTTGATGTACATACCTTCTTATGGTATTTACATATCCAGCGATGGCTACTTCCAGGATTTGGCAATTGACCGCGATGACAATACCATTTATTGGATAGCATATAATGAATACTATTATGAAAGCGAGTTATATAAAGTAGATGTAAATTATTATGACATCTCTTATATTGGATATTTCAACAATTACGGATCGCAAATAACCGGATTTGCCATACCTACATCAGGAGGAGGCAGCGGTTGCGGCGCCATTGTTAATGTTGGCAGTAACTATGGCGATGGTTTTAGTTGGGTATTAACCGACAACGCTACCGGCGCTGTTTTAGCAGCAGCGGGACCACAAGCAACAGGATATAATGCGAGTGGAATATACACAGCAACACTTACCGGAGACGCTACTTTTTATCTCTGGCATCATAGTTATGCTGATAACTGGGCAACAGTAAACATTACCGTAGATGGCGAGGTGGTTGTCGATTTACCGCAATTCTTTCCTCATGATGTCGGCAGTGTAAGCGAACCCGTGCCTTGTACACTCGAAGGCTGCGACACAGAAGTGATTGTGTTAGACTACAGCATGGGTGATTGTGTTAGTTGGACATTGACCGACGATGCTACCGGCGCTATTTTAACAGGAGGCGGATATCAAAGTCCGGTAGGATACTTGGATACCGGAACATTTCCGGCAACACTTACCGGAAATGCCACCTTTAAACTATGGCAACATGGCACTTACGGTGATAACGGCATTGACTTAATGATTAAAGTAGATGGCGAAGTAGTATATACTTTTACGATGTACAGTATTCCCATCGGATACAGTACCACAGAAACCATACTTTGCGACGGCGGCGGCAACGTTGTTTGCAATGATGTTACCGTTGGCAACCCGTCCAGTACAGCAGGAACATGCAGATACCCGTATAACTCTTACTATGTCCATTGCTATTCACAAATAATTTATACGCCGGAAGATTTGGGTAATCCTGCTGTAGGCTCAACCATAAACTCTGTGGCATTTGATTGGATGTACCCCTCAGGATGGACATTTAACAATGTAAGAGTGTATATTGGTCATACCTCAAAGGCAAACTTTAACGGCGCTACCGGAACAGGAGCATGGGAAACCCCCAGCGCATTGCAATTGGTATATCAACAACCAACTACCACTTTCAACAACAACGGAATGACAACATTAGCGTTTAATACTCCGTTTACATATCAAGGCGGCAATATCGTTATTGCAATGTACACCACTAATAACTCTCCGTATCTTGGTAATTATGATGTGTGGAAAATGACGGCAACGCCGAATGAAATGTATATCTTCTATCAAGTTGATGGCAGTACTCCTTTCAACATTAACAGCCCTTCAGCGCCGACAACAGGTTATACAGGATTAGGACGCGCCAATGCAGTGTTTAATGTTTGTACACAAGACGACAGCGATGACGATTGTAGCAGAACTTTTTCATACACCGGCGACGTACAAGAGATTACTTTAGAACCCGGAACTTACGAAATAGAGTGCTGGGGCGCTGATGGCGGAGATGCCCGCGGCGGAGTAGCAGGTAAAGGGGGCTATTCAAAAGGAACGCTTACGGTTACATCAACCACAACCTATTACGTTTATGTTGGCGGAAAAGGCGTTACTGCCACCGGACCTGCTCCGGGCGGATGGAACGGCGGAGGCGCTGTTACAGGATCATATACTTCCGGTTACGACGGAGGTACCGGCGGCGGCGGAACTGACTTACGAACCTCTCAAAACACCACTTATGCCAATAGAATTATTGTTGGCGGCGGCGGCGGCGGCGCCAACGGTTACAGTTCATATACCGGCGATGGCGGTAACGGCGGCGGCTTAACAGGCAGCGACGGTACTTCTACCAGAGGTATAAGTTATGTCGGAAAAGGCGGAACACAAACTATCGGCGGCGCACCGTCAAGCGCTTCCTACGGTGCATCCGGCGGATTTGGATATGGCGGCGCTTATACCGGTACTCTCGGCGGTTCTGCCGGCGGCGGCGGCTGGTATGGCGGCGGCGCAGGACACTGGGGCGGCGGCGCAGGCGCAGGCGCAGGTTATATCGGCGGCGTTACCAACGGCGTAACAGCGCAAAACGGTCAAACCGGTTATATTGCAAGCCCCGACGCATCAGGTAACGGATTTGTAAAAATTACATCTTCGGTATTTTGCGGCGGCGAAGACTGCGATAGAACTTTTTCATACATCGGCGACGTGCAAAATATCACTTTAGCCCCCGGAACTTACGAAATAGAAGTTTGGGGCGCTGATGGCGGAACTACCTCCAATGGAGCAGCAGGTAAAGGAGGATATTCAAAAGGAACGATTACAGTTACATCGCCCACAACCTATTACGTTTATGTTGGCGGAAAAGGACTTACAGCAGGCGTTGATCCTGTTGCAGGCGGATGGAACGGCGGAGGCGCTATTTTAGGAACACATTCTTCCAATTACTATGGAGGTTCCGGCGGCGGCGGAACTGACTTACGAACATCTCAAAACACCACTTATGCCAACAGAATCATTGTTGGCGGCGGCGGCGGCGGCGGCGCCACTTACAGTTCATATACCGGCGTTGGCGGCAACGGCGGCGGTTCAACAGGCGGCGACGGTACTTCTACCAGAGGAACTAACTATATCGGACAAGGCGGAACACAAACTGCCGGCGGCGCAGCAGCCTCAAATATGCCTAACTATAGCATAGCCAGCGGTTTTGGATATGGCGGCGTTTATACCGGTACTCTCGGCGGTACTTCCGGCGGCGGCGGCTGGTATGGCGGCGGCGCAGGAAACTGGGGCGGCGCAGCAGGCGGCGGCTCAGGCTACATCGGCGGCGTTACCAACGGCGTAACAGCGCAATACGGTCAAACCGGTTATGTTGCAAACCCCGACGCATCAGGTAACGGATTTGTAAGAATTACATCTCCGGTATTTTGCGACGAAGGCGACGAATGTCTCCCCGTTACCAACTTAGAAGCCTCTTACGATGAAAACTGCGTAGCACAACTAACATGGGACGCACCGGATAGCGGCGGCGAACCTACCGCCTGCTCGATAGAACTTCCCCATTTTGAAGGTTTTGAAGGATATACAAGCTATACAACACCTTACTGCTGGACAATACCGTACAAAAATTCTAATTACCCCTGTGCTTATAATGGCTATAGTTATAACGGAAGCGGAAGTTTGTGGATAGCGGCATGGACAAGTACCAATAATGGAGACAGTTATGTCATCTCCCCACCTGTTAATGAAAACATACACAATGTAAAAATTTCATTTGCCATGATGAGAGAAGGTTCCGTTTCCGGCACAATGACCGTTGGTGTGATGAGCGACCCGAACGATATGGCAACATTTGAAGCAGTGCAAACGCTGAATGTAATATCAAGCGATATGGTATATGCGCTATATGAAGTTACTTTTGCCAATACGCTCCTTGCAGGCGCCAACCGATATATTGCTTTCAAACAACAAGTAACCAATAATGGTGGTTACTCTTATTGGATTGACGATCTTTTGATAACCAGCGTCGGTAGCGGCGGCGGCGACGACGACCTCCTTTTCAACGTTTACCGTAACGGCGAACACATTGCAACAGTAGAAGAACCTTACTATGAAGACATCACCCCCGACATCACTGCCGGTTATACATGGACAGTTACCCGCGTTTGCGGAGACAGCGAATCGGAACCCGCCGAAATCGCGTTAGACCCTTGCACCAACTGCGCTTTCCCCACCAACTTAACCGCTCTTTATGATAACGACTGTAACGTAGAACTGACATGGGATGCACCGGCAGGCGGCATTATATCCGGCTCTATCACCACCGCTCCGGCAGGAAACGGTTCCGGCGCTATTATGATGGATATTATAGCAGGTCCTCAAAATGTAACCCTAACACAACTTCAATCTTATTTTAACGGATCCGGCACAACTACGGTTGATGTCTATTATAGAGAAGGTACCTCCTGCGGTCATGGAACAAATTCCGCCGGTTGGATAGTTGTAGGACAAACAACTGTTACCATTCCCTCCGGCGTCGGTTCCTATTTATTATCCGATGTGTTTGATTTACCCGACGTAATCACTATTCCGGCAGGTCAAACTTATGGCATTTATTTAGCAACCATAAACGCTGCTACCCCGCGTATATGTTATTACAACGGTAGTACTGTTTGCGGCGCTACCACAGTATCCTCTAACAGCGACTTATCTGTTAAAGGTAGTGAAGCCATGACTTCCCCATCAGCGCTTTTCACAGGATCAGTATTTTCAGAACGTGTTTTTGCCGGAACAATACACTACACCGTAGGCGGCGGCAGCAACGAAGACGCTATCTATAACATCTATCGTGATGACCAACTTATTGAATCTAATATCTTCGGAACAACTTACACCGACACCGACGTTGACCCGCTTACAGCACATACATGGGCAGTTACCCAAGATTGCGGAGATGAAGAATCATTTTCAACTTCCGTAACTATGGATGCGCTGACACTTGACACCCCCGTTGCCATTGCCGCAACCACTATCACCAGCGAGTCGTTTGTCGCCAACTGGAACAGCGTTACCGGAGCCACAGGTTATCTCTTGAGCGTTTATACGGGTCAAAATAACTATATCTTTGAAGACCTCGCCGTTGGCAATGTAACTACCTATGCAGTAACAGGATTGACACCCGCAACAACTTACTACTATTATGTAAAAAGCACAATGCTATGTCTTATCAGCGACGAGTCCAATGAAATAGAAGTTGCTACGCTACCCGTTTACAACATCGTTGCCACTACCGGTCCAAACGGAACAATAACCCCGATGGGAACAATAACCTTAGAAGTCGGCAGCAATCAAGAGTTCTGCTTCGAAGCCAACGAAGATTTTGAAATCGCCAAACTATATATAGATGGCGTCGAACAACCCGAATATGAAGGCGAAACAGAAGGATGTTACACTTTTGAAGATATACAAAGCGCTCACACCATCACCGTCATGTTCCAATCATCGATTGTACCGGCGGCATTCACCATTTTGGCTACCACCGACGGAGGCGCAACCATTACACCGGCAGGAGCCATCACGGTTAATCCGGGCGCAGACCAAAGTTTTACCTTTGCTGCTCAAAACGGTTATCAAATCATTGCCGTGTGGGTTGATAACGTAAATCTCGGCATTTTATCCAACTATACCTTTGAAGATGTACAAGAAGACCATACCATTTTTATCGAAACCGACGAATTAGAACCGGGCGAATATGTAATCCACACCTACTACAACTTCCAAGGCGGAGCAATCTCCCCCAATGGCGATGTATATGTAGAAGTTGGAACCGATGCAACCTTCATCATCACCGCTAAACCAGGATATAAAATTGGTCAAATTTGGATCGACAACGTAGAAGTAACAGGACAAGATTTTGACAATATCGTTGCCGACGGCTTCTATACCTTTGAAAATGTAATCAAAGAACATTGGCTGACAATAAACTTTGTATTCATCTCCATCGAACAATACATCATCAACGTTTCGGTAAGTACCACCGGCGGAACGGTTACACCAACAGGAAAAATCACAGTACAAACCGGCGACGAACCGGTATTCACCTTCACCGCACAAACAGGTTACCAATTGAGCGCAGTAATGGTGGACAACATCAACCTGATAGATGATGCTGTTGAAATTTCTGATGGCGTTTATGGATATACCTTCGATCCTATCGTAAGCGGTCATACCTTAGTAGGTAAATTTGAAAAACGAAACTACGTAATAACCTCATCAATGGGAACAGCCGGCGGAACCATTTCGCCAATAGGAGAAACCACCGTAACACACGGCGGCAGCAAAGCCTACACCATCACAGCACAAACAGGCTATCTCATTGATAAAGTGTTAATTGACGGCGTAGATAACCCCGCAGCAGCCTCTTCCGGCAAATACACCTTCAGCAACGTTACCGCCAACCATACCATCGTAGCAAACTTCAAATTCCGCACCTACGACATCACCTCCACAACAACCGCCAACGGAGATGTTTCCCCACTCGGCGTCTTTGGCGTAACACACGGCGACAACATGACCTATTACATCTCACCCGACCCGGGATATGCCATCAAAAACGTATTAGTTGACGGTAAAAACAACGTTGCAGCCGTTGCAGCAGGAGAATATACCTTTGTCAATGTAACAGCAAAACATACCATCTCCGCAACATTTGTGAAAACCAACAGCGTTGCAGCAGGAGATGAAAACATCGTATCACTCTACCCCAACCCAACCACCGGCGAGTTAACAATTGACAATGGACAATTGACAATTGAAAAACTGGAAGTTTTTGATGTAATGGGTAAAGTCCTAAATTGTCAATTATCAATTCTCAATTCTCAATTAAAATTAGACCTCTCTCACCTGCCGAGCGGCGTGTACTTTGTAAAAATCAAAACCGAAACCAATGTAACTACACATAAGGTTGTAAAACATTAAAAATTAATTAAAAAGGAAAGCGGTAAACTTCACGGTTTACCGCTTTTTTGTTGTTGGGGAGTTCTAAAAATACCGCCGTCATGCTGAACTTGTTTCAGCATCCCCTTGTTAAACGCGCTATTTTCAAGGGATTGCGGGTCAGTTTCCCCAATGACGAACAAGAGAAGATGCTGTCTTAAAAGAGTGTTTAACCACAAAGAACACAAAATAAAAAACATTGATATTCACGCCTTTGTGTTCTTTGTGAAAAATCCTTTGTGAACTTAGTGGTAAAAAGTTTTGCTTTTGATACAACCTCTTTTCGTAATTTTTAATTCGTAATTCGTAATTCAAAAAAAACGTACCTTTGCCGAAAATATCACACATCATGGCATTGATAAAATCTATCTCAGGAATCAGAGGAACAATAGGAGGCGAAAGCGGCGACAACCTCACGCCCATCGACATTATAAAATTTACTACCGCTTTTGCCGAACTGATAAAACAGCGACAAAAAACATTAAACACCACATTCGTCGTAGGACGAGATGCGCGCATTTCCGGCGAGATGGTCTCTCAAATCGTTTGCGGAGCGTTGCAATCTGTCGGTTGCAACGTCATTGACATCGGACTCACCACCACGCCAACCATCGAACTATCCATTCCCAAACTCCATGCCGACGCCGGAATCATGATTACGGCAAGCCATAACCCGTTGCAATGGAACGCATTAAAACTGCTGAACAGCGAAGGCGAATTTATCAGCGACACCGAAGGAAAAAAAGTTTTGGAACTCTCCGAAAAACCGCTCCGCTATGCCGAAGCCCTGCATCTGGGAAAATACACCCAATATGCCCACGCCATCAGCGACCACATTGACGCCATTCTCAAACTCGATTTGGTTGATAAACAGTCCATTGCAGATGCCGGTTTTTCCGTTGCGGTGGACGCCGTCAACTCTACCGGAGGCATTGCCGTAATAGAACTGCTGCAAGCGCTCGGCGTTAAAAATATCCACCTCGTAAACTGTACCCCCGACGGAATGTTTGCCCACAATCCGGAACCATTGCCCGAAAATTTGACCGAAATATCCGCTTTAACACAAAAAACAAACGCCGACATCGGCTTTGCCGTTGACCCTGACGTAGATCGTTTAGCCATTGTAAATGAAGACGGTACAATGTTTGGCGAAGAATATACTTTGGTGGCGGTGGCGGATTACGTGTTACAGCACAAGAGCGGCAATACCGTCTCCAATATGTCGTCGTCGCGGGCGTTGCGCGATGTTACCGAAAAATTTGGCGGAACCTATTTTACCGCTGCCGTTGGCGAGGTGAATGTGGTGGAGATGATGAAAAAACATCATGCCGTCATCGGCGGCGAAGGCAACGGCGGCGTTATCTATCCTGATTTGCACTACGGACGCGATGCGTTGGTTGGTATTGCGCTCATTTTAAGTTATTTAGCAAAAACAAAACAAAAAATATCACAACTGAAAAAAACGTATCCATCTTATTTTATCTCAAAAAACAAAATCGAACTGCACCCCAACACCGACGTGGACGCCGTTTTGAAAAAAATGGAAAAACAATATCAACACACGCCCCATTCCACCATCGACGGACTGAAAATAGAGTTTGACGAGAAAAAAGAGTGGGTTCACCTCCGAAAATCAAACACCGAACCCATTATCCGTATCTACGCCGAAAGCGCCAACGAACAACGAGCGCAGGCGCTGGCTGAGGAAATAATAAAGAGAATAGGTGAATTTATAAAGTGAGCCGAATTTTTCCTTAATTGAATGTATCAATCTGAAAGAAAACATATTGCCTTCAGACGAAGACTTTAGTGTAATGTTGAAATTTCATTCCATAGGAATGTATCGCTCGGTAGAAAATACGGTATCATTATGTTTTTGCATCCCGTTAGGGATGCATCCCTATGGGATGCAAATTTGTTTGACATTATTTTTTTCTACCAAGAGATACATCCCTAACGGGATGTTCAGTATCTTTGCTTTCTTTAAATTGGCTTAAATCTTTCGGTTTTGAGCCGAATGTAGTCCAATTAATAAAATTTTCAATTTTCCACCCTCCATTCTCAATTAATTTTGTACCTTTGCACCACAAAAAAGAGAGATAGTTAAGTATTTGATAATCAATAAAAAACGAAATTCAATGAGTAAAATTAAGTATGTTTATACCTTTGGCGGAAGAACAGCGGAAGGTAAGGCTGACATGAAAAATCTATTAGGCGGCAAAGGCGCAAACTTAGCAGAAATGTGTTTGCTGGGACTTCCCGTACCTGCCGGATTAACCATTACAACAGAATGTTGCACAGACTATTACGAAAATAATTGCCAACTCCCCGCTTCCTTAATGCCGGAAGTATGGGCAGCAATGCAAAAAGTAGAAACCAATATGAACTTAAAATATGATGATGCGGAAAATCCATTGCTAATCTCTTGTCGTTCAGGCGCAAGAGCCTCCATGCCCGGAATGATGGATACCGTTTTAAACATCGGATTAAGTTCCAAAACAATACCCGGACTGATTAAAAAAACCAACAATCCGCGTTTCGTTTACGACTCTTACAGACGTTTAATAATGATGTACGCCGACGTGGTTATGGAAAAAGCAGAAGACCTCGACCCCGCAGAAGGCAAAGGTATTCGTAAAATTTTAGATGAAAAATTAGATGAATTTAAGCGCTCTCGCGGATATAAATCAGACACCGACATCACAGGTAACGAACTGAAACAGTTAGCAGAAGATTTTAAAGCATTAGTTAAAAAATATCTCGGCGTTGAATTTCCCGACGACGCCCGCGCACAACTCGAAGGCGGTATCAAAGCCGTTTTCAAAAGTTGGAACGGTAAAAAAGCAGTCTCTTACAGAAAAATCGAAGGCATTCCCGACAGTTGGGGAACAGCAGTAAACGTACAAGCAATGGTATTCGGCAACATGGGCGACAACTCGGCAACAGGCGTAGCCTTCACCCGCGACCCCTCTATCGGAACCAATGTTTTTTACGGCGAATGGCTCATCAATGCACAAGGCGAAGATGTAGTTGCCGGTATCCGCACCCCCAACCCGTTGAACAACGACACCAAAAACGACCAAAACAAACATCTACCCTCAATGGAAGAACTGATGCCCGAAGCCTATAAAGAACTTTTCGACATTCGCTGTACGCTGGAAAACCACTACAAAGATATGCTTGACATCGAATTTACCATTCAAGAAAGCAAACTCTATATGCTGCAATGCCGCGTAGGAAAACGTTCAGGAAAAGCAGCCTTGGTGATGGCTTTAGATATGCTGCAAGAAGGTCTAATTGATGAAATCGAAGCCATTAATAGAGTAACGCCGGATCACTTCAAACAATGGTATCTACCTGTATTAAACCCAATAATAGAAGCCACACACACCTCTATAGCAAAAGGATTACCGGCAGGAGACGCCGGCGCCGTCGGAAAAATTGCCTTAACCTGCGAAAAAGCATTAGAATATTCCGCTAATGGAATAAATTGTATTTTAGTACGCGAAGAAACAAACCCCGAAGATAATGACGGTATGTTCGCCTCTCAAGGAATTTTAACCGCTCGCGGCGGTATGACCTCTCACGCTGCACTGGTGGCTCGCGGCTGGGGAAAAAGTTGTATCGTTGGCTGTGATGCAGTCCATATCCAAAATAATAAAGTTACCATTGGAGGTATCGAATTTAACGAAGGTGATACTATTAGTTTGAACGGAGCAAAAGGATTCGTTTATAATGCAGACATTCCAACAGTAGATCCCGATTTAACAGATTCACGCCTTGTCGCATTTAATAAACTGTTTGAAAAATATCGTACTTTAGGAGTTCGTACCAATGCCGATTCACCGGAAGATGCACAAAGAGCATTAGATTTCGGCGCCGAAGGTATCGGACTTTTCCGCATAGAACACATGTTTTACAGTAAAGGCAACGAAGAAGCGCTTGAATTATTACGAAACACCATCCTTTCAAAAAATTTTAATAGAGATTTATTAAAAAAAGATATTAAAAAAGAAACCGACAGTAAAAAATTAGATGATTATCAATCTAATAAAACAAAATATGAAACTTTTATCAATAACCTTACAAGACTTCAAGAGGCAATAAAAATTGAAACAAAAGGAACATTAAAAGTGATGGACGGCAAACCCTTAACTTTCCGTTTAATCGACCCTCCATTGCATGAATTTGTCCCACAAGCCTATGAAACAGAAAAAATAGAAGCACTATCCAAACAAAAAGGATTGTCTTTCAATGAGTTAAAAAAGATTTTGGAAGATTTACACGAAACCAATCCAATGATGGGATTGCGCGGCGTTCGTTTGGGCATTGTATATCCGGAAATCACCGAAATACAGTTTAGAGCCTTATTTGAAGCCACCGCAGAACTCAAAAAAGAAGGCTGCAACCCGCAACTTGAAATTATGGTTCCGCTTACCATTGGTGTTGAAGAACTAAAACATCAAAAGAAAATAGCCGATAAAACGCAAGCAGAAGTAGAAACAAAATTTGGACTTAAAATAGATTATCTGTACGGAACAATGATCGAAATACCACGCGCCACATTGCTCGCCGACCAAATTGCCGAAGTAGCACAATTTTTCTCTTTCGGTACTAACGACTTGACACAGATGACATTAGGATTCTCACGTGATGACGTAACTACCATCGTAAAAAATTATGTAGCCGAAGGAATTATCGCCGCCGACCCATTCGAAACCTTAGATACCAAAGGTGTTGGTCAATTGGTGAAAATGGGATTAGAACGCGGTCGCAAAACCGACCCAAAACTGAAAATAGGCGTTTGCGGTGAACACGGCGGAGACCCCGCTTCCATAGAATTTTTCTATCAAGCCGGATTTAATTATGTATCTTGTTCCCCATTCCGCGTACCCGTTGCACGCTTAGCCGCTGCACAATCTGCGATTAAAAAATAAAAAATTACGTAAACGGAGGCTGTCTTCTATCTATCACATTAAGGAAACTCCTAAAAACACCTCCGTCATGCTGAACTTGATTCGGCATCTCTCTTATTTGCAAGTGATTGCGGGTGGTCAGTGAGCGTAGCCGAACTGCCACCCGCAATGATTTGTGTATGAAATGGTATTTTTAGAAATTTTCTTGTGTAACAACTTGTTGAAATTTTTAATACGCTTGCCCTGTGGAGTAAGATTGAAATATTGAAAATTATTGTATCTTTTCTCTGAATATTTTGAAAAAATATTTATTTGTCTGTATATAATTGAAAAAAATCATGTACATTTGCACTCTAAAAAAACACGCTTTTATGTATCAACAGAATTGCAACATTTTCTAACACATTGTAAACATACTGTTTGTGCATTTTCGGTGGTTTGCAAAAATATTTCAGTAAATAATGATAAAAAATATAAATTTTTCTTAAAAAATATCTTATGAAACGAATAACAATTGTAATGATTGCCACCATATTAAGTGTGGCAAGCGCATTTGCGCAGGGCGGAACAACAGGTCCGCTCACTTGGAATCTGAACGGTAACACCCTTACCATTAGCGGTGAAGGAGCGATGCCGAATTATGAAACAAATTCGCCGTGGCATGAATACCGAGAATCAATTACCGGTGTTGTAATAGGAAACGGCGTAACATCTATTGGCGACAGGGCTTTTTACGAATGTAACAAAATTGCGTCGTGCAGTGTAGGTACGAACGGTATCGTATCTATCGGACAGTATGCTTTTTATGGATGCAGCACTCTTGAGAAGGCTCCTATGACATTTGATACTAGAACTATCGAACAGTATGCTTTTTACGGTTGTAGCGCTCTTTATCAGGCTAGTATTGGTTACATTACATCTATCGGACAGTATGCCTTCTACGGATGTAGCGCTCTTATATCGGCTAGTCCTTCCAGTGCTACATCTATCGGACAATATGCCTTTTACGGTTGTAGCAACATTTCTCCTTCGATTAACCTTTCAAACGCTCTTACATCTATTGAAAAAGGGACGTTTGCGGAATGTACCAAACTCGCTAAGATTACTTTGCCGGAAGGTGTTACCTCTATTGGAGAGAGCGCTTTTTCGGGTTGCAGCGGCATTACTTTGCTTTATATTAAAGGCGAAGTATCATCTATTGGAGAAAAATCTTTTGCAGGATGCTCCAACCTTTCTGCGATTATCAACATGAATCCTGTGCCGGTTGCGATACATTCAAACACATTTCAACAAGTACAAAGCGCCTGTCTTTTGAAAGTTCCTAATGAAAACGCTGCTTCGGCGTATCGAAATGCCGCCGTGTGGAAAAAATTCAATATAGGCGCTCCATTTTATTCGCTGAATATCAATAATATCACTGCGAACATCATACCCGGCAATGTACAATTTTTGCCAAACACGTTGCATCCCTATTGGCCATATTTTCCCACCGGTCAAATTCCTCCCGATCATCCTGATTATCAAGTTGGTTACAACTATCCTGCCGATGCAGATAAACTGACAACAATCTACGGTTATTCACTATGGGCAGGTGGCGTAACGTCAAATGACGAACTTCATCTTGCCGCTGAAAGATACCTGCAAAACGGCATTGATTTTCAACCCGGTCCGATTAACATTATCGACGGAAACTGTTCCTCAGACCCTGAAACCGTTGCAAAATGGAATCGCGTTTGGAAAATATCATCTTCGGAAATTCAACAATTTTTGACATTGATAAAAAACGGTGAAATCATTAACGAAAACAACGTGCCGGAGGCAATTAGAACGTGGCCCGCGCATGGCGACGTCAGCAAAGGACAAGCAGCGAATATTGCTCCGTTTTTCGATAACGACGGCGACGGCATTTACGACTGGCGCAAAGGAGATTATCCGCTCATAAAAGGCGATATGTGCATTTTCTTTATTTACAATGACGCCTTGCCGCATACAGAAACCACAGGCAAGCCAATGAATATAGAAATTCACACCATGGCGTATGCTTTTGGAGATAAAAACGATGACGCTTTTTGGAACAGTATGTTTTTTAACTATACCATCCATAACCGCTCTGCAAATAACTATAACAACACATACATAGGCGTTTGGGCAGATCCTGACATCGGTAATGCTATGGACGACCGTATCGGATGCGATGTGGAACTGGGAATGTTTTTTGGCTACAACGGACCGGATATTGATGGAAGCGGAGAACCGGGAACGTATGGAGAGAATGTTCCTGCACAAGGATTTGCTATTCTTGGCGGTCCATACATGGATCCAAACGGCTATGATAACCCTTCGTATAAAAAATTAGACGGTGTTTATGGACCCTCTTTTGAAGGCGATTGTCAGATTGTTGCTATGAATGGACAACAGATACTAATGTCATGGGAAACAGAAAACGGCAATACCGTAACAGAAACAACATTGGTAAAATCCGAAGCCATCAATGGCGCTAACTTCGGCAATGGAATTGTGGACGACGAACGTTTGGGTATGAAAAATTTTGTTTATTATAACAATAGTGGGGATATTATAAATGGAGAACCCAGATACAACCAACCTTCCGACTATTACAACTATTTAAGAGGTATTTGGCTAAACGGCGCGCCCATGCATTTCGATGGACAAAATGCCACAAGCGAAACAGGTCCGATAACCAAGTTCATGTTTCCCGGAACTTCAGATCCTTGCAATTGGGGAACCAATGGAGAAACGCCACCCGTTGTTGATTGGACAGACGAAACCGCCGGTAATGCTCCCGGCGACAGAAGAGGCGTCGGATCTTCCGGTCCTTTTACCTTTCCGGCTAAAACCGCCACACAGTTTGACGTTGCCTTAATTTCGGCAATGAGCGACGGAAGCAAAGGAAACGCATATTCTGCCGTTGAAACGATGAAAGAATATGCCACGCAAATAAAAACCGAATTTCTCGTTATGCCCGAAAAATTTCAAAATAAAGAATATGGAAACGTGCCGGTTGGAATACCCGATGTGCCTTATCAGAATCCGGAACAAACATTTAACGTTTATCCCAATCCCGCTACTAACAATCTACATGTAGAACTGCTTAACTTAGAAACATCTGACTATACCATTTATAATATCACAGGACAAATTATTCAAAAAGGAAATATCAATAAAACCGCAAATATTAACCTACAAACCCTCTCGCCGGGAATGTATTATTTGCGGATTTCGAATAAAACAGTGAAGTTTGTGAAAGAATAATTGAATTTTATGTACATTCGCAATTTAATAATTAACCCCCTATTTATATGAAACGAAAAACAATTTTAATGATTTTAGCGGTTTGTTTCGGGCTATTCGCTTATGCACAAACTGCTTCGCAAGATGAACTCTTGAAAATTTTGAAAAATGAGATTGACAGAGGCATGACGTTTTATCAAAAAGCAGACATTCCTGTTTATCTGATTAGTTACCGGGTAGATGAAGTCGAATCTTACGGAATCGGAACTTCATTTGGAACATTAACAGGTTCAAACCTGAATAAAGAGCGAACACTGACCGTTCAAGTTCGTGTGGGAGACAAAAATTTGGATAACTTCCACGAGTTGAGAGATGATGCTTCGGCATACACCAGTGCGCGTTACACGAGAATCAATATTCCGATGGACAACGACCCCAAAGCCATCTCTTTGGCTTTATGGGAAGCCACCGAAACGGAATATCGCAATGCCGCATCGCGCTACGAAAAGGTAAAAGCAAACGTTGCCGTGAAGGTAGAAGCCGAAGATAAAGCGCCGGATTACACCGAAATAACGCCGGTGCAGTATTACGAAAAACCGTTAAAAATGTCCGATTTCAAATTTAATGTTGCCGAGTGGGAAACCCGTTTGAAAAACTATTCGGCACAATTTGCAGATACCAAAGATATTTTAGACGGCGAGTCCACTTTACGTTTTCTTGTTGAACGAAAATATTTTGTAACCAGCGAAGGTACCTCTATTGCCCAAAACAACACCTATTGTCATCTTTTTCTTTCGGTGATGGCGCAGGCAGACGACGGCATGGAACTGCCTCTGTATCAATCTTATTTCGGACACAGTCCGCAAGATTTACCCGACGACAATACCATGATGAAAGCCGCACAGGAAATCGCCAACACGGTGATAGCCATGAAAACAGCGCCCGTAGTTGACCCCTACACCGGTCCGGCGATACTCTCTAACGACGCTGCCGGAGTCTTTTTCCATGAAATATTCGGACACAGAGTAGAAGGATTACGTCTAAAAAGCGAATCCGACGGACAAACATTCAAAAAGAAAGTAGATGAATTGGTGTTGAATAAAGATTTATCGGTGATTTTCGACCCTACCATCGCCACCTACAAAGGTATTCCGCTCAACGGAAGTTTCAAATATGACGATGAAGGCGTTAAAGGTGAAAAAGTGATGGTTGTGGACAAAGGTATCTTAAAAAGTTTTTTGATGACCCGCACGCCCATTAACAATTTCCCAAAATCGAACGGACACGCCAGAGCGCAAGCCGGATTTCAACCCGTTTCACGTCAATCGAATTTGATTGTTGAAACAGAAAAACCCTACACCGACGCGCAACTGAAGGCAATGTTGATAGAAGAAGCAAAAAAACAAGATAAAGAATATGGCTACTTTTTTGCCAGAGTAACCGGCGGTTTTACCACAACGGGAAGATTTATGCCAAACTCGTTTAATGTAACACCCATCGAAGTCTATCGCGTTTTTGTAGATGGTCGTCCCGACGAATTGGTACGCGGCGTGGACTTGGTAGGCACGCCCTTAGCGATGTTTTCTCAGGTAGAAGCCGCAGGCGATACGCCCGGTAACTTCGCCGGAACGTGCGGCGCCGAATCGGGAGGCGTTCCCGCCGGATGTTGCTCGCCCGCCTTGTTTGTCAAACAAATAGAAATGCAGAAAAAAGATAAATCTCAAAGCCGCCCACCGATTATTGAGAGACCTTAAATCAATTAAAAATGAATAACGATATTAACTTTGATATTCCAAAATTAATAAATTATTGGACAACCAGTTCTGATAATGATTATTCTACTATGTCAGATTTATTTGCAACAAAGCATTACAATTGGTCATTATTTTTAGGACATCTTGTTATAGAAAAGTTATTGAAAACATATTACATTCAAACTCAAAACACTTTTCCGCCTTTAATTCATGATTTGCGTAGAATAGGAGAATTAGCAGGATTAGAATTTGACGATAATAAAAAAATAATTTTAGATACTATTTCTCGTTTCAACATAAATGCGAGATATGATGACTATAAAGCAAATTTCTATAAATTATGCACCAAAGAATTTACTGAAAAATGGATTACCCAAATTAAAGAAATTAGGCAATGGATAAAAACAACGCTGTTAAAATAGCAAAAGACTATATTGGTAAAGTCAAAAAAACAGAGACGGATATTTCTGAGGCATGGCTTTTCGGTTCTTATGCAAAAGAAACTTACAATTCGAATAGTGATATAGATGTAGCAATAGTTTTTGCCGATAATGAACCTGATTTTGAAAAAGAAGTCTTCTTCATGACTTTGCGAAATGGAGATGAAACACTTATTGAACCGCATCTTTTCAGTAAAAAAGATTTTTCAGAAAATACCCCGATAACCGCTCAAATTAAAAATTTTGGAATGCAATTAATTTAATAAAATCTTATAAAAATATAAAATTATGAACAATATTAAAAAGAATATTATTAGCAGATACACAACACATTACGTATTTGCATTAGCCATTATGGTAATTTTTTGTTTTAGCCTTAATGCGCAAACAGAATCTTTTGAAAACGTTGCTTTTAAGGCAATGCAAGATGAAATGGACAGAAATATGTCCGAACTCAAATTGGATAAACTAAAATCGCCCTATTACATCAGTTATCTTATCACCGACGCCAACCTCTACAGTGTTGAAGCCCAACTCGGCGCTTTAACAAGAGTGGTTGAGAAGCCGTTGAGAAATCAGGAAACTACGGTGAAAGTCGGCAGTCATCAACGCAATAACAGTAATTTCATTAACGAAAATAAACTGTTCGGATGGTTTGATGGCGGTTCTTTTACCATACCGATGACGTTGGAAAACAACTATGACGCCATCCGGCGCAGTCTTTGGGTAGAAACCGATGTTTGCTATAAAGAAGCCGCAGAGTTGATAGAGGCAAAATTAGCCGCCATGAATCAACAAAATCTGCCGGCAGAAGAGGCAAATTTGGCTGATTTTTCGAGCGTTCCGCCCTTAAACAAAATCATTCCGTCACCTTCGATAACATTTGATAAAACCAAAATAGAAACGTTAACCAAAAACCTCTCTGCCGTTTTTTCAAATTATCCGCACCTGACCAAATCGGGCGTTAATACCTACATTTACACCGCCGACGCCTTTTACTTTAACAGCGAAAAGATACAATATAAAATGCCGTTTTCGTTGGTTTGCGTCAGGGTATATGCCGAAACCGTAGCCATCGACGGCGAACCGTTGATAGATTATATCAACTTCTATTTCAACACGCCCGAACAAATTCCGACTTTCGATGCCTTAAAACAACAGGTCAATCAAATGGCAACGCTATTAACCCAACTGCGCACCGCTCCGGCAATTCAGGAATCTTACAGCGGACCCGTCATGTTTGAAGGAGAAGCCGTTGGATCCATTGTGTCTCAATGTTTTGTGGATAATCCCAATGGACTTTTAGCCGCTAAAAAACCGATTATCAGCAACCCGATGTTGTTTCAACGTTATGGACAATATCTCCCCAAAGAGAACAAATTGGAACAGTTGACCGATAAAAAAGTCATTTCGAGAGAACTTTCGGTGTCAGCCGTTCACAATCAAAAAGCGTATAACGGCATACCGCTTATCGGCTACTATGAAGTTGATGCTCAGGGAGTTGTTCCGGCAGCAAAAACGGCGCTTATCGAAAATGGCGTTCTCAAAGCGTTACTGACCGACAGAACACCCACCCTGCGAAACGGAAGTTCTAACGGACACCACAGTTTTGCCATCTCCGACGGCGCTTTAATAGGAACATTAGGCTCTGGTATTTTAGAATTAACATCAACAGAAACAGCAAGTTACGAAGCGCTCAAATCCGCTTTGATTGCCGCCGCCAAAGAAGAAGACTACGAATATGCCTACATCGTGCGTAAAATGGCAGACCCTATGGCTGGCGTTTCGGGGCTTTCCGCTTTTGTTTCACCTCCGAACAGCGGCGTTTTCGGCATTTCACGTCCGCTCTACATTTACAGAATATCCGTAAAAGACGGCGCCGAAGAGTTGGTTCGCTCCGCTAAAATAGCCGACCTCTCGCTAAAATCGTTCAAACGGATGATTGGCGTCGCCAACACGCAAACAGTCTATAACACGCTTCAAAAAGGAAAACAGGGCAACTATCCGACTTACCGTTCACGGTTTTCTTTGGTGGGCGCTCCGGCAAGTTTTATTGTACCACAAGCCATTGTATTTCAAGAACTTGAAATAGAAAAAGATAAAGATATTGTTTTGAAAAAAGAACCGATAGTTACAAGTCCGTTGCTGTCGAAGAAATAGACAAAATACGGAGTTTGGCATGCCGTAAGCAAATCAAGTTAAATTCAGGTAAATCTCACTTATTGCCGACTTGTCGTAACTGAAATTTGCCCATTCCTTGTGCTGCCAATTATATATCATGTTTGAGCCGATTAATTAAAATATTCGGTGCAAAGATACAAAAATGAGCCGAATAAACAACTTATTCGGCTCAAAGTTTTCACAACCCCTCCCTCACAAACGCCGCCACCGTCAGCCGGTGAACACCCAAAATACGCGCTATCGCCGACTTGGAGACTTTTTTGTCTAACAAATTCTTTATCTCGACTTCTTTGCCGGTTAGTTTTTTCACTTTCGACTTGCTGCCTTTGGGACGTCCCAAAATCACCCCTTCGGCACGTTTGCGGGCTAATGCCTCTTTGGTACGCTGCGAAATGAGGTTGCGCTCAATCTCGGCAGACAAACCGAAAGCGAACGCAAGGACTTTGGAGTTGATGTCGCTACCCAAACGGTAATTGTCTTTGATAGTCCAAACCTGAATGTCGCGATTCATGCACTCGTTGAGAATGCCCATAATCATCAACAGATTTCTGCCCAAACGCGACAATTCCGAACATATCAGAATGTCCTCTTTTTTCATCTTTTTGAGCAATTTGCCCAATTTGCGCTCTTGTACTGTTTTTGTGCCGGAAATGGTTTCTTCTATCCATTCATTGACAATCATTCCATTTTTTCTACAAAAATTCTTTATCTCGAATCTTTGATTTTCAACTGTCTGTTTATCAGAACTTACTCTAATGTAACCGTAATTCATATTAATCTAAATTAAATTTTTATCTACCAATAAAATAAACAAAATTTGATTGAGGCAAAGGGGTAAAATTTCTTCTATCGCGCTTTTTTATATAAAAATGGGGGGATTCTAAAGACCCATTTTCAACAGCAAACGAAGGTTTTTTTGATATTGTGCTGGGGAATCCGCCGTATGTGTTTTCTCGCGAAAATCTGACAGAAAAAGATAAATCTATACTAAAATCAATATACAAATTAACACAATTTAAAATTAATCTTTATGTGCTTTTCATTGAACTTGGGTATAACCTAATTTCAAAACATGGGGAATTGTTTTACATTACTCCAAATAATTGGTTATCTCTCGATAAAGCATCAGATTTACGAAAATTTATTTTAGATAATACTTTTAACATTAAAATAGTGCAAAACTATTCTAATGTATTTCAAAATGCGAGTGTTGATACGCTTATTATTGGTTTTAAAAAATGTGGCACGTCTGTATTGGAGTATTTGGAATGGGTTGATAATAAGCCTTTATTAAAACAAAGCGAAGCAAAAGAAAAATACCTTAATAAACCCGGATGTATTCTCTCTATTTCAACAAATACAAATACAAATTCAATTATAAATAAAATTACGGGAGTTGAACTTTCAGATTATTGTGATGTCAAAAATGGCGTACAAGCATATACTGTTGGAGAAGGATATCCTATCTGTACGGAAGAAATAAGAATATCACGGGCATACCATAGTAAACAAAAACACGATGAAAATTGGATTGAATATTTAGATGGTGTAGATGTTTCACGTTACCATTTAAATTGGAGTGGTCAATTTATTAAATATGGGAAAAACCTAGCCCGACCTCGTCAGTGTAATCTATTTACTGATGAAAGAATCTTAGTCAGACAAATAC